>Ga0070694_100001474_pt1 | contig 13791 bp, 13 predicted proteins | sample KBSK1251metaG_FD_65470 | JGI IMG/M metagenome (GOLD analysis project Ga0070694, IMG submission 65470) | Corn, switchgrass and miscanthus rhizosphere microbial communities from Kellogg Biological Station, Michigan, USA - KBS K1-25-1 metaG | ecosystem: Host-associated > Plants > Roots >... | reverse complement strand
CGCGATCCGGACGTGATCTTCCTCTCCGAGGCCTTCACGCGGCCCAAGGTGATGCGGGCGCTGGCCAAGGCCGGCTTCACCCAGTCCTACACCTACTTCACCTGGCGCAACTTCAAGGAGGAGCTCACCGAGTACCTCGAGGAGCTCACCCGCTCGGAGATGGCCGAGTACTTCCGGGGCAACTTCTTCGTCAACACCCCGGACATCCTTCCCGAGGTGCTCCAGCGCGGCGGGCCGCCCGCCTTCCGCATGCGGGCCACCCTGGCCGCCACCCTGGCCTCGGCGTGGGGCGTCTACAGCGGGTTCGAGCTCGGCGAGGCCGCGGCCCTGCCCGGCACCGAGGAGTACCGGGGCTCCGAGAAGTACGAGATCCGGGTGCGCGACTGGGACGCCCCCGGCAACCTCAAGGACCACATCGCCCGGCTCAACACGATCCGCCGCGAGAACCGGGCGCTGCACTCGATGGCCGGCCTCCGCTTCTATGGCGCGAGCAGCCCGCACGTGCTCTTCTACGGCAAGATGACCCCCGGGCGCGACAACGTGATCCTGGTCGCGGTGAACCTGGACCCGTTCGCCACCCACGAGGCCACCCTCGAGATCCCGCTCGAGGAGATCGGCATCGCGGCCGACGAGACCTACGAGCTGCACGAGCTCCTGACCGACCAGCGCCGCCTCGTCCGCGGCGCCCGGCACACCGTGAGCCTGGATCCGCGTGTCGCCTCCGCCCACGTCTACCGGCTCGGCCGCTGGCGCCGGCGCGAGCGCGACTTTGATTATTACGCGTGAGGCTCGAGTGAGCGACCGCGATCCGCTCTGGTACAAGGACGCCGTCTTCTACGAGCTGCACGTCCGCGCGTTCAAGGACGGCAACGACGACGGCATCGGCGACTTCATCGGGCTCACCAGCCAGCTCGGGCACCTGAAGGAGCTGGGGGTGGACTGCCTCTGGCTGCTGCCCTTCTTCCGCTCTCCGCTGCGCGACGACGGCTACGACGTGGCCGACTACCGGGCCATCCACCCGGACTACGGCACCATGGCCGACTTCGATCGCTTCCTCGAGGCGGCCCACGGCCACGGCATGCGGGTCATCTCGGACCTGGTGGTCAATCACACCTCGGACCAGCACCCGTGGTTCCAGGCGGCCCGGCGCGCCCCCGACTCCCCGTACCGCGACTACTACGTCTGGAGCGACACCGACGAGCGCTACCGAGACGCCCGCATCATCTTCGTCGACACCGAGCAGTCCAACTGGACGTGGGACCCGGTGGCGAAGGCCTACTACTGGCACCGGTTCTTTCACCACCAGCCGGACCTGAACTTCGACAACCCCCAGGTCCGCCGCGAGCTGCTGGACGTCATGCGCTTCTGGCTCGACAAGGGGCTCGACGGCTTCCGCTGCGACGCGGTGCCCTACCTCTTCGAGCGCGAGGGGACCAGCTGCGAGAACCTACCCGAGACCCACGAGTTCCTGCGGGAGATCCGCCGCACCATCGACGCCCAGTACCAGGGGCGGATCCTGCTGGCCGAGGCCAACCAGTGGCCCGCCGACGTCCGCCCCTACTTCGGCGACGGCGACGAGTTCCACATGGCCTTCCACTTCCCGCTCATGCCGCGCATCTTCCTCGCCGTCCGCCACGGCGACCGCCGGCCCATCACCGACATCTTCGTGCACACCCCGGAGATCCCGCCCGCGGCCCAGTGGTGCCTCTTCCTCCGCAACCACGACGAGCTCACCCTCGAGATGGTCAGCGACGAGGAGCGGCACCACCTCTACTACGCCTACGGCTCCGACCCGCGCATGCGCCTGAACCTGGGCATCCGCCGCCGCCTCGCGCCCCTGCTCGAGAACGACCGGCGGAAGATCGAGCTGCTCACGAGCCTGCTCTTCACCCTGCCCGGCAGCCCCATCCTGTACTACGGCGACGAGATCGGGATGGGCGACAACATCTACCTGGGCGACCGCAACGGCGTCCGCACCCCGATGCAGTGGACGGGCGACCGCAACGCGGGGTTCTCCCGCGCGGATACCGCGCGCCTCTACCTGCCTCTCATCGTGGACGCGGTCTACGGCTACCAGTCGATCAACGTGGAGGCCCAGCAGCGCACCCCGTCGTCGCTGCTGAACTGGATGAAGCGCCTGATCGAGGTGCGCCGGAAGACCCGCGTGTTCGGCCGCGGCACGCTCCACTTCCTCCGCCCGGCCAACGAGAGCGTGCTGGCCCACGTGCGCGAGCACGAGGGCGAGATCCTGGTCGCGGTCCACAACCTGGCCGGCTCGGCCCAGCCGGTGGAGCTCGACCTGCGCGCGTGGCGCGGCTACACCCCGGTGGAGATGCTGGGCGACACCCGCTTCCCCACCATCGGCGACCTGCCCTACTTCATCAGCCTGGCCCCCTACGGCTACTACTGGTTCCGCCTGCAGCCACCGCTCTCGGACCAGCCGCTCTATGGCATCGAGGCCGCCCCGCTCTGACCCGGCCGCGATCGTCGCCCTGCTCGGAGGTCCCGGCCGCTCCGACCTCGCCCAGTTCCTGATCCGCCAGCGCTGGTTCGCGGCCAAGACCCGCGGGATCGGCGCGCTCGCGGTTCACGACTGGGCCACCCTCGACGCCGACGTCCCGCTCGTGCTGCTCCTCCTCGACGTGGACGGCGACCGCTATCACGTCCCGGTGGCGGTCGCGCCGGAGGCCGGGCCCGGCGCCGCCATGGCCCGATGGGACGGCGACGTGGTCGTGGACGCCCACGACGATGCCCGCTTCGGGCGACGGGTGCTCGCCGCGATCGCGGGCGGCCGGTGTCTCGACGGCCGGGCGGGCCGCTTCGCCTTCCACCCGACGCCGGGGTGGGTCTTCCCGCCCGATCTCGACGCGCTCCCCGCGCGACGCCACGCCGGCGAGCAGAGCAACACCTCGGTGGTCCTGGGCGGCGGGCTCGTGCTCAAGACCCTGCGCCGGCCGCAGCCGGGCCTCAACCCCGATCTCGAGATCACCCGCTTCCTCACCACCCGCACTCCCTTCCGCCACGTCCCGCGCCTGGCCGGCTGGGTCGAGTACGAGGGCCCGGACGGCGCGGCCACCCTCTCCGTCCTCCAGGAATTCGTCGCGAACGTGGGCGACGGGTGGAAGCACGTGGTCACGACGCTCCGCGATCGGCTCGCCGCCGCGCCCGCCGGCCCCGGCCCCGATCCGCTGATCGACGACATGCGGCTTCTCGGCGCGATCACCGGCGGCCTCCACGCCGCGCTCGCCTCGGACGGAACGGATCCCGACTTCGCCCCGGAGCCGATCACCCGCGAGGACGTCGCGCGCTGGGCCGCCGACATCCGCCGCGACGTCGAGGCCGCCCGGGTCCAGGGCCTGCTCGGCGACGACCCCGCGCTCGCCGACCCGGCCCGGGGCGGCGTCGCCCGGACCCTGCAAGCGCTCGACGCGCTGATCGGGACCGTGAAGATCCGCAGCCACGGCGACTATCACCTGGGGCAGGTGCTCAAGACCGCGGACGCCTTCACGGTCATCGACTTCGAGGGGGAGCCCGCGCGGCCCCTCGCGGAGCGCCGCGCCAAGCAATCGGCCCTGCGTGACGTGGCGGGGATGCTGCGGTCGCTCGACTACGCGGCGCACGCGGTGGCGTTCGACCTGCCCGCGGCCGAGCGCGCCCGAGCCCTGACTCGCCTCACGGGGTGGGAGACCGAGGCCCGGCGCGCCTTCCTGAGGGGCTATCGGGACGCCGCGGGCGTGGGCCCGGCGGCCCTGATCCCGCTCTCGGAGGCCGCGCTGACCGAGGCCTGCGCCGCCTTCGAGCTCGAGAAGGCCTGCTACGAGCTCCGCTACGAGCGCGACAACCGGCCGGACTGGCTCGCGATCCCGCTGGCCGGCGTCCGCCGGATCCTGCTCACACCTGGACGAGCGTGACCCCCCGCTCGTCGAGCCACTCGGCCACCTTCCTCCAGAGATTCGGCTCCCGCTCGCGCCAGGCCTCCACGCCCGCCGCGGGCACGACCTTGTAAGGGCCTTCCTCGCGCAGCACCGACTCCACCACGTTGGCGAGGCCGCTGTCGACGGCCCGGCATTCTCCCAGCAGATCCTCGGCTCGACCGACCATGCGCGCGCGGAGTCGCAAGTCACGTGCCAGCGGCCCGAGAGCGCCCGGCGGAGGGATTCGGCCCTTCGACGCGTGGATCGGGGTGGTTCTACCCGGTAATCCTGACCCGACCTCGATCACTCGCGCGTCCGCTGACGCGCGCGTGCCGGACATCTGCCGGTGAGTCAGGCACTTTGCCTACCGCTCGCCCGGTGGCACGTCGCGTGCTGTACAGCCCCTGAGCCGGACGGAAGCGCATCCACTCGATAGCCAGGAGGAACGTCATGCTGTGGACCATCTTCGTGATCCTGCTCGTGCTGTGGGCCCTGGGCATGGTCAGCTCCTACACCCTCGGCGGCTTCATCCATCTGCTCCTGCTCATCGCCATCGCGATCGTCCTCATCCGGATCATCCAGGGCCGCCGACCGGTATAGCTCCATGCGTTACGAGGTCCAGGAGCATCTCAAGCCGAAGGCGCTCGTCGGCATCTCGGACGACCAGATCGCGCAGCACTGGGCGCTCTACGAGGGCTACGTGAAGAACGCCAACCTCCTGCTGGAGGGCGCCGCGAAGGCGGAGGCCGGCCCCCCCCGGGTGGGCCGAGCCGAGGCGCCGGCTCGGCTTCGAGATGAACGGGCTCGTGTTGCACGAGTACTACTTCGGCAACCTCGCGTCGGGCTCGAAGCTCTCCCCGGGTAGCGACCTGGCCGGCGACGTGGGTGCGGCGTGGGGCTCGATCGGTGCCTGGCGGGAGGATTTCGCGAAGACCGGCGAGATGCGCGGGGTCGGCTGGGCGATCCTCTATCACGACCCGGCCACCGGCGGCCTCTTCAACTGCTGGATCTCGAGCCACGAGCAGGGACATCCGGCCGGGTTCCACCCGGTCCTGGTGCTCGACGTCTTCGAGCACGCGTTCATGGTGGACTACGGGGCGGGCGGGCGAGCCGACTACATCGCGGCCTTCCTCGACAACGTCAACTGGGAAGTCGTCGAGCAGCGCCACAAGGACAGCAAGGCCGGGCGATTCACCGCCCGCTTCTGAGAGAGGGCTCGCATGAAGAGCGGACTCCTGGTCATCGCCGTCGTCCTGATCGCCATCGGCGTGGTGTCGCTCGCGTACCAGGGCATCACCTACACCACCCGCGAGAAGGTCCTCGAGGTCGGCCCGATCAAGGCGACCGCCGAGAAGGAGAAGACGATCCCGCTGCCGCCGATCCTGGGCGGGCTGGCCCTGGCCGGCGGTGTCGTGCTGCTCGTGGCCGGGGCGCGGCGCTAGCGCCGTCTCCGGCATCGCCGTCGCCGGAGCCGGGCGCCGCAAGCGCTCCGTCCGGTGTCGACCGCGGGCGCGGTCCCTTCTCGGCCGCGCCCGCGGTGTTTTTCGTGGCACACTGGCGGGCCGTGAGCCCCCGGGGTCCGAAGCTGCCGCGCGCCTTCTACACGCACCCCGACGTGGTGACCGTCGCCCGCCGCCTCCTCGGCCAGCTCCTGGTGGTCCCCACGCGGAGCGGGCCGGTCTCGGGGATCATCGTCGAGACCGAGGCCTACCGGGGGCCGGAGGACCGGGCCTCGCACGCCTACGGCGGCCGCCGGACGCTCCGCACCGAGACCATGTACGCGCGCGGCGGCACCGCCTACGTGTACTTCGTCTACGGCATGTACCACCAGTTCAACGTGGTCACCGGCGCGGCCGACGTGCCGCACGCGGTGCTGGTGCGCGCGCTCGAGCCGGTCGAGGGCCTGGCCCGGATGCGCCGGCGCCGCGGCGGCGGGCGACTGCACTCCCTGACCAGCGGCCCGGGCAAGCTCTGCATCGCCCTCGGCATCGATCGCCGCCACGACCGCGCCGACCTGCTCGGCGACCGGATCTGGATCGAGGCCCGCCCGCCGGTCCCGGCCCGGGCCATCGCGGCGGGGCCGCGCGTCGGCATCGACTACGCGGAGGCGTGGGTGGATCGCCCGTGGCGCTTCTGGCTCCGCGACAACCCGTTCGTGAGCCGGGTCCGCTCCGCGCGCGAGTAGTGGTAAGCTTCGGGCGATTCGACCCCACCCGACAGGAGAGCGCGCCTTGGCACTGACCGCGACCGTCTACCACGTCGACCTGACCCGTGGGACCATCGAGACCAGGACGCTGCCGGAGGACGTCTACCGCAAGTATCCCGGCGGCAGCGCCCTGGCCGCCTACCTGGTGCTCCAGGCCATCCCCGTCGGCGCCGACCCGCTCGGCCCCGACAACGTGCTGGCGATGGCGGTGAGCCCGCTCACCGGGCTCGCGATCTCCGGCCAGAGCCGCATGACCGCCTGTGCCCGCTCGCCCCTCACGGGAGCCATCGGCGACAGCCAGTGCGGCGGCTTCTTCCCGGCCGAGATGCGCGCGGCGGGCGCCGACGCGCTCGTCTTCACCGGTCGGTCGCCGGAGCCGGTCTATCTCTGGCTCCAGGACGGGCGGGCCGAGCTGCGCCCGGCCAAGCACCTGTGGGGCAAGGTGACCGCCGACGTCGATCGCCTCCTCAGGGAGGAGGTCGGCGACCTCAGGGCCGAGGTGGCCCAGATCGGCCCCGCGGGCGAGAACCTGGTGCGCTTCGCCGCGATCATGAACATGGTCAACCGCGCCAACGGTCGCACCGGGCTCGGCGCGGTGATGGGCAGCAAGCGCCTGAAGGCGGTGGTGGTGCGCGGAAGCCGGTCGCCCAAGCCGGCGATGGCGGAGGAGTTCCGCGGCCTCGTGAAGCGGCTCAAGGCCATGCAGGAGATGAACCCGGGCATCGGCTGGTTCGGCGAGTACGGCACCGCAGGCGTGCTCGCCATCCAGGACAAGATGGGCGGCCAGCCCACCCGCAACTACTCCGAGGGCACGTTCGAGCAGTGCAAGGACATCGACGGCTCGACGATGGTCAAGACGATCTTGAAGGAGCGCGACACCTGCTACGCCTGCGTGGTGAAGTGCAAGCGCGTGGTCGAGGTCGTGGACCCCGAGATCCCGGTCGACCCCATCTACGGCGGGCCCGAGTACGAGACTCTCACCTTCTTCGGCTCGATGTGCGGGGTCGGCGACCTCAAGCTGCTGGCCCGCGCCTCCGCCGACGCCAACATGTACGGCATGGACACCATCTCCGCCGGGGCCACCATCGCGTGGGCGATGGAGGCCCGCGCCAAGGGGCTCCTCGACGATCGGGGCCTGGGCCTCGAGTGGGGTGACGGCCGGGCCGTGCTCCGCGCCATCGAGGCCATCGCGCTCCGCCGCGGCGTGGGCGACCTGCTGGCCGAGGGCAGCCTCCGCGCCGCGACGACCCTCGGCCCGGCCGCGGTCGACCTCACCGTCACCGTGAAGGGCCAGGAGCTGCCCGCCCACATGCCGCAGCACAAGCGCTCGCTCGGGCTCATCTACGCGGTCAATGCCTTCGGCGCCGATCACCAGTCGTCCGAGCACGACTCGATGCTCAAGAGCAAGCCGGGCAGCCTCCACCAGCGGCGGCTCGCCGAGCTGGGCGAGTTCGGCAACCTCGACCTCCGCGACCTCTCCGACGAGAAGGTCCGCTTCGCCTACACCACCCAGTGCTTCTACTCCGCGCTCGACAGCCTGGGGCTCTGCCAGTTCGTGTGGGGGCCGTCCTGGCAGCTCTACGGGCCGGCCGAGACCGTCGAGCTGGTGCGCTACGGCACCGGCTGGGACGCGTCGATGGCGGAGCTCCTGCGCATGGGCGAGCGCCGCATCCACCTGCTGCGCGCCTTCAACGCCCGCGAGCGCATCGGCAAGAGCGCCGACGTGCTGCCCAAGAAGCTCTTCGAGCCCCTCGGCGGCAAGGGCCCGACCGCGGGAGTGGCGCTCACCGCGGGGGAGTTCGAGCACGCGCGCGACACCTATTACCGGCTCGCCGGCTGCGACCCCGACACCGGCTACCCCACCCGGGCCCGCCTGGCCGACCTCGGCCTCGAGTGGGTCGCGGAGCAGATCCCGGCCGGCCGCTGACCCGGGCGCCTCAGACGCGCAGGCGCACGCCGCTCCGATGGAGCGCCCACATGAGGCCCCACCAGAGCAGCACGTACGCGAGCGCGTAGGCCAGCGAGGCGTCGACCGGCGGCAGCCACGGCGCGAACACGTGGTCGAAGAGCCAGGCCTGAAGCCGCGGGCCGCCCGGCCCGACCCGGATCGTCACCATCAGGCGGGCCATGAAGCTCGACAGGAAGAAGAGCGGCAGCGCGGTGACGCCCAGCACCACGAACGGCCTCGCCCAGCCGCGCCAGCCGCGCACCTCGATGCTCCAGTAGCAGGCCGCGAGCGCGAGCGCGGCGAGGCCCGACATGAACAGCGCGTACGAGCTCGTCCACAGCGACTTGTTGATCGGAAACGCAAGCCCCCAGAGCCAGCCCGCGGCCGTGGCGGCGAGCCCGGCGACCAGGAGGCCGGAGGCCACGCGGCGCCCGGGCCGCCCGCCGCGGAGCCAGTGGCCGGCCAGCACCCCGAGCAGGGTGGTGGCCACCGCGGGCAGCGTGCTCAGCACGCCCTCGGGATCGTAGACCTTCGCGACCTGCCAGATGTGGGGTCCCAGCACCAGCCGGTCGACGTAACCGGCCAGGCTGCCCGCGGGGCTCAGGTCCCCGGCCACCCCGCCCGGCGGCGGCACGCGCGTCATGAGGAGCCAGTAGCCGACGAGCAGCGCGCCGGCCACCGCGGCCTGGCCGCGCCACCCGGCGGCGCCGCCGGTGAGGACGACCAGCAGCGCGGCCAGCAGGTAGCAGACCGCGATCCGCTGCAGCACGCCCGGGATGCGCAGGGTCGCGAGATGGAAGAACGGCAGCGCGTGGAGGAGGAGGCCGAGCGCGAAGATGGCCGCCGAGCGCCGCAGGATGCGGCCGACGAGAGCGCTCCGAGCTTTGGGGCCGCCCGACTCGAGCCGGGGGCCGAGCGCGAGCGGGATCGACACCCCGACGATGAAGAGGAAGAACGGGAAGACCATGTCGGTCGGGGTGAAGCCGTGCCACTCCGCGTGCCGGAGCGGCCAGTAGACGTACCGCCACGAGCCGGGATTGTTGACCAGGACCATCGCGGCCACCGTGAGGCCCCGGACGACGTCGACCGAGACCAGGCGTGGAGGCGGGCCGGGCACCGCGGTCACAGGATCGATCGGCCGCCGTCCACCATGAGGGTGGCCCCGGTGACGAACGACGACTCGTCGGAGGCCAGGAACAGGATCGGGAGCGCGACCTCGCGAGGCTCGGCCCAGCGGCCGAGCAGGTTGTCCTGCGCGCGCTGGCCCCGCAGCGCGGTCTCCGAGACGCCGCGGGCCGCCGCGCGCCGGACGTGGTACGGGGTGATGGTGCCGCCCGGGCACACCGCGTTCACGCGGATCCGGTGCGGCGCCTCCTCCACCGCGAGCGCCCGCGTGAAGCCCAGCACCGCGGCCTTGGTGGTGTCGTACTGCCCCATGCCGCTCCGGCCCATGAGCCCGTACACCGAGGACACGTTGACGATGGTGCCGCGCCCGCTCGCCCGCAGCCGCGGGAGCGCCGCCTTGCAGCAGTGCGCGGTGCCGAGGACGTTGACGCCGATGATCCGCTCCCAGTCCGCGGCGTCCGCCTCCGCCAGCGGCGCGTAGACCCGCACCCCGGCCACGTTCACCAGGGTGTGGAGGGCGCCGAAGCGCGCCGCGGTCTCCTCGACGAGGCCCCGGGCCTCCGCCTCGCGGGTGACGTCGCCGACGAGCGGCAGCAGCCGGGCGCCCGGCACCGCCCCCTGGATGCCCTCGGCCGCCTTCGCGAGGGCCTCCTCGTCGGTGTCGAGGAGCGCCACCGCGGCGCCCTCCTCCGCGAAGAGCCGGCCGGTGGCGAGGCCGATGCCGCCACCGCCGCCCGTGACGAGCGCGACGCGGCCGGCCATGCGCCCGGGCATCGGAGCGCTCAGGCGAGCGTCAGCTGGTCCCCCGCCCGCACCAGCACCCGTCCCCGGGCGCCGTCCACCCAGCTCTCGCCGGGGGCCAGCACGACGGAGGTGGACCGGACCAGGAAGGAGCGGGGGTTCCCGCCGGGCGCGGGCGTGCCGTGGTCGCGCAGCGCGCGCGCCGCGGTCATCAGGCGCCGCCGCACCTGGATGATGGCGGTGTCGCTCGAGCCGAGCCGCTCCTGGCTCCGGTCGACGATGTCGCCCTGGCTCTCCTGCACCGCCTGGTCCTGCACCCCGAAGCCCGGGATCCCGCAGTACATCCGGGTGCGGTGGACCTCCCAGTCCATGAAGTAGTCGTTGCCACGGTTGGCCGCGGTCCGCACGTCGCCGTAGGGCTCGGAGGTGGCCGGCGCGTAGTCGCAGACGTGGGCGCCCTTGCCCTCGACGTGGAGCGCGATCTCCTCGGGGGTGAGCTTGCGGTCCGGATGCCAGGTCACCATCCAGTTCACCACGTGGGTGTCGTCCATCGGCACCCAGATGTGCGACTGCACCACGCGCTCGTCGAGGTCGGTGGGCGGCATCGTGTAGAACGGAAGCAGGAACTGGGTGATGCGCCAGTACCAGCGGCCGTCCGGGTTGCCGCGGCGGGCCCCGATCAGGACCCCGTAGTCGGTGTCGACCACCTCGAAGCGCGGGGCGCGATCGCCGGTCGAGACCGCGGCCCCGACCCCGAAGCTCACCCGGTCCATGTCCTGGGTGACCTCGCTGTTCCGGTGGTCGATCGGCGCGTGCAGGAACGAGATGTGGCTCGAGTCGATGCCGCCCTCGAGGGCCTGGAACCAGTTGCAGTCCTGCACCCGCCGCGAGGCGAACGTGTGCCCCGCGGGGAGCAGGGTCCACTCGAGCTCGGGCAAGGGCGGCGGCGTGCCGTCCGGGCCCATGTAGGCGAAGACGACGCCGCCCGCCTCCGCGCACGGGTACGCGGTCGTCTGCACCTTGGACGCGAAGCCCGACTCCGGCGGCTCGCTCGGCATCTCCTGGCACTGGCCGTCGAGGCCGAACTTCCACCCGTGGTACGCGCAGCGCATGCCCGCGTCCTCAACGCGACCGTAGTAGAGCGACGCGGAGCGGTGCGGGCAGAACTCGCCGATGAGGCCGGCCCGCCCGCTCCGGCCCCGGAAGACGATCAGGCGCTCGCCCAGGAGCTGCACGCGCTTCACGCGCCCGCCGGGCGCCAGCTCCTTCGACTCCACCACCGGGATCCAGTAACGGCGGATGAGGTCGCCCATCGGCGTGCCCGGCCCGGTCCGGGTCAGGAGCTCGTTGTCCTCGCGGCTCAGCATGCCTCGGTCCTCCTCGGCGCGACGCGGGTGCCAGCGCGCCAAGGTTAGCACGCGACGGCCGCGAGGGGCCAGCCTCGGGGCGCCTTGACAGCCCGGTCCGGGGCCACGTACGCTCCGCGAGCGATGCCCGCCCCTGCGGTCGATCTGGCGCTCGACGGGCCGGTGGCCCGGATCACCCTGAACCGGCCCGAGGTCCTCAACGCGGGCGACCCGCGCTGGGTCGCCGAGCTGAACGCGGTGGTCGCCGCGGTCGCGGCCCGCACCGATCTGCGCGTGGCGGTCGTCGGTGGGTCGGGCCGGGCCTTCTGCACCGGCGTCGATCTCAAGGCCCTCGCGGTCGGGGCGATGACCCTGCCGCACTTCGTGGCCTGGGAGGACGCCATGACCACCATCGAGCGCCTCCCGCTGCCGTTCATCGCCGCGATCAACGGCCACTGCCTGGGCGGCGGGCTCCAGCTGGCCCTCGTCTGCGACTACCGCCTGGCCGCCGCGGAGGCCACCATCGGCCTGCCCGCGGTGAAGGAGTGCCTCATCCCGTCGATGGCCCTCTACCGCCTGCCCCGCCTGATCGGGGCCGCGCGGGCGAGCGACCTGATCCTCACCGGCGAGCCCATCAGCGCGGCGCGCGCGCTCGAGTGCGGCCTCGTGCACCGCGTGGTGCCGGGCGCCGACTTCGCCCGCGCGGTCGAGGAGCGCGTCGAGCGCTTCCTGGCGCTGCCGGCCACCAGCGTGGGGTGGAGCAAGCGCCTGATGGCGCGCGCCTTCGACCTCGAGTTCGACGCGTTCCGCCGGGAGATGGAGGCGGGCTTCCGCGAGTGCCTCGGCTCGCCCGAGCACCGCGCGGCCATGGAGGGCATCCGCGCCGGCCTGGGGGGGCCCCGCCGATGACCGCGGCGCGCCCGCTGCTGCCCACGTCCGTGATCGGCAGCCACGGGCTCCCGGGTTGGGTCTGGCTCGCGCGCGAGGCGATCCAGGCCGGGCGCCTCGGGGCCACCGATCTCGCCGAGCTGACGGAGGACGCGACCCAGGTCGCGCTGCTCGACCAGGAGCGTGCGGGCATCGACGTGCTCACCACCGGCGAGATGGGCCGCGTGCGCTTCATCATCGGCTTCTACGACCATCTCCACGGCCTCCGCGCGCTCCCCGAGCCGCGCAAGCTCGGCCAGCCCCACTGGGACACCAACACGCCCTTCCAGGTGGTGGAGAAGGTCACCGCGCCCGCCGGCCTCGGCATCGTGGAGGAGTTCAAGCTTGCGCGCTCGCTCACCACGCGACCGCTCAAGGCGACCGTTCCCGGGCCCTACACCCTGATGTTCCCCCTGCGCCCGGGCGGCCCCTACCGCGACCGCGACACCCTGCTCGCCGACCTGGTGGCCATCGTCAACGCCGAGTGCCGGGCGCTGGTGGACGCGGGCGCCGACTTCATCCAGATCGACGAGCCCCACAGCGGGATGTACGCCGGCCAGGCGCCCCAGTTCTCCCTCGGGGTCAACCGCGCGGTAGAGGGCGTGCGGGCCAAGATCGCGGTGCACGTCTGCTTCGGCAACCTCTACGGGCGCCCGTTCCAGCCGGTGCGCAGCTACCGCAACGTCTACCCGGCGCTGCACGAGCTCCGCGCCTCGCAGATCGTGCTGGAGTACGCCAACCGCGGCCTGGACGACCTGCCCCTCTGGCGCGAGCTCGCGGGCGACAAGGAGCTGGGCGCCGGCGTCATCGACGTGAAGGCCTTCAAGGCCGAGACCCCCGCCGAGGTCGCGGAGCGGATCCGCGCGATCCTCCGCCACGTCGCTCCCGACAAGCTCTGGCTCAATCCCGATTGCGGCTTCTGGGAGACCCCCCGCTGGGCCACCCGCCTGAAGATGGCCGCCCTCGTCGAGGGCACCCGCCTCGTGAGACGAGAGCTGCAATAGGGGGTCAGCAGGCGCGCAGCAGCGTGAGGTGGTCCTCGGCGGTGTCGTGGGCGACGATGGCGCGGAGGACGATCTCGTCGACCGCGCCCTGCCATGCCGCGAGCCCGGCCTTGATGCCGTCGGCGGACGCCGCCGCGATGGCGGTGTCCACCGGCTTGACGCCCATGCGGTCGAAGTGGGCCCCGTACGCGGGGATGGCGGCGTAGCGCCCCCCCTCGTCGTTGAGCCGCTCGGCGGCGGCGGGCCCGAGCGCCACGCGCACGTAGGCGTAGGTCCGCGGCACCGGGCGCCCCGCGGCCCGGGCCCCGGCGCGCACCAGCTCGGCGGAGCGGCGCGCGTACTCCGGCGTGAGCCAGTTGAAGAGCACGCCGTCGGCGACCTCCCCGGCCAGCTCGCACATCTTCGGGCCGAGCGCGGCCACGATCACCCGCGTCGTCAGGCTCTTCCGGATCGCGGCCACGCCGTCGCGCACGCGCTTGAGCGCCTGCGGATTCGGGCTGCCCACCCCCAGCAGGAGCCGCGCCGGCGCCAGACCGTGCTGCCGTACGCCCGCGACGATGGCCTCCGGGCCCCGGGTGTG
>Ga0070694_100001473_pt1 | contig 13795 bp, 18 predicted proteins | sample KBSK1251metaG_FD_65470 | JGI IMG/M metagenome (GOLD analysis project Ga0070694, IMG submission 65470) | Corn, switchgrass and miscanthus rhizosphere microbial communities from Kellogg Biological Station, Michigan, USA - KBS K1-25-1 metaG | ecosystem: Host-associated > Plants > Roots >... | reverse complement strand
TTGGATCACCAACGTCATTACCCGGGAGCTGAAAGCGCTGCGGCGCGAGATCGAGACGTACCCGAGCGAGCAGGATCTCTGGGAGGTCCGTCCGGGCATCACCAATCCGGGCGGCAATCTCGCGCTCCATCTCGCCGGCAACATCCAGTACTTCCTGGGCAACGTGCTCGGCAAGAGCGGCTACGCGCGCAACCGGGACGCCGAGTTCGGCAGCCGCGACGTCCCCCGCAGCGAACTGCTGCACGAGATCGACAACGCGATCGCAGCCGTGCAGACCGGAATGAGCAAGATCTCGGAAGCCGATCTGGCCAAGCCGTACCCCGAAACAGTCGGTGGCGTCAGCTCGACCACCGGCGCGTTTCTCGCCCACTTCGCCACGCATCTCGCCTACCACCTCGGCCAGGTGGACTACCATCGGCGCATTCTGACCGGCGAGGGCAAGACGGTGCGCGCGATGTCCGTCAACGAGCTGAGCGGCAAGCCGGCATGACCGCGCGCGCCGTGGGACGCCCGGAGATCGATGAGATCCCGTCGCACTGGGTGAGCTACATCAAACGGGTCCCCGAGCTCGATCCCGTGATCGTCTGCGCGGCGCAGGTCGAGGAAACGGCGGCGCTGCTGCACGGACTCTCCGATACCGAGGCGATGCACCGCTACGCGCGCGGCAAGTGGAGCGTCAAGGAGGTCGTGGGCCACCTGGCCGACGTCGAACGCATCATGGCGTATCGCGCGCTCCGGATCGCGCGCGGCGACACGACACCGCTCCCCGGGTTCGACGAAAACGCGTACGTCCCCGTGGCAAAATTCGATCTGCGCTCCCTCCCCGATCTGCTCGGTGAGCTGCGCACCGTACGCGCGGCGACGCTGGCAATGCTGCGCACCTTCGACGCCGATGCCTGGCGACGCCGCGGAACGGCGAGCGGTAAACCGGTGAGCGTGCGGGCGGTCGCCTTCATGATCCCGGGCCACGAGCGCCATCACATCGAGATTCTGCGCACACGCTACGGCGTGGGCGAAACCGCGGCAGGCAGGTAGATTAGGAACGGACCCCACCAAGGACGGCGTCGTGTTCACGACAGTGGTTCTTGCAGCACTCCTCCAGCAACCGACGGCGGCTCCAGCGCCTCCGCCCGCACCGCCACCACCGCCGCCGCTCGAAGTCGGCGCCGTCGCGCCCGATTTCGCGATGCTCGGCGCGACCCGGTACGGCACGCTCAAACAGCCGGTGCGACTCAGCGATTACAAGGGAAAGACGGTCGTACTCGCATTCTTCTTCAAGGCGCGAACCAAAGGCTGAACGATTCAAATGAATGCGTACCGTGATCAGTACGCACAGCTGTTCAAGAATGGCCGCAACGTCGTCCTCATCGCGATCAGCGCCGATCCCGACACCGCGCTCGCCTCATGGGCGCGCGACGCTCAGTACCCATTCCTGTTCGCACAGGACACGGGGACCGCGGTCGGAAAAGCGTATGGTGCGCTCTCCAAGTATCCGGGGATTACGAACCGCAATCTCTTCGTGGTAGGACCGGACGGGAAAATCGCCTATCGGGCGACACCGTTCCGCGAGATCGATCCCACGGCCTATACGGAGCTGGCTGCGGTGATCAACAAGCTGGTGCCCGCGGACTCCACAGCAGGAAACTAGGCGGCACAAGGCGACAACGGGCGGCAATCGTTTACGGTTGCCGCCTTTTGCCGCCCGTTACCGCCCGCTCGAGGGCCCCATCAATATCCTGGTCTTCCCCGACGCCGGTGTAGACGACCTTCCCATTGGAATCCAGCACCGCCACATACGACGTCGAGGGCGCCTGAAAGGCACGGACGGCGGCGCCATTGCCATCCCACAGGAACGTGAACGGCATCGGATGCTTTTCCAGGTGCCGCCGCACGCTGTTCTTGCTTTGATTCACCGCCACAGCGACCACGAGAAACTCAGCCCGATCGCCGTATTTCTTCTGCGCCGTTTCCATGCGTGGAAGCAGCTCGGCGCAGATCGGACACCAGGTGGCCCAGAATTCCACGATAACCGGCTTCTTGCCGACCCACTGAGACAGCGCGACGGAGTCGCCCTTGAGATTCTCGAGTGTGACAGCCGGAGGCGTTTCGCCGACGGGGATACCGATAACATCCTGCGCGGGCAACACGACCGGCAGCAGCAGGAGCAGTCCCACGTACCATGCACCATGCACCACGCACCGCGTTACCACACCTGCCCCGCTTTCACAAAGTAGAACTCCGCCATGAGTAACAGAATTATACCCGCTCCGCGCTTGATCCAGATCATCCAAACGCCCGGCTTGGGAAGAACGGCCAGCGCGCCTGAGAACACTCCCACGAGCACGAGCACCGCGGTCATGCCGAGAGAAAACACGAACAGGTAAACGAAGCCCAGGACGGCGCTTCGCGTGGTCGCCACCCAGGTGAGGACCGCGGCGAACGCGGGCGCCCCGCATGGCGCCGCCACGATCCCGGAGGTCGCGCCCAACAGAAACACCGCCGGGTACGAGCCACCCCCCAGGCTCCCCGCCCACGTCGCGAGCCGCACCGGCATCCGCACCGGAATCACCTCCAGCATCGCGAGACTGAACACGAGCAGGAGGTTGCCAATCGCGAGGAACGCCCAGCGACTCGCGCCAATCGATCCGAACAGGGATCCGGACAAACCGGCGATGAGGCCGAGGATCGCGTAGAACAGCGCCAGCCCGGCCACGTACGTCAGCGTGAGCCCGATCGCACGCTTCCGCGAGCCGGCGGACGACCGGTTGACGCCGCTGATGGTGCCCATGGTGATCGGGATCATCGGCCAGATGCAGGGATTGAGACTCGTCACCATGCCTGCGGCAAACAGCAACGGCACCGCCACCAGAGGGCGGTGTTGCAGCGCATCGGACATCTGCGCGAGGACGGGGAGCATGGAAGGCATTTGCTGAGTACAATGATGTCCATGGAGTCCGCGACACGTAAGAGAGTTGAGCAGGCGCGTTTCGCGTTGCTGCATGTGCATCGCGCGCTGCTCGAGGCGGAGCGTATTCGCTACGAGCGCCAACATGGGCGGGTCCCGGGCAGTGGCGCGTTCCTCCAAATCGTGCTGAACGATCCTTGGTTCTACTGGCTGCGCCCTATTCCCACCCTCATTGCGCTGCTCGACGAATGGCTCGACGCGGATCCTCCGCCGGTCGACGCCGCGACGCGCGCGGAGCTGCTGCTCGCGCAGGTGCGCGACCGGCTGCGGCCTGACGAGAACGGAGCGGACTTCCAGCAACGCTACCACCAGCTGCTTCAGGAAGAACCCACCGTCGCGGTCGCGCACGCCGAAATGCGGAAGCTGATCAACGCGTGAGTCGCACCGCTCTGCTCGCCGGCGCGACGGGGCTGGTCGGCAGTCATGTGCTTCGGTTGCTGCTTGCCGATGCGACGTGGAGTCACGTCGTGACCGTCGGTCGTCGCACCGCGCCGCTCCAACATGACAAGCTCGAGCAGCGCATTCTGGACCTGGGCGCGCTCGACGCTATTGCCGACCTGCCGGCCGCCGACGATGTCTTCAGTTGTCTGGGCACCACGATCAGACAGGCAGGGTCGCAGGCGGCGTTCCGCCGGGTGGACTACGAATTCGTGCTCGCGCTGGCGCGCGCCGGGCTGCGCAGCGGGGCCACGCAGCTTCTCGTGATCAGCGCCATCGGCGCCGATCCGGAGTCACGCGTGTTCTACAGCCGAGTCAAGGGCGAGGTGGAAGCGGCGCTCCGCAAGCTTCCCTACCGCGCCGTGCAAATCTTCCGGCCCGGGCTGCTCCTCGGCGCACGCACCGAGTTCCGGCTGGGCGAGCGCCTCGCGATGATCGCCGCGCCGGTCATACAGCATCTTCTCGTTGGCCGGCTGCGCCGCCTGCGCTCGATCGCGGCGAGCGACGTCGCGCACGCGATGGTCCGGACCGCGCGCGAAGCACCGCGCGGCCCCAACGTATTCGAGTACGACGCGATGATGGGCGCTCGATGACGACCGATCCTTTTCTCGAGGCCGCGATCGCCGAAGCCGAGCAGGGCCGCCGTGAGGGCGGTATCCCAATCGGCTCCGTCCTCGTTTCGCAAGGCAAGATCGTCGGGCGTGGTCATAATCGCCGGGTGCAGAAGGGCAGCGCCGTCCTGCACGGCGAAATGGACGCGCTCGAGAATGCGGGGCGGCTCCCGGCGCGCGTATACGGCGACGCGACGCTCTACACCACGCTGTCACCGTGCGCGATGTGCAGCGGCGCGATTCTCCTGTATGGCATTCCCCGCGTGATCATCGGGGAAAACAGGACTTTTCGGGGGGAAGAGGAGCTGCTGGCGGGGCGCGGGGTGACACTCGAGGTGCGCCAGGACCCTAGGTGTATCCAGATGATGACGGAGTTTATCGCGGCGCACCCCGAGCTGTGGAACGAGGATATCGGCGTCTAGATTCCGCCGCGACGGACAGTCATCGGACCGTTCGTTGTCACAACACGAATCGGCGGGCCACCGCTTCCCAGCGTCGTCGAGATCCGATCTTTCACGCGGCCGTTGATTGTGACCGTCATTGGAAAGCCTACGTCCATCGGGCCGTTCACGGTCCCGAATTCGATCTTCGCATTGTAATTGTCGGGGATGCGCAGATCGGCCGGCCCATTCTGCGTGCGTGCGTCCAGCCCTGACCCTTCCCACTTCGTTCCGATCAAGTCGACCATCAACGGACCGTTCTGTGCGCTCGCATGCACGTCGCCGCCCACTCCTGACAGCGACAGTGGCCCGTTTTGGGTCTCGAGATCCATCGTTCCAGTCACATCGCTTACGGAGAGTGGGCCGTTCTCGGTCGAGAGCGTCAGATCGGTCTTACGTGGGACCATCACGACGAACATCACTCCCCAATTCTGATGCCGTCCTGAGGAACTGCGTACGCCGGTGACACGCACTACGCTGCCGGCAGTCTCGATCTTGATGTCGCGGGCGATTGCGTCGGCATCGTCTTGCGTGCGCGCGTTCACCTGTATGCGTGCCGTGATGGCGATGCTGTCGCGATTCCAGCCGATGATTTCCACTCCGCCATTCATGCCCGGCTCGACACTGAGCGGGCCTTTTCCGGGCTTCATGCCGAGCTCCCGGATCTCACAATGGCGCGCCCGTGAGCCCCAGTCATGGTCCTGGCAATCCTCTAGCCATTCCTCATTGCTTTCCTGCGCGCGCAGGGTGGCGACGGGAAGAGCAAGCGCTATGAGTGCGAGAGCAGGGAGGCAGCGATTCATGACGGGCTCCAGGACAGTGGTTGTAACGGGTTCGACACTCCCTACGGTGAAAGGGTTGCCGGGATTCGGAAGAGCCGTCTGCCGTCAGCCGTCAGCTATCTGCCGTCAGCCGTCAGCTATCTGCCGTCTGCCGTCTGTAACGAGCCGACGCGCCAGGCCCGAGAGCATCCGTTTGACATCGACGACTTCCGTTTCCAACTGCCTGTGAAGGTCGCCGCTGACCAGGCCTAGATCCAGCGCAAGGACGAGATGGTATTCGAGCTCACTTGCTGAGCCCAACGCAATTTGGATGAATCTCGCAAATTCACGTGCGGTACCACGGCCGCAGCCTTCGGCTATGTTTGCACAAATCGAAGCCGCGCTGCGACGGATTTGTGAAGTGAGGCCATATTGCTCCTCACGAGGGAATACCTTTGTGACGCGATAGAGTTGAACCGTTAACGTGTGTGCCTTTTGCCAAACATGCAGTTTCCGGAATGGCCGCATGCTGGAAGCATGTTGATCCGGTCCTGTAACCGAGAACCCTTTCTATGCAACCACAATCTGAAGAACGCGTGTCTGCTGACGGCAGATGGCTGATGGCTGTCGGCATTTCTATGCAACCACAATCTGAAGAACGCGTGTCTGCTGACGGCAGATGGCTGATGGCTGTCGCTCAACGACGCGTGCCTGCTGACGGCAGATGGCTGATGGCTGTCGGCCTCCTACTCGGGCTCGCGACTCTTGCATTGGGAGCGACCCTCCAGGCCCAATCCACTCGACTAGCAGCAGAGGTCGATCGGCGCTCCGCTCAGGTGGCGGGGAAAGTCCTCGCCTGGCGGCGTGATATCCATCAGCACCCGGAACTCTCGAATCGCGAGACGCGCACCGCAGATCTCGTCGCGAACCACCTCCGCTCCCTCGGCCTCGAGGTACGCACCGGCGTCGCGCACACGGGCGTCGTTGGGGTGCTGCGCGGCGGCAAACCGGGTCCCGTCGTCGCCCTGCGGGCCGACATGGACGCGCTCCCGGTGACGGAGGAAGTCGACGTTCCCTTCGCATCCAAGGTGCGGACGACGTACAACGGCCAGGACGTCGGGGTGATGCATGCCTGCGGCCACGATACGCATACGGCGATGTTGATGGGTGTCGCTGAGGTACTCGCGGGCATGCGTGCCGATTTGCCGGGCACGGTCAAGTTCATCTTTCAACCTGCCGAAGAAGGAGCGCCGGCCGGGGAGCGGGGCGGCGCCGGGCTGATGATCGAAGAGGGCGCGCTCGACGACCCGAAGCCCAGCGCGATTTTCGGCCTTCACGTATTGCCCTTCCCCGCCGGGGAGATTCGCTACCGCGCCGGCGGCATCATGGCGAGCGCCGACGCGTTCCGCATCGTCGTGCGAGGCCGGCAAACCCATGGGGCGCAGCCGTGGAACGGCATCGACCCGATCGTCGTGGCGTCGCAAATCGTCGTTGGCTTGCAAACGATCACGAGTCGTCAGGTGGATCTCACGGCGGGACCCGCGGTCATTACGGTCGGCGCGATCAACGGCGGGATACGCTTCAACATCATCCCCGACAGTGTGGTGATGCTGGGAACGATCCGCACGTTCGATACCGCGATGCGTGCCGACATCCACCAGCGCATCCGTCGCACCGCGGAATCGATCGCGCAAAGCGCTGGAGCAACTGCGCAGGTAGCAATTGATACGAGTGCCGCCGCGGTGACCTACAACGATCCGGCCTTGATGGAGAAAACCCTGCCCTCGTTGCGCGCGGCCGCTGGAGCCAATCACGTCACGCTCACGCAGCCCATCACACCAGCGGAGGATTTCTCCCGCTATCAGCAGCGCATTCCGGGAGTCTTCTTCTTCCTCGGCATCACGCCACCCGGAACCGATCCCGCCAAGGCGGCGCCGAACCATTCACCGCGCTTCTTTGTCGACGAAGCGGCTCTGCCAGTGGGCGTGAAGGCACTGGCACATGTCGCGGTGGACTACCTCAGCCGTCCGAGTAAATGAAACCGAGCTACCTGATCCTCGACGCCGGCGAGATCCTCGGCACGATCGAGCGGTTACGCAGTCGTATCGAAGAGCGTTTCCCGGGATCAGGACTGGGGAAAGTCTGTGGTCAGCTGCTGGAGATCTCGCGCTACGCCCGCGAGCGCGCGGCCTGGATCGCGAGACCGATCTTGCCGCTGCGCATCGCGAGCGGGGCATTGGCCGTCCTCATCGTCGCCGGCTTGATCCTGATGGTGACGAAGTTGCGACCGCCCCCGGGCACCTTCGAGCTGGGGCAATTCATCCAGGTGCTGGAAGCGGGCATCAACGACGTCGTGCTCGTGGGTGCCGCCATCTTCTTTCTGATGACGCTCGAGTCGCGGATCAAGCGCCGCAGGGCGTTGCGCGCGCTGCGCGACCTGCGGTCGATCGCCCACATCATCGACATGCATCAGCTCACCAAGGATCCCGAGCGCACCGCCGATCAACACATGCGCGCGCCTGATCTGGGTCGCTACCTGGACTACTGCAGCGAGATGCTCTCACTCACCGGCAAGGTGGCCGCGCTGTACGTGCAGGATTTTGAGGATGACGTCGCCGTGCAGGCCGTGAATGAAATCGAGGACCTCACGACGGGCCTTGCCCGCAAGATCTGGCAGAAGCTGACCATCGTCATCGGTGAGAACCCGTAAGTCATGGTGTAACAAGCTCATCATGCAGCACGATTTGGTGGAATTGCAGGGGCATTTTAGCTTAGGAGCCCCTTCTTGAGGTTCTTGGAGGCGTAGATGCGCACTACCAACCCGGTACTCAACGCGAAGACGTTTGCCAACGTCCAGCGCGTCGCCGGCGCGCCGACGATGACGCTGGAAGGCACCGTCAACCGCACGGCCTTCCTGCTGCTCCTGGTTCTGGCGACGGCGACGTGGACGTGGATGGAAGCGTTCAAGGGCGCCCCGATCGATGGCTATCTCATGCTCGGCGTGTTCGGGGGCCTGGCCGTCGGTCTGGTCACGGCGTTCGCACCCGGGATCGCAAAATTCACCGCGCCCCTGTACGCCGCGCTCGAAGGTTTGGCCCTCGGCGCGATTTCGGCACTCTACGAAGCGCAGTTCCACGGGATCGTCATTCAGGCGGTCGCGCTCACGTTCGGCGTCTTGATCGCCCTGCTGATCGTGTACCGGCTGCGACTGATTCCCGTCACCGAGAACTTCAAGCTGGCCGTGTGCGCGGCGACGTGCGGCATCGCGCTGTTCTACCTCGTCGCGATCGGTCTCCAGCTCGTCGGGGTCCGCATCGGGATGCTCCACGAAGCGTCGCCGCTGGGGATCATCTTCAGCCTGTTCGTCGTCGCGATCGCATCGCTCAACCTCGTACTTGACTTCGATTTCATCGAGCAGGGCGTGGAGCAGGGTGCGCCGAAGCAGATGGAGTGGTACGCGGCGTTCGGACTGATCGTCACGTTGATATGGCTGTACGTCGCGATCCTACGGTTGCTGTCGAAGCTGCGGAGTCGCTAAACAAACGTGCGTGGTACGTGGTGCGTGGTACGTGGGAATGCCCCACGCGCTACGCACCACGCACCTTTTCTAGGAATGCACCGGCCTCACCTCTTCTCCGAATTGCTTGCCGAGCGCCTTCAAGTATCCGTCCAACGAACCGTAGTAACCGAAGATGAACCGTGACAGAAAGCGGAAGATCGGATTCCCGATCCAGCCCGCTTCTGTTACGCGAATTTGTGTGGCTCCTCCGCTCCTCCCTCCGCTCGAGTCTGCGATCAACTCGTAGGTCCACGTTCCCCCGAACGCTGCGCCGGCGGTAGGGTCGATCCTCGTCACCAGCCGGCGCGGAGGCTGAGACTCGATCACAATGAGGGGCACGTCGAAGCCGCTCATCTTTTGACGCCAGACCTCCTGTCCATCCCGATCCGGCTGCCGGACCGATTCCTTGATCGCGGTCCACCACGCCGGAACCCCGCCGAGGTCGCGCACGACCTTCCAGACACTATCCGGTGGCTGATGCAGGGTGATTGAGCTGGTGGCTCGGTGTTCACGCGCGATGAACGCACCGATGAGCGTCATGAGCGCGACCACGGACGCGATCGCGCCGAGCACGATGAGGAGCCATTTCATCGGGCTGATAATACCTTTGAGCATGACGACGGACAGGGTCAGGCTCGATCGATGGTTGTGGGCCGCCCGTTTTTTCAAGACGCGGGCGCTCGCGGCGGCCGCTGTGGCCGGAGGCAAAGTTCACGTCAATGGCGGTCGCGCGAAGCCGGCTAAACAGGTACAGGCGGGCGACCAACTCCGGGTCCGCGTGGGCCCGTATGACTGGTTCCTCACGGTGACCGCGACTACCGAGCGGCGCGGCTCTGCTCGTGACGCGCAGCTTCTGTACGATGAATCGCCCGAGGGCCGGGCGGCGCGCGAACGGCTCGCGGAGCAGCACAAAATCGCGCCGGCCCCCACCTACCAAGGCAAGGGCCGGCCGACCAAGAAAGAGCGCCGCGAGCTGCAGCGGCTCGAAGACGGAGAAGGCTAGAGCTTCTGCAAGTACACGTTGCCTGATCCCGTTTCGACCGACAGGCGCCCCTTGCCATCGCCCAGCGTACCGCTCACGTGATCGTGCTCGATGTGCCGCACCTGGAGCGTCAGGCCGCCAAGATCGATATCGCCGCTGCCCGTATCCAGATCTACCTGTGCGCCGACCGTGGCCGGCACCTTGAGCGTGACGTCGCCGGAGCCGGTTTCGATGTGCACGGAGGAGAACGTGGCGGTCAACGCGACATCCACATCGCCGCTTCCGGTCTCGAACGAGAGCTCGTCGCCGGACGTAGCCGTGACGTCGATGTCACCGGATCCTGTCTCGACGTGGATGTCCGCTGCCTTGCCGTCACGCAACTTGACGGTGCCTGACCCCGTCTCGAGCCGCAGCCGAGACCCATCCACACCAGCCGCAGTGATGTCGCCCGAGCCCGTGGCCAAGCCCACGTCGCCCGACGCAGTCCGCAGGTCCACATTGCCCGACCCGGTCTGGATTCGGAGGGAGCCGCGCGCGCGATCGGCGGCCACATCGGCCGAGGCGACCCACACGCGAATGGCGCCGTCGACGTTCGTGACGAAGGCCTTCCCGACGCCCAGATAGAGCCCGACGGTCTTGCCCTTGGGAACGGTGACGTGCAGATCGGCGAACGCTTCGAGTCCACTGCGAGACCGCCCGGTGATTCGGACCTCACGACCGTCAGCGTGGCTGTGGTGCTTGCCTTCCCACCAGTCCTCATCGCCGAAAGTTCCGTCATCGCGCACATGCATCGTCGTGTTCCACCCGCGGCCCCAATCGGGCATGACGATCACGTCGTCGGGGTAGATGACGCGCAGCGTCTCGCGGCCACGCAGCGGACCCGATTGCACATCGAGCTTCGCCGCGTCGTCACCGCCACGCTGGATTTCGACCACGACATCCGCGCCGGCGCCTCCCCCCCCCTCGACGCGCAGCTCGCCGACGAGGTTGTAGATGGCGACGGAATCGCCTTTGAGAACGTGACGTGACGTCTGTGCAGCAGCGGGAGTGACCAACAATGCAACGACGGAGACGAGCGATAGTGCGCGTGCTAGCATAGCGGCTCCACAAGGAGTTGGCTCATGTTGGATAGCGAAACGAGTCGCAGGGTTGCAGCTTTTAACCTTATGGAAGATTGGCTGCTTTGGTTTCTGCTGGCGATAGGACTCTTTGTCGGGGAGATGTTTACCGCGGGCTTCTGGCTCGCGTGCCTGGCCGTGGGGGCCGCGGTGGCCGGTGTCGTCGGATTGGTCCCCGGGCTAGGCTTTGTGGTTCAAGGGATCGCGTTCACAGCGGCCAGCATCCTTAGCATGGCGGGCCTGCGTCCCCGGCTGATGCACTACTTCCAGCTGGGTCCCGGATCCGAGCTACGAACGGGCGTGGATGCCCTGCTCGGCAAGACCGGCATCGTAACGGAACGGATCGGGCCGGGGCTCTCGGGACGCGTCAAAGTGGAGGGCGAAGACTGGCGCGGTGCGTCGACTGACGCGACGGTGATCGAGCCCGGAACGCAGGTCATGATCATTCAGGTTGACGGCACGACCCTCATGGTCGAAAAGGAGCCGTAAGATGGGTCCCGGAACGATACTCGTGGCCGCGGTCGCCTTCGGCGTCATCGTGTTGATCTCGAAGAGCATCCGCGTCGTGCAGCAGGCCCAGACGATGATCATCGAGCGGCTCGGCAAGTATCACAAGACGCTTGCGTCGGGGATCAACTTTGTGCTGCCCGTCATCGACCGTCCCCGCGCGGTCGACTGGCACCAGACGATCATCACGCCCGCCGGCGACAGCTACTCGCGCCGCTTCCGCACCGAGCGCATCGACCTGCGCGAGACGGTGTACGTGTTCCCGCGCCAGAACGTGATCACGAAAGACAACGTTGTCGTCGAAATCGACGCGTTGATCTATTCGCAGGTGACCGACCCGGTGCGCGCCACCTACGAGATCGCGAACCTGCCGGACGCCATCGAGAAACTGACGCAGACGACGCTGCGCAATGTGATCGGCGAGATGGAGCTCGATCACGTCCTCTCCTCGCGCGACATGATCAACGCCAAGCTGCGGGCGATCCTGGACGAGGCGACGCACAAGTGGGGCGCCAAGGTCAGCCGCGTGGAGCTGAAAGACATCAACCCGCCGCGCGACATCCGTGACGCGATGGAGAAGCAGATGCGCGCCGAGCGCGAGCGCCGCGCCACCATCATCACCGCCGACGCCGAGCGCCAATCGCGCATCCTCTCGGCGGAAGGCATCCGGCAATCGGAGATCAACACCGCCGAGGGCGACAAGGCGGCGAAGATTCTGCACGCCGAGGCTGAAGCGGCGGCGCGGCTCAAGGTCGCCGAGGCCGAGGCGCAGGCGATCGAGCGGATCACGGCGGCCATCAAAGGGACCGGGGGCGACCCAGCCCAGTACCTGATCGCGATCCGCTACATCGAAACGCTCAAAGAGATGGTCAGCGGGCAGAACAATAAGGTTGTTTACATGCCCTACGAGGCCACCGGCGTCCTCGGGTCCCTGGGGGGCATTCGCGAGATGCTGGCGTTGGGTCCGTCCGACAAGAAGGGTTGAGGCTGAACCCACTCACGCTGCTTTCCGAAGAAGAGCGGATGTTTCAGGGCGCGGTGCGCGACTTCGCCGAGAGCGAGGTCCGCCCGCGCGTGCAGGCGATGGAGTGCGCCGCGCAGCTCGATCCCGCGTTGATCCCGAAATTCTTCGAGCTGGGCCTCATGGGCATCGAGATTCCCGAGGCGCATGGCGGCGCCGGCGGCAGCCTCTTCATGACCGTGCTCGCGGTCGAAGAGCTGTCCGCGGTCGATGCCTCCGCCGCGATCTTCGTGGACGTCCAGAACACCCTCGTTAACGCGCTGCTGCTGAAGTGGGCTTCCGACGACATCAAGCAGAAGTATTTGCCGCGCCTCGCGGGCGAGGTCGTCGGGGCGTACGCGCTCTCCGAGGCCGGATCTGGCTCGGACGCGTTCGGGCTCGCGACCAAGGCGACGAAGCAGGGCGACAAGTGGATCCTCGACGGCCGCAAGCTGTGGATCACCAACGGGGCCGAGGCGGGGCTCTTCGTGATCTTCACGCAGACCGATTTCGCCAAGGGATATAAGGGGATCACGGCGTTCGCCGTGGAGCGTGGCTTCAAGGGATTCAGCGTCGGCAAGAAAGAAGACAAGCTCGGCATCCGCGCGTCATCGACCGCGGAGCTGATTCTCGATCACTGTGAAGTCCCCACGGCCAACCTGATCGGCGAGGTGGGCAACGGGTACAAGGTGGCGATCGAAACGCTCAACACCGGCCGCATCGGGATCGGCGCGCAGATGATCGGTGTGGCGCGCGGTGCACTGGACGCATCGCTCAAATACGTGAAGGAGCGGCAGCAGTTCAACAAGCCGATCGCGGAGTTTCAAGGAGTGCAGTTCCAGCTGGCGCAGGCGGCGACCGAGCTCGAGGCCGCGCGACTGATCGTGTACAACGCCGCGCGGCTCGAAGACGCGGGCGAGTCGTATACGAAACAGGCGGCGATGGCGAAGCTGTTCAGCTCGCAGGTGGCCGAGCGGGTCACCTCGCTTGCGGTGGAGTTGTTTGGGGGCTACGGATATACCAAGGAATACCCGGTGGAAAAGTTCTACCGCGACGCGAAGATCGGGACGATCTACGAAGGCACGAGCAACATGCAGCTCAACACAATCGCGAAGCTGCTGCTAAAGTAGGCATCCATGTCCAACATCCGCACTGCGCGCCGTACCCACGGCTTTACGGAGTCGGTTATCCGCGGCATGACCCGCCTCGCGACCGAGCACGGGGCCATAAACCTCTCGCAGGGCTTTCCCAACTTCCCCTGCCCCGACGTTCTGAAGGAGGCAGCGGCGCGCGCGATCCGCGACGACGTGAATCAGTACGCCGTCACCTGGGGCGCCGCGCGCTTGCGCAATGCGCTGGCCGCGAAATACGAGGAGTGGTACAACCTCCCGGTCAATCCGAACACGCAGGTCAC
>Ga0070694_100001472_pt1 | contig 13796 bp, 16 predicted proteins | sample KBSK1251metaG_FD_65470 | JGI IMG/M metagenome (GOLD analysis project Ga0070694, IMG submission 65470) | Corn, switchgrass and miscanthus rhizosphere microbial communities from Kellogg Biological Station, Michigan, USA - KBS K1-25-1 metaG | ecosystem: Host-associated > Plants > Roots >... | reverse complement strand
CGCCTTCGCGCTCTACCTTTCTTATCTTGTCCTCATAGTTCTCGCGTTCGCCGGCAATAATAGACGGAGCAATAAGCATCTCGCTTTCAAGCTCTTCAAGCAGTATCGGCGTATGCTTTCGAGGCGGTGCCTTTCCGTGCCACTGGGGATTGTTTGCCATGTGGCGTATGCCGTTGCCCTTGACCGTGTTGGCCACTATCATAACGGGCTTATCGTGAATTTGGGCCGCCCTGTTAAGCGCGTCAACCAGCTGCTCAACGCGGTGCCCGTCAACTTCAAAGACCTGCCAGTTAAATGCGGTCCACTTGTCCTTTGTAGGATCAAGGGGCATAATGTCTTCAGTAAACCCATCCTGCTGAATCCTGTTCCTATCAAGTATGGCAACAAGGTTGTCCAGCTTGAATTTGCCGGCCGCCATCGAAGCCTCCCAGATTTGGCCTTCGTTTGATTCACCGTCACCTATCAGCACGTAGACTCGGTTCTCCTTGTCATCGAGCCTTTTTGCAAGAGCGATGCCTATCCCAACCGAAAGCCCGATCCCTTCAGAGCCTCCAGAGTACTCTACCCCGGGGACACTGTGATCCTTCTGCCGCTCAGAAAATCTGACCGGGTGTCCCTGCAATCTAGACCCAAGTTTGCGAAGGGTTCTTAGCTCCTCGGGAGGAAAATATCCAGCCATTGCAAGCGTGGAATAAAAGCCGGGGGCAGAGTGCGCCTTTGAATTGATGAAATAATCGCGGTCGCCCCACTTTGGGTTGGACGGCTCATGCTTCATCCTTCTGAAATACAGAGTCCCCATGATTTCGGCCGCAGAGAACGAAGCACCAGGATGCCCAGAGCCTGCCTCGGCAATCCCTTGTATTGCCCACATCCGGACATCTCTTATCCTTCTCTTGAGGTCGAGGTAACGCATGTTAAAACCCAATCTTCATACTCTCCGCGAAAGATGCGACAGGAAAAAGCTCTTCAGAGCAAGATAAAAAGCTAGCTGTGTATGAAGCGCTGATGGTTGGTTAGAACTGAACTCACTTATGCTTCAAAACCTGCATGACCAAGATTTAATAGGTTCTGACACGAACTATAGACATGTCGTCAATATCGTCGCTGTTCAACCGGCCGCTATTGATATATGACGACAAGTGCTACTCCTGCACAAAGTTCGCCAAAGGAGTGGGCATTCTGTCAAGAGGGTGGATAAGGATCGCAGGTCACTATTATTCGCAGGACGCAAAGCAAGCCAAGAACGTTATTTTTCCGCCCGGGTACGACTCAACGAAGATGTTCTGGCTTGTTAACAAGAATGGAGCATACGGAGCCCGGTCTGGACTGCCGCAAGTGGTAAAGGAAATCGCGTTTGGGCTTGTCGCTGGACCTAGTACTCAGAGCTACCGTGAAGGTGCTGTCGCATGTGAGTACACAGATGAAAAAATGTCGTGTTTTACTTCGACAAACATCCTGAAGAGAATTGCAAAGCTCCTGAGCCACGGAGCAACTTTTCGTTTCTAATCTTTAGAATTAGAAATGGCGGCTACTGATTGTCAGCCAGCTTTTTCACAGGTATGCCGCCGGGAAGGTCTGCTTTCCTGTCCACCTTGTACTTGAAAATGTCGTTGTAATCCACTCCGATAATCACGTTTCTGCCTACTGCAATTATTTTGGATTTGGGTATGTCAAATCTCCAGTCATAGTGGCCATATACTACAATCTTGTTTTTCGCCTCCATCATTACGTGTCCGACATGCTCCTCGTCCTGCGTTCTGACCCCCTTGTTAAAGAGCGATTTTGGGTACCTGCCCTCATAAGTCGCCAGATCGACTGTCTCCGCCATGTCTGCACCCTCTGGTGCAGAGTCAGTAGGCAGCGGCTCCTCCCTGCTAACCTTGTACTTTTTCACGATTTCGTGAAAGCGCATGTCTATCAGTACGTTGGCTGCTGCAAATCTTATCTCTGACTTTGGGATATCGTATCTGTCGTCTCCTTCGCCGAAGACTATTATCTTGTCTGATGTTTCCCTTACTACGTGACCAACATGCGGAGAATCTAGCGCCTTGACGCCTTTGTTAAAGTATTTTCCCGAGGCCATGATCTGAGCAGTTATTTCATTTTCTGACTATTTATAGCTGTTCTCTGGTCTGCGGCTGTGGCCAGAGGTTCCAGCTTCTAAACTTAAAATAAAGTTCCTTCTTTTGTGAATACATTATGGTTCAGGTCAAAGTTGAAAAGGCAAAGATAGACCAGAAGCAGACATCCCTGCTTGTGATTGGCGTTTTTGATGGAGAGCATGATTTTTCGCAGTCAAAGGAATTGGATCCAGCGGTTTTCGCCTCCATCAGGGAGTCTCTTGAGACCAAAGAGTTCCGGGGGACATTTGGCTCCAGTGTGCTGGTATACACACTTGGGAAAGGGCCCATGAAAAAGTTAATGCTTCTCGGCCTGGGCAAGCGCGAAAAATTCGCTGACGAAGGTGCAAGGATTTGCGCAGGCAAAGCCGCGCAGAAAGCAAAGGAGCTGGGAGTCAAGGAGTTTTCGATTCTCCAATTCTCTAATCTTGACGAGGGGCTGATAGAGGCCATGACAGAGGGGGCATCACTTGCGCTATACTCATTTGACAAGTACAAAGCAGCTGACAGCAGCGGGGATCCTCCTGCTAAGGTACAAGAAGTAACCATCCTTATCAATTCTGATTCGCCAAAGTTCCAGTCTATTGCAGAGAGGACAAGCCTTGTGGTTGAAGCGGTTAATTTCTGCCGCGATATTTGCAACATGCCCCCAAACGACTGCTCGCCGGCGCAGCTGGCGGGCATTGCAAGCTCGCTTGCCCAGGATACCGGCATAAAATCCCGTATTATCGACAGGTACGAGTTGGAAAATATGGGAATGGGCGGGATCGTCGCAGTGGGCAAAGGGAGCAACAATCCCCCAAAACTTATCATTTTGGAGTATAATGGTGCCACAAGCGATCAGAAACCGTACCTGCTTGTAGGAAAGGCAGTTACATTTGACACTGGCGGCATCTCGATAAAGCCGAGTGAAAAAATGGATGAAATGAAGTTTGACAAGTGCGGCGGATGCACCGTGCTCGCAGTCATGCGCGCCGCCGCTTCGCTGAAACTTGCAGTAAACATTGTCGCGATCGTGCCGTCAGTGGAGAATATGCCATCTTCGACATCGTACCGCCCTGGCGACATCATAAAGATGTACAATGGCAAAACGGTTGAGGTTCTTAACACAGATGCAGAGGGCCGGATGATACTTGCAGACGCGCTCGCATATGGAATATCGAATTACTCTCCCAAAGCCGTAGTTGATCTCGCGACCCTGACAGGGGCAGCCATAGTCGCACTTGGCTCAAACGTTGCCGCGCTAGTAGGGACAAACAAGCAACTAACAGACAGGCTGCGCAAGGTATCGGACAAGACTGGGGAAAAGATGTGGGAGCTACCGCTGTACGAGGAATTCCACGAGCAAATCAAAAGCACATTTGCCGACATTAGAAACATCGGCGGCAAGCCTGGCGGCGCTATCACGGCCGCGGCATTTCTTTCCAATTTTGTTGACAGCGTCCCCTGGACACACATCGACATTGCTGGAACGGCTTGGACCCAAGATGGCACCTTTGAGAAAAGCTATAATCCAAAGGGAGCCACAGGCTTTGGCGTAAGGACACTTGTCAAGCTCTTGACTGAAGACGAAAAGCCGCAGCAGCCGTGATGATGGATGCCTATCTTTGAGCTACAAGAACTGGTTGGCTCCCTTCAGGAGAAAGGCTATAGCTCAAGAATAGGCAATATGGACCTGGATGTTCATCCTGTCAAAAGGCCGTACTTTGAACGCTGGCTTTCAAACAGGGACGGCTTTATCAGAATGTTGAGTGGAAATATCGACTACATAGGTATCGAAGAGGTGGTCAGGATGGGCCCATTCTTTAACATCTATTGCATTGTTGAAAATGATTTTATCATCGAGGCAGACGACAATGCGCACAAGCTCTTAGACGCCGGACCGTACTATAACCTTCTTGCAGGCAAGGTTACCCGGCTCGGATGGAGTGGTGGTGTCGTTGCCACCATTCTGGCAAAAGACAACGCACTGTCAGAAGAATTTTCAAAATCAATCATGAAAGAAGAAGTGAAAAGGATAACCCTGAAAGCATCAAACTATTGCTGCATCATTGAAACCAGGGCGTGGGATCCCGAGGGTGTGGCCTCAGCATTTAGTATTTTCGACCGCATCGGCCAAGACGTCAGGAAGCTGATAAAGGCAATTCACCTTGGAGAAAATGTCAAGTAAAAGGTGCCAGCACTGCTGCTTCCCAACCGCTCACGCAGGTCAGTAACACAGCAGCGACAGCAGGTTTGACTTCCGGGTTCGGAATGGGACCGGGTCGCACCCTGCCGCTATGACCGGCTTACCCAAGCGTTGTCGAGAGGGCTAATTTAATCTTGCGACCCGCTCAATTTCCATGGTGTTGTTCGAATGAGACATCCTTGTGCGACAACTCGATCGAGTCGCAGAGCAAACTGTTTTCAAGGGGACGAGAACAGGATAAAAAAGTGTAGTGCCTGAGATCAACTGTTCTTAGCTTAGATGGTCTTATTGGATTTTAGAATCGAAATTTCAGATGTTCAAGGTATTTGGGCTGATATTTGCAGGTATACTTCTAGCGGCGTCGGGTCTATTCGTGTTGAGCACCGTTGGTCTGCCAGTAATACAGTTCCCATATGTCAACTGGGCAAATGTCGGATTCGTGATGATAATAGGCAGTGCGGTGTCATTCGGGACTGCGTTTGTTGCCTCTCGAATAAACTGACAGTCTCGTTCCCTCCGGCAGATATCAGCATCGGTATCTATATAACGCATTATTGCAAAATTTACACGTAATTGGGCAATTCTGAAGCAGAAAATACTCATAGGGTTGCTGTACTTGACGAGGAGCTCTGCCAGCCAAGAAAGTGCGGGCTAGAGTGCATCGTCTACTGCCCAGTAAACAAGACTGGCGGCGAATGCATAATCCAGAGGCCGGAAGACGGCAAGGCCGTCATATCAGAAGACCTCTGCACAGGCTGCGGAATTTGCATCAAGAAATGCCCTTTCGATGCTATTGTGATTGTAAACCTTGCTCGTGAGCTTTCTCAGGACAAGATCCATCAGTACGGCATCAATTCATTTCGCTTTTACCGGCTGCCAGCTCCAAGGCGGGGTAGTGTGGTGGGGTTGGTCGGAAGGAACGGAATGGGCAAGTCCACAATCGTCAATGTCCTTTCAGGTAGTCTAAAGCCAAACCTCGGCAAGTATGACTCAGACGTGTCGTGGGACCAGGTCTTGAAATATTTCCAGGGAACAGAGCTCAAGTCCCATTTTGAAAAGATAGCTTCGGGGACAATGCGCGCAAGCATCAAACCCCAACTTGTATTCATGATTCCAAAGGCGTTCAAGGGCACTCCAAAGGAGTTGCTCAAGAAATATGACGAGCGCAAAGTCTCAGACAAACTAGTCCTCCAGCTTGGACTTGAAGCCATACTTGACCGCGATATTGCACAGCTGAGTGGAGGCGAGCTGCAGAGGCTGGCAGTCGCAGTAGCTGCGGCCAAGGATGCAGAATACTACTTTTTTGACGAACCTTCTTCGTATAACGATGTTTACCAGAGGCTGGCAGTTGCCAAGGTAATGAAAGAGCTTGCGGAAGCGGGCAAGAGCGTCATGGTGGTAGAACATGATATGACTCTCCTAGATTACCTCTCAGACTATGTCCACATCCTTTACGGCGAGCCTGGCGCCTACGGAATCGTCTCGACTCTCCAAAGTACAAAAGTGGGAATCAACGCCTTTTTGGAAGGCTTTCTGCCAGCAGAGAATGTTAGGTTCCGCGATAAGGCCTTCAAGTTCGATGTCTTTTCGGCAATAGATGACGTGATACTCGATATTCCCGTCGCCAGCTATTCAGACCTACAGAAATCTTTTCCGTCATTTGCTCTTTCCGTATCTTCAGGAAAGGTTCGCAAAGGAGAGATTGTCGGTGTCGTGGGAGCCAACGCGCTTGGCAAGACGACGTTTATGAGAATGCTTGCCGGAGTTGACAAGCCGGATTCTGGGAGCATAGACATGGAGGCAAAGATTTCATACAAACCGCAGTACCTAAACCAGGATTTTGATGGCGATGTCAGATCGCTGCTTTATACTGCATACCAGAATCCGATCGAAGGCTCGAGTATTGAAGATCAAATAATTATCCCAATGGGAGTAAAAAAGCTGTATGAAAAGAATGTCAGGACTCTCAGCGGCGGGGAGCTGCAAAAAGTCGCGGTTACCGCCTCACTATTGCGCGAGGCCGACATCTACGCCCTTGACGAGCCTTCTGCCTTTCTCGACGCAGAGGATAGAATAGCGATAGCCAAGTTCCTTCAGCGCTTTGTAAGGGCGCAGGGGAAATCTGCGATAATCATAGAGCACGATATGCAGCTGATTGACTTAGTCGCGGACACTCTTGTGATTTTTGAAGGTTTTCCGGGCAGGCAAGGATTTGCAACTGCCCCGATGAGCAAAGAAGTTGGGATGAACCGCTTCCTCAAGGCGCTTTCGATAACATACAGGCGAGACGAAACAACTGGAAGGCCTCGGGTCAATAAGGAAGCTGGCAGGCTAGACAGAGAACAGAAGCAGGCCGGCAACTATTACTACGTGAAGAATCGCTAATGCCCCACATGCTAAAAGAGGTCCTAGAAAGTGTACTCTCCCCGGAGGAATCATCGCAAGTCTATTCAGCCTTTGACCAGATAGGCTCAATAGTGATCATCAAGATCCCGGATGCCTTGATGTCCAAAAAAGGATTGATAGCACAGGCGATCCTTGATAACATAAAGACTGCAAAGAGCGTGTTTGCGCAGGTCTCTGCGGTTCAAGGGGATTTTAGAGTTCGTGACCTTGAATACCTGGCTGGAGAAAAAACCACTATGACTGAATACAAGGAGCATGCCAGCAGGTTCAAAGTTGACGTTGCAAAAGCCTACTTTTCTCCCCGGCTCTCGACTGAGCGGAAAAGAATAGCGGAAATGGTGCAAGACAATGAGATAATTGTAAACATGTTTGCCGGAGTTGGCACGTACTCTATCGTGATTGCCAAGGCGAACAAGACGTGTAAAATCTATAGCATAGATTCGAACAGCGCCGCCGCAGAATTATGCGCAATCAACGCCAAGTTGAACAAGGTTCAAGATCGCGTCGAATCAATATGCGGAGATGCGGCTAATGTGATCAAGGACCGGCTCGCAGGCAGCGCCGACAGAGTGCTCATGCCTCTTCCAGAGCGTGCAAAGGAGTTCGTGAATGACGCTGTTCTTGCCCTAAAGCCTGGTGGTGGAATAGTCCATTATTTTGCACACGTCAAGGCAGACAACAAGAAAGCAAGTCAGGATGCAGGCCTTGCAGACACAAAAGGGGCGTTCTCAAAATACAATTACGACGTCAGAGGCATCAGGATCGTGAGAGAAGTTGGTCCGCGACTGTATCAGATAGTAGCCGATGTTTTTGCTACCCGCTAGGCTTTTCTTCTGATCTAGGTGCAGTGAGCATTGTGTAGCCTATCCACCCAAGGACTGTCAGAAGCACCGCGACCGCAGCAAGTACGGTCAGCTTTACTATTATCATTCCATACTGGGTTCCAATTAGAAAGTACGCGTAGATAATGAATGCCGCAATTGCTATGATGAGAAGGGCGGCGCCAGTTCCTCTGTTGCCCTTGCCTTTGACATTCATGATAACTGAAAATGGCTCTTGCACGAACTTTATAATGTTTTAGTTGAGTTCCAGCGCCATCAGATACGCATCTTCGCCGTCCCTGTAATATGACCGCAGCCTTGACTTTGTTTCAAAGCCAAGTTTTTCGTACATTACAACGGCTCCCGTATTGCTAACCCTCACTTCGAGATATATCTCATCGCTTCTCCTGTGCATCGAGCCATTGATCCCCTCAAGCATCAGTGCCCTGCCCAAGCCCTTGCCCCTGTGTTCCTCAAGTACTGCAACAGAGACGACGTGCCCTTTCTTGACAAAGCCAAGTTTGCGGAAATTGGAAAATCCAAACTCGATCTTGCACATGATGTAGCCAATTATCCGGTTATCCAATTCTGCGACAATGAACGCCTCAGGAAGTTCCCTGAGGATTGATTCAAAGAAATAGTCAGAGTAGTGCTCCGGAAGGGCGGCCATGTTTATCTCGATTACCGCGGGGAGGTCCTGTTCCTCGCACCGGCGAATGACATAGTCGCCCACTTTTCGCAGAGCGGTTTGCAATAGAAGATAAAGATAAAAACAGATTATTTAACGTTATAGGTCTTTGGCGCCCCCTTTCGACTGATTTCCCTGAACAGTAATTGCTAGGATATGCTTTAAATTTGCTTGGCGCCCAAAATAGCATTGCAGTGGCGAGTATTCTTAGCGGCGATTATACCCGAGCAATGCCAATAGTTTCATCGCTGTTCACAGTTAAGGATTTTCAGCATAATGCGAAAGACGACTATGTCCAGATTCTCATAGCAGAGTCAGATGTTCGCCACAAGTTTCCTTCACTTCTAAGCCAGCTTGGCAAGATAGGTTTGGTCGCGACTGTTACCAAGAGGCAATACATTCGTTGGCTCATGCCCACACTAAAGTCTGCAAGGCTTTCGATAAGTGGCGGCACGGTCCTCACCGTACACCGGCTTCCCCAGCAGAAGGCAAAACACACACTGCTTCGCTTTTTGCCACTCGGACTTTTTGTTGTGACGATCACCGTTGTCTTTATCGACGGCATGATCCGCTCTGACTCGATATTTGCAAGGATGGGGATACAGGATCCGGTAATGCTCGCTGTTGTCTATACCATGTCTCTTATGGGTATTCTTGGAGTCCACGAGCTAGGACACATGATAGCTGCCAAGCATTATGGCATTCGGATGTCGTGGCCTTACTTTATCCCCATGTATCCTGGTTTCTTTTCGCCTACTCTCGGAGCCATGATACGACTCAAGAGCAATATGCCAAACCGAAATGCAATGTTTGATGTAGGAATATCGGGGCCAATTGCCGGTCTGATAATAACTGTAATCGTGTCAATATACGGCTCGTCAATATCTGTACTCATCCCGGCCGACGAGGCACAAAGGTTCATGGATGATAGCCAGCTGTTCGAGCTCAGTACAAGCGTGCTCATGATGGGCACAATGCAACTAACGGGAACACTGTCAGACGACATGGTGCTTGTCATGTCGCCGGTCATGTTCGCAGCGTGGCTGGGATTTCTCCTTACGTTTCTTAACTTGATCCCTGCGGCGCAACTCGATGGGGGGCATGTCACGCGGGCTACTCTTGGGTCGAAGTATCACCGACTAATGACGTTTGGCGGAATCGGCATTTTGTTTGCTCTTCAGTACCCCGTCATGGGTGCCTTGGTACTGATTATGGCGATAAAGGCGCCAGAAAACCCGCCTCTGGATGACGTGACTCCAATTTCAAAAGGAAGAAAGATCCTGTTCATAGTTGCACTAGCTCTTGCCGGGTTATGTGCGCCCCTGCCGCCATATCTATTCTAGATTCTGGGCTTTAGCAGTGTGATGTCTGCGTCAGAGAGGACTATAGCTCTATAGGTCTTACCGATCTTTTCAGGCAATTTCTGCAAGACATCATTCATGCCAGAGTATACGGTAAAGCCGAGCCGTGAGCTTGCATAGTATCGCGGGAGTGTCGACACGAGCCCCAGCTCGATTTTTTGTCGTAATTCATTGGCAAACAAGAAGTGCTCAAGACCTTCGATGTATGGGCCTTGGCTAGCTTGTTCGGGATTGAGCCTTCCTTCCACGACCATCTGGTGTGCTCCGCCCCCTACTCCATCTCGGCACTCAGCCAGAAGAATTGCCGTTCCTCCCTCCTTTACAATGTGCACGTTGTTCCAAAGGGAGTTTAGCGATGATGCAAGCGCGGTCTGGACTCCTGGTTCACCGCTAGCGCTCATGACCACGCATTTTGATGGCTCTTCTTCTACCACCGATATCGATTTGAATTGTGTCGATGCCTTGCCGAATGCATCTTGCAATGGCCCAGAGTGGACGCCGGCGATGCCAGAGCTGTTTGCCACGAGTTCAACAGAATTGCATGACACGCCATCCATCGCAGAAAGGGCTATCCTGAGCGGCTCCAGTTCTTCTCCCGGAGATGGCAAGTTGTCCCGCCTTGCACTGAACGCTTCACCCATTTTGTCCGGCATAAAGTTTCTGAGAATTCCCGTGGGCGCGCCGGCAAATCCAAAAAGTGGGTCATATGATACTGCAGAGACCACTACGGCCGACTGAAACTTGCTGATTCTTTCCTGAAGCGAGTGGTAGTCAGCCCGGTTAATAGGAACGTTTTCCCCGCCTGCCAAAGCAGTCAGGTTGGTCCGCACCGTCCCAGCCATCCTGGCGGGCACATCGACTGTGACACTGCAGCCTTTGGCACGCGCCGATTCCAGTAGCATGAGAATAATTTTTGACACGGCTTTTGAAGGCGACAGTGCCATCACCAGCAAGTTGTCCGTCAGAGGCACGCCGTCAATCGCAGCCTTTACTTGGTCTTCAGGAAGAATCTGAAAATTAGAAGATATCTGGCTTGCCAAATTATCGAACCTGATATCCAGCACCACGTCGGTTGTGCCGTACTTTAGCCAAATCTCCGGCATCCTATGGTGTGCGCAAGGATAAAGATAAAAATGAATCTCTGTTAAGTTGATCGTTGGATTCTGATTTCACACTAGAATTTGCTTCTTTCCTGCTAAAGTCAAACGCCCTGCGATTTGGCGCGTTCACCTTGGCCAGCGGCAAACCCAGTCCCTACTACATAGACTTGCGCATGCTACCGAGTTTCCCAAAACACTTTCACCTTGCGATCGACGCGCTGAAAAAGACAGTATTGGCAAAGGTGGGCACCAACTTTGACACACTTGTATCCATACCCACATCCGGTCTCGTGTTCGGATCTGCTCTTGCATATTCAATGGAAAAGCCTTTTGCATATGTCAGGAAGGAATCAAAGGGCTACGGGACCAGCAAGCTGATCGAAGGCCATCTCACATCTGGAGGGCGCGCTGTAATAATCGATGACGTGGCCACCACTGGCAATTCGGTCGGATACGCGGTCGACGTCATCCGGGCTAACGGCGGAATAGTGGAAGACGTAGTCGCCCTTGTCAACAGGATGGAAGGCGCCGACGAACACTTGAAAAAGATGAACATCCGCCTCAATGCAGTTGCTTCCGTCAACGACATTGCCGGCGCACTCAATGAAGCAGGCCTGATAGACGACAGCACGCTAGAGTCAGTCATTAGGCAGATGGCGTCAACAGGAGACTACGAAGAAGACTAGTCAGCCTTCGTAAATCATCAGGTTCTTTTCTTCCAAAAGCGTGTGCAGGTTGCTCACTGCGCGGTAGACTTCGCTTTCTTTCTTTGCGCCCGTGCATACCAGCTTGCCGCTTGCAAAAAGCAGGATGACTGTTTTCGGATCCAGCATCCTGTGAATAAGGCCAGGGAACTGTTCCGGCTCGTACATGCTTCTGGGGAGCACCCTTGCTGCAAGCTCCAAGTGGATTTTGCCGCCAAGGCTAGCCGATGCCACAATGTTTTGAATCTCTATCTGAGGCTCGTGTTCAAGCGGAATGCCGCCTTTTTTCAGCTTTAGAACGACGTTCTTGACTGCCTGGATAGCCATTTTCTCCGACTTGGCGCCTGTGCAGACCATTTTGCCAGAACTAAAGATTAGCGTAGCCGTCTTGGGAGACCTCAGCCTAAAGACCAAGCCGGGAAACTGGTCAGGGTGGTATTCGACGTCGGGAAAAATCTGGGTAATTAGATTGAGATTGACCGTCTGGTTTACCGTTGCAGAAGCCACAACGTTTTCAATGCTCACAATCGGCTTGGTTTGCGGCATATATAGGCGCTTTATATAGGCGTTATATATATACCTGCTTGCCTCCTATTCCAGCAGGATTCACCTCAGCAGCCTATTCGCCAATCACTTTAACGAGTACGCGCTTGGGTCGCTGCCCGTCAAACTCCCCATAAAATATCTGCTCCCAGGGACCAAAGTCGAGCTTTCCATCAGTTATGGCTACCACCGTTTCCCTCCCCATAACCTGCCGCTTCAAGTGCGCGTCGGCATTGTCCTCTCCTGTCCTATTGTGTAGGTAGCTTGACGGAGAGTACGGCGCGAGCTTTTCAAGCCACTTTTCGAAGTCCTGGTGGAGGCCGTGTTCGTCATCGTTGACAAATACGCTTGCAGAGATGTGCATCGCATTGACAAGACAAATTCCTTCCTTGACGCCGCTTGCGGTGACTATCCTCCGGACATCCGGCGTGATGTTGATAAATGCCCGACGTGCCGGAGTGTTGAAAGTCAGATATTCAGTCTTGGACTTCATTGCCTTTTCGGTTTGGATCACTCGGAGGATTTTGCTCCGTACTTTCAGTGAAATCGCTAATAGGAGGATTCCCACCCTCTGGCGGAGCGGTGGAATTGTCTGTAGGTTTGACTTCTGTGGAATCCGGCTTCTCTGCTGTTGCGGTTTCGTGCGCAGATTGTTTGCTCTTTTTTCCCATCCTATTGAGGAACAGGATCGCAAGTATGATGGCGATAATGATATAGTTCACAGGCGGCGCAATTGCCTGAGTGATAAAGCCGACACCGGGGATAACATACACAACCTTGCCGATGTAGTCGTCAATTGTAATTGGAAAGTCTGTTCCCGGGATGGAAGACGGGTTGGCGTCGCCTTTTGTTCGTATGATCCTGTCGCCGTCTCTGTCCTCAAGTATCTCGATAACTCTATGCACGATGACCCTGTCGCCTCCCTCTGGCCGGTGGAACACAATAATCTCGCCGACTTTGAGTTCGTCGAATGATTGGCCATCGCGAACAACTAGGATGTCGTACTGCTTGAGCACCGGTTCCATGCTACCGCTAGACACAACATAGAACGGGTTTGTCCCAAACCACGCCCAGACTATGGCCCAAACTATGACCACGCCGGCCACAACGATTACGATGTCCTTTATGGCCACCGGCAGCCTGGACTTTTTGTCTAGCAACGGGAAAATTGATCGAGCCGCACGTTAGATAAATGTTTACACCCTTTTATCGCATATCAAGGTGTTTCTTGATGGACAGCCGCAACCGCGGCATCTTAGCCATCAAAATGGAGAACAAGTCCGCTATTTCATCCCTGTCAAGCTCCCTGCCGTTCTTAGTCTGGAACTTTGCGAAAAAATTGCCCAGCACCATGCCTGATGAAAGGCCATAAGCGAAATCATCAATATCGCCCTGGGTCGGCACAAGCCTGCGCGCGATGCCTACCGGGACCTTGGGGTCGAGGCCGGCGGCTTTGATAAGCAATTCCAACTCCTTCCTATCTGCAATTGTTAGGCCCATCGCCAAGTCTCATTACGCATGCACTTATTACCGTAATGCTTAGTTTTTTAATCGGCATGCCCGTAGGGGTCTTGAAGAATGGCAAATAACAGTTGTTCCGTAGTCCTGACAGAAGTTGGCGTCGCAGCATTTGACGAGGGCGGCCGTCTGGTCGCATCAAAGCGATTTGACGACGCGACAAGGTCGTACAGGCTGCTAAAGAGCGGTGCCGTCCCGGACGAAGTCCGCCAGTTCATCGAAAAATTAAGATCATTTAACCTTGTAACCGCAAATGATGCAAGCGTCGTTGCCGTCCTAAGGCAAGCCGGGTTTATCAGCTCGCTCATGCCTGAAGATCAGCAGCAGTTCATTCAGGATAGCAAGCC
>Ga0070694_100001468_pt1 | contig 13822 bp, 10 predicted proteins | sample KBSK1251metaG_FD_65470 | JGI IMG/M metagenome (GOLD analysis project Ga0070694, IMG submission 65470) | Corn, switchgrass and miscanthus rhizosphere microbial communities from Kellogg Biological Station, Michigan, USA - KBS K1-25-1 metaG | ecosystem: Host-associated > Plants > Roots >... | reverse complement strand
ACCCGAAGACAGAAAACACGCTGCATCTTACAACTCAAGATGCAATCCTTCAATTCACTGCTAATAGTAATAACCTCGACTATATATTAAACGAATCGGCTAAGTTTGAGCAGTTTATCTGTAAACCGCTTTTCGAAGTAGGTCTACTTACAGACATCAAGCGGTATGGATTTTTGCTCAATCTCAGATTCAACAAAAAGGAATTGCGCAATCCGCCCATCAAGCACTATTTATCTAGTGACTTCCCGGATGCCAACAGTCTTTTTATGCGGCTTAGCCAACGTCTGCCGACGGAAGAAGGAATCACGCAGAAAGGTATTAGCGATTATAGAAACGTGATTTATATCATCGAAGATGCGGGGGCTTCCGAAGTTAAAATCTCCCTCGACTACCAACACTATTTTGAGCCGCCCATAAATACCAAGACGGCTCAGCGTGAGCGTAATTTTTTCGCCATTCGTTGAGAAAGGAATCAGCTATTTTGAGGGCGATTTTCAGCGATGGCTTCAAAAATTAACTGGTCTTGCGGAGGTAGCCTAATGCCCAAACCCCGTGAGACGCTAAGTGCCAAATCTGAAGCTGAACGGCAGGCCTATTGGAAGTGGCTCAAGACGAGCTCAGGTGGTACCTGGCTAGAACCAGGCCCTGCTGTAGATTCCACTGATACAGTTCCTGATCTGACTACTACGCCTCTCCCCCGCTATCTACCTAAACCTGAGTCATGGTTCGTTCGTGGGGTAAAAGAGAATTCAGTTCAAATAGTCATTGGCACGATCATTCTCGGCATTTTCAGCTATGGTTTTTCGTGGATTGTCTCAGTAAATCGCGAAGTTGGTATACTGACTCAGCGCCTCGAAGAAGCTCAACGAAACATAACAAGACTTGAGACAGATCTTAATAAAGTCCGAGACCGAATGGATGACCATTTGAATCAAGATAAAAAGAGCACTGGCGGCCACCGTTGAATTTTGCTGCCGAGTTCTGCCGGTCAGGCTTACTTGAAACTTGGCCAGGGCGTGAAAGCAGCAGTTGAGTTTTAGAAGATTCTCGATCATCGCGGCGAGGCTCCACTATCTGTCTTGTATCTGCTCGTGCATCTCGGACTGACCCGCGTGGTTGTGCTCGCGGGCGACCCGGCGAAAGCGCGCAAGTCGTATCAGGATTTCTTCGCGCTCTGGAAAGAGGCGGATGCCGATCTGCCCGTGTTGATTGAAGCGAAGAAGGAGTATGAGAAGGTGAAGTAGAGATCGCTTTTTGGTAGATGCGCCTGAAGGAGACAATAGGTATAATCAGCTTGTCTTAACAGATCGAGGGAAGTGAGGTCATCAAACGATGGAAAGACTGATTGTTGATGCCGAAGGCAAAGTCACGATTCCGCCGGAGATCATCCACAAATATGGGTTGCGTCCCGGCGATGAAATCTCGCTGGTGGAAACGGCTGATGGCTTGCTGGTTCGGGTGGAGGATGCTGAAGCCTGGGCTTGGGCGCAGACCTGGTGGAACAGTCTGACAGAAGAAGAGCAGCAGGAGGCGCGGAAAGAGGCTGAAGCGTATGAAGCCTTGAGCACAGAAGAACGCGACGCCATCTGGGAAGAGGAACCGGTGTCCATCGAAGAAGACGCTGAAGGAGACGAAATTGACCTCTCAGCCATCCAGCATCCTCCTCGATAAAGGCGTCATCCGGCGCATCTACGAGTTTCAGGTGCGAGTGGCCAAAGGTTTATCTCCCACGCCATCTCAAATCGAAGCCGTGAAAGTCTTGGTGCGTTTGCAGCACGCGCGCAATCAACTTCACATCACTCAGCAAAGCGCGAACATTTTGCAACGACGCCAGCCGCAGTATGCGAAAGCGATTTTGAGCGGCACGGGGGCTTTGCAAAAAGGTCGCTATTTACGCCGGTGGGCCAGGCGATTGAGGGAATACGCTTTCTCACGTGAAGACGCCGTCATCCTCGCCTATGGAAGTTTCGGCGTGGATCTTAAGGCGCAGAGCATTGGTGTGGGTGTGATTGTCACCGCTGATCTGAAATTAGTCACCAACTTCAATGCTAGATCCGCAGAGGTTAAGGAACGCTTTGATCAGATGACCCTGAATCTGCCCACGCCTTACCGTAGTTTATCGCTTCCTGAAGTGGTGACATCTGCAACCGTTCTGACCGACTGGTAAAAGTGAGTTGATCATCGCGGCGAGTATTCGGCGCTGAACCAAGAATCTGTCAGAGTAGATTGCCAAAAGTGGGCAATCCGAGGAGATTTGCAACATGCGTAAGCCACATTTGATCCTCTCGTTATGGTTGAGTTGTTGTTTCGCGCACGTCGCACTGGCCAGTCAACTGCTCGACGCGAGGCTCGAAACGAAGCTCGTGCCGAGTCCGGTGGAATATGCCGTGCTCTTGCCTGACGGCTACGCGGCGGCCAAAGAGCCACTGCCGCTCTTGCTCTTTCTGCACGGCGGAGGCGGCGACAAGAGCTTCCTGGCGCGGATGCGTCCGGCGCTCGATGAGATGTGGAGAGCAGGCACGTTGCCGCCTATGGTCATCGTGACGCCGAGCGCCGCGCGGTCGTTTTATATGGACTACAAGGACGGCTCGCAAAAATGGGAGACCTTCATCAGCACCGAATTCCTCGAACATCTGCGCGGCAAGTACAAAGTCACGCGCGAGCGCCGGGGCACGCTGCTCTTCGGCATCTCGATGGGCGGGATGGGCGCGCTCCGCTTGGGCTTCAAGTATCCCGAAAAGTTCGGCGGACTGGTGGCCATGGAGCCGGGCATTGATCCCGTGCTCAAATGGAAAGACCTGCCGCCGCGCAACAAATTCTGGCGCAGCGAGGAATTGATGGAGACGATCTTCGGCAAGCCATTCGATGAAGCCTATTGGGAAGCCAACAACGTCGCCACGATGGCTGTCAACCGGGCTGAGAAGCTGCGCGCAGCGGGCCTGGGGATTTACATTGAAGCCGGCGACGAAGACCTGTTTTATCTGGACGAAGCGACAGAGTACCTGCACCGCATTCTGTGGGACCAGAAGATCCCTCACGAATATCATCTGGTGCGCGGCGCCGATCATGTTGGGCGCACGATTCGCCCTCGCATGATGGAAGGGCTTGCATTCCTCGCGCGCCTACTCAATCCGCCGCCGCCCGATCCAGAAGTGGAAGCGGCGCGCAAACGGATGGAGCCATTAAAAAAAGCGGCGGAAAGAAAGCGATAAGGGGAAGCGATAATAAGCAGCCATCAGAGGAGCCATAGGAGGAGAACGCTATGCGGAACCTATTCACCCATTGTCCCGGTCGGACTTTTCTGCTCGGAGTCATCCTCACGCTCGCCTGCGCATCGGCTTTCGCGCAAGGCCAAATAGGACAGACTGAATCCAAACCACAGGACAGGAATTTCAGAGGCGGAGTCGCTCCGGCCAAAGATCAGGAGCCGCCGCGGCCCGTCCGCAACAACGTCGCGCAGCCGGGCCAGGAGGTCACGACTCTGCGTTATTTCAAAATCAAAAAAGGCACCTTCGATCAGTTCTTGAAAGCCAGCGTCGAAGGCGTCTGGCCGTACTTCGAGAAGATCGGCGCGCGCGTCATCGGGATGTGGAAGGTCGTTACCCCGGAAGGCGTCGCCGGCGGCCCGCAAGCGAGCAGTGATTACGACGAAGTTTATCTGATGACCCGCTACGCCAGCGTTGAGCATTGGCAGGCGACGCGCGAGATGGTGCGCCTCGGCGGCAACGGCCCCGATTGGGAGAAGTGCAAAGCCGCGCTCGACCTGCGCCAGAGCTTGACCATTTCGAGCAATGTCATTTTCCTGAAGGGGCAGATGGCGCCGGGCGGGCCGTACTTCATGCCCGGACTGGATGAAAGCTATGAGAAGAAGGTTTCAAAGTAGTGAGCTGCACCGTAACTTCCAGCTTTATCAAAATGGCTGGCGAGAGTAAGATGTAAGCCATCCAGCTCTACCATATCCCTGAGGAGGCAAAGATGAAGAGAACCTGTTTGTCGGCTTTGGTCGTGACTTTTAGTTTGGCAACTCTGATGGCTTTTGTTTCCGCCCGCCGTGCAAGCGGCGCCGCCGAGACCGTGACCTTTACCAAAGATGTCGCCCCGATCTTTCAGAAGCACTGCATGTCTTGCCACCGGCAGGGCGAGATCGCGCCGATGTCGTTGATGAGCTACAAGGAAGTGCGCCCCTGGGCGAAGGCGATCCGCGAGAAAGTCGCGACGCGCGAAATGCCGCCCTGGCACGCCGATCCGCGCTACGGCAAGTGGCACAACGACCGACGCCTCGCGCAGTCAGACATTGACACTATTGTCGCCTGGGTCAACGGCGGCGCGAAGGAGGGCGACATGAAGGATCTGCCGCCCGCGCCGAAGTTCGCCGAAGGCTGGCAGATCGGCGAGCCGGATGTCATCTTCCAGATGCCGGAAGAGTTCACCGTGCCTGCCGAAGGCACCATCCCCTACAAAAACTTCACCGTCGCGACCAATTTCAAAGAAGACCGTTACATCCAGGCAATGGAAGCACGGGCCGGTAACCTTTCGGTCGTGCATCATATCGTCATGTACGTGCGTGAGCCGAATGGGGAGCGGCCGAAGCGAGCTGACTTCGGGACGGGCCTGCTCGGTGCTCTCTCGCCTGGTCAAACGCCATTCATCGCCGAACCGGGCAAGGCGAAGCTGATCAAGGCCGGGTCGAATCTCGTTTTTCAGATGCACTACACGACCAACGGCACGGCGGCTAAAGACCGCTCGATGGTTGGCCTTGTCTTCGCCAAGCAGCCAGTAGACAAAGTGATCACCACAAGCGGCACGTTCGACACGCGGTTCGTCATCCCGCCCGGCGCGGAGAATCACGAAGTCAAAGCCGTCTACGAGTTCGACGAAGACTCGCACATCGTCAGCTTCAGCCCGCACATGCACCTGCGCGGGAAGGATTACCTCTACCGCGCCATCTATCCCGACGGCCGGTCGGAGATCCTGCTCTCGGTGCCTAAGTACAACTTCTCCTGGCAGGTCTATTACTACCCGGTCGCGCCGCTCCCAATGCCGAAAGGGACGAAGATCGAGGCCATTGCTCACTTCGACAACTCGACCCGCAATGCGCTCAACCCGGACCCGACCAGGGCCGTGCGCTTCGGCGAGCAGACGTGGGACGAGATGATGAACGGCTTCTTCGACTATATTGTTGACAGCCAGAGCCTGACGAAGACCAAGGCGGGCGGCGGCAATAAATAGAGCGACAATGTCACATTGAGTGTTTTGATCCATCGGTTTTTGCCGCGGACGGTGGTTTGAATTTAAATCTGGCGACTCAGTGAACCGCGCGCCGGATCAGTACCGCGAGCAGTAGCGAGCGTGGCTCCCGGAGTGATCTGCTGCGAAAGCAGCGCTCGCTCGCAGCTCGTGGTACTGATTCGGCATGGCCGAAATTAGTTATCAAAGACCATCAACCCCACAGCTAAAATCAACCGCCGCTCCGCGGCGAAGAAACCGAAATGTTGGCGAAGAAAGCCTCGATGTCTTTCGCGACGCTTGGCTGATTTTTGGTCGAGCAAAGAAGCCTGCGACATAACCAACCTCATGCAGCCTGATCCAGTGGTTTGACAACATATCGCGGGCCGGATCCTGACGGCAGATTGTCCTGGGTGCGACATAGGTATGTCTGGCAAACTCCCGCCCCCGATGCTAAACTGCGCCCATTCGCAAGCAAAGAATGGGAATGCCCCACGATGACCCTGGCCGCCGGAAAACAGCTTGGCCCATACGAGATTCTCTCTCCGCTCAGTAAAGGTGGGATGGGTGAGGTCTACCTCGCCCTCGACACGTGCCTCAAACGCAAAGTCGCGCTCAAACTGCTGCAAGCCGTCAGCCGCTATGAAAGCGTGAGCTTCTTCTACCAAAACTATCTGCGCGGCCAAGCCTATCTGGGCGAAGGGAAGGGTGCGGAGGCTGCCCGCGAGTTTCAAAAGATACTGGATCACCGAGGCTGGTCGCCCACCTCGCCACTCTATCCGCTCGCGCTCGCGCATCTCGGACTGGCACACGCCACCACACTCACAGGCGAGACGGCCAAAAGCCGCAAGGCGTACCAGGATTTCCTCGCGCTGTGGAAAGATGCGGATGCGGATCTGCCGATCTTGATCGAAGCGAAGAAGGAGTACGAGAAGGTGAAATGAAAGACATGGAAGCGCCATAGAGATATATCTCGCGCGAATGTTCACCGCAACCATTCGCATAAAGTTTCAACTCCTATGAGCACGCTGCCGCAATACTCGCGCAGCCAGCGCTCGCTCAATTCCTCTTGATCAGGGATCGCTTCCGCCGCCGCCAAAGTGCGTGCGCCGTCGAAATCCACATAAGCCAACCGGCAGGTCAGTTCCGCCGACGTACGCCCGAAATCGGTGCCGGGCAAGAGGACAACGCCAGTCTCTTCTAACAGCCGCTCACAAAAATCGAGACTGTTTTCAATGCCCTTGGCGCGCAAGACTGCCTGCTGCGGCGTGAAGTCGGGAAAGAGATAGAAGCCGCCCTCCGGTGCGGCAACGTCAACGCCCGCCGCCTGCAACTGCCGACTGATCCAGCTTCCCAATGCGCGGATGATGCGGCGGGCTTGAAAGAGGTAATGTTCGATCTCCGCGCCACCTGCGAAAGCCGTGACCGCCGCGTGCTGAATCGGCGCGCTCACCGTGGAGAACGTTTCGCTGGCGACCACGGCGATGGCCTCGCGTAGCCAATCGAGCGACGGCGGAATGACGAACGTGCCGAGCCGCCAGCCGCCCGCGCCGCACCATTTGCTCAGCCCGCTGCTGATGATCGTGCCTTCCGGGTAGTACCGCGCCAAGGAGATGTGAGCGCCCGTATGATGCAGTTCGCCGTAGATTTCATCCGAGAGCACGACGACGCGATATTGCCGCGCCACTTCAGCCAAAGCTTGGAGCTCGTCCGCGCGCAAGGTCAGTCCCGTTGGATTACTCGGATAATTCAGAATCAGCAGATGAGCTTGATGCGGATTCGCTTGGCAATGCGCGGCCAATACTTCCGGCTGCAATCGCCAACCATCCTCTTTGCGCGTGGGCAGCCACTGTACCGGCAAACCGAGGATCTCTGCTTGCGGCGCATACGAAACCCAAGCGGGCGTCGGGACGACGAGCTCGGCGTGATAGGCGAGTTGCGCGAGAAACATCAACTCCTTCGAGCCGGGGCCGATGAGCACATCGTCGCTGGTCGCCGTCAGACCGTCACGCCGCCGATGAAAATCAGCGACCGCTTCACGCAGAGCGGGCAGCCCTCTGACCGGCAGGTAATCTTTCTGCGCGGCATTGGCCTGCAAGGCGGCGATCACCGGCGCTGGTACGGGAAACGGCGATTGGCCGAAACCAAAGCGATAAATCTTGCGCCCGGCTTGCGCCAAACGTGTGCTGCGTTCGTTGATCGTGAGAGTAGCGGAAGGTCGCCGGTCGAGAATCTGCGGATTCAAATGAGGCGGAAAGGTTGGCGGCGGGGTGCGTGAATTGGACATAGCGATCAAGTCGGGTTTGCTTTTTCTCTACCTTAGATGTCGGTCACGGAAACAAGGCTAGGGCAGAGAGACCAACGTGTCAATCAGGGTAGGCAGGGTCAGCCGTCGGCAGGGCACGGCTGCATTCATCAAGGGCGCATCCGTTATGTGCGTCTGGCAAACTCTCGTCCCCGATGCTACACTGCGCCCATTCGCGAGCAATGGAAAGCCCCACAATGACCCTGATCGCCGGAAAACAGCTTGGCCCTTACGAGATTCTCTCCCCGCTCGGCAAAGGTGGCATGGGTGAAGTCTATCTGGCCCGCGACATCCGCCTCAAACGAAGAGTCGCGCTCAAGCTGCTGCCCGCACAGTTCACCAGTGATGCCGACCGGGTACGCCGCTTCGAGCAAGAAGCCCAGGCCGCCTCCGCGCTCAATCATCCGAACATCATCACGATTTATGAAATCGGCGAAGTGGACGGCACGCACTTCATCGCCACGGAATTTATCGAAGGCCAGACGCTGCGCCAGCAGATGGCAAACGCGGAGATAAAACTGGCCGCAGCGCTCGATCTGGCGATGCAAGTGGCGAGCGCGTTGGCTGCGGCCCACGCCGCCGGGATCGTGCATCGTGACATCAAACCGGAAAATGTCATGGTGCGGCCTGATGGCTATCTCAAAGTGCTCGACTTCGGCCTCGCCAAGCTGACTGAATCACCAGCGGCTCCGATTGATACCGAATCGCCGACGGCAGCCGGAGTGAACACTGAGACCGGAGCGGTGATGGGCACGCCCAGGTATATGTCGCCGGAGCAAGCACGCGGGCAGAAGGCGGATGCGCGCACCGACATCTTCAGTTTGGGTGTCGTGCTCTTTGAGATGATCGCGGGCCGCAGTCCGTTCGAGGGCGCAACGGTGAGCGAGGTCATCGCCGCGATCTTACATCAAGAGCCGCCGCCGCTCGCGCGCTACACCCGCGAAGCGCCCGAAGCGTTGGAATGGATCATCACGAAAGCGCTCGCGAAGGATCGAGAGCAACGCTATCAAACGGTGAAGGATTTAGCACTCGATCTCAAAGGGCTCAAACATCGGCTGGAGGTAGAAGCAGAGCGAGATCGCTCTGGACAGTCTAGTATCAAGGAAGAAGTGGCGAGTGACAGACCAGCGAGTGATGAGACGGCGCAGGCTGCGGCAGTTCAAACGGATGAGAGAGCAGCGGCAGGCACGACTTCCAGCGCGAAGATTTTGCTCGGCGAAGTCAAACGCCACCGACTCGGCGTGGCGCTCACGCTGGCCGCGCTCGTCATCGTAGCCGTGGCCGCCTTCTTTTACTTCAATCGCAGCTTCAACAGCAATCGGCCCATCCTAACCGACAAAGACACGATCCTCATCGCAGATTTTGTCAACACCACGGGCGAGCCAGTCTTTGACGGGGGGACGCTCAAGCAGGGTCTCGCTGTGCAGTTGCAGCAGTCGCCGTTTCTGAACCTCTTTCCCGACGAGCGTGTGCGGCAGGCATTGCGGCTGATGAACAAGCCGCCCGATGAACGAGTGACCCGCGAGGTCGGGCGGGAGATAGCACAGCGACAGCGGCAGGGACTCAAGGCGGTGATTACCGGGACGATTGCGAAGTTCGACCGCAACTATTCGCTCACGCTCGAAGCGATCAACAGTCAAACGGGAGAAACGATTGCGCTGACGCAGGCCGAGGCCGAAGGGAAAGATCAAGTGCTGAAGGCGCTCTCGCAGGCGGCGACGCAGTTGCGCGAGAAGTTGGGCGAAAGCTTGAGCTCGATCCAACGGTTCGATAAGCCGCTGGAGGAGGCCACGACTTCAAAACTGGAAGCGTTCCAGGCACACGCTTTAGGCACTGAGCTGGCAATCAGCGGCAGGTTGATGGAATCAATTCCGGTTTATAAACGTGCGGTCGAGATGGATCCCGACTTCGCCACTGCTTATAGCATGCTCTCTATCATGCATATCGCCACTGGCCGACCGAGTCTGGCCGCTAAGTATGCGGAGAAGGCGTATGCGCTCAAGGATCGAGTGGGCGAATTCGAGAAGCTCCGCATCACTAGTTTCTATCACGGTCTGGTCACTGGGGACCTCAACAAGCGGATCGAAGTGCTGAGGCTGCAAAAGCAGATCTACCCGCGCGTGCCGTCGGGGCCGAACGACCTGGGCCTCGCTTACAATCAGATCGGGCAATTCGACCAGGCCATCGTGGAAGCCCGCGAGGCGCTCCGCCTCAACCCCAATTTTGCCGCCCCATACAGAGGCCTGGGGTTGGCGCTCCTCCGCCTCAATCGTTTCGCCGAAGCCAAAGATGCGCTCACGCAAGCGCTCCAGCAGAAGCTCGAGATGACCGATTTCCACTCCTTCCTGTATCAGATCGCCTTCGCGGGCGGCGACATGGCGGGCATGCAGCAACAGATTGAGTGGGCGAGCGGGAAACCGGATGAGTATGTGGCGTTCGACTGGCAAACCGGCGCCGCAGCCTTTGCGGGGCAGTGGCGCAGAGCGCAGGAATTTGCGCGCCGCGCGATTGACCTGGCCTCGCGCGGCGAGACGAAAGAAGTCGCCGCGCGGTATGAGGCGGAACAGGCATTGCGTGCCGCCGTCTTCGGTCAGTTCGCACTAGCCAAAGCCGCCGCCGCCAACTCGCTCGCGCTCGAACGCAATCAGGTGACGCTCACGCGCGTGGCCCTCGCGCTCGCGCTCAGTGGCGAAGCGTCTCAGGCCCAGCCGCTCGTGGACGAACTCGTCAAGCGGTATCCCCAAGACACGCTCATCAACGGTATCTGGCTGCCTGCGATCCGCGCCGTGCTGGAATTGCAACGCGGCAAGGCAGAACAGGCGATAGAACAGTTACAGCCCTCCCTCCGCTATGAAGCGGTCGCTGAGTTCTGGCCGCAGTACGTGCGCAGTCAGGCTTACCTGAAACTTGGTCAAGCCGCGGAAGCGGCAGTTGAGTTTCAGAAGATCCTCGATCATCGCGGCTGGGAGATGCTTTCGCCGCTCTATCCGCTCGCGCATTTGGGACTGGCGCGGGCAGCGGCACTGACTGGTGATACGGCAAAGAGCCGCAAGGAGTATCAGGATTTCCTCGCGCTGTGGAAAGACGCGGATCCTGATTTGCCGATCTTGATCGAAGCGAAAAAAGAGCACGAAAAAGTAAAATAGAAGGGCTTTGGAGTGCAATGGCTTGTCGCCGCGTTTTATAATGCTTTGCCAGTTGAAAGCAATCCTATATCACCTTGAACAAGGAGCTACCCCATGAAGCAGTTACATCGCGCGATTACCATCCTCGTTCTGATCGCTGTGTTAATGTCGCCGCTGCCTAGCATTCACTCGCGCGCGGCTACAGTCACCGATCAACTTCAAACCCCAGAGCAATTTTTCGGCTTCCGCATGGGCACGGACAAAAAGCTCGCGCGGTGGGACAAGATCGTCGAGTATTTCAAGCTCGTTGCGGGCGCATCCGACCGCGTGCGCTTCCGCGAACTCGGCAAGTCAACGAACAACAATCCGTTCGTCATGCTCGAAATCTCCTCGCCCGAAACGCTCAAGAACCTCGATCACTTCAAGCAGCTCGAACGCAAACTTTACTTTCAAGGTGGCGCGCCGACCGAAGCCGAGCGCGATGAAATCTTCCGCTCCGGCAAAGCCGTCGTGTTTGTGACCTGCAATGTTCACGCGACGGAAATCGGATCGTCGCAGATGGTGGCCGAGTTAGTTCATCGGCTGGCGACAGAGAACTCAACGATTGTCAGAAAGATTCTCGACAATACGATCTTCCTGCTTGTGCCAAGCCTCAATCCTGACGGCCAGATCATCGTCACCGACTGGTACAACAAAAACCTGGGCACGGAATTCGAGAACAGCTCGCTGCCCTGGCTTTATCATCCTTACGTCGGCCACGACAACAACCGCGATATGTACATGTTCACGCAGAAAGAGAGCCAATTGACGGCGCAGGTTTTGTGGCACGAATGGTTCCCTTCGGTCTGGCTCGATGAGCATCAGATGGGCAACGGCGGCGCACGTATTTTCGTCATGCCCGCGACCGACCCGATCAATCCGAACGTGCATCCGCTGATTTATCGCATGAACGGCATCTTCGGTCAGGCGCAAGGCGCGGCGCTTGAAGCCGAAGGCAAGGAAGGCATCATCTACAATTCGACCTATACCAACTTCTGGCAGGGCGCGCATGCGTGGAGCGGATGGTGGCACAATCAAGTCGGATTACTGACCGAAGTGGCGAGCGTCAATATCGCCACGCCGACCGAGCAGACGCGTGCGATCCCCGGCCGCCCGCCCGAACCAACAGCGGCACCAGCAGAAGGAGAGGGGCGGCGCGGCGGTGGCGGGCCTGGCAATCAAGGCGGGCCATTGCCTGCGCCGCGTGATATCACGTCGCGCACCGAATATCCGCGCCCGTGGCTCGGTGGCCGCTGGACGCTGCGCGACATCGTGGATTACGAGTTGATCGCGACCATGGCGCTACTCGAAACCGCTGCCGATCAGCGCGAGCAATTGCTGCGGCACATTTACACTGTCAACAAAGTCACCATCGAAGCCGGAGCGAAAGGTGATCCATCAGCGATCATCATCAACGCCAAGGCGCAGCACGATCCACGCGCCGCGCTGCGTTTGATTGACCGGCTACAAGTCGGCGGCGTCGAAGTTTCGCGCGCCGAAGCAGAGTTTGAAGCTGACGGCAAGAAGTATCCGGCGGGCGCATTCGTCATTCCGATGAATCAAGTCTTCGCGCGCTACGCCAAAGACATGCTTGAAAAGCAAACCTACCCGGAAGTCCGCCGCTCGCCCACCTCGCCGCCCGAACCGCCTTACGATGTGACGGCGTGGTCGCTCGGCATGCTCCTGGGCGTCGAAACGGTCTTTGTGCGGAGGCCGCTCCCCCCAAGCGTGCGCCTGACCAAACTGACTGAAATGCCCAAGCTCGGCGGCGCACTCAGTGGCTCTGGCAATACTTTTGTCTTTGACTACAAAGGCGGCGATTCGGCGCGCGCGCTCAATCGCTTATTTAAGGATGGCGCGCAGATCGCATTCGAGTCGCGTCGTTCGGGCGGCCAAGCTGCCAGTCAGGTTTATGTCTCGGGCGTCAGTCAGCAGAAGATGGAAGCGCTCGCCCGCGAGTTCGATTTTTCAGCGCGCGCGCTGGATTCAAAACCATCATCGCTCGTTTCAGTGCGCGCCCCACGCATCGGACTCTTTCAATCGTGGACGGCGAGTATGGATGAAGGCTGGACGCGATGGGTGCTCGAAAATTTTGAGTTTCCCTACAAGACACTGCACAACGCCGAGATCAAAGCAGGCAAGCTGCGCGAGAAGTTCGACGCGATCATCTTTGCCGACCAGTCGGCGCGCGACATCCTCGACGGCAACAGCGGCAACCGCACGCGCCCGGAATATCGCGGCGGCATCGGTGACGACGGCATGGAAGCTTTACGCGCCTTCATCCGCGAAGGCGGAACGGTGGTGGCCATGGGCAACAGCGGCGATTTGATGATCGAGAAGTTTCCGCTGCCCGTGCGCAATCTCAAACGCGGATTGACGCGCGATCAGCACTTCGCGCCCGGCAGTATTTTGAAGATCGAAGTTGACCCGACGCACCCGATAGGCTTCGGCATGCCCGCGAGCACTTATGGCTTCTACAACAACAGCCCGTTTTACTCGTTGATTGAAGGCTTCGATTCGCATCGCGCATCGGTCGTGGCGCGTTATCCGAACACGGGCGTGCTCGCTTCAGGCTGGCTGAAAGGGGATGAATTGATGGCGGGACGCGCAGCGGTGGTAGCGATTGATCTGAAGCCGGGCCGCATCATCCTTTTCGGCCTGCGTCCACAGCATCGCGCGCAAACACACGCCACGTTTCCGCTGCTCTTCAACTCGCTGTTTTGGTCTGGAAGCCAGGCGGCCAATGGTGGTTGATGGCGTTAAGTTAAGGCCATAAAGATTGCGCGGGATAGTCACTCTCAACTCTCAACTGCTTTTTTCAAGTAAGGTAGTTGAGAGTTGAGAGTGACTAAACTTTTTGATTTCCGGCGAGCCTGCCGCGCCCTCACTGCTGAATAGATGAACCAGCGGGCGGCACTGACGGTTTCGGCACAGCTTTCTGATCCTTGAGCCGTTTGAGTTCAGCTTCCCGCTCTAAATGCGAAACGCCCTTGGTCATCCACGCGGGCGCGGGTGCGCCTTGCAAGTAATGACCGAACCATTCGATGATTCGCCGGTGATAATCAACCTGATTCGGCTTTTTCGCCAGACTGTGATTTTCGCCCGGATAGACCAGCAGCACGAAATC
>Ga0070694_100001466_pt1 | contig 13823 bp, 14 predicted proteins | sample KBSK1251metaG_FD_65470 | JGI IMG/M metagenome (GOLD analysis project Ga0070694, IMG submission 65470) | Corn, switchgrass and miscanthus rhizosphere microbial communities from Kellogg Biological Station, Michigan, USA - KBS K1-25-1 metaG | ecosystem: Host-associated > Plants > Roots >... | reverse complement strand
CCCTCGTCGGCGATGATCAGCGTCCGCTCGAACTGGCCCATGTTCTCGGCGTTGATCCGGAAGTAGGCCTGCAGCGGGATGTCGACGTGCACCCCCGGCGGGACGTAGATGAAGGAGCCGCCCGACCACACGGCCGAGTTCAGCGCGGCGAACTTGTTGTCGTTGGGCGGGATCAGCGTCCCGAAGTACTCCTTGACCAGGTCCGGGTAATCACGGAGCGCCGAGTCCATGTCGGTGAACAAGACCCCGATGTCGTCGAGCTCCTTCTTGATCTTGTGGTACACGACCTCGGACTCGTACTGGGCCGAAACCCCGCCGAGATACTTCTTCTCGGCTTCGGGGATCCCGAGCTTGTCCCACGTGCCCTTGATGTCCTCGGGCAGCTCCTCCCAGTTCTTGGCCTGCTTCTCCGTCGAGCGGATGAAGTAGTAGATGTTCTCGAAGTCGATGTCGGACAGATCGGCGCCCCACCACGGCATCGGGCGGCGCTCGAAGTGCTTCAACGCCTTCAGCCGGAACTTCCGCATCCAGTCGGGCTCGGACTTCAGCGCCGAGATCTCCTCGACCACGGCGGGCGACAGCCCCCGCTTCGGCTCGAAGACGGAGTGGTCGGCGTCCTTCCAGTCGAAGCGATACCCCTTCGAAAGCTCTTGGAGGTGCTCTTCCTGTGAGACGGCCATGACTGCTCCCCGAAAGACGGCCGGCTGCCCGACCTCGCTGTTCCAGGATACCTACCCGCTCGGAGCTAAGTCCACCGCGGCGATAGGAAATGGGGGCTAGAGGTCGTCCACTGCTCCCTGGATCCGTGTCTCGAGGTCCTCGAGCGCGGCCTGGATGGACTCCCAGGCGTCCCGGGCCTCGGCCTTCGCCTCGCCGGTCGCCTCGTTGGCTTGGTGCCGAAGTTCCTCGGCCTTGACCAGCAGGTCCTGGTAGGTCTCCCGGGCCTGGTCACCCGTCTGATCCGCGGCATCGGCCAGATCCGCTTGCAGCTCCTCCACGCCGGAACGCACCCGCTCGTAGGTCGAGCGGGTGGCGCCGCTGATCGCGTCTCCCGCGTCCGCCACCGCTTCCTGGGTGGCGTCGACGCCCTGCGCGATCGTGTCCTCGATCTGGCCGCCGATCTGGTCGGCCTGTTGACAGGCGGTCGCGCCGAGCGCCAGCCCGGCGACGACCAACGTCGATGCTGCGATCCGTTGCATGTCGGAGACCTACCCAGAACCGGCGGTCCAGAACCGAAGGTCGCTGCTGTCCGTCGCCACAACCGGCTCGGAAGCCATCGCGTGCAAGGGCTCCTAACGGGACGGCCCCGGTTGGCCGACAATTGGGTCGTGAGCCTCCAACGGATCCCCTCGGTGCCCTTCCTCCTGCGCCAGGTGCGCGTGGGGGTCGTGGCCACGGGTCTCACCGTGGCCGCCCTTGCCGTGTCCTATTTCGGTTTCGAGCGGGCCCCCTTCCACCGCGTCGGGCTCGCCGTCGTGCTGGGCGTCGCCGCCGTCGGAGGCGTGGCCATCGCAGCATTGCCCTGGCCCCGGCTGTTCGAGACCACGGGGATGCGGCTCCTGTACGCGTGGTCCGTCGCCGACATCGTGCTGATATCGTTCGCGGTCGCGAGTACGGGCGGCGGTCGCTCCGATCTGTTCCTGCTCTACACCCTCACGACGTTCTTCTTCGTCGCCTCCTATCCCCTGATCGCCCAGCTCGCGCTGCTGCTCTTCACCGCGGCCAGTTACACGGTCGTCGTCGTCCTCACGGGTTGGGAGATCACCGCCGGCGCGCTGGTCACGCGCGTGTCGGTCCTCGCTGTCCTCGCGTACCTCGCCGGGTACCTGAGCAAGGAGTTGCTCGATCGCGTCCGGTCGGAGGCGGCGGCGCGTCAAGAGGCCGACGAACGCGCGGCGCTCATGTCCGGCGTGGTCAGGGCCGGTCGGGACCTGACGCTGGACCCGAGCCAGGTCGTCGAGGTGACCCTGGACGCGGTGGGCGGCCTGGGATTCGGCGATGCCGCGTTCGTGGCGCTCCACGAAGACGGTTCCGTGTCCCACCTGGTCGGGAGCCGCGGGCGGTTCGACGAGGACGGACCCGTGTCCGCCCACGCCGCGCTGGACGTGATCGACCTGGTCGTGGCGCAGGGTGAGACCGTGGTCGTGGAGGGGCTCCCCGACGGCGTCCCGTACGTTCTCGCGGCCCGCATCGGCAGCCCCGTTTGGGTGGGCGGCTGGATGACCGCCGTGCTCGTTGGCGGGACCGACGGGGATCGATCGATCTCGCCGCATCGGCTGGAGGCGTTCGAGCTGCTCGCCACGAACGCGGGACTCGCCATGGAGAACGCGGGCCGTTACGAGGAACAGCGCCGAACCGTCGAACGGCTCGAGGAGACCGAGCGGCTGAAGGCCGACTTCCTCACGTCCGTATCCCATGAGCTCAGGACCCCGCTCACCTCGATCCTGGGCAACGCGGTCACGCTGGAACGGGCCTGGAGCGAGATCGACGACGCCACCCGGCTCGACTTGCTTGCGAGCCTCACCGCGAGGGCGCGCGAGCTCGATGAGAAGATCACCGAGCTCGTCGACATCTCGGGCTCCGAGAGTGCGACCCGTGGGAGTTTCCGCGCCCTCGACCTGTCGACCCTCGTGGTCGCCACGGCCGAGCAGATGGGTGACTCGCTTTCGACGCATCGATTCGTCGTGAACGTTCGGCCGGGTCTGGTCACGTTCGGCGATCCGGCCCTCCTCTCGCAGGTGATCCGGAACCTGCTCGAGAACGCCTCGACGCACACCCCCTCCGGGACGACGGTGACCCTGTCGGCGGATCTCGAGGAGCAGGAGGAGATCGTCGTCGCGGTGAGCGACGACGGGCCCGGGATCTCGGCCGCCGATCTGCCGTATCTCGGAGCCAGGTTCTTCCGGGGTGGGGACCTCAACGCCCGTCCGAAGGGTCTCGGTCTCGGCCTGGCGCTCGCGACCTCCGCTCTCGAATTGCACGGCGCGACGCTCGAGGTGGAGAGCGCGGAAGGTCGCGGGTCAAGGTTCTCGTTCCGCATGTCGCGGCTCGAGGCCTCAGGCGAGGCACCCGCGAACGGCGAGGTGGTCCGTGAGCGGGCCTGAGGTGGGCGACATCGCACCCGACGCCGTCCTGATGGACACGGACGGTCGGCATGTCCATCTCTCCGCCAGCTGGACCGACCAGCCGGCGGTCGTCGTGTTCCTTCGCTACTTCGGTTGTCCGTTCTGCCAGGCACAGGTGGTCACGCTCCGCCGCGACGAGGCGATGTTCCGCGAGGCCGGCGCCCGCGTGGTGCTCGTCGGGCACGGGAACCATGACGACGCGCTCGCCTTCGTGCAGGCCAAGCGGCTGCCGTTCCCACTCCTGCTCGATCTGGAGCGGGAGGCCTATCGCGCGTACGGGTTGATGCAAGGCAAGGTCATGCAGGTCCTCAGCCCCAGGACGGCCCTCCCGTGGATCCGCGCCGAGCTCTCACCCGAGACCCGCCAGCGGGGACTGAAGGGCGGGAGCTTCATGCAGATGCCCGGGACGTTCGTGATCGACACCGGTGGCGTGGTCCGGTTCACAGGTGGTCTGATCCAGTTCGCCCACCGCAACAAGCACGTCGCGGACTCCCCTACCAACGACCTCCTCCTGCGGGTCGTCGCCTCGCTCGTCGGCAGGGCCAGGGACGACATCGCGTTGGCTGGAGACGGGGGACCCGATCCTCGGCCCGACCCCGCCTGAGCACGGACCGACCACGATGCAAGGAGGCCCGGGCGGCCAACGCCGTCCGGGCCTCCCAGGCTTACCTGGAGGGATCGTCCCTCGCGATCGACTACACGGCCGGAACCACCTCGCGCAGCGTCCCGGTCCGAACGTCGTAGACGTGCCCGGAGACGGTCGCGTCTCGGGGGATCTGGCTCAGCGAACGGATCCGGGCGACGTCGTCCCGGACGCTCTGATCCAGGTCGCTGAACGTGAGGAAGTCCAGTCCGGAGACGTCCTGCCCGCACCGCTCCGTGATGATCTCCGCCATCGATTCGTCGGTGAACTTTTCCATGCCGCAATCCGTGTGGTGGATCACGAGGAACTCGCGGGTCCCGAGGAGCCAGCTGGAGATGAGCAACGACCGAACCGCGTCGTCCGTCGCCCTCCCACCCGCGTTGCGGATCACGTGCGCGTCGCCGATGTCGAGCCCCAGGGCCTTGGCCGGATCGATCCGGGCGTCGATGCAGGTCAGCACCGCGATGTTGCGTGCGGGCGGGATCTCGAGATCACCCTTGTCGAACGAGTCGGCGAACCTCTGGTTCGCCTCCACCACCGATGTCAGCTGTCCCATGCGTCATCCCTTCTCGACCGGTGCGCCCACGAGGGAGCCGTACTCGGTCCACGAGCCGTCGTAGTTCTTGACGTTCGGGTACCCGAGCAACTCCTGCAGGGCGAACCATGTGTGGCTCGAGCGCTCGCCGATCCGGCAGTACGCGATGATTTCGCGGTCGTCGGTGATGCCCTCGCCTTCGTACAGGGCCCTCAGCTCGTCCGCGCTCTTGAACGTCCCGTCCTCGTTCGCCGCCTTGGCCCAGGGGATGTTGGCAGCGCCGGCGATGTGCCCCGGCACCTGGGCCTGCTCCTGCGGGAGGTGGTCTGGAGCCAGCTTCTCGCCCCTGAACTCTTCCGGTGCGCGGACATCGACGAACCCCGTCGCGCCCCCGACCTTCCCGAGCACCTCGTCGCGAAGCGCCCGGATCTCGCTGCGCTCGGGGCCGGAGATCGAGAGGCCGGACGGCGTCACCGAGGCAGGATCCTGGGTGAGATGGCGGCTCTCGAGCTCCCACTTCTTGCGCCCGCCGTTCAGGAGCTTCACGTTGTCGAACCCGCGGAGCTTCAGCACCCAGTACGCGTACGCCGCGAACCAGTTGTTGTTCCCTCCATACAGGATCACGGTGGTGTCCGGGTCGACCCCCGCCGCCGAGAGGAGCTCGGAGAGCTCGGCCTGGTCGACGTAGTCGCGTCCCACCTTCGCGTGCAGGTCGGTCGTCCAGTTCCACCCGACCGCGCCATCGATGTGGCCCTTCTCGTAGGCCTCGGTGTCCTCGTCCACCTCGATCACCCGGATCCCCGGGTCCTTCACGTGCTCCTCGAGCCAGTCGGTCTCGACCAGCGCATCGGGTTTGGCGTATCCCGCCATGTTCTCCTCCTTCCGATCGGAACTCCCGCAAACGAAAAAGGGGCCGCCGCGCGGCCCCTCGAATCGGTCCTGGGAGTTCGGCTAGCGCGGCACCTCGCGGACGCCTCTCGGGCGCCCGGGCTGGGTACAGGCGCAGAGTCGGGAGGGAATCATCGCCCCCACCAGGCCTGCACATCTCGTCCTGACCACGAATCCGACCCCTCGACTCGGGAATTGCAGGTGCAAGTCAACAGCCCGCCTCGGCGAGTGTCAATGGGGATTCCCGCGGTGCCCGGGAGGTTCGCCTAGAAGTACCCGAGGGCGGCCTTGGCCTCCTCGGACATCATCTCCGGCGTCCACGGCGGCCGGAGGACCATCTCGGCTTCCACCGAGGTGACGCCGGGAACGTTCTCCAGGAAGGACTGCATCTGGTGTTCGATCAGGGGCCCGATCGGGCAGCCCATCGTGGTCAGGGTGTATTCGATGGAGATCGCTCCCTCCTCGCTGATCTCCACGTCGTAGACCAGGCCGAGGTCGACGATGTTGATGCCCAGCTCGGGGTCCACGACATGCTTGAGGGCCTCGCGGACCGCCTCCTCCGTGGCCGGGCCACCGTTCGACGCGCCGTCGGCAGGGGCGTCCTGCCCGGCCGTCACCCCGGTGTCATCGTCCGTGATGGGTTCGTGCGTGGTGGACTCGTCCATGAGAGATCGTTCCTTCGGAGAAGGTCTGCCTCTATCCTAAGGGACGATCCGAAGGAGGACCCCTGACCGCAGAGACCCAACCGAAGCCACGCGAGGAGGGCCCCATCCGCATCCTCATCGTCGACGACCATCCGGTCACGAGGGAGGGGCTCCACGCGGCCCTCGACCTGGCGAACGACGTGGTGGTCGTCGGGGAGTCCGACAGTGGGGAGGACGCCGTCGTGAAGGTCGGCGAGCTCACCCCGGACATCGTGTTCATGGACGTGCGGATGCCGGGCATGAACGGCATCGAGGCGACGAAGGCGATCCGGCAGGCATCCCCGAGCACCCGGGTGATCCTGTTCACGGTCGACGAGTCACGAGCCTCGATCTCCGAGGCGATCCAGGCCGGCGTGTCGGGTTATCTGTTGAAGGACGCCTCCGCGGATGAGCTCGTGAACGCGGCCCGCCTCGCCCTGGAAGGCAAGGCCGTGATCCACCCGCAGCTCACCCGCGCGTTCATCGAAGAGGTGCAGATCGCCGAGAAGCGCGTAGAGGCGCCTCCGCTCTCCCGGCGCGAGAAGGAGATCCTCCAGAAGGTGGCCTATGGCGCCACGACCAAGGAGGTCGCGCACGATCTCGGGATCTCGCCCCACACGGTGAAGACGCACCTCGAGCGGATCTTCGAGAAGCTCGGGGCGAACGACCGAGCCCAGGCCGTGGCGATCGCGATCCGGAGCGGGCTGGTCGAGTAGCCCGCCCGGGCCTAGGCCCTCCGCCCTAACCCACGAATCCCCCAACCTCAACCCCTTTCCGGCATCCGCCGATACCAGGAGCACGATGCCCACGAAGGTCGTGGTATGTGACACGCCCGACGGTCTCTCGCGGCTCCAGTACGTGCTGATCAAGTCGGGCGCCGCGCTGGAGATCGAGGCCGTGAGCGACGGCCTGAAGGCCGTCGAGGCCTCGGCGCGCCTCCGCCCGGAGTTCGTCGTCGCGGGGTTCGGCACCGAGGGGCTGTCCGGGCCCGAGCTCGTCCGCCGCCTGCAGGCGGTCAGCCCCGAGACCAAGGTGATCTGCTGGGCGGACGTCTCGCCGCTGGTCGCCGCCGAGATGCTCCAAGCTGGCGTCGCCGCGTTCGTCTCCAAGGACGAGGGAGCCGAGGGCGTGTTCCGCGCGATGCGTGGCGTCCACGCGGGACCCATCGCGCTCGGCCCCGATGTCGCCGGCGACCTGGCCACCCGCCTGCTCGAGGAGGCGAGCCGGGTCGAGAGGCTCGAAACGACGATCGCGGAGATCAGCGACCAACTCCAATCGATGACGACCGCCAAGGCCGACTTCCTCGCCAACGTGTCACACGAGCTCCGGACACCGGTCACCGTGGCCAAGGGGATCGCGTACGTCTTGAAGAACCGCGGGATCCCCAAGGAGGAGGAGGAGCGTTTCATCGGCCATCTCGAGGCCTCGCTCGAGAAGCTGTCGATGCTGATCGAGGAGATGCTGACCGTTGCCGACCTCGACCGCGGATCTCTCTCGCTCGAGCTCACCCGGGTCGATCTCGCGCCGCTCCTACGGCAGGTGGCGGACGAGAGCGCGCGTCAGTTCCCCGCGGTCACGATCGAACGCGAGATCCATCCGAGCCTCCCGGCGTCGGCCGATCCGGGGCGAATCATCGAGATCGTCCGCCAGCTCCTCGACAACGCGTGCCGCTACTCTCCCGAGGACCAGCCGGTCCTGCTCAAGGGCCGCCCGATGGACGAGGGCGTAGTGGTCTCGGTGACCGATCACGGAGCGGGGATGGCGCGTCAGACCGTCTCGAAGGCGTTCGACGAACCCTTCTCGGCGGGCGAGGAGATTCTTCGAAAGGAGCGCGCGGGCGCGGGCGTCGGACTGCACCTGGCTCGGCAGCTCGTGGTCCAGCACGGCGGGATCCTGTGGGCAGACCCACTCCCGTCCGGCGGGACCCGCGTCTCGTTCGTGATCCCTGCGCGGGAAGGCGATCACGTGGAACAGCCCGAGGACCTCGGGTCGGATCCGCTCGAGGAGCTCCACTCGTTGTCCGAGACGGACCCCTAGGCGCGGCCTGAACCTCCGGGCCTGCCCGGCAAGGCGTCGCACCGCTCGAGGAAACGCGACCCACGACGCGGTCTCGTTGCGCTCCGTCCGAACCCGGTGGTACAACACACGTGCCCGGGCGCGGGAGCCCGGGCGCGACGGGGTGCAGCGAAGACCGGTTGGAATCCGGCACTGTCCCGCAACCGTGAAGCCCCTTCGGGGGACGAGTCGGGTCGCCTCCCCCGTCGCGCAAACGACGGTCCTCGAAGGAAGGGCGGTTTGTGGGCGGGGAGATCGAGGCCCATCGCAGCTCCTTCGGATCGGAAGGAGGCCGGATGGGCAAACTTCTCGGCATCTTCGTAGCGGTCGCGCTCGCGTTCGCACTCGACGCTTGTTCGGACGACCCAGCCATCACGACCGCGCCGACCGGCGGCTCGGCGACCGCCTCGATCGGGGCGGCGGCGTTCCCGGTGACGGTCACGGGCACCAACGGCGACGTCACGATCGACTCGCGCCCCGAACGCATCGTCTCGCTCTCGCCGACGGCGACCGAGGACCTGTTCGCCATCGGCGCCGGTGACCAGGTCATCGCGGTGGATGACCAGTCGAACTACCCCCCCGAAGTCCCCACCACCGACCTGTCCGGCTTCGAACCCAACGTCGAGGCGATCGCGGGCTACGAGCCGGATCTCGTCGTGTTCGCGACCGAGCCCGGCGACCTCGGGTCCTCGCTGGAGGGCCTGGGGATCACGGCCTTACAGCTGGACGCCGCCCCGAACCTCGACGTCGCGTACGACCAAATCGAGCAACTCGGCGCGGCGACCGGTCACGTGGATGAGTCGGCGGCGCTCATCGAACGGATGCGCTCGGATATCCAGGGGCTCGTAGACGGGGCCGACCCGGCGACCGGGGTGAGTTTCTACTTCGAGCTGGACGACACCTTCTACTCGGTCACGTCGAAAACATTCATCGGCCAGCTGCTCCGGATGCTCGGCCTGGAGAACATCGCCGACGCGGTAGGCAAGGGAAGTGGGGGGTACCCTCAGCTGTCCGCCGAGTACATCATCGAGTCCGACCCCGACCTGATCTTCCTCGCCGACACGAGGTGCTGCGGCCAGTCGCTCGAGACGGTGTCGCGGCGCCCCGGCTGGCACGAGCTCTCCGCCGTGACCCGGGGCGACGTCGTACCGCTGAACGACGACGTCGCATCGCGCTGGGGGCCAAGGATCGTCGATCTCTTGCGGCGGATCTCGGATGCGGCGGACTCCGCGGAGGCGAACGCCGCGTGAGCGGCCCGGACGCGGCCGGTCGCCGGGTGAGCGCCGGGACCCGGGCGACCGTCCTCGGCGTCGCGGTCCTGGTGGTGGCCGTCCTCGTCGGGATGTTGGTGGGGCCGGTTCGGATCGGCGCGGCGAACGTCCTGCGCTGGCTCGTCTCGATCGGCGACCCGCCGCCGGGCATGTCCGAACAGCAGGCGTTGATCCTGGGCGACCTCCGGCTGCCGCGGGTGATCGTCGCCGGACTGGTCGGCGCGTCGCTCGCGGCCTCGGGCGCCGCCTACCAGGCCGTGTTCCGCAACCCCCTCGCCGACCCGTACCTCTTGGGGGCGGCCGCCGGTGCCGGGCTCGGTGCGACGATCGCGGTCGCGTACGGGCCGTCGGGCGCGATCGAGCTCACGGTGCCGGCCTCGGCGTTCGTCGGGGCGCTCGTCGGCGTCGGGCTGGCCTACGGGCTGGGACGCTCGACCCTCGGCGGGCGCTCGACCGCGAGCCTCGTCCTTGCCGGCGTCGCCGTGGCCTCGTTCCTGACCGCGGTGCAGACCTTCCTTCAGCAGCAGCGTTCGGAGACGCTCCGTCAGGTCTACACCTGGATCCTCGGGCGGCTCGGGACGACCGGGTGGGATGACGTGCGTCTGGCGTTGCCCTCGGTCGTCCTCGCGCTCGCGACGATGTGGGCGGTGCGCCGCCTCCTCGACGTGATCGAGGTCGGCGACCTCGAGGCACGGAGCCTCGGCCTGCACGTGGCCCGGCTGCGGTTGGTCGTAGTGATCGCCGCCTCGCTCGCGACCGCGGCCGCGGTCGCGGTCGCCGGATTGATCGGCTTCGTCGGGCTGATCATCCCGCACACGGTCCGGCTGATGGTCGGCGGCAGCTACCGATCCGTGCTGCCGCTCTCGATGCTGTTCGGCGCGTCGTTCCTCATCCTCGTCGACACCCTCGCGCGGACCGTCGTGGCGCCGGCCGAGATCCCGATCGGGGTCATCACGGCGTTCGTCGGGGCGCCGTTCTTCATCGCGGTGCTCCGACGGAACCGGAGGGCGGCGTGAGGCTCGACGAGCGGGCGGGCGTGGCGACCGCGCTCGAGGTACGCGACCTCTCGGTCGAGCTCGGCAGGCGTCCGATCGTCTCCGATGTCCGCATGGACGTCCACCACGGCGGGTGGGTGTGCGTGATCGGACCCAACGGGGCGGGCAAGACCACGCTCGTGCACGCGATCGCCGGGCTGCTCCCACATGCGGGGTCGGTGCGGCTGTGGGGACGTCCGATCGAGGAGCTCGGCAGGCGGGAACGCGCCAGGTCGATCGCGCTGGTGCCGCAGCTGCCGGTGATCCCCGAGGGCTTCACGGTGGAGCAGTACGCCCTCCTCGGGCGCACGCCGCACCTCGGCCTGCTGGCCTCGGAGGGACCTCGGGACCTCGAGGCCGTGGCGTCGGCGCTCGAACGACTTGATCTCGGCTGGGCCGCCACGAGGAGGCTCGACACGCTGTCGGGGGGCGAGCTTCGACGGGCGGTCATCGCGCGGGCGCTCGCGCAGGAGGCGTCGCTGCTCCTGCTCGATGAGCCGACCACGGGCCTGGATATCGCCCAGCAGCTCCGCGTGCTCGAGCTGGTCGAGCAGCTCCGGACGGCCGACGGGCTGACGGTGATATCGACGATGCACGACCTCACCCTCGCCGGCCGGTTCGCGCACCGGTTCGCGCTTCTGTCGGAGGGACGCGTGGTGGCCGAGGGCACGCGAGCCGAGGTCCTGCTTCCCCACGTGATCGCGGAGCACTACGGTGCACGGGTCGGCGTGATCGACGATGGAACGCTGGGGTGGGCCGTCGTGCCGCTCTCGGGGCCGGAGCGATGATCGACCACGAGCCCGTGGAACCCTCGACCAACGAGCCACCGACCGAGCGGCCCGAGCGCGCGACCGAACACGTTCCGTCCCGAGTGCTCGTGCACACCGGCGACGGCAAGGGCAAGTCCACGGCCGCCATGGGGGTGATGCTGCGCGCGGTGTCGGCGGGCTGGAAGGTGGCGGTGATCCAGTTCGTGAAGTCGGGGAAGTGGCGCACGGGCGAGGAGGCCACGGGTCGGGCCCTCGGCGTCGACTGGTGGTCGCTCGGCGACGGCTTCACCTGGAACTCCGCAGACATGGACCGGACGGAGGCCATCGCGCGCGAAGCGTGGCTCGCCGCGGCCGAGCTCATCCGGGCGGGCACCCACCGGCTGATCGTCCTCGACGAGATCACCTACCCGATGAACTGGGGTTGGATCGATACGGCCGAGGTCGTCGAGGCCATCCGATCTCGCCCCTATGACGTCAGCGTCATTGCGACCGGGCGTGATGCGCCCGAGGAGCTGCGCGAGGTCGCCGACACCGTCACCGAGATGGTGAGCGAGAAGCACGCGTTCGACGAGGGAATCACCGCGATGCGCGGGATCGAGTTCTGATGCCGTACACGTTCCTGATCGGTGGCGCGCGCAGCGGGAAGTCCTCGCTCGCCGTCCGCCTGGCCTCGGCCGGCGGCGGGCAGGTAGTGGTCGTCGCCACCGCCGAGGCTCGCGACGAAGACATGGTCGAACGCATCCGCGCACATCGCGCGGCTCGCCCGGAGAGCTGGCGGACCGTGGAGGCACCGATCGGGCTGGTCGACGCCGTCGACGGCGTGGGTGACGACGCACGCGTGGTCCTCGACTGCCTCACGCTCTGGGTGTCCAACGCGATCGAGGCCGGCGCGTCCGGGGAACAGATCGGGGCCGAGGCTCGGACGCTGAGCGCGATCCTGGCCCGGCGCCCGGCCCCGTCCGTGGTCGTGAGCAACGAGGTGGGGCTCGGCATCGTGCCGGCGAACGCCCTGGCGCGGACCTACCGGGACGTGCTGGGGCGCGTGAACGCCTCGTTCGCGGCCGAGGCCGAGCGATCGCTCTTCGTCGTCGCCGGGCGCGGCCTGCCGCTCGAGGAGGTGACGCCCACGTGAATCGCGGCGATCTCCTGGAACGGACGACCGCATCCCTCTGCGAGTTCGATCGGGACGTCGGCGCGCAGACCGTGCGGCTGCTCGACGCGAAGACCAAGCCACCCGGCAGTCTCGGACGACTCGAGGAGCTCGCGTGCCGCCTCGTGGCGATCCGCGGCCGCATGCCGGAGGGACCCCTGCACCCGGCGATCGTGGTGGCGGCCGCGGATCACGGGGTCGCTGCTCGGGGCGTGAGCGCGTACCCGATCGAGGTCACCGCACAGATGCTCTCGAACTTCGCGGGCGGAGGGGCCGCGATCTGCGTTCTTGCCCGCGAGGCGGGGGCCCGGCTCGTCGTCGTGGATGCCGGCGTGATCGGCGGCGCCGCGGTCGCAGGCGTTCGCACGGAGGTCGTGGACGGCGTCCGCTGCACCGAGGACCTCACGGTGGGGCCCGCGATGTCACGGTCGACCGCGATCGGCATGATCGAGCGGGGGATCGCTCTGGCCGAGGAGCTCGCGGCCGAGGGCGTCCAGATCCTCGGCCTCGGCGAGATGGGGATCGCGAACACGACGTCGGCGAGCGCCCTGACCGCCGTTCTGCTGCCGGCCGAACCATCCCTCGTGTGCGGCCCCGGAACCGGGATCGACGATGCGGGCCTCGCGAGGAAGGTCGACGCCGTTCGCCGAGGGCTCGCAGCGAACGGGCTCCCGCGCCCGGACGCGGAGCCTGCCGACGTCCTTTCGGCGGTGGGCGGCCTCGAGATCGCGTTCCTGGTCGGGGTGACCCTCGGCGCGGCTGCGCGCCGCATCCCCGTCCTGCTCGATGGGTTCGTCTCGACCGTGGCCGCGCTGGTCGCGTATGGGTTCCGCGAGGCGGCGGCGGCCTCGCTCGTCGCGGCCACGCGCTCGCCCGAACCGGGTCACGCGCTGGTGCTCGAGCGCCTTGGGCTCGAACCGCTGCTCGACCTTGGGCTGCGCCTGGGCGAGGGAACCGGGGCGGCGCTCGCGCTTCCGCTCGTGCGCTCGTCGATCGCGATCCTGACCGACATGGCCACGTTCGACGCCGCCGGCATCAGCGGGCCCGCGCCCGGGGTCGAACCCAGGTCGGCCGCCGGCGATGCGTGAGCGGATCAGACCCGTCCTCGCGGCGATCTCGTTCCTGAGCGCGGTCCCAGTGGGTCGCGCCGTCGAGCTCGGACCGCGCGACCTTCGAGCCGGCGCGGCGCTGTTCCCGGCGATCGGTGCGGTGGTCGGCGCGCTCGTCGCGCTCGTGGCCTGGGGCTCGGCTCAGGTGTTGCCACCCTTTGTTGCCGCGGTGCTCGGCGTCGCGGCCGCCGTGGCGGTGACCGCCGCGCTCCATCTGGACGGGCTCGGAGACGTCGCGGACGCCCTCGGGGCATCGCTGGCCGGAAGCGATCCTGCGCGCGCGATGCGCGACCCGCGCATGGGGACCTTCGGCGTCGCCGCGGTCGTCCTCGACCTGCTCCTGAAGACGGCGACGCTGTCCGCGCTGGTGGTCACCGGGTTCCCATGGCCGGTCGTCGCCGCGGGCACGCTCTCGCGCGTCGCACCGGTCGCCATGGCGTGGCGTCTCCCCTACGTCGGCGGTGGAACGGGAACGTGGGCCGCCGGGATCGGCGCGGCCGAGGTCACTGTTGCGTCCGTGATCGCCATCGCCATCGCGATCCCCAGCGCCGGCGTGGCCA
>Ga0070694_100001462_pt1 | contig 13841 bp, 11 predicted proteins | sample KBSK1251metaG_FD_65470 | JGI IMG/M metagenome (GOLD analysis project Ga0070694, IMG submission 65470) | Corn, switchgrass and miscanthus rhizosphere microbial communities from Kellogg Biological Station, Michigan, USA - KBS K1-25-1 metaG | ecosystem: Host-associated > Plants > Roots >... | reverse complement strand
ATCGCCTCTTTGTCGGCGTTGCTCAGCGCGGGGTTGTTGACGATCGGATCCACCGTCACGGGCCAGCCAAAGGGCGTGTCGGTTCCGAACACGACCTGGCTCGTCCCCATTTCCGCGACCAGGTGGCGGACGCCTTCCGGCGAGAACACCATCGCGTCCGCGAGGATGTTCGTGTGCATGTAGTCGCTCGGCTTCCGCTTGATGATGCACTGCTGGCCGTTGCGCTGACAGGCGACTTCCGTCCGCCCGAGGTACGACGGCAGGTAGCCGCCGCCGTGCGCGCCGCACACTTTCAGCGCCGGGAACTTGTCGAACGTCCCGTCGAAGATCAGCCGCGAGAGAAACACGGTCGTCTCGAGCGGGTTGCCGACGATGTTACCGAGACCGCCGCGACCGGCGAGCGCTCCCTGCTGGATCAGGTTCCCCGAGCCGTTGGGATGCATGAACGCCAGCTCGCCGAGCTGCGCTACCTTGGCCCAGAACACGTCGAACTTCGGCGACGAGAGGCTCTCGCCGTTGACGTGCCCGCCGACGGCGACGCCGCGCGCGCCGAGGCGCTTCACGGCGTCCTCGAGCATCTCCGCCGCCACGTCCGGGAACTGGAGCGGGATCGACGCCATCCCGACGAAGCGGTCGGGATGCTGCCTGCTCCACGCCGCCAGCGTCTCGTTGTGCTTGCTGCAGATCGCCTTCGCGAGCCCCTGGTCCTTGATCTCCCACCACCAGAAGTCGTTGACGCTGATCGCCTCGACGTCGACGCCGATCTTGTCCATCATCGGGATGCGGTCGTCGAGCCCCGGCCCAGTGGCGCGATCCTTCTCGAACGGCGTCCCCTTGACGACGTCGCCGAGCGGCATGTCCCAATGACAGTGGACGTCGACCACCTTGACGCGCTTGCCGGCGACGCTGACCTGCAGGCGTGACGGCGCCTGCGCGAGCAGCGCCTCGCCGCGCCGACCAATGTAGAGACCCGCGGTCGCCCCGGCGACGGTCTTGACGAACTGTCTTCGATTCTGCACCGTGTTCTCCTTGTCAGAGGCGGGTCCGCCTGCGCGTGGCTTCTCTGCTCGGCGGGACCCGCCCTACGTACCTCTCTGCCCGGCGGAAGCCGCCCTGCGCAGCGCGTGCGGCGGGGAGCAGGCGGCACAGTAAGACAGTCCCGCCTGCGCGGTCAATGTCCGGGCGATACGCCCGCCTTCAAGGCGACGCCGGACCTGCGCTGTGCAAGCGTTCGCCCCACTGTGCGTGCAATCTCCTCCGCCGCCGCCTGCGGCGGCTTCCCTTTCGGGTGAATTCCGCAGATGGCGGTCGTTGCGGAATGATCGAGCGCACGACTCCAGCGCGACTGCCCCGCCTCGTCGCGGCCGTAGGTGACATACGCCGAAGCCGTATTCAGCCCGGTGCCCGGCCGCTCGCCCACGACGTGCACGACGACGGCGGCGCCGACGAGACCGCCAATCTCGTAGCCGGCGCGCACGCGGCCGTTCTGCACGACGACATCGGTTTCGCCGACGTGGCATCCCTCGTCCACGAGGAGCCGCCGAAGCGGCGGCAGCAGCGCGCGCAGCTGTTCGTTGATCGCATCGGCGTTCAGGCCGTCGGACACAACGAGCTGCACCTGAGGCGATCGCCGGTACAGCGTCGCGATCGCAGGAACATCGTCTTCGCGGATTCGTTCGCCGAGCGGCGGGTGCGCCAGGTACTCGTCACGGCTCGCGGCGGCGCTCCGCACGCGCATGTGGCGCGCACACGCATGCCGCAGGACGCCTTCGTCGAGCGACGCGTACAGCGCGCGCCGGGCGTGGGCGTAGATACGTTCGAGGCGCGCATCGGCCTCGGGCGCATCGAGCGCGACGTCCAGGCCGCGCTCCTGCAGCTCGCCGAGCCGACGCGCTGCCTCCTCCTCGAGCAGCGAAGCCTGGCGGCGATCGCCGCTGCCGCGTGCACAGGCGGCGTAGAGTCGCGCGATCGTGTTTCGTCCCGGACGCGGCTCACCACCGGGCCCGAGCGCGCCGAGCTCGATCAACCGCCGCTCCATGGCCGACGTCATCTGCCGCCCCGCGCGCCGGCGCAGGGCTGGATGCTGGCGGAACGAGGTCGTCAGGTAGCCGAGCATCGGATCGGCGTTGCCCGCCACCGCCATCAGGTACGCGGGGGCGGCGCGCTCGACAATCCGCTCCGTCACGCGCTCCAGCTCGCGCGGCGCGATGCCCATGTGAAACGTCGCGCACACGTCGAGCCCCATCGTCAGGCCGTGCAGCTTCGCCATCGCCGCGTCCTCGAGGCAGACGCGCTCGAGTTGCGCCGCGTTCCTGAAGACTTCCGGCCCGATGAACCCGGCCACGTCGTTCACGATCGTCCATGTGTGGGACGGGTTCCGCCGCACACCGCGCTCACGTGAGGCGGACCCGCCGACCAGCTCCAGCCGAATGTGACGCGCCACTCCGTAGGTGCGCGCCTCGAGCGTTCCCATGTCGATCCCCTCGGCCGCGCCGTTGGTCACCTCCGACCCCTGGCCCGTCTCGAAATAGAGGCCGTCGAAATCGCGCGCCAGGTCGATCACACCCTCGACGTCGAGGCCGACCATCCCGGCGAGCCCGCGCGAGGTGCCGGCGAGGCTCTGGAAGCCGACGTCGACGCGCGCCTGCGTCCGCGCCGCGTGCTGCTTGACGATGTCCGACAGCACGCAGTAGCGCGTGGGCAACTCGAGACTCCGCACCACCCGTTCGAGCAGCGCCTCGAGCCGCGCGATCGTGTCGAGGTCGTCGGCGGCTGGATTGAGCCCGAGAATGACGTCGCCGCAGCCGTGGGAGAGGCCGTCGAGGATCGAGAACAGGATTTCGCGTTCGTCGTCGCCCGCGCTGTTCGGCTGGATGCGTGAGCCGAAATGCCGCGGATGCCCGATGCCGATTCCCGGACCGCGGAGCGGGTTGAACAACGCACACGACAGCGCCGACAGCTCGTCGTCGCTCATGACCTTCACGACCGCGCCGATCGCCTCGCTCGCGAGCGCGTCGCGGTACTGCGCCACCCACTCGGCAGCGCGCGGGCCCGCCAGCGCCTCTTTCAGGCGGGCGATCGTCATCGGGTCCAGCTCGGGGTCGGCGCGGCGGTCGCGGGAGCGATCGAGCGCTGCGGTCACCCCATCGTCGATCGGCGGAGCGCGCCGGATATCGCCCACCGTCGTGGCCAGCAGCGCCTGGCGCGCGTCCTCGCGCAGCCGGTCGTCCGCGGTGCCGCCGACGGCGAGGTCGCCTTGCTTGAACGCACTGGCAAGCGTGAAGGTTCTGCGCAGTTCCTGACCGGTCATGGGCCTCGGCCGCTGTGGCACCCCTGGTGCCGGAGCATAATACTCAGCCTTCGAATGTCTAGCCTGGCCACGCTGTTCGAGCCGCCTGACGATGCGACGGCTGAAGACCTGCGGGGACGCCTGCGCGCGATGGCGGACCTCGTGGCGCGCGCGCCCGTCCCCATCGCCGTCGCGCACGACGCGGACTGCCGCTTCATCTCCGCGAACGATGCCCTGGGCCGCCTGCTCGGCGTGCCGCCCGAGGTCAACATCTCGATGACGCCGCGCGCCGGCGAGCACCCGCTCTACCGGATCCAGCACAACGGGCGCGACCTCCCGCCGAACGAGCTGCCGATGCAGTACGCCATCGCGCACCGCACGCACGTGACCAACGACATCGAGATCGTGCGCGCGGACGCGTCGGTGGTGTACGTGCAGAACGACGTGGAGCCGCTCTACGACCGGCGCGGCCAGGTCTGCGGCTGCGTCAGCGTGTGCGTGGACCTCACCGACCGCCGGCGCGTCGAGATGGTCCTGCGCGAGGCGGACCGGCGCAAGGACGAATTCCTCGCCACGCTCTCGCACGAGCTGCGCAACCCGCTGGCGCCCATCCGCAACGCCGTGGAGTTGATGCGCCGGGCCGGCCACGACCCGCACATCGCCGAGCGCGCGCTCGCCATCATGGAACGCCAGCTCCACCAGCTGGTGCGGCTGACCGACGACCTGCTCGACGTGTCGCGCATCACCCGCGACACCATCGAGCTCCGCCGCGACCGCATCGATCTGCGGGCGGTGCTGCGCAGCGCGCTCGAAACGATCGATCCGCTCAGTCACGCGGCCGGGCACGACCTCACGGTCGATCTCCCGCAGACCGCGCTCTGGGTCTATGCCGACTTCACGCGGCTGGCGCAGGCCTTCGTCAACCTGCTGAACAACGCGGTGAAGTACACGGATCGCGGCGGGCACATCTCCCTGGACGTCTTGGTCGAGGGGGGCGGGGCCGTCGTCTCGCTGCGCGACACGGGCATCGGCATCGAGCCGGCGCTCCTCCCGCGCATTTTCGACATGTTCGTCCAGATCGACCCGGGCTCCACGCGCGCGCGCAGCGGCCTCGGCATCGGCCTCGCCCTCACCAGGCGGCTGATCGAGCTGCACGAGGGATCGATCGAGGCGCGCAGTGACGGCGCGGGCGCGGGAACCACGTTCGTCGTGCGGCTGCCGCTCGTCGCCGCCGCCGAGCGGCACGACCACGTCGACGAACTCGTACCCACGCCGACCGCCAGCCGGTGCCGCGTGCTCGTCGCCGAAGACATCCCCGACGCGGCTGAAATGATGCGCATGATGATCGACTGCATGGGCCACGACGTGCGCGTGGCCACCGATGGCATCGAGGCCGTCGCCATCGCGGAGGACTTCAGCCCGCAGATTGCGCTGCTCGACATCGGGATGCCGCGGATGGACGGTTACGAGGCCGCCCGCCGCATCCGTCTCGCCCTCGGCAACCAGGTGATGCTGGTGGCGCTCACCGGCTGGGGACAGGAGGACGACCAGCGACGCGCCTTTGCCGCCGGCTTCGATCGCCATCTCACCAAGCCGGCGGAGCCCGACGTGCTCGAGGATCTGATCGCCTCGGCGATGAATTGACGAAAATTCCTATACCGCCGCCGCCGTCCCCCAGACCTGCCGCGTGACCTCGAGGATCCGCGACAGCTTCGCCCACTGATCGGCTTCGGTGATCAGGTTGCCCTGGACGGTGCTCGCGAAGCCGCACTGCGGGCTGAGGCACAGCCGCTCGAGCGGCACGTACCTGGCCGCCTCGTCGATGCGCCGCGCGATGTCGGCGACCGGCTCGAGCGCGGCGATCTTGGTCGTCACCAGCCCGAGCACCACCACCTTGTTGTCCGGCACGAACCGCAGCGGCTCGAACGAGCCCGACCGCGCGTCGTCGTATTCGAGGAAGTACGCGTCCACGTGCAGCTCGTTGAACAGCGCGTCGGCGACCGGCTCGTAGCCGCCTTCGGCGACCCACGCGCTCTGCATGTTGCCGCGGCAGAGATGAATGGCGATCGTGAGATCCGGCGGCCGGCGATCGATGACGGAGTTGATCAGCGCGGCATACGCATGCGGCAGCGCGTTCGGGTCCTCGCCACGCTGCGTGGTCTGCTCGCGGATGTTCGGATCGCAGAGGTACGCGAGGTTGGTGTCGTCGAGCTGGATGTAGCGGCATCCGGCCGCGTAGAGCGACGCCACTTCGTCGCGGTAGACCTGCGCGAGATCCTCGAAGAACTCGTCGAGGTCCGGATACGCGGTGATGTCGATGCCCTTCCGTCCGCCCCGGAAGTGCACCATCGTCGGCGACGGAATGGTCACCTTCGGCGTCCGCGTCGTCACGGACTGCAGGAACCTGAAGTCGGCGGTCTGGATGTCCTGCACGTGGCGCAGCTTCCCGGTGACCGTCACGCGCGGCGGCGCGAAATCGATCTCGCCGGTGCGCGTGTGGAATTTCGCCGCGATGCCGCCCGACACGGCCACCCCTTCCAGCCGCTGCAGAAAATCGATGTGGAAGAACGTGCGCCGGAACTCGCCGTCGGTGATGCTCTGCAGCCCGATGGCTTCCTGCTTCCGCACGACCTCGCGGATGGCCTCGTCTTCGACCTCGCGCAGCTGATCTTTGGTGATCTCGTTGTTCTGAAGACGCGTGCGCGCCTCCTTCAGGCGCTGCGGCCGGAGCAGGCTGCCGACATGATCAGCGCGGAACGGCGGGTTCAACCGAGACACTGGGACACCTCCTGAAGGCTCGTCTCGCCGAAGCCGCGCAGCGGCGAAGGCGGACGTGCATCTTACTTGTTTTTCGATAGAATCGCCGGCATGAGTGACCTCACGGTCGATGTCGGTGCGCTGCTCGACGATGGACGCTGGAGCACGTACCAGAAGCTGCTGGTCGCGGGCATCGCGCTGACGATCATTTTCGACGGGCTCGACAATCAGCTGATCGGCGCCGCGGTGCCGGCCATGATGCGCGAATGGGCGCTGCAGCGTTCGGCATTCGCCTGGGTGCTGTCCGCCGCGCTCCTCGGCATGGTGATCGGCGGCTTCATCGGCGGCTACATCGGCGACCGCATCGGCCGTCGCACCGCCCTGCTCGGCAGCATCGTCTGGTTCGGCCTCCTGACCGTGCTGGTCTCGCTCGCGGGAGACGTCACGACGCTGACCGCGCTCCGGTTCTTCGCGGGGCTCGGCCTTGGCGGCGCGATGCCGAACGCCGCGGCGCTCGCCGCCGAGTACGTGCCGCTGCGCCGGCGGGCGTCCGCGGTCACCTTCACCATCGTGTGCATTCCGATTGGCGGCACGCTCGCCGGCTTCACCGGTGCGATCGTGCTGCCGGCCTACGGGTGGCGCGCGCTCTTCCTCATCGGCGGCGCCCTTCCGCTCGTCCTCGCGGCGGTCCTGTGGACGGTGTTGCCCGAGTCGCCGCGGTTTCTCGCGCAGCAGCGTGCCCGCTGGCCGGAGCTGGCGCGGCTGCTCCGGCGGCTCGGCCACACGCTTCCGTCGGACGTCGCGTTCGTCGACTCGCACGAGCGTGCCGTCGCGCGCCCATCCGTCCGCTCGCTCTTCGAGGGTGATTACCGGCGCGATACGCTGGCGCTCTGCGCCGCATTCTTCTTCTGCCTGTTGTCGGTCTACACGGGAACCAACTGGGTGCCCACGCTGCTCAGCGGAGCGGGGTTCGGCGACGCGGCGGCCAACTACGGGTTGTTCGCATTCAACCTGGGGGGCGTCGTCGGCGCCGTGCTCGGCGCGATCATCTTCGGTCGCCTCGGGTCACGCATCACGATGCTCACCATGACGGCCGGCGCGATTGCCGGGAGCGTGCTGCTGGCGAGCGCGCCGATCAGGGGCCAGTCGATCGTCCCGGTGCTGGCGATGCTGGCGTGGACCGGCGGGCTGATCAACGCGGTGCAGACGACCATGTACGCGCTTGCGGCACATGTCTATCCCGCGGCCATTCGCGCCACCGGTGTGGGCACGGCGCTCTCGTTCGGCAGAATCGGCGGCGTCGCCTCGGCGTTTGCGGGAGTATGGGCGCTCAACTCAGGCCCGTCGCGCATGTTCCTGCTCATCGCGGGCACGCTGTCGTTGGTGTTCGTCGCGCTGGCCTCGGTGCGCAATCACATTCCGCGTCACGAGCGGGCGAGCCTGCGTACGACGCGCTCGACGAGCGCGCGAACGGCGCCGACATAGTTCTCCGGTGAGAGGTGCCGGTCGATGTCGGCGCGCGTCAGGTGACGCGTGACGGCGGGATCGCCTGCCAGCGCGTCGGCCAGACTGCCGCCCTGCCGTGCGCGCTGTGCCGCGTGTTCCACCAGCCTGTGCGCCTCGCTGCGGCCGATATGCGCGGCCAGCGCCATCGCGACGCTCTCCGACACGATCAGCCCGTGCGTCCGTTCGAGATTCTCGCGCATCCGGGTCGCGTCCACGATCAGCCCCTCCAGCATCGACGCCGCCGCGCGTGAGGCTCCGGCCGTCAGCAGCACCAGCTCCGGCAGCGTCGTCCACTCCGCCTGCCAGCCGCCGAGGCCCCGTTCGTGTTCCTGCGGCATCGCCGCGAGCAGCGTCGCCACGAGCCCAGGAGCGCGCACCGCCGCCGCCAGCGCGACCGAGGCACCGACGGGATTCTGTTTGTGCGGCATCGCCGACGAGCCGCTACCGGTCTGCTCGGCAGCCTCGCCGACTTCGGTTTGCGCGAGCAGCGACACGTCGCGGGCGATCTTGCCGAGCGTGCCGCACGTCACGCCGAGCGCGCACGCCAGCCGCGCGAGGCGATCGCGATGCGCGTGCCACGGCACGTCGGGCGCCGACAGTCCCAGTCGCGCCGCGAGCCGATCCGCGACCGCAAGGCCGCGGTCGCCCAATGCTGCCAGCGTTCCCGACGCGCCACCGAACTGCACGACGCGCACGTCTTCGAGCGCGGCGTCGAGCGCGGCGCGTTCACGGATCAGCGCGTCGAGCCATCCCGCGGCCTTGACGCCGAAGGTCACCGGCGTGGACTGCTGAAGCCACGTGCGTCCCGCCATCACCGTATCAACATGACGACGGGCATGCGACGCGGCGGCGACGGCGGCGCGATCGAGGTGCGCGACGATGAGAGGGACGGCGCGCTGCAGCTGCAGGACCAGGCCCGTATCGAGGATGTCCTGGCTGGTCGCGCCCCAGTGCACGTAGCGAGCCGCGTTCGGATCGATCGCCCCGACGGCTGCGGTGAGGTGACGAACGAGCGGGATAGCGAGGTTGCCGTCGCGCGCGGCTTCGGCGGCAATGGCGCGATGGTCGTAGCCTGCGGCCTGCGCGGCCGCGCGAATCGGTGCCACGGCCTCGCGTGGCACGACGCCGAGTTCTGCCTCGACCTCGGCGAGCGCAGCCTCGACGTCGAGCATCGCCTGCAGGCGGGCACGATCCGACAGGGCATCCGCCACCTCCGCGTCGCCGAACAGCGGGCCGAGCAGGCCGGACCCGTCGTCACTAGACATCGAAGAAGACGGTCTCGCCGGCTCCCTGCATCACCAGGTTGAACAGATAGACGCCGTCGCCGGTCGCACGAGCAATCAGAGTGTGACGGCGCTCCGCAGGAACGAGCGCGAGGATCGGATCCTGCGCGGTAGCGGGGTCGTCCTCGAAATAGATGCGCGTGACGAAGCGCGTGAGGATGCCGCGCGCCATCACGCTCACGACGATGTGCGGCGCCTGGCTGCCGCCGTCGGGCGCCGGCACGGGACCTGGTTTGATCGTCTCGAACCTGAAACCGCCGTCCTTGCCGGTGTGCGCCCACCCGTAGCCGTTGAACGCGGAGTCCGCGGCATCGGCGCCCGGATCGTCCGGGTGCCGATAGCGTCCCCGGGCGTCGGCCTGCCACGTTTCGACGAGCGCATCGGGAATGGCGTTGCGGTCGCCGTCGAACAACTGTCCTTCGACGGTGATGCGCGTTCCGGCGGTCGCATCGGACACCTGCCGGCACTCGGACCGTCCGCGCACCATGATGCCGAAGTACGGGCCGACCGTCTGCGAGGGCGTGATCCCGGACATCAGGCCAGCATCGGCGTGGCCTCGCGGCCGCGCAGCACGATGTCCCAGCGGAAGCCGAGCGCCCAGTCGGGCACCGTGAGGGTGATGTCGAACGACGAGACCATGCGCTCGCGCACGGCGGGGTCTTTCACCGAGTTGAAGATCGGATCGAGCGGGAACAACGGGTCGCCCGGGAAGTACATCTGTGTCACGAGCCGCGTGAGGAAGCCGGGACCGAGCACGGAGAAATGGATGTGCGCCGGACGCCACGCGTTGTAGTGGTTTCCCCACGGATAGTGCCCGGGCTTGATCGTCACGAAGCGATAGCGACCTTCCTCGTCGGTGATCGTGCGGCCGTTCCCGGTGAAGTTCGGATCGAGCGGCGCGTCGTGGTTGTCCACCTCGTGCGCGTAGCGTCCGCACGCATTGGCCTGCCAGACTTCGACCAGCGTGCGCGGCACAGGCCGCCCGCGCTCGTCGAGCACACGCCCCTCGACGATGATCCGCTCGCCGATGGGTGCGGCCGGATGCTGTCGCGTCAAATCGGTGATGAGCGGGCCAACCGCCTCGTACGGATGGGACGGGCCGGTGATCTCCGAGAGCGTCTGCGGGATCTCGACCAGCGGCTTCAGCGGATGGCGCAGGAGCGTGCTGCGGTACGCCGGATCCTCGGGCGGCTGGACGCCTGGCGGCACGCGCCGGTAGCGCGGCGGAGCCGTGGCGAGCGGGCGATCCATGCGGCAATCATAATCAACTGGGGACTACTTCTCCTTCTCCTTTCCAGCCCTGCCCTGCACCTGAAACGGCAGCGTCAACGACCACGCGCTGCGGCCGCTCGGATTCCATGCGAGCACCCGCCAGTTCGCCCGCCCGGGGTGCAGCGCATCGGTGACGGTGAACGCGCAGGCCCCGGTTCCATCCGCGCATCCCGCCTGTGCCGGCGTCATCCACTTCTCGATCAGGTCACCTTTGACGTCCTCGATGCGAACGAAGTAATACGCGACGTGTTCTGAAGCCATCCATGTGAACCTGGGCGACGCACCTGTCACGCCGGCAGGACTCATCGCAACCGGAGCTCTGGGTGCGGGAAAGATTCCGACGGAGACGCTCATTGGCGCAGACCAATTGCCGCGGCCTGTCACGGTCCACGCCTGGACTTTCCATCGGACCGATTCGTTCGTCGTGATCGTTTGCTCCATGGTGCAGAGCGAGGAGCTGACGCACCCGAGCACGGCGGGGGTGTACCAGGAGTCGGTCGCCGGCGCGCCGTCGATGCTCATGGACAGCCGGTACAAGGCCGCATTGGGAACCGCCGTCCATTTGAAAGCGGCAGCGTGCGCCCACAGCAACCCGCTTGGTGCAATCGGTTGAGGCGCGCTCGCGGCCGGATCGACCTTGTCGACGATCACATCGACCGTCTCACTCCACGGACTGTAACCAGCCGGACTCCACGCGATGACGTTCCACGCGGTAGGACCAGGTCTCACTGTCACAACGAAGGACGCTGAGCACACGCCGTTTCCGGACGAACATGCGGCGTCCGCCGGTGTGAACCATCGATCGATGTAGGTGTCGGTCCAGTCGGTCAGCCTGACAAGGTAAAAGGTGGCCTTTGGTTGCGCGCGCCACGTGAACGTCGGCGTTCCGGACACCGATCCGTGCGGGCCGATAGGTGTCACTCGCCCCGGCATCTGATTGGGTAACGGCGCTCCACCCGACGCAACCGTAAACGCAAACGTCGATGAAAACGGGCTGTACCCACTCGGGTTCCACGCAAGCACGCGCCATCGTGCCGGCCCCGGCTCGAGAACGACCGCAGGGGCGAACGTGCACGTCGCGCCGCCGATCAGGCAACCTGCCTGACCAGGCGTCAGCCACTGATCCACCCGATTGCCCGTCGCGTCGTCAACGAGGAGGTAGTAATAGACCACGTTGTCCGGAGCAGTCCATGTGAAGGTCGGCGATGCGGTCGCAGATCCCGTTGGACTGATCGCCTGCGGAGCTGAGGGCGATGGAAAGAGGGCAAAGGAGACCATCATCGGTGTCGACCAGTTGCTGGCGCCGTTCACCGTCCAGGCCTGAACGCGCCACGCGGCGCTGCCACTCGCCAACGTCGTCAATTCGATCGCGCACGGGGCGGCGGCGCCCACGCATTCGAGGGACGCCGGCGACAACCACGAGTCCGTCTCGGGGCCGCCGTTGATGCTCATCGCCAGCCGATAGAACGCCGCACTCGACACGGGCGTCCACGCGTACGTCGCGCTATACGACGAGAGCGTCCCGCTTGGGGAAATCGGCTGCGGCGCCGTCGCGAGCGGGTCAGCCACTTCAATCGCGAAGGTGATGGGATCGCTCCACGGTCCGTATCCAGCCGGGCTCCACGCCAGCACTTGCCAGGTCAGGGGTCCAGGCGGCTGTGGAACGAGAAGCGTGACCGAGCACGTTCCGCCTCCCGTCGAACAACCGGCGTCAGTCGGCGTGTACCATCGATCGATCGAGGTATTGGTCCAATCGGTCACGCGAAGGAGGTAGTAGGTCGCCTCTGGCACCGCCTGCCACGAGAAGGTCGGCGTGGTTGTCGACGGGCGCGGCGGCAGCGGATAGGATTCGATCGTGAAGATCACGGTCTATCAGAAGCCCACGTGCACGACGTGCCGGCAGGTGCATGCGGCGCTGCGCGACGCCGGCGTCGATTTCGAGGCGGTCGACTACTACACCGACCCCATTCCGAAGACGAAGCTGCGCGAACTGCTCCGCAAGATGGGGATGACCGCGCGCGAGCTGCTGCGGACGAAAGAGGATGTGTACAGGAAGCTCCGGCTCGGCGAACGGGAGCTGAGCGATGCCGAGATCATCGACCTGATGGTCGAGCACCCAGACCTGATTCAGAGGCCGATCGTCGAGAAGGGACCGCGCGCGATTCTCGCGCGGCCCGCCGAGCGGCTGAAGGAAATCCTGTAGCCCTACTTCTTCTGCTGATCGAGGAGCTTCTTGAGCTGCTCGACATTCTCGTTGTTGGTGCAGAAGTTCTCGGTCAGATCCTCGTGGCCGAGCGACAGCGTCAACCAGGCCGATGTCCACGTCTTCGTCAACACCTTCGGGTCCTCGATCGTGAACTGGTATTCGAGGTAGTTCAGCGAAGGCCGGCGAAGGCGCTCGATCACGTGCAGCTGGTCGCTGTGGAACCAGCCATCACGAATCCACGTGCGCTCGTCGATGGAGATCGAATCGATGACCAGCGTATCGCCTTCCCAGCGAGCGGTCTCGTCGCCGTTGAAGAGCGGCTCGAGGTCCTCCGGCTTCTTGTGCGGCCGCCCGTCGGTGTGCACGACCCGCCACCGGTTGTTGTTCTCGATCAGGTGGATGAACTGCCCGGGCTTGGCGTCGATCTGATGGACGTACGCGTTGTCGGTGAACATGCCGGGGGTGCCGACCGGCGTGCAGTTGACGTTCGCGCTCCCCAGCTCGAGGTCCACCCTGGTGAAGCTCTTGTACTTCGCCTCGGCCCACGGCTGGAACGGGATCGGGTCTTCCTTCGGCCGCTGTTCCGGAAGGACGCTCCAGGCGTTCGCCTTCCCCGTCGGTCCCGGGAACCAGACGCCCGACAGGTCGACGTGACCGTCGGACATCTTCGGCGGCGGTCCTCCCGGCGGCAGCGGAACCGGCACGACGCTGCCTCGTGCCTCGACGTACGGCTTCCTGCCTTCCTGTCCCGCCGCGGGAACCTGCAGCAGGCACACGGCCGCGAGCATCACGCCGACGGTCATCTTCACGTCTATCTCCAGACCTTGGTGCCGAAGATCCCTTCGACATCCTGCCCGACGCGCTGGATGGTGCCGTCGGCGAGCTTGATGAACGACGCCGCGTAGCGGTTGTCCGTCCCGTTGCGCGACAGGCAGCCGCGCACCGTCACTTCCTTGTTGACGCTCGCGTTCAACGCCGCGTAGGTGGCGCCGCCCCGCTTCAGGTTCGACGTGGACGACAGCTGGAACGTCATCGGCACGACCTCGCCGGCGGCGTTCTTCCCGTCCATGAAGATGTAGGCGTGCGGGTTCTCGTACGACACCTTCGTCAGCACGCCTGTGAGGTCGGCGCACTTGGAGGCGTCGAACTCCACGGCGAACGCATGATGCGCCCGCGCGGGAGACGCCGCGAGCAGTGCCACGAGACAGAATGTGATGCCGGCTGTCACCCTCATTACGCGCTCCTCTGCAGGCGGGTCTGAAGGTCCGCCTCAGAAATCATATTTGATCCCGAACTGAATGATGCGGGGTGCCCCGGCCTGGGTCGTTATGCGGCCGAATGTGCCGGCATTGAAGTTCACCACGGGGTCGCCCCAATTGAAGTGGTTGAGGAGATTGAACGACTCCAGGCGGAGCTCCAGCCTCTGCGTCCCGGTCACCGCAACGAGCTTCGACACGGCGAGGTCGATGTTCCAATAATTCGGACCGACGACCGCGTTGCGCGGAAGGTCACCCAGCGCACCCGCCGC
>Ga0070694_100001461_pt1 | contig 13847 bp, 9 predicted proteins | sample KBSK1251metaG_FD_65470 | JGI IMG/M metagenome (GOLD analysis project Ga0070694, IMG submission 65470) | Corn, switchgrass and miscanthus rhizosphere microbial communities from Kellogg Biological Station, Michigan, USA - KBS K1-25-1 metaG | ecosystem: Host-associated > Plants > Roots >... | reverse complement strand
CCGGCCACATGATTATTAGTTAGGATAAAGCCATCCACACTGATAATGACACCGGAGCCAGTGCCACGCTGTGTGCGAGGCTCCATTTCTCCCAAGGGAGGAAAGCCGGGGATGCGTGGGAATCCTTGGGAATTATTCCTCGCTGACCGCCTGGGTTTCTCCACCACGTCAATGTTGACTACGGCTGGTTTGACCATCTTGGCGACATTGATGAACGCGCGCGAAAGTTCAGCCGGTGAGGCTAAGGTTGCTGATGATTGCGCTAATTGTGGCTGCGGCGTCTGAGCTTGCTGTCCAAAGACCAGGCTTCGCGCCCCAACACCCATGCCCAGCCCTATTGAAAGTACTAATGCTAAGGTCAGCATTAATGTCTGCTTCGAGTTTTTAACTGCGCTGCTAAGTTTTATCCTCATTTAGTTTTGTTTCACCTCTCTTGAGTATCAGCTTACGTACCCACTCGCTCAGTCTGAGCTACAGTAGAGCCATTTTCCATCAACGCAGATTGATTTCTTACTGGTTTCCAACAGGCTAAGCATTTTTGGCACGCAGCGAAGCCCTTTGATGCTAAGAGAAAGGATTTTGCTGGTTACTTCTTACATTATTCCTTGCTAAGTCGCAAAGTAAGAGAAGGCCTCATCAAATGATGGCCAGATAGAGAAGGGCAGCATAACTCTTTGAGGATTAGGAAGGCCTTGATGGACGTGTTTCCGGTGACTCAGTTTTGCGGGGGAGAGTCGAACCAGACTCTTCCATCTCTTCCATCATTGTCCCCTCAGGCTGAGTATTGAACTCCGTGTCATTGAGTCTGGCGAGGAGCCATTGGCGAAAAAGCTCCGCTTCGCGTTCTTTGTTTGTCCAGCGCGCGCGATCAAGCATCGTGAGTGCCATCATCAGCGCGTGATGCTGCCCCGCGCGATCACCGGCCAGCTTGAATTGGTGATAAAAGCGATCAATCAATTCTACGCTCTGCCGCGCCGCTTCCTCGTTCTTGAAGCCCAATTTGCTGGCAAAGAACTTGGAATAGACATTCATCGGGTGCGCCGTCGTCGTGTAAAGATCGAAGTAACCGGAGATCAAACCTGCCGCCTGAAGCACGGAGGCAACATAACTCGAACGCGCGCCCGTAATCATGGCCAGGTCTTCTACGCTTCCAATACCTGAAGTATAGAGCGAAATAATCTGATCCTTTTTCGAGATCTGCCGTTCCCGCTGCGATAGGCTGGATTCATTTTTATGACTTAAATCTCTCTTCATATCACTCATTATGAATGCAAATTGCAAGCCTGAAGGTTGTTCACGTGCAAAAGAGTCGTAATGAAATAGCTAGCTGGAGTACTTCTCTAACTGGATATGCACATGAACTATAACCAAGCAGGGAAGGGTGCTGTGACCAATACACCAGTGTATGAACAAGAATCACTTCAATTCGAGAAGGAGAGAAATGTAATGGCTACTCAAATGGATCCAGTTTGTGGAATGCAAGTGAATGATCAGCAAGCGGCTGAGAAGTCGGAGTATCTAGGCAAGACCTATTACTTCTGCTCTGAAGGCTGCAAGCGCAAGTTTGATCAGAAGCCAGAGCAATATACAGTTAAAGCAGGACAGGCCCAAAGCGGTGGCGTCAATCGCTAACCGCCGACTTGCTTCCTGAGCGGATAAGTGGGATGAAGATCGTTGCGCTTTGAGCGCGACGCACAGGGAGAGGTGTATGAATCAATCGGCTTTTCTTCTACCTAGCGCCTTGCGTGGCTTATTCACTCCGTAAGGCATTAGGCAGATCTTCGCGCGATACAGAAATCCTTATGGATATTCGTTTGCTCTCAGCCATCAACCGGCCCGCCTCTTGAGTTATCGGCAAGTTCAGCTAGAATAGCCGCGCTTCAACTTTTCCTTCAGGAGTCTGCGATGAAAATCAATCTAGCCTATGGGCAAACAGGGCTGGCGGTTGAACTGCCTGATGAAGGCGCGACAGTGATCGAGCCTCACTATGTTCCTGGTCTGTCTAATGAAAGTGAGGCGCTGCGGCAAGCGCTTCGTTCTCCGATTGACAAGCCGCCGTTGCGTGAGCTGGTGCGCGCGGAGCAAACCGTGGCGATCACGGTCTGTGACATCACGCGGCCCATGCCGAGCGCCAGAGTCTTGCCTGTCTTGCTCGAAGAGCTCGCACATGTCCCCAGAGAACAGATCGCCATCATCATCGCCACCGGCACACATCGGGCCAACACGCCTGAAGAATTGGAACGCATGTTGGGCCGTGAGGTCGTGCGCGATTATCAGATCATCAATCACAGCGCCTTCGATCAAGAAACGCTCAAAGATTTGGGGCAAACTCCGAATGGTATTCCCATCCGGCTCAATCGCCGCTGGGTGGAAAGTGACGTCAGGATCACGACGGGTTTTGTCGAGCCGCACTTCTTCGCGGGGTTCAGCGGAGGCCCAAAGATGGTTGCACCGGGAATGGCGGCATTCGAGACTATCTTTCAACTTCACAATGCGCCGCTCATCGGCCATCCAAACGCCACCTGGGGGATCACTGAAGGCAATCCGATTCACGACGCGATCAGGCAGATTGCGCGACAGACGGGTGTGGATTTCAGCGTGGACGTGATTATCAACCGCGATCATCAGATCACGAGCGTCTTCGCGGGTGAATTGTTCGCCGCCCACGCCGCAGCTTGCCGCTCCGCCAAACGCACGGCGATGCGCGCGGTGAATGAACCGTTCGATGTGGTGATTACGACCAACAGCGGCTACCCGCTCGATATGAATTTGTATCAAGCCGTCAAAGGCATGTCCGCAGCCGCACGCGTGGTGCGCGATGGCGGCACGATCATCTGCGCGGCGGAATGCGCTGACGGTTTGCCAGAACACGGCGAGTACAAACAAATTCTCGCCTCCGCCCGCAGCCCGCAAGAGTTGCTGTCGCAGATCAACTCTCCAGGGTATGCGCGCCACGATCAATGGACGGTGCAAGTTCAAGCGCAGATTCAGATGCGGGCGAAAGTGCTGCTCAAGTCATCGTATCTGAGCGCGGAGCAAGTGCGCGCCGCGCATCTGGAGCCGGTTGAAAATATCGAAGAGGCGCTAAAAGAAGTGATGCGCAAGAAAGGGGCGCAAACGCGAATCTGCGCGTTGCCCCAAGGGCCACAGACCATCCCTTACGTCGAACGCGGATGAAAGTGATGAACAAGCTCACCATCTTCGCCCTGCTTCTGGTGTCGGTTGGTCTGGCCGTTTTGATGCCGGTCGAATCAAGCCAGAAGGCAAATCCTCCGTCGCCTTACGGGCCAGTGCCATCGCCGCGCCAACTTCAATGGCACGAGATGGAGTTCTACGGCTTTCTCCATTTCACGGTCAACACCTTCACCGACAAAGAGTGGGGCTATGGCGATGAAGCTCCGGCCATTTTCAACCCGACTGATTTTGATGCCGAGCAGATCGTTCGCACGGCGCAGGAAGCAGGGATGAAAGGGTTGATTCTGACCGCCAAGCATCACGATGGTTTCTGCCTCTGGCCGTCGAAATACACTGAGCATTCCGTGAAAAACAGTCCGTGGAAAGGCGGGCGTGGCGATGTGGTGAAAGAGATTTCCGATGCGTGCCGCAAATACGGTCTCAAGTTCGGCATCTATCTTTCGCCGTGGGATCGCAATCACAAAGACTACGGGCGGCCCGAATACATCACTTATTTCCGCAATCAACTGCGCGAACTGCTGACGAGTTACGGGCCGGTGTTCGAGATCTTCCTCGATGGCGCTAATGGCGGCGATGGACATTACGGCGGCGCGCGGGAGGCGCGGCGGATCAACCGCGAAACTTATTACGACTGGGCGACGACCTGGCAACTCGTGCGCGAACTCCAGCCGAGTGCCTGCCTCTTCAGCGATGCCGGGCCGGATGTGCGCTGGGTCGGCAATGAGCGGGGCATCGCGGGCGATCCGTGCTGGGCGACTTCCAATCGTGAGGATTTCATTCCGGGCCGAGCCGACGAAGCACGCTTGAATCGTGGCGACCGTCCGGGCACGCACTGGGTTCCCGCTGAGTGCGATGTTTCGATCCGGCCCGGCTGGTTCTATCACGAAAAGGAAGACGGCAGAGTCAGAACCCCGCAGAATCTGGTGGATCTTTATTACTCTTCTGTTGGCCGCGGCGCCTCGCTGCTGCTCAATCTGCCGCCTGACCGACGCGGGCGGATTCATGAAAATGATGTTGCCTCGCTCCGCGAATTCCGTCGCCTGCTCGACGCCACATTTGCCAAAGACCTCGCGCAAGGAGCAAAGGTGAGCGCCAGTAATGTGCGCGGGCGTGGCGATGCGCGGTTTGCGCCGCGCAATGTGATCGATAACAACCGCAACTTCTATTGGGCGACCGACGATCAGATCAAGACGCCGGAGATGATTCTCGATCTGGGGCGGGAAGTCACTTTCAACGTCGTCCGCCTGCGCGAGTATCTGCCGTTGGGGCAGCGCGTGGAGGCGTTTGCGTTAGATCAATGGCGTGAGGGTCAGTGGATAGAATTTGCCAGTGGAACGAGCATCGGCAACTGCCGTCTAGTGCGGAGCAAGCCCGTGACTACTTCGAAGGTTCGACTACGCATTACCCAAGCTTCTGTGTGTCCGGCGATCACGGAACTGGCCCTCTTTGCGGAACCGAAGTCAGCCGCTAAATAAACAGGACAATCAGGGACTTCATTATTTGGAAGTATGTTCTCAAAATCAGCCAGGGACTAAGGGCGGAATTCAAAAAAATGGATAAAAATCCGAGGTTATGAATTTGTTGCTCGTCAAATCAATCCTGACTATTACGCTAACTTACAGAAACAATTGGGGCTAACCATCCTAGCCTAAATCTTGAGCAATGAGGCATTGGATTTGCTCACTTGCTGCCTGATAAGTTTGTACTCAAACAAGTTGAGATCATTTCAGTTTTATCTAGGTCGAAGAGGACAGCACTGACCCTTGGGCCTTTTTAGAGTTTTCATCCCAGCAAAGCCCTCGGCGCGGTGAGGTTCGCAAGGACCTCACCGCATTTTTCTTGCTTGAAGTAAGTTTGGTTCTTGCTCCTTAAGATGAGTGCGAGGAGCGCGAACGAGGTAGCCAGGTCAGTCATTCGGTAGCTCAAATTCAATATTTCAGATCCTAGCTTGAGTGCTCCCCAACCAAGCTACTTTGTGTTCTACCCAATCAAAGAAGGAGTCTCCTAATGAAAAACATCAAGAGTGTGCTGCTCATGGCCGCTTTCTTACTCGCCTGTTCGCCGGTCTTTGGGCAGGCGCTCTCAGTCGGCAACTTTGAAGGCACGGTCACCGATCAGGCTGGTGCGGTCATTGCGAACGCAACGGTCACCGCCGTCAACAAAGCTACGGGTGCCGAGCGCACAGCGGCCACCGACACCAACGGTCATTATCGCCTTGCAGGGCTGACGCCGGGGATCTACACGGTTAAAGTGACAAGCCAGAACTTTGCCACACAAATCAACGAGGATGTGACGCTCAACGTCGGCACTACTCTCACCCTCAACGCCACGCTCAAACCTGCTGGGACTTCAGAGACCGTGGTCATCAATGCGGCGGAAGCGCCGCTGGTTGAAACCACCAAGACCGAAGTCGCAGGCGTGGTCAGCAACCGCGAGATTGAAAATCTGCCTTTGAATGGCCGCAGTTTTTCGGGCCTCGCCATTTTGATTCCAGGCGCGCGTCCGACCGGTTCTTATGACCCAACCAAGAACCGCGTCGCCGTTTTCTCTGTCAACGGGAGCACCGGGCGCAACGTGAATACCACCGTTGACGGCGGCGACAACAAAGACAACACCGTCGGCGGCATCGTCATGCAGTTCTCGCTTGAAGGGGTGCAGGAATACAAGCTCGAAACACAGCGCTTCTCCGCCGCCACGGGTCGCAGCGAAGGCGCTTCACTCAACGTCATCAGCAAGAGCGGGACGAATCAATTTCACGGCTCGGCCTTCATCTTCGAACGTGATCGCAAATTCAACGCTAACGATTACATCTCCGAGACCAGCAACCGCGCTAAGGCTGCTTTCAGCCGCCAACAATTCGGCGGCAGCTTCGGCGGCCCGATCAAGAAAGATCGCCTCTTCGCTTTTGGCACTTACGAACGGACGCGTGAGGAGACGAGCTTCAACGTGGCGAAAAACGTCTTCGATGAACTGCAATTCGCCAAGAACATCGGCGCCAAGCCGCTCAGCGTCGTGCCCACGCCTTACCGCGATAACCTCTGGCAGATCCGGCTTGACGACCGGCTGAGCGACAAGCATACGGCTTTCCTCAAGTGGGCGCAGCAGACCAACAGCGCGCTCAACGACCAGGGCGGGATCACCGATGAGACCGGCGGAAACTTCTTCAAAAATCATCTTTATCAGGGAGTCTTCGGTTTAAGCTCGACCCTTTCGCCAAACGTGATCAATCAATTCACCTTTGCTTATCAGTACTGGAACAACCTGATTGATACCGACGTCTTTGCACCTAGAGTAATCTTCCCGGTCGGCGGTTTCGGAACCAATCCCAACGTCCCGCAGCAGTCGGTGCAGCGGAAGTTTCAGTTCAAGAATGATATGTACGTGACGGCGGGCAATCACGGGCTGAAGGGCGGCATTGATTATGTGGCGATTCCCAGGCTCGGCGGATTCTTCCGTACGCCGCCGACGCCAAATGTCACTTTCTACGACAATCCGTCAGACATCACCAATAACAAGGGCGGACTGTATCCCAATGGGTTCGCCACACCCGGCGCGGTGAAATCGCTCTCGGCCAGCGCGGGCGACCCGGCGTTCGCTTATCACAACACGGGACAGTTCAGTGTTTACTTCCAGGATGATTGGAAGGTCAAATCGAACCTCACGCTCAATCTCGGCGTGCGTTACGACCTCGACATCAATTTCCTGCCGTCGCTGCCGAACAACCGAACTCTTTTGCTGCTTCAGCAAATCAATCATCCGGCGAGCCGGAAGTTGCTGCGCGATGACCGGAACAACGTCGCGCCGCGTGTCGGCTTCGCTTGGGATATGACCAAGGACAGCAAGAACGTGATTCGTGGCGGCTATGGTCTTTACTACGCGCAGGTCTTTCAGAACATTCCGCTCTTCGCGCAGCAGCAGACCAACGCGACGGTCTTCGCCACTGTGCTCAGCCTGAGCGCGGGCGGCACAGGCCCGACCACGAATACTGATCCGTTCCTGAGGACTTTCCGTTTCGGGGTGGATCCGATTGTTATCCCCTCGCCTTCGACCGCCCTCCCGGCAGGCGCGCAGGGACGCATCATGGATCCGGACGCGCAAATGCCTTACACGCAGCAATGGAATATCGGCTACAGCCGTCAACTCACCAATGACTATGCGCTGGAAGTTGATTACGTGCATGTGCTCGGCCTCCACGAATTCATGCGGCGGCGGCTGAACGTGCGTGTGCCGGGCAACACGGTCATCAACATCAACGGGGCGACGGTCACTAACGCGCGTTTGCTGGCCGCTGATTTCGTCAAAGCGGGCTTGGATGCAAATCGCCTGGCCGATGTCATTATGGAATCTTCCCTCGGACGCTCACGCTATGATGGGCTGAACATCCATTTGAAGAAACGGTTTTCGCGCCGCATGACATTCCAAACTTCTTACGTATTGTCGCGCGGGCTGGCTTATGGCGGCAACGCGGCCGCTTTTGGCAACACGCCGCAGGATCAGAACAACATCTTCGCGCCGGGCGAACTCGGGCCCACGCCGCAAGATGAGCGGCACCGCTTCGTCTTCTCCGGCGTGTTCGATCTGCCTGGGAAGATTCAGCTCTCGCCGATTGTTCAGTGGGCTTCATCACGGCCTTACACGTTGACGGCTGGAGTTGACACCAACAACGATGGCAACAACAACGACCGGTATGTGGATCCTGCGACCAGTCAGCTTGTCGCGCGCGGGTCGCAGCGTGGCGGTTTCGGATTGAAGCTCAATTCGGCAGGTTCACTCGTGATAGACCCAGACAACCCGGTTTCAGGCCGCACATTCCTGGTGGATTTGCGCGTCTCGAAGTACATCAACTTCGGGGAACGTGCCAAGCTGGGATTGTTCTTTGAAACCTTCAACCTCTTCAATACACGTAACTTCGGCGCCAGCTTCGGCGGTGCGGCCAATAACCCGAACACGTTCAAGGCCGTGACCGGCTTCTTGGGCGGCGCAGGCAATCCGTTCCAGGCGCAGTTCGGTGGGCGCTTCTCATTCTGACATTCAACCTTGGGTCAAAGTCTTCACTTCTAAGCTGGAGACTTTGACCCAAACATTAATTAAGCCCGGAAAATGCTGTTTCCCCTTAGTTTACCTTCATTTTTTGCTTGACATAAAAGTATCATTAAATTAATATGCGCGCTGCCTATCGCAGCATCAATGGTCGTGGATGCGTCGTGGTAAGCGAGAGTTTTACAGAGTCATTGTAATTTTTAAGTTGTGTTAGCCCCCGATTTCTTTCAAAGACGAAGCCGCGTTTGAAGCCGAGAGCTCACCACTCTCTGCTTTGAACGCGGTTTTTTCTTTGGTTTGTAGTGCCCCGCAAACCAGCAGTACCGGCTTCGTCCGAGAAGCTAGAGTTGATCCCCTGATCACTGAGCGAGCGGGACGTTAGTAACAACCCGACGGGCTCTGAGGAAGGCTCGTTCATATCAATCCCAGGAGGAAGACTTCACCATGGCAGATAAGAAGCAAGGTAAAGTGAAATGGTTCAATAACAGCAAAGGCTACGGCTTTATTGAGCAACCCGAAGGCGGCGACGTCTTTGTTCATTATTCAGCCATTCAAGGCCAGGGTTTCAAGACCCTCGACGAAGGCCAGACGGTCGAGTTCGAGTTGGTGCAAGGCCCGAAGGGTCAGCAGGCTGAAAAGGTGACCAAGCTCCAATAGCTTCTCACTCCCTAACTTCCATCTTTTCCCCAAGCCTTGCCCAGCCTCACTGGGCAAGGCTTTATTATTGTTGATTGACAAGCCCGCCGAGCCTTCAATACACTGACCCCTCAAGCGCCCCAATAATCGTTTTGCATTCGTAAGGTTCCGGTTCCATGCTCAAACTCCACAATACGCTGACCAACCGCGTCGAAGAATTTCATCCGCTTGATAACAACCAAGTGCGCATGTACGTCTGCGGCCCGACCGTCCACGACTTCGCGCACATCGGCAACTTCCGCACGTTCCTTTTCGCTGACTTGCTGCGCCGCTACCTCAAATACAAAGGCTACCGGCTGCATCATGTGATGAACATCACGGATGTCGAAGACAAGATCATCGCGCGCGCGGTGGCAGCAGGGCAGAACCTGCGCGAATATACTGACCGCTATATTGAGTACTTCCTCGAAGACTTCACTGCACTCGGCGCGGAGCAACCCGAACAGATCTTGCGCGCGACCGATTACATTGACGAGATGGTCACGCTGATTAAGCAACTTGATGCGGCAGGGCACACCTATCAATCCGATGGTTCGACTTACTATCGCATCGCCACCTTTCCCGGTTACGGCAAGCTCTCGAAGGTCAAATTCGATGGCAACATCGCGGGCGCAAGCGAGCGCGTGGATGCCGATGAGTATGAGAAAGAAGATGCGCGCGACTTCGTGCTTTGGAAAGCGGCTAAGCCGGGCGAGCCGTTCTGGCCGACGGAGATCGGCGAAGGCCGTCCAGGCTGGCACATCGAATGCTCGGCCATGTCAATGAAGGCTTTGGGCCAGACCTTCGACATTCACGCGGGCGGCATTGATCTGGTCTTTCCGCATCACGAAAACGAGATCGCGCAATCGGAAGGCGCAACGGGCAAACCGTTCGTGCGTTACTGGGTACACGCCGAGTTTTTGATGGTCGAAGGCGAGAAGATGTCGAAGTCGAAAGGCAACTTCTACACCTTCCGCGATCTGGTCAAACAAGGCTACAGCCCGCGCGCCGTGCGTTACCTGTTGCTCTCGGCTCCGCATCACAAACAACTCAACTTCACGCTCGAAGGCTTGCGCGGAGCGGAAAGCACCGTCGCACGCTTGCAGGATTTCAAGCAGCGGCTCAATGAATTGAAAGCCGAGGCCGGATCAACTCCTGCGCTGGCAGACCTCATCGCGCGTTCACAAGCGCGTTTTGGAGAAGCGCTTGACGATGACCTCAACACGGCTGAGGCACTGGCTGCGATTCACGACTTCGTGCGCGAAACGAACGGTGCGCTGGCTCGCAGCGAAATCAAAGCCGACGATCAGCGTGCGCTGCTTGAATTAGTGGATCGCTTCGATTCGGTCTTCAATGTTTTCGGCGAAGCGCAAGCTGCCATGCTTGACTCTGAAATCCAAGCTTTGATTGACGAACGCCAGGCCGCCCGCAAAGCCAAAAACTTCGCCCGCTCCGATGAGATTCGTGACCTCCTCGCTGCGCAAGGCATCACCCTTGAAGACACCAAAGACGGTGTGCGCTGGCGGAGAAAATGAGCCGGACAACCAGCGTGACTTTGAGCATTGATTTGCCGCCGAGGTATGCGATAATTCCAAACAGTCTGGATCGGCCTACTATTCAGGCTGCGGCTCTTGTCGCCATCAGAAACAGGATTTGAGCGCGAACAATGTTCCGTCTCTTCTGAATCGAATGACCCGCTTGATTGCACAGCATGTCCCCGCAATGAGCCGCAAGAATCTCTTCGCGGATTAGCCCCTTTTTCAGCTTCGTCCCTGGTTTGCCGCCCGGCAGCGTGATGGTTCGCGCTGGCGCTGGCGCGCATTACTTTTGTCATGTCGTCATTGAATCGTTTGGAGGAATAAAACCATGCTTACCACAGTTGATCTTGAGACCGCGAAGCTGCCCGAAATCAAAACGCCGCTGCCGGGGCCGCGGGCGCAGGAAGTCGTCGCGCACGACGCGCGCTACATCTCACCATCCTATACACGCACTTATCCGCTCGTTGTGCAGCGCGGACGCGGCGCGATGATCGAAGATGTAGATGGCAATATCTTTTTAGACTTCAATGCCGGCGTTGCAGTCTGCTCAACCGGCCATGCGCATCCGCAAGTGGTGGACGCGATCAAGCGCCAGGTCGAGGAGTTCATTCATATCTCCGGCACCGATTATTACTATCCGCATCTGCCAATGCTGGCCAGAAAGCTCAGCCGGCTGGTGCCGGGCCGCTTTGAAAAGAAAGTCCACTTCGGCAACTCCGGTGCAGAGGCAGTTGAAGGCGCGGTCAAGCTGGCGATGTACGCGACGCGGCGGCAAAAACTGATCGGATTTTTCGGCGCTTTTCACGGGCGCACACTCGGCGCACTCTCGCTCACTGCCAGCAAAGCGCGGCAACGTTCCGGCTTTGGCACTCAGGCGCTCGATGTGACGCACGTCCCTTATGCCAATTGCTATCGTTGTCCTTATAATCTCACGCCTGAAACCTGCGGCGCGTTTGAATCCAAAGGGCCGCACTGCGCGCGCGCGATCGAAGACCTGATCTTCAAAACGACGGTGCCCGCCGAAGAATGCGCCGCGATCCTCGTCGAGCCGATTCAAGGTGAAGGCGGCTACATCGTCCCGCCCGCTTCATTTCTCCAAACGATCCGCGAGATCGCTGATCGTCACGGCGTGCTGGTCATCGCGGATGAGGTGCAATCCGGGATGGGGCGCACTGGCAAGATGTTCGCCTCCGAGCATTTCGATTTCGTACCGGACATTATGTCTATGGCTAAAGGCATCGCTTCAGGCTTGCCGCTTGGCGCAACCGTCGCGCGAGCTGACCTAATGCGATGGAGGCCGGGCGCGCACGCTTCGACTTTCGGCGGCAATCCAGTAGCCATCGCGGCTTCGCTCGTCACGATTGAATTGCTCGAAGAAAGCTTGATGGCCAATGCGGCGCGCATGGGCGATTACCTTATGGATGGCTTGCGCGGCTTGATGGAAAAGCACGAGATCATCGGCGATGTGCGCGGACGCGGTCTGATGATCGGCATCGAACTGGTCAAAGATCGCGTGACGAAGGAACCGGCGAGCGAGGAGCGCGATCAAGTCGAGATCGAATGCTTCCAGCGCGGCATGATTATTCAAGGCTGCGGCACGAGCACCATCCGTCTCTCGCCGCCGCTGGTCATTGACCGCGAGCAATGCGACTTCGCGCTTCACACGCTCGATGAAGCGCTCAGCGTGGTCGCGCGCTAGAAAGACAGAGCGAGGGAGAGACGGAGGGACCGCAGGGAAGGAGTGATTCCCTCTATCCCTCCGTCTCTCCCCCGCTCCGTCATCAATCACTCCCTGCCTTAATCCTTTCCTCAAATTCCTTCCCAGACGGCGAATAAAATTTTAAGATGGTCGTGGGAACTTTCTGCTCGGCGCGGGGTCTAAGAGTGTGTCGTGGGAATTGACACTGGAGCGTGGCGCCGAGACCCGTCAAGAACGACCAAAAAAGCAATTGGGGAGTGGGCGCGAATGCTGGCCGAAGATAAGGCACTGCTGGCCCTTGATCTCGATGGAGAGTTTGGGCGGTTGGAGGCTGTGGCAGCCGAGGAGGTGCCGCGTTCGGCAATGGTGTGGGCTTATGAAGCATCATTGATTGCGCGACTTCGGGCTGGCGAGCAGAGTGCTTTCGAGGAGCTGGTCAGCGAATATCAACCGCTGGTTTATGCCCTCACCCTGCACGCTTTGGGCAATGCGGAAGATGCGCGCGACGCCACGCAAGAGACGTTTTTGAAAATTTACCGCCACTTTGACCGCTTTCGCGGAGATGCGAGTCTGAAGACCTGGATCTGCCGCATTGCGATCAATCAGGCTCACAGCACGGAACGCTGGTGGCGGCGGCGACGGCGTGATGTGACGCGCTCGCTCGATGAGCCTGAGGATGAGTCAAGCGGCATGAGCGCGCGGCTGGCGAGTCACACCGCCACGCCAGAATCGCAAGCGATCGCGCGCGAGCGGCGACGCCAGCTTGAGCAAGCGCTGGCCGGATTGAAAAAAGATTTTCGCCTCGCGGTCATCCTGCGCGACATCCAGGGCCTCTCTTACGAGGAAATCGCGAGTATTTTGGAGATTTCAGTTGGCACCGTCAAATCCCGGATCGCGCGTGGACGCGAAATGCTGCGCATCAGTATTAAGCAGCAAGGCCGGATGTCTGTCTTGACTGGGTGCCGTGAGGATTGAGGATTTTAGATTGCAGTCAACGCAGTGCGTTGAATTGGATTGTGGATTGAAAGCGAGACTCGTGCTCAATCCGAAATCCAAAATCCGCAATCGAACGAGTTTCGGGGATTGCCGGGTTAGGCAGTGGGCGCACTTTCGACGCTCATAGCCGATGGGTCGGCGAAGCAACAGCGACCAAAGATGGGTCAGCAACTCGCTTTGGTTCTTTTAACTGCCGCGCCCTCTGCGCGCGGCGATCCCCGGAAGTAAATGATAGGCTGAAGCTATGACTTGTCGAGATTCTGCACTGTTGATTTCGTCCGAGCTTGACGGTTGCCTCGATGCGCGCGAGCAGTGGGAGTTTGATGCGCACCTCAACGAGTGCCCGGACTGCCACCGCCACGCCGCAGAGTTACGCTGCCTGAGCGAGAATTTGCGGTCACTGGGCGACCCCGCGCCGTCAACCCAAATGACAGCGGAGATCGTTGCCACTTTGCGTCGTGAAGCGCGCCTGCAAAATCGCGCGGCACGTCAGCGCGCCGAACAGCTTGATGTCTGGCGCATGCGCATCTTCTCGCAAAGCGTCGGCACAGTCGTTTCGCTCGTCATGTTTATGTTCCTGGTGACGGTCATCCTCAAGCCGCTCTATAGCCCCAGGATAAGCCCCAGGATCCTGGTGAGCATGGTGGACGTCGCCACCGGTAACAGTGATAACTCTGAAGAGATGCGCAAGCTGCGCCGCGTTT
>Ga0070694_100001459_pt1 | contig 13858 bp, 9 predicted proteins | sample KBSK1251metaG_FD_65470 | JGI IMG/M metagenome (GOLD analysis project Ga0070694, IMG submission 65470) | Corn, switchgrass and miscanthus rhizosphere microbial communities from Kellogg Biological Station, Michigan, USA - KBS K1-25-1 metaG | ecosystem: Host-associated > Plants > Roots >... | reverse complement strand
GTAAGCAACGCCGCCGCTCGGCGTCACGTCTGCGCTCCCGCGCCGTAAAGCTCCACGGTTTTTGGACGAGTGCCTGTTGCCGACATGAGGACCTTGAGAACCTTTGAGTTATCTTTCTATCAAACTAGCTGAGCCGCGATTTTCGAGGTCAACCGGGCTCCAATTAATTGTTTACTGCGCCGCTAGTCAAGTCATAACTTATTCTAGTACGGGCACCTTACACTAGATGCATGAAATTTTGCAACAGGAAAATGGCAGTTTGCCCGTGGTAGGGCTCAGCCCGGTTACCCGGCTGGCAACAGGGATCTTTCCCAACTGCATCTGAGGACAGTCAAACTTATGAGGATTTCCCCAATCATTCTCGCTCTGGCCCTCTTGGTCCTTTCTCCGTTTGCCGTCTCGGCCCAGGCCGACCAAAACGGAGCCTTAGGTCCGACTGAAATCGACCGGATTGTTCAAGCGTTCATAGCCAGGGAAATTCAATTTCGACGGGCGCTGAACCAGTACTCATTCAAACGCGATGTATTGGTTCAAAAAGTCGGTATGGGCGGACAGGTCACCGGTGAATATCATCGCGTGTCGAATTTCACGTTCGACGATCAGGGAAACCGGTATGAAAAGATCACTTTCTTTCCTATGTCGACGATGCCTGAAATAACTCAGGAAGACATCGATCAAATGGGAGGCATCAATCCTTTCGCGCTTGAGCCAATCAAGATCAACGACTACGCCTTTCGTTACGTCGGGAAAGAAAAAATCGACGAACTGAACCTCTACGTCTTTGAGGTGACGCCTAAAATCATGCCCAATCCTAAGAAGACGAAAGAAAAGCTCTTCTCAGGCCGCATCTGGGTTGACGATCAAGATCTTCAAATCGTGAAAACGAAGGGCAGGGGTGTTCCCGACACTAAGGATAATAAATTTCCCACGGTCGAAACGTATCGCGAACACATCGACGGTCGTTACTGGTTTCCGACTTACTCTTACGCGGATGAAGAACTGATCTTCGAGAACGGTTCTTCCATTCATGTTCGCATGAAGGTTCGTTACTCGGATTTCACGTTCAGCGGGGCGACACTCAAGGTTGTTACGGAGATTGGTGAAACAGAGGAAACGCCGGGCAAAGGTGTTGCGAAGCCGCTCGAGGTTGGTGCTTTGAATTCAAAAGCGACCTCGCTGCCGAAGCCTGTGTATCCTGAAGAAGCGCGAAGAATCAGATCGTCCGGGCGAGTTACGGTGCGCGTTGTGGTGGATGAAACAGGAAAGGTGATCTCTGCGCAGGCGATCGATGGACCACCACCACTGCGGGAAGCGGCAGAAGCAGCAGCTCGTCAGGCCAGGTTCGAACCAACGATCAAGGATGGGATAACGGTGAAGGTCACTGGTACGCTGACCTACGACTTTTAACTAAGAATCATTGGTCTTCCTCTGCGTATCTCTGCGTTCCTCTGCGCCTCTGCGGTAAATGATTACGTCAGAGCAGGTTCACCGCAGAGGCGCAGAGGAACGCAGAGATACGCAGAGGAAGAAGGTTATTCATTCTTTAACTCCGCTGCGATCTGCGAGTGCACGTCAGTTACTAATCGATTCATTTCATCATCCGTCGAGATATTCACCATCTCGACCGGCGCCATAAACACCATCTCCAACGTTCCCGATCTCGCTACTCCGGTCCCTTTTCCCATCAGCACATCAGAATGCTTGATCGCAACGGGCACAACCGGAACGCCGGCTTGTCGCGCCATGTAAAACGCGCCCTTTTTGAACGGCAGTAACTCGCCGGGCATCGCGCGTGTTCCTTCCACGAAGACAGCGAACGACACACCCGACTGAATGCGCTTCGCTGCTGCCTCAGTGGTCCGAATTGCACTCTCACGATTTGTGCGATCGATCGCCATCACGTTCACGAAACCCATTCCCACGCCAAGCACAGGAACCTTCAACAACTCCTTCTTCGCGAGTAACCCGATCCGCCTGCCGGTGTAATAAAACATCGCCGCGGTGTCCAGATACGAACGGTGATTCGAAACGAACACGTACGTCTGTTTCGGATCCAGCAACTCGAGCCCGCGGACTTTCACGGTCACGCCACTCAGCCACAGCCACGAGCGCGCGCCGAAGAGCGCCCACGGATAAACCAGGTCGTGCTTGTTGACCAGCCATGCAATAAGCAAGATCGGCGTACCCAGGATCAGCAGAAGCACGCCCGCAACAAACAACGACCACCAGTAATGCAAGCGGCGCATAAAGGTTGTGCTAGACTCCTGCGCCATGATTAGCCGTCGCTCATTAGTTGGCTGCCTGGCAGTCATACTCGTCGCATTCTCTACATCCGCACTTGCTCAATCGGCCGCGATTCCTTCGCCGAAGTCAGTTCTCGGATTCGCACCCGGAGACGATCGCACCATCGCCGACTGGTCACAGATTACCAGCTACTTCGAAAAGTTAGACCGCGCTTCAGATCGCGTTTTGGTTCAGGATCTCGGCCAATCGACCTTGAAACGCCCAGTAATCGTCGCGTTGATCAGTGCGCGCGAGAATATACTGGCTCTGGCAAAATACAAAGACATCCAGCAGCAACTCGCCGATCCACGCAAGATCTCCGGAAACATGCCACGCGAGCGATTGTTCGCAGACGGCAAAGTAGTCGTAGCGATCTCCTGTTCGATTCATTCGACTGAAATCGTCGCCTCACAGATGTCAATGCAGTTCGCTTACGAACTCGCAACCGCACAAGACGCTGACAGTCGCGAGATTTTAGAAAACACAATCATACTGCTGATTCCATCGCCGAATCCCGACGGCATCGACATCGTCGCGAACTGGTATCGCAAAACCCTCGGCACGCCGTACGAAGGACGTGAGCCACCGGAGCTTTACCATCACTACGCCGGTCACGACGACAACCGTGATTGGTTCATGCTCAACCTCAAAGAGACACAGCTCATCACGCGCTTGCTGTGGCATGAATGGTTTCCGCAGATTGTTTACGACGTGCACCAGCAAGGCTCGAACGGTTCGAGATTCTTCATTCCGCCGTTTTACGATCCACCGAATCCAAACATCTCGCCACTACTGTTAAGACAAGTCGGACTGATCGGACACAAAGTCGCGGCCGATCTGCAAGCGGCCGGATTCAAGGGTGTCTTGACGAACGCACTTTACGACACGTGGTGGCACGGCGGCTTTCGCACCGCGCCCTACTTTCACAACTCGATCGGCATCCTCTCCGAAGCCGCGAGTGCGAGGTTGATGACACCAGCTACAGTCACTCCCGAACAACTCGCGAGATCTACGACGCGCGGTATGCGCAACGCTACTGACGCAGCAACAAACTTTCCAGATCCGTGGCCGGCAGGCACTTGGCGCCCGCGCGACGTCATGGAGATGGAAATGATCGCCTCGCGAGCCATTCTCTTGATGGCTGCGAAATTCCGTGCGGACTACCTGCGCAACTTCTATGAGCTTGGTAGAAAAAACATCGCACCAACCGAGAACAAGGGCGACGCGATCGCCTATCTCATTCCAGCCGGTCAGGCGCGTGATGAATCAGTCGCGAAGATGATCGGCACTTTGATCGATCAGGGCGTTGAAGTCTGGCGGCTCGATCGGGAGTTGCATGTTGTTCTAAGTCCGAGAGCGTTGGTGAGAACGAATTCCCCCACGGAAAAGCTCGGCGCGTACAAAGTCGGTGGACCATTGATGGAAATGCGTGAGGTGCCATTGGGAAGTTACATCGTGTTTCTCAATCAACCTCAGCGCACGAATGTCGTAGCTCTCTTTGAGCCGCAGATCTATCCGAACAGGCTGACGGCGCTGGGTGAGGCCGAGCGTCCATACGACGTCGCCGGTTGGACACTGCCGTTGCAAATGGGACTCGACGCTCCCGCAGTCGTTGAGATCAGAGAATCCGATAACGAACGAAAGTTGACGCTGCTGAAAGATGGCAACCAGGTCAGAGCCGATCTCGCGCTCACATTGAAAAAAGGCGACGAGTCGCCGATCAAGAATCCGCTCAAACAGCCTGTGCGCGTCGGAATCTACAAAAGCTGGGTGGGCAACATGGACGAAGGCTGGACTCGCTTCGTTTTCGACACGTTCAATGTTCCTTACACGTCGATACGTGATACTGACTTTCGACAAGGCTCGCTCAATTCGAAGTTCGATGCCATTGTTTTGCCGTCGCAATCGGCCGTTCAGATCGTCAATGGTCACGTCGAAGGCACGTTTCCGAATGAATTCACCGGCGGCCTCGCGGAAGCTGGTCTCAAGAATCTGAAAGACTTCGTAAACAACGGCGGGATGCTGATCTGTTTTGACAATGCGTGTGATCTGGCTATCAAGCAGTTTAGCCTGCCGCTGCGGAACGCTCTCGAAGGTGTCAAAACATCGGACTTTTACTGTCCCGGATCGGTCGTGGCGCTGGAGGTAGATAACAAGAACCCAATCGCGACGACTCTTCCGGCAACGCTCCCGGCGTACTTCATCAACAGCTCGGCATTTACAGCGACCGCGGACGCGAACGTCCGGGTGATCGCGCGGTATGCGAAGGAGAATGTGCTGATGAGCGGCTGGTTGCTGGGCGAAGATAAACTTCGTGGCCAGATAGCGCTGGCGGAAGTTGGGGTCGGAAAGGGAAGGATCGTCCTCTTCGGCTTTCGCCCGCAACACCGCGGCCAGGCCTGGGGCACGCTGCCCTTGATCTGGAACGTCCTCTCGAGCGCCACCGCGAGCTCGAGCGAATAATCCTCTGCGTAACTCTGCGTTCCTCTGCGCCTCTGCGGTGAATCAGCCTCCTCACCGCAGAGGCGCAGAGATACGCAGAGGTACGCAGAGTTTTCTTGCCTGGGGCGCACCAAAAGGTTATCCTTTGCCTTGCGAACACGGTTTCTCTCCCTTAGCTCTCCAAACCGCAAACTCTGTCGCCGTCTGAATGCATCGAACCGAGGTTTGGCGCTCGTGCGCCCCTTTAAGTCGGAGCGTGTTATGAAAAAGCTGTCTATTTTCCTATTGCTCCTGTCCCTGCTTTCAACCTGCATCAGTGTGGGGTTTGGACAAGGCCGTCCGCGACGCGTGGGTCAACCAACGGACACGCCACAAATCACTACGCCAACGCAACCTCCCGTCCTCGGTGGCGCGAATTATCCGAACGGTCGCAAACCCGAGCAGCAACAACAACAGCAACCAACGGGACCCGAAGAGGTCGACGCCGGCGACATCATTCGTGTGAGCACCACGCTGGTCACGCTCCCCGTGAGCGTCATGGACCGCGACGGCCGTTACGTTCCGAACTTGCAGAAGGAAGAGTTTCGCATTTGGGAAGATGGTGTTGAGCAGGAGGTCGCGTTCTTTCAATCAGTCGATAAACCGTTCTCGGTGGTGTTGATGCTCGACACGAGTCCCTCGACTCAATTCCGGCTCGAGGACATCCAGGACGCGGCGATCACTTTCGTTAACCAGTTGCGCGCTGACGACAAGGTGATGGTCGTTTCATTCAACGACGACATCAAGATACTCAGCGAATTCACCACCGATCGTTCAAAGCTGCAGCGAGCGATTCATCGCGCCAATACCGACGACGGCACGCGCCTGTACGACGCTCTCGACATGGTAATCAACCAGCAGTTGAGTCGCGTACAGGGAAGAAAGGCGATCGTGCTGTTCACCGACGGCGTCGACACGACCAGCCGCCGCTCGGATTACCAGAGCACGATCATGGATGCGCAGGAACTGGATGCGTTGATCTATCCAGTTCAGTACGACACGTCGGCCGACATGAACGTAGGAAACTTCCCCGTAAGGATTGACGTTTGGGGACAGATTCTGGGCGGCATTTTTGGCGGTGGCGGTGGCGGTCATCGACGTGGCGGCCGGAGCAACCGGGGCACGTCTCGTGGAGACTATGAAATCGCGAATGAGTATTTGAATGCACTCGCAAACAGCACCGGCGGACGCGAGTACAGGGCTGACTCGCTACAAAACATGTCCTTCGCGTTTGCGAATGTCGCGGAAGAACTAAGGCGACAGTACAGCATCGGATACTATCCGAAGCGGCCCCCTCAGGCGGGACAACGACGCTACATCAGAGTGCGAGCGCGACAACCAAATCTCGCCGTACGTGCGCGTGACAGTTACATCTTCAATCCTTCGAACGGCGCGAACGTGGTCGATAACACACGCTCCAATGCGCCTGTGTTACGAACGCAACGATGACTAAGTGACTGTTTGCGCCTTTCTGTGACTCACTTCGGTGATTGCCGGCAGACGCACAGTCAACACTGCACCGCTTCCATCACTCCGATTCCTTGCAGACACCGTTCCACCGTGAAGCTCGACGAGGTGTCTGACGATCGCCAGTCCTAACCCGAGGCCGCCATGCTTGCGCGTGCTCGATCCGTCCGCCTGGCTGAATCTCTCGAATATCCGCGGCAGAAACTCCACTGGCACACCCGGCCCTGAATCCTCGATCCTGATCTCAGCCGCTGAATCATGTCGCTCAAGATAAACGTCGACGACGCCACCGGCAGGTGTAAACTTCACGGCGTTCGACAAGAGATTCCAAAAGACTTGTTGCAGTCGCTCCATGTCAGCCCTGACGATCGAGTCCGGGGCTTCGACGTGTGTGTGTATATCGATCTGTTTCGCTTCTGCTGCGGGGCGAACGGCGTCAATAGCGGCGTGGATTATCAATAAAACATCGACTGGCTGCGTATTGATGCGCAACTTGCCGCTGACGATGCGTGACACGTCGAGCAAGTCTTCGATGATCTGTCTTTGCGCGGCAGCGTTTCGCTCGATAACTTCGACGGCGTGCACCGTACCGTCCTTGTCGAGTTGTCCGGCTCGAAGCAGGCGCGACCATCCCACAACTGCGTTAAGAGGTGTTCTCAATTCGTGTGAGACAGTTGCCAGAAACTCTTCCTTCAAACGACTCGCCTCTTCAGCCTGTTCACGCGCCTGGCTCTCGCGTTCCAACAACTCAGCACGTTCTTCTTCAGCTTTGACCGCCGCAGTGACATCCATTGTCACACCGCGCATACCGATTGGACCACTCTCATCGCAAACAACAATCGAATGTGCCTCGACCCAAATCTCCCGGCCATCCCGATGCGTCCAGCGAAATCGACTCGCTCCACCTTTGCGTGAAGCAAAAATCGCGGCGGCCTCACGAGCAGCACGTTCTTTGTCGTCAGGGTGAACCACCGAGAGCCAGAAGTTGGGAGTTGATAACCATTCCTTCTGGCTATAACCGAGCATCTTCTCGACGTGACTGCTGACAAAATCTATTCGTTGATTCGCAGCATCAGGTTTTCCCCAAGCTTCCCAAACGACGCCGGGGACATGCGCGACGATGTCTTCGATACGCCGGCGGTGAAGCTCGAGCTCCGAACCGAGTTTCGACTTGTCTGCTTCGGCCCTCGTTCGTTCACTCGTAACCGCAGCGACAATCAGAGTCATTAACGTGCTCGTCCCCACGAACGAGATCAAAAGCAACAGCGAGACATTTGCACTCACTTGAACAAACGAACCGTAACCATGTCTTGCGCCCCACAGTGCCACGCCGGCCATCAGGACGATCGCGGTCGTGACCACGCGCTGATCGAACTTCAACGCCGCCCACAACAAACATGGCAGACACAAGTAAGCAAGCGGATATGTTTTGACAGGTCCGGGAAACCAACCTCCGAACACGATTAAAGCGACGATTATCAGCAACACAAACAGGCTTGTGATCTCCGGTACATCTTGCGACGTCGTCTTGCCTGGTGAATTCCATGCAAGCAGGAACGGCGACATGATTAGCGCGCCAAAACCGTCGCCCATCCACCACGTCAGCCATAGAGACGTAAAGTTGGACCATTGCGCCGGATCACCGAAACACACGCTCAAACTTCCGATCGTTGCGCTGACCAGCGGCGCCAGGACTGCGGCATAGACGACAAACGTCAGCACTTCGCTGAGAGATTCGAAAGAGCCCTTCCAACGTGGCGACCCTTGCAGCAACCAACATGCAACGAGTGCTTCAAATGTGTTTCCGGTGGCGATTCCAAACGAGGAAAGAACCGGGATCGCGGTCATTAAGTTTGCTGCAAGAGCACCGACGAAGATGCCCGGCCACACGCGACGACCGAAGATCAGCAACGATGCGATCGCGATTCCCGTAGGCGGCCAAACTGGCGTGACGTTGCTGTGGAGCGAAGCGAGTGAGAGGCCGAGTTCAGCGCCGGCAAAATAGACGACCGCAACGATTAGACTCAGGACAATCGAGGAGATCGACTTGGGTTTCATTCGGGTTTGACTCTGCGGTCCTCTGCGTAGCTCTGCGTTCTCTGCGGTTAAGGCGATTTTACCGCAGAGGACGCAGAGATACGCAGAGGACCGCAGAGAGAGCACAAAAAAGCGCGGCGGTTTTTGCCGTCCGCCGCGCCAAACTATACCCACAGGAGGAAAGGGGTATTCAACGCCGGAAGTATAGTGCATCTGAAAGTGGCTGGCAATGTTCGCTACCGGACCCAAAAACCGTATTCAGTATTACTAAAACGACACTAAAAATTGTCAAACAGGTGCTGGAAATCCTTCATCGCAAACAGTTCTCGCTGTGTTAAGATTCGGAATCCCCTGTAAAACCAGCGAGTCGGGAGATCACAAGTAACGCGTGACACGATAGTCGTCGGCGCCTCCGCCGGTGGCGTCCAGCCGTTTCTTAATAACCAATGACTGACGATTCAAAATCGGAAAGTCAAAGCGAGGATCTCGTGGTAGTTGGGTCCTCCGCTGGAGGCGTGGGCGCTCTTTCAACGCTCGTGAGCACGCTTAATAAAAATTTTCCCGCGCCGATTGTGCTCGCACAACATCTTGATCCTCAACGCCCCAGTCATCTCGGAACGATTCTCGAACGTCGCAGTAATTTGCCTATAGTCGTTGTCAGTGAAAATCCTCCAACTCCTCTGGAAAGCGGCAAGATTTACGTAGTCCCTTCAAACAGACACGTAACAATCTCTGATGGACACGTACTACTCGAAGCTGATCACGCCGATCGGCCCAAGCCCTCCGTCGATAGATTGCTGTCCAGCGCTGCTCAGTCTTACGGAGAAAATCTGATCGCAGTGATCTTAACCGGGTCGGGATCGGACGGCGCCGCGGGAGCGGTGGACGTAAAAAATGCCGGCGGCGTAGTCATCGTCCAAAATCCGCAAACAGCCGCGTATCCCTCAATGCCGTTATCGTTACCCCCAACGGCAGTCGATCACGTAGCGGAAATGGAACTTATAGGACCACTCCTATATGACATCCTCCAGGGGATCAATCAACCGGTTGAGAAAGTTGAAGATCCGGTACGCGAACTGCTCGTTACCATAGGCGCTCAAACAAATATTGATTTTCGTTACTACAAGTCATCCACCATTCACCGCCGGGTGGCGCGCCGGATGGCAGTTACTCACAATCCCACCATCAGTGATTATGAAGACTACATACGTATTAACCCCGGTGAAATCCAGGAACTGGTCAAAACACTTTTGATAAAGGTAACTGGCTTCTTCCGTGACCCAGAGGCTTTTGACTTTCTCAAAAAAGACATCCTTCCAGAGCTCATCGCAAAGGGGCAGGCCAACGGGCGGAATCTGCGACTCTGGTCGGCCGGGTGCGCCACCGGCGAAGAGGCTTATTCAATGGCGCTGCTGCTTGCCGATCTATTGGGTCCGATTTTCCCGGAGTGGAACATAAAGATTTTTGCCACTGACCTCGCCGAGGATGCAATCGCTTTTGCGCGCCGCGGTCTTTATCCGGAAAACGTGCTCAGCGAATTACCCGATCGTTACAAGGCGCGGTTTTTCGAACGCGTCGATCACGGTTACCGTATTGCAAAGATACTGCGCCAGATAGTTATCTTCGGCCAACAGGACATCAGCCGCGGCGTTCCGTTTCCACGGATTGACCTGGTGAGCTGTCGAAATCTATTGATTTATCTTAAGCCCGAGTTGCAACAGGTGGTGCTCGACCTTTTTGCGTACTCGTTACGGCTGTCTCGCGGTTATCTGTTTCTGGGTAAGGCCGAAACAACGCGTCCGACCAAAGCAAATTTTGAGCTCGTTAATAAGAAGTGGAAAATCTACCGGTGCATGGGTGGTCCGCTCGCGCTGCCGCTGCCCGATATACCTGTTACTAACCGTTCCGGCCCAAAGCTCAGCCGCGAATCCCGCTGGCGTCCGCAGCTCGCGAACGTTCCACACGCAAGTCCGCTCGATTTGACCCACGCAGAATTGGAGATCTCACATCTGCGTCGCATGAACGAAACAATGCTGCGCTATACCAGCGTAGCGATTGTGATCATAGATCGCTCTTATCGAATTTTGACCATCAATGCCGCTGCACGACGGCTGTTTGCAATTCGCGAAACTGCTTACGACCAGGATTTTCTGCACACCGTGCGGGGCATGCCATATCACGAGGTGCGCACGACTATAGATAGCGCGTATAGCGAACACTCGATGATGCTACTCGAAGAAATCGAGCTGGACCATACAGCGGAGGGATCAGGAAGGTACATTAATCTCACGGTCATGCCCATGCAGGTTGAACAGGGGGCGCCTCCGCTGGCGGTGATTTCCGCTACTGATGTAACCGAACAGGTTCAATTGAAAAAGAAACTGGACGCAATGCAACATGAGCAGACTGAGATAGTCGCCGAACTTTCCGAAGTCAGCAGGCGCTACAGCACGATGAACAAAGAGCTGCAAGACGCCAATGAGGAGTTGCAGGCAGCTAACGAAGAGCTGATGCTCACACAGGAAGAATTGCAGGCAACTAATGAAGAGTTTGAAACCACGAACGAAGAGTTGCAGGCGACAAACGAAGAGCTCGAGACGAATAATGAAGAACTACAGGCTACAAACGAAGAGTTGCAGACCACAAATGACGAACTAACCGCACGTACGCTGGAACTACAGGACTACACCCGGCAACATGACGAAGCGCATTTTCATCTGTCTTCGCTGCTCGAACGATTTCCTCATTACGTCATGATTCTCGACTCCGGTGATTTGACGATTAAAACGATTAATCCCGGCTACAAGCAATTACTTGGCGACCGCGATGTTATCAATTTACCTATCAGCGAGGTTTTCAGTGGGAAAGATATAGATCAATTAATCAAGTTACTCCAAAGGGCGACCATAGAAGGACAAGCGGTTACGAGTCCTCCAATGAAGGCACATCTTGCAGAAGGTTCCGATGTTCCCGAGACGCGGTTTATTCACACTATAGTGCCGATCACCGACTTCACGTCGCCCCATGTAAATCGATTATTTATTTATAGTGAGAAAGTTCGTTAGGCCGCGGCTTCAGACTTGCCAAGATCAACTCGCAGGATCGCGTAACATTCGCAAACCATCCCCTCAAGACCCTCTCTATCTACAATATGGAGATGACCACGACGATACTCGATCATGCCCATGGATTGTAGTACGCCCGCAGCAACAGTAATTCCGGCGCGTCGAGCACCGACTCTGGATGCGATGGTCTCTTGCGTTAACCGCAGATTCTGTCCGCCTACCCGATCATGGACCATCAGCAACCAACAACACAGCCGCTCAAGAATCGTATGCCTGGTGTTGCAAATACATCGCTGCGAGGTTTGGGTAACAAGTGAGCGATAGCATTCCAGCAGCAACTTCAGCCCGGTTTCATTTTGGACGAACAGGTTATCCAGGATCCGGGTTTCGAGTTGAACCGCATTTCCATCGATGGACACCCAGACCCATTGCTTGGAGCGACCGCTGCCAAGAATTCCGGAGATGCCTACCAGACACTCACGACCAATCATGGCCGTTTCGACGGTGGTTCCATCCTCCATGATCCCGAGCACTGAAACTACTGAGTCGAGTGGGAAGTAAACATGGTCGATTTTATCGTTCTGTTCATACAGAACCTGGTTGGACGCAAAACGAACCAATTTTAATTCCGGAAGGAGAGTCGTCACCGCGCCGGAGATGCTCAGAAGGCCTCGGAGTAACTCATTTCGTGAAGCAATGCTCGAACTCAGCATCGACTCTTTTTTATCCAGCACGAACGTTTGATGATTGCTGTTCATCCCACACGCTCCCTTCCGCAATTGGGGTACTCGCGTGAATAACCGGCGCTGGGGGTTGAACAAGCTATCAGTTGAGGCTTAGAATTTTACTCTCTTTGTTCGCATTCGTACAGTCTTGTATTATCCCGGCAAGATGCTGTTTCAATCGGTTTTTCGAGCTTTGAACATCGGGAAATCTCTGAATTAAAATTGTGCGTCAACGTACCGACAGTGCTGTGTTATGAGCATACAGTGTGCCGCACACAACAAGCAGGGGTGGCCGTGTCGGCATATCCTTCCCGACTGACCTTGAGAAATATATACCGGCCCGGCCTTTCATTTCAGTTTAGCGCCCAGTTATTCCCGAGCGGCAAAGCGCTTCTTCCTACAGATCGAGCTAAACTTATGCGACGCCCAGATGCCCCCCGTGTCCTTTACATCGAAGATCACGATGATACGCGTGAACTCGTCACACTCGTGCTGGAGCAACGAAGCTACGAAGTGGTGAGTGGCTCCACCATCAAGAGTGGAGTGGATCTCGCCGGTTCACAAGACTTCGATCTCTATCTTTTGGATTCGTGGCTGCCAGACGGTTCCGGCTTGGATCTATGCCGGCAGATACGGGAGTTTGATCAAGTCACACCCATTGTCTTTTACTCCGCGGCCGCTTACGAAATCGATAAGGACCAGGCGTTGGCGTGTGGGGCTCAGGCTTACTTGATCAAACCAAGTCAGCCATCAGAGCTTTGTAGTCTCGTCACGTCCTTGATCGAATCGCATCGACGCTGCCGCTGTGCTCGAGCCGCGAGCTAATCGGCCGAATACTCCACAGCAACAGTCCCGTCAACCACAGCACGACCATTGTCGCCAGAGTTAAAGTAAGCCAGAACGTCCAGTAGGATTCGAATGTTCGTTCCCATCCGGGTTGAACGGCGTGTGCGAGGTTTACGTTTAGCGCGGGCGGCGTGACAACGCGCGAGCAGAGTTGAATCGCAAGGTACCATCCAAACGCCCAGCGCCACGCAGTTCTGTCCATGCGATATTTACTCAGCGCGAACATTGCCACAATGATTCCGCCGCCGTGCGCGAGTGTTGAAGTGAGAAACACGCCCCACGTAAGCACCACGTAAAGAAACCACACGACGAAACCGGGCACCGTCCAGATTGCGGAGAGTCTGACCAGAACAGGCTTCTCGAGAAAGAGACCCATGGCAAGCAATAGGTTGCCGATGTTGCACATCCAGAGCAGGTGCCCGAACTCGTTGGTTCGCCAATAATGAACACCCTGCGCCAGGAAGAAGAACAGCGGGAGCAGTCCAAGGAGGCGGAGACGTGTGCGGGGAGAAAGTTTCATCTTCTCTGTGCAACCTCTGTGTTCTCTGTGTCTCGGTGGTGAACACCCCTCTTAACCACAGAGACACAGAGAACACCGAGGTTGCACAGAGAAGATAAAAAACAAACGTATATCTTGACAACTCTCGTCGCTGAACACAGACTACACCGCAAGAGTATGAATTCTCTGGAAGACCTCCTCAACAAATCGATCCCGGAATTGAGTGAGCTGTTTGTACGGCGTCGACGACCGGTACCTAAAGGTTTACTTGAAGCTCTGGAAGTTGATAAGCGACAAGGCGCACACCAGCTCGCGAAACGCATTCGCGGACGATACCGTGAGAATCGTGCCGAAGGTCAACGCCTGCACTTCCTGCTACGATTTGAGATTGAACTATGGTCGCAAGGCTACAGCTTTGTAGCCGGCGTTGATGAAGCAGGCATGGCGCCGCTTGC
>Ga0070694_100001457_pt1 | contig 13868 bp, 9 predicted proteins | sample KBSK1251metaG_FD_65470 | JGI IMG/M metagenome (GOLD analysis project Ga0070694, IMG submission 65470) | Corn, switchgrass and miscanthus rhizosphere microbial communities from Kellogg Biological Station, Michigan, USA - KBS K1-25-1 metaG | ecosystem: Host-associated > Plants > Roots >... | reverse complement strand
GGCGAGTTGATCGCTGCGGTCGAAGAAGAGCGCTTCAATCGCGTCAAGCACTGCGCTGGTTTCCCCACGCAATCGATCGAATACTGTCTTCGGGCTGCCGGGATTACGATCGCAGATGTCGATCACGTGGGTATCTCGCGAGATCCTTCGGCGAATTTGCACAAGAAGATTCTGGCCGTCGCGAAACGAGCGGCAGTCAGTGGTCAGCTGTCAGTCGTCACTGGTCTGACCCGGAGAATGGAAGTGGCCAGGGATCCCGTGCGCGCAAAAGCTGAGGATGAAAACGCTGCCGTGAAGGCGAACGGGGGCGAGAACGGGAACGGACACACTGCGGGATTTGCGCGGCAGCTTGCCAGCCGTCTGCGTAATGCCGCGAAGGTTCGCGATCTCAAAAATGAATTGGCGAAAGCCCTCGGGGTTCCTGCCAGTCGTCTCCGCGCCCAGTATCACAACGTCGAACATCATCGCGCGCACCTGGCCAGCGCCTTTTTTGTTTCACCTTTCGATCGCGCAGCGCTGCTTTCAATCGACGGTTTCGGCGACTTTGTTTCCACCATGTGGGCCGTCGGAGCAGGGAACTCAATAAAAGTCCTGGGCCAGGTCGAATATCCGCACTCGCTCGGCATTGTCTACACCGCCACGACCCAGTTTCTCGGGTTTCCGCATTACGGCGACGAGGGCAAAGTGATGGGGCTGGCGCCTTATGGCCGTCCCCGTTTTATCGATCAGTTTCAGGAAATAGTCTGCACGGAACCTGACGGCAGGTTTCGTTTGAACCTGGATTATTTTCGCCACGCCAGCGACGGCGTCGAGATGACCTGGGATGGTGGCTCGCCAAGGATTGGTCAAATCTTCTCAGACGAATTTGCTCGCACCTTTGGGCCGCAGCGCGAGCCTGAAGCGCAGTTGACCGATCGCGAATCGGACATTGCAGCCAGTCTGCAGTTGCGGCTTGAGCAGGTCGCGTTTCACGTGCTGAATCACTTGCACGATGAAACCGGACTGACCGATCTGGGCCTGGCCGGCGGAGTCGCTTACAACTCAGTCATGAACGGAAAGATTCTCACTCAGACACCGTTTCGCCGGATCTTTGTGCAGCCTGCTGCCGGCGACAGCGGGACGGCGTTGGGAGTCTGCTACCAGATTTGGAATGATACGAAAGAGCAGAGAGCAAAGGGCAGAGGGCAAAGCGCTAAAGATACAACGCACTTTGCCCCTGGCTCTCTGCCCTTTGCTCCTTACACGGGGCCTGAATTTTCGATTGAAGAGATTCGACGCGAACTCGAGGCCTCAGACCTCGAGTACCAGGATCTTTCGGACGATGAAACGTTGGCGCGGGCGGCGAGCGACATTGCCGATGGATTAGTTGTCGGGTGGTTTCAGGGAAGGATGGAGTTTGGCCCGCGAGCGCTCGGCAATCGATCGATTCTGGCTGACCCCAGACGTGCCGACATGAAAGAAATCCTCAACCATCGGATCAAAAAGCGCGAGCCGTTTCGTCCCTTTGCGCCCTCGATCCTGGCCGAACACGTCGGCGAATACTTTGAACAGACACATCCGGCGCCGGCGATGCTGATGGTCTACGAGATAAAAGAAGAACGTCGCGCCGAGATTCCGGCCGTCACGCACATTGATGGATCGGGCAGGTTGCAGACGGTGACGCGCGACCTGAACCCAATGTACTACCGCCTGATTGAGAGCTTTCAAAAGTTGACGGGCGTCCCGATTGTGCTGAATACGTCTTTCAACGAGAACGAGCCAATCGTTTGCACGCCGCGCGAAGCGATCGATTGTTTTCTCAAAACGAGGATCGACGTTTTGTATCTCGGCAACTGCGTCGTGCGCCGAGCCCTAACGTGATGAGGTCAGTACCGGGAGCGGTAGCGACCGGGTAATCACCAAGGTGCGGTATGTCTATCAACCCGGTCGCTATCGCTCCCGGTACTGACTCCAGCTGGGCGATGAAGCGAAGTAGACGATGGTGATCAGGAAATGACGCCGAGTTCGATCGAACTTAACGCAGGGTCAGTGTCCGCAGCGGGAAAGTTGCGGAAGTACTCGGCTCGCTACGGGTATTTATCCCTTGGCCCCAGATATGCCGGCAGAATGTTCCCGGGTGTCTGGAAGTATCTGGGCCGACTGGCGACCAGGTCCTATCTGAACAATTGGCTGCGAACGGACCAAAGAAAGATCCTCAATCTCGGCGGTGGCGGTAACTGTCTGGACGGTTGCCTGACCGCCGATATTGATGCGCGCGCGGATGTCTACGTTGATATCACCAGGCCCTTACCGTTTCCGGACAACTCAGTTGATTCGATCTTCTGTGAAGAAGCTATCGAGCACATTTCGAAGAGCGCCGGCGAAGAAATGCTGCGCGAATGCTTTCGAATCCTGAAGGCTGGTGGGATCCTCAGGGTTTCGACCCCGGACCTGGACTATTTCGCGGCCCGTTTGAATGGCGATGAGATCAACTCGATCTTTTATGAGCATTCACATGTGTATCTTTACACTCGCAAAGAACTTTTCGAGGCTCTCGGGCGCGCGCGGTTTGAAAACGTCCGAAGTTACGCCTGCGGCGAGGGAGCCTTAGGCTATCTCGACTCGCACGCGATCAGATTTCAGCATCCGCCTGAGATTTCGCAATATGTTGAAGCGCAAAAGGGATGTCAGAACCGGGAGCGGTAGCGACCGGGTATGCACGCCTCCCGCGTGCTTGCGGTGACATTGAGCGTTTCTTGACAGCACGCCAGAGGCGTGCGTACCGAATGAAAGTCCTTTTACTAAATCAGTGCTTTTGGCCCGACGTCGTGGCAACTGGACAGCAACTCACCATGCTGGCCCGGAGACTCAGCGATCGCGGGCATCAGGTAACGGTCATCACCAGCCGGCGTGGTTACGACAATCCGGCGATGATATTCCCCAAACACGAGCGTTTGCAGGGCGTTGAGATTTTTCGCGTCTCCTCGCTCGGCCTTGGCAAATCCAGCCGCTGGCGGCGCGCCCTGAACTTCGGAAGTTTCCTGCTGAACTGCGCCGGGCGGCTGTTTCTCATGCCTCGACAGGATGTAGTGGTCGCGCTTACTTCGCCGCCGCTGATCTCCTGGATTGGTGCAGTCTTCACTCGACTCAAGGGCGGCAAATTAGTTTTCTGGACCATGGATATTAATCCGGACGAGGCCTTTGCGGCTGGTTGGCTCAAAGCGAATTCTCTGACCGGACAGTTCCTCTCGCGCCTGCTAAAGAGCAGTTTGGACCGCGCGGCCGCAATCGTCGCCCTCGATCGATTTATGAAGGACCGCATCGCCGCTAAAGGCGTCGATTCCGCTAAGATCGAAGTGATCGCCCCGGCGCTGGATGATGGTGTTCACTACGATGAAGAGGGCAGGGAAGCATTCCGGCAGCAGAATGATCTGACGGGCAAGTTCGTTGTCATGTATGCAGGAAACCACAGCCCCTGCAATCCGCTGAACACCTTGCTGGAAAGCGCTGAAGCGCTGAAGACTCATCGCGACCTGCTCTTCCTTTTTGTTGGCGGTGGCAGCGCGCTGGAAAGTGTCAGAACCTTTGCCGAGACGCGCGGGCTGACGAACATTCGTTGTCTGCCCTATCAACCGTACGAAAAACTTGCCGCGCTTTTATCATCGGCGGATCTGCATGTCGTCGTCATGGGCGACGCGTTCAAAGGCATTCTCCACCCGTCGAAGATCTACAACGTTCTGGCCGTCGGGTCGCCGTTTCTGTTCATTGGTCCGGATGAGTCCCATGTCTCAGACTTGATCGCGGCCACGAGATACACTGGTCCGGCCATGCTGGCGAATCATGGTGAGTCGCAAAAGGTGGCGCAGATGATTGCGGAAGTTTCGCAAAGAGCAGCTGGCGAGTTACGCCGGGCAAGCTGTCAGCTGGATGAGTTTGACGCGGACGCGATCTATGCGAGATTCCTCAACGTGATCGAACACGCCGGCGCTGGATCGTCAGCCGTTGCGCCGATGGAAGCACCGGTGAGAGCGTCGGAAAGTTAGAGTCCCGGGGGCTTAGCCTCAAAGTTTTGGTTTGCTCTCATTCAGATCGGGCTTTAGCCCGGTCAGACAGCTCGGATAAAGAAACCGCAGAACCGTTCTCAACGGTTTCCTTTTCTTCTGGCCTCTTGGAAGGTGTCGTTGAGCATGGGCGAGTAGGGGGCCCATCGGCGTGGAAACCGTTGAAACGGTTCCTTGGAATTTTGGCAAGCGTCGACCACCGGGCTCAAGCCCGGTGTGAATGAGAAAGGACTTTTAAGGCAAAGCCATCCTCGGACAACGTCTTAGCGAATGAAAACTTATTTCGCACTGTTTCTGACGGCCGCTTTCGCATCTCTGGTGCTGACGCCACTGCTGCGCCGCGTGTGCGATCGTTACGGATTAATCAGCGATCGGACCGACGATCATCATATTCACCGCAAGCCTGTGCCTCGTCTCGGCGGTGTCGCGATTTTTCTATCGGTGCTGATTGCCTTGTCCGGGCTTTTGTTGCTCGAAAATCTGCTGACGCAAACCTTGAGTGCGGACCGAAAGCAAATCGAGGTGTTCCTGATCTGCGGGCTGCTGGTTCTGATACTCGGGGTCTATGACGATCTTCGCGGCGCGAACGCCACTGTGAAATTTGTTGGGCTGACAGCTATTACCCTGCTCTTTTACGCGCTCGGCGGCCGCATCGAAGGTCTGTCGATTCCTTTCATCGGGGCCGTTTCGCTGCATCCCGTCGCGGGTTGTTTAGTCACCGTTATCTGGGTCGTAGGCATTGCCAACGCCTTCAACCTGATCGATGGAGTTGATGGCCTGGCTACCGGCTCCGCGCTCTTTTCTTCGCTGGTGTTTTTAACGATCTCGATGATGCAGGGCCGGACGCTGGTCGCGGTGGTGGCTCTCGCTTTAACCGGAGCACTGGCGGGCTTCCTTCGCTACAACTTCAATCCGGCCTCAATCTTTTTGGGTGATTCCGGATCGCTGTTCGTCGGGTTTGCTCTGGCGGCTTTATCAGTTCAGGGAATGCAGAAGGCTTCAACCGCGGTGGCAGTGGCGATCCCGATTCTCGCGTTCGGCCTGCCGGTCGTGGACACCGGCGTGACGATCGGGCGCCGCTTCTTGAGCGGGAAACCAATTTTCAAGGGCGATCGCGAACACATTCATCACAAGTTACTGGCCCGCGGCTGGTCACAGCGACGAGTGGTGTTCGTGCTGTACGGCGTGAGCGCCGCCTTTGGTCTGCTGGCAATGCTGTTCGTCAATAGCGGTAACGGCGTGACCGCAGTCATCCTCTTTGTCCTGGGAGTCGCGCTCGCTCTGGCGCTCGGCAACCTGCGCTATCACGAGATCGCCGAATTGCGCGCGAGCGTGAAACGAAATATCGGCGATCGCCGCGTTCGCGCCATCAACAATCTGCGAATGCGGCGCGCCTGCGAAGCCCTTACGTCTGCTGCCAGTCTTGATCAGCTCTTCGACGCAGTAGTCGAAGTCCTGGAGTCAGGTGAATTCGTTTACGCTGACGCTGAGTTGAGTTGCAACGGCCACGTGCAGGTCAATCTGCGGGTGCTTGAGTTAGCCGATGCGAATGGCTCTGCCCGGCACGCAAAGATTATGGATGGCCGACTGCAATGGAGCTGGCAGCGCGGCAACGGCTCAACTACCCGCGTTCTGGATTCGAATCAGTTCTGGATAATGCGGCTGCCGTTGACGGGTCAGGATTACTCGTTCGGTCATTTGGATATTTATCGACCGCTGAATGCGGAACCTCTCCTGGTCGATATCAACTACCTCACCAAAGACTTTCAACCGGCGGTTGCTCGGGCGGCTGAGCGCATTTTCACCAACGCCGAACAGTCGATGCCGCGTCAAAGAGCCGCCGGAATCAGCTAACCTGCGCACCTTTCCTTGAGTCTTGTTAATTGGTTTGCCCAGGCTCAGCCGATAGATTCCTGTGAACCTCAAAAACAACTTATTAGTGCGGGTGCTCGACGGAACTATTTTCTACGGACTGATTGTCGTCATAGCTTTTACCGCAATTCCGTACGGGACCGTCGAGCCCTGGTCGCATGCAGTATTCGAAGCCGCGATATTTTTCCTCGCGCTTCTTTGGGTAATTCATGGGTTCCTGTCTGGTTCATGGGGTCAGGGAAATCTAAATCTGTTCTATCCCTTGATTACCCTGGTCGCGTTGGCCATTCTGCAAAGCCTCTCGTGGTCGTCGATCGACGTCGCCGGCTTAAAAGTCCAGAACGCCATCAGCGCCGATCCGTTCGAGAGTTGGGTCTTCGCGCTCAGACTGTCTGCCTTGACCCTGGCCGGGGTATTGGCGGTCCGCTTCACCAACACGCGCACAAGATTGGGCATGCTGGTCCATGCGATCGTGCTGACCGCCGTGATCAGCGCGCTCTTCGGGATCTTGCGGCAAGCAATGCAGCACGAACACGGGTTTCTGCTTCCAGCGTTACCGGGGGGCGGCGGTTTTGCGCAGTTCATCAATAAGAACCACTTCGCGTTTTTGGTGGAGGCGGCGATGGGACTGCTGATGGGAATAGCACTGCTCCGCAAAGATCGCCAGGAAGGTTTGCTGGTTTATCTTTCAGCAATGCTGCTCTTGTGGGTGGCGCTGGTAATGTCGCGTTCGCGAGGTGGCCTGCTGGCCGTGACCGTCGAAGTCATCTGTGCGGTTCCGCTGTTCATTCATTTGAGGTTTGTAAAATCGACTCAGCACAAAGGATCAAATGCCTGGCGCCGTCCCATCATCGCAACCGTCATTACTATGATCGCAGTCGTGGCGATTACGATTGGCGGCATTGTTTGGTTGGGCGGAGATCAGCTGACGACCGGAGTCGAGACGGCCTCGAGCGAAGTAAGCCACATTAACGTGGCCCATGAAGGCACTCGGCGCAGCGACTTTTGGCGCGCTACCTGGCAGATGGCTCGCGCACATCCGCTGGCCGGCGCCGGTCTGGGCGGATTTTGGGCAGAGATCCCTGCGTATCATGATGCTTCCGGCCTGCAAACGCCGCAGCAGGCGCACAACGACTACCTTGAACTGTTGGCCAGCGGCGGTATCATCGGGGTGGCAATTTTTGTTTGGTTCGTCGTCTTATTGATTGGAGCAGGCCGGCGCGCCGCACAGAATTACTCTGATTTTCAACGGGCCGCGGCTTTCGGCGCTGTCCTGGGAATCGTTGGAATCGCGGTGCATAGTTTGGTTGAGTTTGGACTTCATATCACCGTCAATGCCATGGCGTTTATGATCCTGCTTTCAATTTTGAGCGGCGAGAGACTGGACCAACGACCGCGGATGCAAGCGCATCGAACCGGAGCGTTCAAGTAAGGTACGCTTGGATGTCCGACAAGCTTTAGCTTGTCGACACTTGGCGACAAACTAAAGTTTGTCGGACACCCGTTGCGTACCGGGAAAACACGATTGACTCGAAACAGAATCACAGTTCGGCGAATCGCGATTGGATTGCTGGCAATACTGACAAGCCAGAGTTTGTTCGCGTGGCCGCAGGACATCGCCGGCGGAGCAGGAGCGCTGGTCGGTCAGGACATCATCGGCGGCGCCTCGGTGACCTTTAAGCGACCGCCGCGGGTTCGCGATCTCACCGGCGGCGCCGCCGCTTTGATCGTAAAGCATCGCGCCCCACGCAGACCGACTCCGACAGTGGAAATCGCGCGCAACCGGCCGCCTGTGACCACGCCAAGTCCGGGCGTGACGCCGCAGGCTGAACCAACGCCGGCAGAGATCTCCACCGAGGCGAAGGTTGATGCCTTCAACGACGAAGGAAATAAGGCTTACGATGCCGGCGATTATGCGAAAGCGCTGAGCTCCTATAACCAGGCGCTGGCTCTGGATGCCAGTGACGTACAGACCCTGAACAACGTCGGTGTCACCTACCTGGCGCTCAATCAAACTCAAAATGCGATCGACTCGTTCCAAAAGGCGACCAAAGCCAAGGCTGATGACGCCGACGGTTTCTTCAACCTGGGCGTTGCCTACAACTCGTCAGAGAAGTATGACGAAGCGGCCACCGCCTTGAATCGCGCGTTGGCTTTGCGGCCTGATTGGCCCGATGCATACCTGGCGCTGGGCGACACTTACCTGGCGGCCGGCCGCTTTGATGACGCGTCGAAAGCCTATGAGAATGTCGTCAAAGCTCAGCCTGACAATGTGAGCGCCTACAACAATCTGGCTTACGCTTACGATCGCGCCGGCCGTTATGAAGATTCAATTCGAGCGCTGAAAAGAGTAGTACAGCTTAGTCCGAATGACGCCTTTGGCTTCAATAACCTGGGCGCGGCTTCGTACAAAGCCGGAAAATACAAAGATGCGGTCGATGCTTTCACCCAGGCGCTGCGGCTCTCGCCCAACGATCCCGAGACGTTGAATAATCTCGGCGCCGCAGAGTATGCGCAAGAGAAGTACGGCGACGCGGCGAAGGCTTTTCAACAAGCCGCCAAAGCCAAACCCGACTTCGCCGACGCCGAATACAATCTTGGCAACTCGTATCTGATGTCCGGCAAGTACACCGAAGCGGCCGATGCTTATCAACAGGCGATTACGCATAAGCGCGATTATGCCGAGGCTCAGAACAATCTTGGCATTGCGTTAACCAGTCTGGGTCGCTTTGCCGAGGCCGTAACCGCGTTCAAAGAAGCGGCCAGGTTGAAACCTGATCTCGCCAGTATCTTCAACAATCTGGCCTTCGCCGAGGACAAAATAGGGCAAGGCGGGGATGCCCTGGCACACTACCAGGAAGCTGTGCGCCTGGATCCGAAATACGCGAAAGCACTGAATGGTCTTGGTTACCTCTACGACAAGAACGGTAAGTCCGCAGAAGCGGTGGAATTTCTGAAGCGGGCAGTAGCCGCCAAACCCGATTACACCTTCGCTTATTTCAATCTGGGTAAGGCGCTGTTTGGCGCCGGCCGTTTTGCGGAATCAGCCGAGGCCTATCGCAAGGCAACGCAACTGAAGTCCGATTATGAACCGGCATTTGTCGGTCTCGGTACGGCGGCGTTCCGGGCGGGTCGGTTTGATGATGCAGCCGAGGCGTTTAAGAAGGTGACCGCGTTGAATCCTACCAGCTTTGACGCTTTCTATGGATTGGGTAACGCCTATTACCGGGCGCACAAGAACCAGGAGGCATTGACGGCGCTGAAGCAGGCAGTAAAGCTGAACCCGAATAACGCTCAGGCGCACTACAGCATTGGTTTGGTCTTCGCGAGTTTGAATGACAAGGACGGCGTAACCCGGGCGTTTGCGGCGCTGAAACGGCTGGATCCGAAGCTCGCTGATCAATTCTATAACGCGATCAACAAGAAGTAATCCGTCGTAAAGCAAACTGTTAGTTTGCGCTTAGTGACCAGCGCTCAAGCCGCAAACTAACAGTTTGCGTTACGAAAACGTCGCGTCATGGTTCACATTGTTAGCGCGGACGATTTCATTAGCACCGCGGCTTTAGCCCGGTGACAGGGCGGGAGGACGAGACGGGAAACCGTTTAAACGGTTTCCGCTTGTTCTGGGACTCGGTGGTCACCGCGCTAAAGCGACGGTGCTAATGAGAGAAGGCTGGCAAAGTGAACCAGTCCCCTCGAAAAGGATTGACGCAAAAGGGCAAGAGCAGTAAACTTCAGGCGCAAATTGCCCGCAAGTCATAGACCAGGAGTCAGTTGCTAATGAAGCCGCGACAAAAACAGGCGCTGAAAGCTCTCGCCGTATTTCTCTCTTTTGCCTTTACTCAGGTCTATGTCAGTGCTGCTCTTCCCGGCGCAGCACCCGGCGCACCTCCGCAGCAAACGCTGACCGCGCGCCTGACGACGCGGAATAACCAGCCGATTACCGTTAACGGCAACGCCGCTGGAACTGGCGCAACTATTCTGACCGGTGCGACGATTGAGACGCCTGATCAAGTGGGCGCGACGCTCGACCTCGGAGACGCGGGCATTGTTGAGCTTGAGCCCAATTCCAAAATCCAACTCGACTTTGATGAGAATGGCAACGTTCGGGTGAAGGTGATCCGTGGTTGTGCCGCAACCAAGAAGAAGGCCAACGTCCTGGGCGGAAAAGAATTGCCTGGCGAAATGGAACTCTATACGGATGCGGAATCACTGAAGACCGACAAGAAGCGACGCAATCTTGGCGGCTGTCTCCTGCCTAACGGTCAATTGGGTTCACTCGGTACCGGTGGCCTCAGCGGTGCCGCCGTGGCGGGTATAGGCATCGGAGCGACCGGCGCAACCATCATCGGCGTAACGCTTGCGCGGGGCGGGACCACGAGCACCCACACACCCGGCAATTAGTTCTCGCAAGCCGGCTTTCGCAGCGAGAGCCGGCCAAACCTCTGATTCACAAACAATCGATAATGAAGCGCGCAATGATCGCGGTGCTCGCTGCTGCAGCTTGCTGTGTCGGATTATGGCAGGCAGTCCGGATCGGCAGAGCCCGGACACTGGCCCAGGACGCGATGCGCACTAACGGTGTCCGCGACGCCGACCGCGCTGTCAGCCTGGTCACCAATGATCCGGAAACCCATGCCGCGCGCGGTGCGGTGCTTCAGCGCACGGGCGATTACGCCGGTGCTTGTCGCGAACTCGAACGGGCAATCCAACTGCGACCGCGTGACTATTTTCTCTGGATGCTGCTCGGAGTGTCTCGCGATTTGAATAGCGATCAGCAGGGTGCGTTGCGGGCTTTGCGACAAGCGATCATGCTGGCGCCGGTCTATGCGAAACCGCATTGGCTGCTCGGCAACCTGCTGCTGCGGACTAACAACACGGCCGAGGCAGTTCAGGAACTACGGATTGCCGCCACCAGCGACGAAACGTTCCTGCCGAATGTCATCGACCTTGCCTGGGGAACTTATCGCCACGATCCGGCGCAGACCGTCGACGCGATTCAGCCGCAAACAGACAGTGCCCGAATGGCCCTGGCAATTTTCTTTGCCGGACACAATCAGGGTACGCCGTCGCTGGACCAGTTTCGATCTGTCAAGTCGCCTTCGACTGAAGGGATTCAAAATTTATTGAATGCGCTGCTGCAGGCAAATTTGTTCGTGGAAGCTAACGAAGTCTGGGCCAAAGCTCGCCGGCGGCCCGGTGGCGTAGCCTCCTTGCTCAATCCGGGATTTGAAGATGAAATAACGGTGGGAGAGCCCGGTTTTGATTGGCAGATATCCGATAGCCTTGCCAATGTGACCATGTCGGCGGATCCGTCGCAGTTTCAAAGCGGCAAGAAGAGTCTGCGGATAGATTTTCGTGGTGAGTCAAACCCCTCGACACCGGCCGTCAGTCAACTGGTCCTGGTAAAGCCTCTGACGAATTACCGGCTGAGATTTCAGGGCCTGGCGAAAGACTATTTGTCTACGGGCGTCCCGGTCCTGGCAATATTTGACGCGTCCGATCAGAAGGGAGCGGCGCTGGCCGAATCGACAGGAATTTCCGTTGCGAACGCCTGGCGTGAATTCTCGATTGAGTTCACCACGCGCGATCAGACCAACGCAGTTCGTTTACAGTTTCTCCGTCAACGTTGCGACCGCAACCCGTGCGCGGCCTTTGGCACTATCTGGCTGGATTCTTTTGATCTTCAAGAGTTACCAAATATTCGCGCGGCCACACCTGCTCAATGACTGATTGACGCCCTACGCTGGCCATGATAATTTGCCCAACTCAATCCAAAAACGTTTCCGTTGGCCGCAGCAGGCAATGACCAAGAGAAAATCTCCGCATCCCCGTGCACGCAAAGATGGCCTGATCGTTCAGAAGTTGCCGGACGAAACTCTCGTTTACGATCTTGAACGAGACCGCGCGCATTGTCTTAATCAGACGGCCGCATTTGTCTGGCAGCACTGCGACGGCCGATCGAACGCCAAAGAAATCGCGCGGGCCCTTAAGGACAAAACCAAACAGCCTGTGGACGAAAAGCTGGTGTGGCTGGCGATTGACCAATTGGGACGTAGTCATCTGCTCGCAGAACCTTTGGCACTACCGCCTCATGTTGCCGGTCTGAACCGGCGCGAAGTTATGCGGGCGCTGGGCCTCAGTGCCGCAGTGGCGATTCCGGTGGTGGCTTCGATTGTCGCGCCGATGCCCGCTCAGGCCGCGACTGGATGCGCCCACTCTGGTCAGAGTTGTGCCAGTGTCGGTTGTTGTACGGGGTGTGTCTGCTCCGATTCTGTCTGTGTCGGAGACTGTTAGCCGGTTCGCTCTCAATCTAATCCTTTCAACTCGTGCCAGCGGCTGAAGCAACATCACTCGGTGGCTTACTCGCGGCGACTCTTAGCAAGTCCTGGGTCGAGTCGGCTCCACCGGACCTTCCGATTTCAGAGACGGAATTAGATCAGGTCGCGCCACTCCTGTATCAATCAGGCGGCGCCGGTCTCGGCTGGTGGCGGATTCGCGACAGCGATCTGCGGCAAACGCCGTCAGGTGAAATGTTCCATCAGGCTTTTCGCTTGCTGGCGCTTCAAAGCTCAATTCATGAAAGTAAAATTCGCAAAGTCTTTACGGTTCTGCAAAGTGTCAACATTGAACCAATTCTGATCAAAGGTTGGGCGATGGCGCGGGCTTATCCTCAGCCGGCGCTAAGACCGTATGGCGATATCGATCTTATTTTGCGACCCCACGACTACCAGACGGCCATGGGAGTTGCCAAAAAGGACTTGCGAGACTGCCAGCTCGATTTCCATGCATTGCCGGTTGAGCTTGCCGATCGATCGATCGAAGAGTTGTTTGCCCGTTCTCAGCTGGCGGTGTGTGCGGATCAGCAGATTCGAATACTTTCCCCGGAAGATCATTTTGCTTTGCTGGCTATTCATCTGCTGAAGCACGGCGCGTGGCGGCCACTCTGGCTATGCGACCTGGCGGTCCTGCTCGAATCTTCGAGCAACTTTGATTGGAGTCTTTGTTTAGGCAAAAATTCCCGGCACCAGAATTGGATCCTGGCGGCGACGGGTCTGGCGCAGACGCTCCTGAATGCCTCCACCAACGACAGGGAAATTGCCGCGCGGGCCGAACGAGTTCCGGTCTGGTTGAAACAGCAAGTCTTGAAGCAATGGGAAACGCCCTTTGCCGACAGGCAGTCGCCTTTTAGTCACCGAGCCCCGATTAGTTTTTATCTGCGGCGCCCACGCGGGTTGTTGGGCGATCTGGCCCGCCGCTGGCCCAATCCAATCGTGGCTACCATCAGCGTAAAAGGAACTTTTGGGGCCCGCCGCCGCAAGCGTTATGAATTCGGCAATTGGTTACTGCGCGCCGCCCGCGTCGTTTCCAACCTCTTCCGGCGAAGAAGTTCCTTCGCTGAGAGTCCGTAGACGTTGAGATCCCATCCTGTTGTCTCTTACCTTTATTTCGCCGATAATTGCGAGCGTTGGAAATGGTTTGACTAATGTCGTTCCCTCTTCGAGCCACAGCTTTCGCGCTTGCCGTAACGTTGGTTTCCGGGCAACTCACAAAACCGTCTCCGGTTCGCGCAGCTCCAACCCAAACATCCGAGACTTCTTTCGAGCATTTCCTGCAAGTTCGCGCTGCCGTTTCGACGAAGGGCGCCCTGGTCGAATGGCGTACCGGACTTGAAAGAGACACCCTGGGCTTCAACATTTACAGGATTAAGAGTGGGGAGCGAAGGCAGCTCAATTCCGGGCTCATTGCCGGGTCGGCTTTGATTGGACGAGGCCGCCCGCAGGACTATTCGTGGTTCGATAAACAAGGAACGATCGGTTGCGTCTACGAGGTCGAAGTCATCGATCTCAAAGGCGAGGCTGCCGCCAACATTTCTGCCGCCGCAATTTGGCAAACAGTCCTGCCGGATTTTCAGCAGGCGGAGTTGTTATCGCAGCTGGGCGGCTCGTCACGCAC
>Ga0070694_100001456_pt1 | contig 13872 bp, 11 predicted proteins | sample KBSK1251metaG_FD_65470 | JGI IMG/M metagenome (GOLD analysis project Ga0070694, IMG submission 65470) | Corn, switchgrass and miscanthus rhizosphere microbial communities from Kellogg Biological Station, Michigan, USA - KBS K1-25-1 metaG | ecosystem: Host-associated > Plants > Roots >... | reverse complement strand
GATCGGGCGCCGTGCTTCTGCTCTCATGCGCCGTCTCAGCGTTCTTGTTCAACCGAACGTCCCTCGGCGTTGAACACCGACACCTAGCCTGAACAGAATATAAATGTTTTGAGGTATATACTCAGATGTATATACTAAATAGTAGCTATGCGACTTCCGAATTGGTCTGTGCGTCTGTGTCGGACTCTCGAGACTGGCCGACTCCGGTCAGCGGTTACATCGTCATCACTAGCTGGGTCCGCACCTGGATGGACCGGGTGCTCGAGTTCGAGCGCAAGCGGATCGCGATCCCGGCGGCGGTCCTTTTGCTGAATCTCTTGCTCGCGAAGTCGACACGCGGTTGAAGGCGATAGTCGCCCCGGTCAAGTAGAGGGATTGAGGTTATTTGCACCATGCCTGACAAGTCTAGAGGCGTCGATCCGCTGTTGCCGCTCAAACCCAAGGTTCTCCACATTCTGTTGGCGGTGGCAGATGGACCTCGGCACGGCTACAGCATCATGCAGGAGGTCGCCGAGCGGACCGACGGCCAGGTTCGTCTCTGGCCCGCGGCGCTGTACGGACTCCTTCGGGAACTCGAAAAGATCGATCTGATTGTGGAGTCGGATAAGCGACCGGCCGCCGATGAAGACGACGAGCGGCGTCGGTACTTTGCGCTCACCCCGCACGGGAAGCGCGTGCTGGATGCCGAGGTTCGGCGCCTCGAAGCGATTGTCAATCACGCGCGCGCAAGCCGTGCGTTGCGAAAGGCCTACCGCGCATGACGAGCGATCGCGTCTTGCGGTGGTGCGCCCGGAGTTACGCACAGCTCCTCTGGGTACTTCGTGTTCGCGACAGCCGAGAGCGGCATGCCATCCGCGAAGACGGCGAGCGCCTGCTCAAAGCTGCTCACACCCATGGCCACCTCACTCTTGCGACGACCTGGCTCGCGCTGGTGTGGGATCTCGTCTTCATCGGAGCACGGCATGATGTCGCGCAGGCACTGCGGGCGCTCGTTCGAGCTCCGGGAGTGACGGTCGGCATCTCACTCCTCCTCGGACTTGGTGTCGCGGCGACGACCACACTCTTCGCGTTTGTCGACGCGGTGCTGCTTCGACCGCTTCCCTACGATCAACCGGATCGGCTCGTCATGATGTTTGAATCGAATGTCAGCCAGGATCGCCTGCGCGAGGGCCCGTCCCCGGGCAATGTCCTCGACTGGGTCGCCCGGAAAGATACGTTCGATGCGATCACCGCCATGATGACGGTCTCGGCCACCCTCCGGGAACGCGACGGCGGCACGCCGATCTCCGGGGTGCATGTCACCCGCGGTTTCTTCGACGTGTATCGTCGTCAACCAAGGCTTGGGCGCACGTTCCATGCGGACGAATTCGAAGGCGCGGCGTCAATCACGTCGCGGCAGGCGTCCAGCGGCGAACCGGTCCTCGTTCTGAGTCATCACCTATGGCAGGCCCTGGGCGCCGATCCTCAGATCGTGGGTCGGACCGTCTACGTGGAAGGCCGCGACTGGCGCGTGATTGGTGTCATGCCCGAAGACTTCGTGGTGCCCGACGCGGCGGCTGCCTTTTGGGCGCCATGGGATATGCGCGTGTCGTACCGCGGCGCGCGTTTTCCGCACGGACCTCCTCGCGACGCTCGGTTTTTGCGCGTCGTTGGTCGGATGAACGCAGGGATGTCCATCGAAGGCGCAGCGGCGCGGATGCAGACACTGGCGAGCGGATTGGAGGCTGAGCATCCCGAAACGAATGCCGGTTGGAGTATTCGGCTGTTTCCGCTCGCGGACGAAATCGCCCGTACGAGCCGTCGGGAGCTCCTCCTCGTCTTTGCGGCGATGTTCTGCCTGCTGTTGCTGGTCTGCGCCAACGTCGCCAGTCTGGCCATCGCGCGTGGTGTCGCCCGCGCGAGGGAGATGGCGATTCGCCTGGCGCTCGGAGCCAGCGGCAGCCGCGTCACGCGACAGTTAATCGCAGAAAGCGTGTTGAGCGCGATCGTCACGATCGTCATCGCCATCTTACTCACGGCGTGGTGGGTGGACGCGGCCCTGTCAATAGCGCCCGCCGGAATTCCGCGCATGCACGAAGTGGCCATGAACGCACGAGTCGCGTCGTTCGCTGCCGTACTCGCGCTCTTGGTCACCGCTGTCGGAAACGCCGTTCCGACCTTTCGCGCCAGCCGCACACCGATTGCGGGCGCGCTCAAAGACGGGGTCGCCGTGTCGGCAAGCGTGTCTGGCCGACTGCGCGCGGGACTGGTGGTTGCCGAGATTGCGGCTGCCGTGATGCTGCTCGTCGGAGCCGGGTTATTAGCCCGGACATTTGCGGAGTTACGACGAGTGGATGTGGGCTTCGACACGAGCCACCTTCTCGTCTTGCGCATCACGCCTGATGCGGCGCGGTATCGCACTCCCGCGCAGACGACCGACTACTACCGCCGCGTGCTCATTTCACTGCGCGAGGTTCCCGCGATTGAATCCGTGGCAGCTGTCACGAGCCTTCCGATGAGCACGATCGGCTCCGACTTCACGCGGCCATACTGGCCTGAGCATGTCCGCCTTGGAGGCCCTGGAAGCGATGACGGCAAGGCGGTGTCACAAGCCAGCATTCGGATGGCGACACCTGGATACTTCGGGACGCTGGGCGTTCGCCTGATGGCTGGACGCGAGTTCACGGACCGTGATGACGCTGACGCTCCCCGCGTGGTGATCATCAATCAGAAGCTCGCGAGAAACGCGTGGGGCACTGAGAACCCGGTTGGACGTCACCTGATTCTCGACTACCAGCGTGGGCCCTATCCCTATGAAGTGGTTGGCGTGGTGCGTGACGCTCGTCACGACGGGCCGCGAAGCGAGCCGATGCCTGAGATTTTCATTCCGCACTCGCAGAACCCGTACCTCGTCATGAACGTGATCGCTCGAACGACCCTGGATCCCGTGGCCGTGGCCCAGACGGCTCGGGCCTACGCGCTTCGTGTAGACCGCGATCAACCCGTCCATTCGGTGACCACGATGGACCAACTGCTCGGCGATGCCGTGCAGCTGGATCGATTCGCCATGCTGCTCATCACGCTCTTCGCGGTTGGAGGGCTCATCACAGCGGGCGGCGGTGTTTACGCCCTGCTCGCCTACACCGTGGTGCAACGGCGTCGCGAAATTGCGCTGCGGATGGCGCTCGGGGCGTCACCGCGGCGTGTCGCACGGTCGATCGTGATGGAATCGCTGCTTCTCGCCGTAGCTGGCGGCACGATCGGCATCGTTGGTGCGGCGGCAAGCAGCCGTTTTGCACGCACGCTGCTCTTTGGTGTGGCACCGCAGGATCCCGTCACGCTCGTGACGGCCGTTGCCGTGCTCCTCGTGGTGGTCGTGGCTGCCAGTTGGTTGCCGGCGCGACGTGCCGCACTGATCGACCCAGCGCGCGCGATGAGGATTTGACGTGGCGGAGGGAGACATCCAACCACGCTCTCGCCAAGCGCCTCCGAGTGTTTCGCGAGGGGCGCGCGAGCGCAGGGCGGGCATGGCCCGCTGGTCCATGGCTCAGCGCATCACGACGCCATCCCCCGGTAAGCCCGTGAATGAGTTCCGGGGCAAGAGGCCCAGCCAGGCGTCCTGCTTCGGCGTTCGAAACACCTCGGCGTAGATCCACGCATTCAGCGTTTCGAAGTCGATGCGGCCGCCCTGCCGCACGATCTCGCGTTCGATCTGCGGGCGCAGGCGTAGCTGATTGAGCGCGCTGTCGGCGACGAGCGTCTGTTCGAGGCGTGCGATCATCGCGTCCCGCTGTTGGTCAGTCGCGCGCAGCTCGCGCGGCACCGCGTTGTGCAGGCGACTGACCAGCGTGCGGCTCGCTTGGTCCATCACGTGGGGTGGCGGAGGGAGGTGGGAACGCTCGATGGTCAGCTCGCGGCGTGACGTGACGCGAACCTGCGGCGGCACAGCGCTCTTCAGATCGCCAATGCCGTAGAGTATCTGACCCACAGCGGACCACATCTCGACTTGATCTTCCGACACCGCCTCCGGCGCGAGTCCTTTCGCGAAATAGCGCAGGTCCTTCAGCTCGATAGCCGCCTTCGAGAAGGTCCTGAGCTGGGCAGCCGCGAGCTGGCTCTCGACACGCGCCTCGGTCAGCAATTGCCCCGCGCCGGGAATCCACGGCGTGCCGGCGAGCCGCTCCCAGTCACGCGTGGCAGCGATCACGCGCTGCTGGTGGTAGTCGACGAGCAGCTTCGCACGTTCGTCGTCGGACGCGCCGCGCACGCGCGCGGCGAGCGCGAGGCTGCCTTCGAGCTCGCGGCGAAACGCGGTCGGCGCATAAAGACCCGGCAACACGTCGAGGACGTTGCCGTGGTCGTCGAGGACGTAGTGCGCGCTGTTGCCGGTTGTCGTGCGCTCGAGCTTTCGGCCGTCGCCGTAATCGATGGTCACTCGAGGGACCGGCCGCTCGCTCGACCAGTAGAGGATGAACCTCTCTCGCAGAAACGCGCTGACGTCCTGGTTCGCGTACAGCGTCGTTCGGAACAGCCGGCTGTTCGCGCACGACAGATCCTCGTCGAGCCTGCCGAGCATGCGCAGACGAAGAATCGGTCGCCCCTGCTCGCGTGCGGCGATCAGGGCAGATGCGAGATCGGTGTACCAGTACAGCCGCGAGACCGTGGCGTACTTCTGGTGCGCGACCGCATCGATCTCGGCGGCGAGCTTCTCCTTCGCGGGGCCGTCCGGCTCGCGATCGTAGAGCGCGAACAGCGCTTCGAGCTTCTTCGGCCCCAGCGCGTTCTCGGCGAAGAGCGAGACGGTGAGCGCGGCAAGACACCCTGCTGCGAGTCCCAGAGCGAGCGGATGACGAAATGTGGATGGCATGCGGATACAGTAGCTCCGCGATTCGCCGGCCACGGTCAGGCTTTCGTAACGTGCGACCTTACACGCGCCTTACAAACCGGCGTGGCACAATGTTTGGGCGTGCGTATCCTCCTCGTCGAAGACGAAGCGAGTTTGCGAGACGGCATCGTCGATCTCCTCGAAGGAGACGACCACGCGGTGACGGCGGTCGGCGACGGCGTCACGGGTGTCGAAACCGGGTTGCGAGAGCCATTTGATCTCGTCGTGCTCGATCTCATGCTGCCGCGGCTCGATGGCGTGGAGGTCTGCCGGCGGTTGCGTGCGGCGCGCCCCGGCATGCCGATCTTGATGCTCACCGCGCGGGGCTCGGAGGATGACAAGGTCCGGGGTCTTGTCGAAGGCGCCGACGACTACGTGACCAAGCCATTTTCGGCGCGCGAGCTGCTCGCTCGCGTTCGGGTGCTCGGCCGTCGTGCGCCGGCGGGCGAATCGCTCGACGAAGTCCAGGTCGATGGTGCGGTGATCGATCTCTCGCGCATGGTCGTCGTACGCGGCGACCAATGCGTTGCGCTCACGCCCCGCGAGATCGGCATCGTGCGCTGGCTGTATCGTCACAAAGATCGCGTCGTGTCGCGCGCCGAGCTGCTCGAGCAGGTGTTCGGTCAGCGCGGCGATCTGCAAACGCGCGCCGTCGATATGGCAATCGCGGTGCTGCGCAAGAAGCTCGAGACCGATCCGGCAAAGCCAACCTTGATCGTATCGGTCAAAGGCGCGGGGTACGCATGGAGATACGCGCGCTGATCACCCGCGAGAGCGCGTCACGCGCGCTCTCTGCGGCCGGCGTGTTGGCCGCGCTGCTCGCGGCGCTGCTCGGCGCGTGGTTCTACTCGGGTTGGCACGACGTGCGACTGCGGCAACACGAGGTGAGCCAGGCACCGCGCGTGGCCGCCGACGAACGCGCCGACGAGCTCGCGCGCGACCTGCACGCCGAGCTCGAAGCGCTGATCGCGCGCGAGGTTCGCCGCCCGTACTTCCACTATCAAAACCTGATGCACGATCCGAACGCGTCGCCCGGGCTCAACGTCTCGCCGTCGCCGCTCGCGCGCGGGTCCGAGGACAAGCTCGTGCTCGGCTATTTTCAGCTCGACGCCAAGGGCCATGCGAGCACGCCGACGATCAATGACGATGTACCGGCGCTGTCGGAACCCGAGCACCTCGCCGCCAACCGGGCGTTTCGCGATCGAGTCAGGCATGAACTGTCTCGCCAGCTCGTGCCGCCGACCGCCGCCGCGGGTCCGCTCGTGGCAAACGCAGAATCAACGGCGCCATCGCGTTCACCACGGCCACGCCCGCAGCCGGAAGCGGCCCCTCCCTCGCCGCCGCAACAAACGCAAGTGATTCAGGTCGATCCGAACGTCTACAAACAGAATACGAATTCGAACTATGTGTACCAGTCCCAGGTCGCGATAGCGCCGGCTCAACTTCCACAGGCATCACCACGCGCACCGTCGCACGTACCGGCCAGGACGTCCGCGCCGGTGACGATCACGATCTCGGCGCTCGAATGGCGCACGCTGCCGTTCGACGGCGTGCCCGCACTCGTCGCGGTCCGCCAGGTCCAGACACCCGACGGCGCGTTCGCACAAGGGTTCGTCGTCAACCGCTCGACGCTGACGAACTGGCTCGCGACACGGGCAGATGAAATGGTCGCCGATCTCGGCCCCGGCGATTCCCGCGGCGCCGAGGTCGCGCCGGGCTGGCGGCTCACGGTCGAGCCAGACCCGCGCACGCTCGCGCAGGCAGCCGACGACTCCCGTGCGGTCGCTCGCACGTTCCTGATCCGGTTCGTTGGGGTCGGCTCGCTCGCTCTGTTCGCGGCCGCGTTCGTCGTGCTGGTCGTGATGCGCGCCGAGACGCTCGCGCGCGAGCGCAGCCGGTTCGCAGCTGCCGCCGCCCACGAGTTGCGCACGCCGCTCGCCGGCCTGCAGCTCTACGGCGACCTGCTCGCCGACGGGCTCGGCGATCCGGGCAAGATGCGCGACTACGCGCGCCGCATGAGCGACGAGGCTTCCAGGCTCGGTCGCGTCGTGTCCAACGTGCTCGGGTTTTCTCAACTCGAGCGCGGCCACCTGAGCGTCGATGCGCAGGTCGGTCCGCTCGGCGACACACTACGCGAGCTCGCCGAGCGCGCACAACCCACACTCGATCGAGTCGGCGCGACGCTCGAGCTCGACGTCGCACCGGATCTACGCGCACGCTTCGACCGCGACGCGCTCGCGCGGATCGTCGGAAACCTGATCGACAACGCCGAGAAGTACGCCCGCGGCGCCGACGACCGCACGATCCGACTCGCGGCGCTCGATCGTGGCGACGTCGTCGAGGTGAGCATCGAGGATCACGGCCCCGGCATCACGGACGACACGGAGCTGTTCCGCCCGTTCTCGCGGGGTGCGACCGGCAGCGACGGCCCCGCCGGCCTTGGCCTTGGACTCGCACTCTCGATGTCACTCGCGCGCGCGATGGGTGGCGACTTGGCGTACAAGCCACGCGATGGCGGCGGCGCGACATTCGTGCTGCTGTTGCCCCCTGCATGAATCGCCAAGATTGGCAGTGGCTCAGTCTTGAACTGTCGAGTCGTATCCGCGCGACGATCTGAGCCAGAAGCTCGCGATGTGAGCATCGACAGCAAGCAGCTGCTGGGCGGCGGCGCGGCGCTGGAGCCGGCGCCGGCCGGACGCATGAAAGAGATTGTCGAACGAGTGACCGAGATCGTCGCCGACGTCCGGCGATTGTCGTACGAGCTGCACCCCGCCAAGCTCGGCGCGATCGGACTGGTGGCGTCGCTCGAGGCTCTCTGCCGCGACACGTCGATGCAGCACCGCCTCGCGGTGGAATTCACGCATCGTGACGTGCCGGCGCGCGTGAGCGCCGACGTGTCGCTCTGTCTGTACCGAGTTGCGCAGGAGGCGCTTCACAACGTGGTCAGGCACAGCGGTGCGACGCAGGCATCCGTGCGGATCGCTCGCGAGTCCGACGCGCTGACGCTCCAGATTGCGGATCAGGGTGTCGGCTTCTCGTTGGTCGACGTCGATCGGGCGGGGCTTGGTCTCATCAGCATGCAGGAGCGCATCAGTTTCCTCGGCGGCGACGTCGCCATTCATTCCTCGCCCGGCGGCGGCACGCGCATCCGCGTCCGCGTGCCTCTCTCCGTCGGCGCGCCTTCCGAGGCTGCCGGATCCGCATAGTGGAGCGGACACGCTGAAACGGGGCCAAGAACGCAAAGGCCGCGAAGGCCGCAAAGAATAAACCGCGGCCGGTCCTGACTCAGCGGATACGCGCCGATAGGCGCTACGAGTCGCCCGGCACGATGGTCGCGTGTTCGCGACAGATGCTCGCCGCGTGGTCACCGACGTCGTTGGCGACAAACGCTGTCGGGTAAAGACAGAGGATTGAGAGCGGACGCGACGCTGCGAAGTCGCCCGCGATCCGCTCGAGGCGGACGGCCCCGTCGAACGATCCTCTGGTGCAGAGAATCGGCGCGATCTCGCCGAACAGGGAGACGTGAGGCGGCGAGCCCGGAGACGCCGCGAGGGCGCGCTCGAGCAGCGGCTCGACACAAGCGACGTATAACGCCGCGTCCGGCATCCTGTTGTGACAGATCGCTTCGACGGCCGATGCCGCGTCCACGACGGAGTATCGGCCGCTGGCGACCAGCGAGGCGACATCGTGACCTCGCGCCCTCAGCTGCCTGTCGAGCGCGACCGCATGCGGTTCCGTGACGACCGCCACGATCGACTCGCCGGAGTGGAGAGCGCTCTCGAAGAACGCCGTCACCGCATCGACGAAAAACGTGTCCGTGGAATAAAAATGCAAATCATGTCGGCGCCCTGCCGGACGCCGCCAGCGCGGGAGCACGGCGGCGGAGGGCACGAACGCGCGGCCCGCCAGCGCATGGCCGACGGCGGGCAGGAGGTCGCGGTTCATCCTCGTTTTGGCGACGTACGCCAGCGCGCCGCGTGAAACGGCCGCGAGCACGTAATCGTCGTCGGCGTGATTGGAAAGAAAGACGATCCGCGCGTTCGATCCCGACGCCGTGATTCGCGCCGCCGCCTCGAAGCCGTCGACGCCTGGCATCGCGACGTCGAGCACGACGACGTCCGGAAGGAGACGAAGCGTGGCCTCGAACGCCGCCGCGCCGTCGGCGGCCGTCGCGATGACGTCGCAGGTCTGCGCCAGGATTGACGTCGCGGCGTCCAGAACGTCGCGATGATCGTCGGCGACGACGACGCGCGCGCGACGGCGCTGTTGCATGCGTCAATACTACCAGCGCGAGTGAACCCCACCGCACATCACTGTGGACCCCTAATCACAGGCGCGCAGTATCGCGGTCAATTCCTCCTGCGAGTGAGTCCTGGTCTTCTTGAACATCGCCTTCAGGTGGTTACGTACGGTCTCGGGACTGACGTGGAGCTTTTCAGCGATCGACCGCGGTCGGTACCCCTGTCCGAGCAAATCGAGCACTTGCCGCTCCCGAGATGAAAGGTGACGCAGCGGGCTGTCGGACCGGAACTCGCGCGTTGTCGGCACAGCTCTGCGGTAATTCTCAATTGCACCGGCGAGTTGGTGGATGCCCTGTTCGAGTTCCAGCAGTCGTTGGGCTTTTTGTCCGACCGATGCGTCGTCAAGCGTGTCGCCGCGCCCCGAAGGGGTGATATCTCGCGTGATCAGCACGACGCCCACGATATCCGACGCCGAGTCCCGAAGCGGGGAGGCTTTCGTGGAGAGTCGCACCGGTTGCCGTCCTCTTCGTCTGACCCATTCGTAGCCGACCTGCTCGCCTTCACGGGCGCGCCTGTGGGCCGCTTCGTGAACGCGAGCGGCCTCCGGACCAAACATCTCGCGCAATGTCTTGCCGACGAGGTCCTCCGGTCGTCGTGGCGATCCATCCGGCCAATCACCCAGGACGGCGACCACGCGCCGCTCGCGGTCGAGCACGATGATCTGGTCGCGAATGCTCTTAAGGAGCTCGAGCAGGCCGATTCCGAGCCGGCGGAGGACTCGAACCAATTCCTCCGTGTTCTCGATCGTGCTCGGCATGTCAACGCCGGTATTCATGGCTCCATTTCCCGACGACACCACGCGCTCCGTCAATGGCTTCGCTGGCCCGCGGTTTCCAGAGTCGCCCGGAGGAGGGTCAGCAGTTGATCCGACGTGAATGGCTTTTCGAGCAGTATCGCGTTCGAATCGAGCAAACCGTGATGAGCGATCGCGCGCTGTCCGTAGCCGGACATGAACACTGTGCGCAACAAGGGCCTGGTCCGACGCAGACGGACGAGCAGATCGTGTCCAGTCATACCCGGCATGATCACGTCGGTGACAAGAAGGTGGATTGAACCGGTGTAGCCGGCTGCCAGTCGCTCCGCTTCTTCTCCGGTGCGCGCTTCCAGGACGCGATAGCCGTTCTCGCGGAGTACGTCGCGCGCGACCGCTCGCACGTCCTCATCGTCATCGACGACGAGAATGGTCTGGTATTCGTCGTCGCCGGTCGCAGGGACATCCTGCTCAGCCTGCATGCGCGGAAGTTCCGGCACCAGCGGGAAGTACAGCTTGAACGTAGTCCCGTGTCCCGGCTCGCTGTACACCCATATGTAGCCGCTGCTCTGCTTCACGATCCCGTAGACCGTCGCCAGCCCCAACCCCGTACCTTCTCCGGCTGCCTTCGTGGTGTAGAACGGTTCGAACAGATGCGCCTTGACGTTCTCGTCCATGCCTGTGCCGGTATCGCTGACCGCGAGTTGAACGTACGAGCCCGTCAAAGGATGTGCAGGCTTGCCGGCCGCGTAGGTGTTATCCAGGCGAACGACCGATGTCTCGATTGTCAGCACTCCGCCTTGTCGCATGGCGTCCCGCGCGTTCGTTGCCAGGTTGACGACGATTTGCTCGATATGTCTGGGGTCGATCCGGACACGTGTCTCGCCGCTTCGCAGGGAGATGTGAAGGCGAATGTTCACCCCGACCAATTGCTCGAGTATGCCGTCGAGCGGAGCGACGACGGCATCGAAACTGATCGCTTGCGGCGGCTCGAGCCTCGGGCTGCGGCTGAAGATCAAGAGCTGCCGGGTGAGCGCGGCGGCCCTGCGACCGACTTTGATCACCTCGCGCAAGTCGTTTTTCAGGTCGGGATACACCGTCTCATCGTCGCCGATCTGCTTGAGGGCCAGCTCCGTGTAGCCGACGAGCGCGGTGATGAAGTTGTTGAAGTCGTGCGTGATGCCGCCGGCTAACCGACCAAGCGCGTCCATCTTCTGGGATTGCCGGAGTTGGTCTTCGAGGCGCTTGCGTTCGGTGACGTCGCTCGTGACACCCAGCACCGCGGGCAGTGTTTTGTGCCCGTTCCTGGATGTCTCGAACGGCACCATGTGCGAGTCAACCCATCGCTCGCCCCCGCCGAGGCCGATGATCCGAAACTCCCATCGGGCCGGAGAGCCGCTGCTCGCGGCGCGGTGCATTTCGAGATACCGGCTCCGGTCCGCCGGGTGGACCAGATCGATGATGGGTCGGCCGACGACCTGGGTGAGATTCTCGGCACCGATCATCTCCAGGCCTGCGGGGTTCATGTCGAGCAGGAGTCCGTCAGACGACACGAGTTTGACGCAGGCGGGCTCGGCATCGATGATCGTCTGCAACCGACGCTCGCTGCGACGGACGATTTCTTCGGCCTCCTTTCGCGCAGTGATGTCCTGCGCGGTTCCCAGCATCCGACGAACCCGGCCTTGCTCATCCACCACAACGCGTCCGTGAGCGCGAAGCGTGCGCACTTCGCCGTCCGGCCGGATGATGCGGTGTTCAAATTCGACTGGCTGGCGATTCTCCGACGCTTCGTGAATGAGACGGGAGACCTTCTCGCGGTCGTCCGGGTGCAGGATGTCGAAGAATTTCTCAAAGCTGGGCGCAAACGAATTCGGTTCGAAACCACATATGCGGAACAGCTCCTCGGACCAGATTTCGCTGTTGTCTCGGACGTTCCACTCCCAGCTGCCGATATTGGCCAGTCGTTGCGCTTCAGTGAACCGCACGTCGCTGGTGCGCAATTGGTCAAGAGCCGATTGGAGCTCGCCGGTCCGGGAGTCGACAGCCGCTTCCAATTCGGCGTGAGACCGGCGATGCGCATCCTCGGCCCTCCGGCGACCCGCGACGGCGCCGCCGGCGGCGATGCCGACGATGCTCGTCACGGCAATGAACAACTGCAGTTCGAGGAGCGCTGCGTTCGGAGTTTGTGTCGCCGCGAACGAGCCATGGCCGTGAACGGTGGCCCAGGTGGCAAGCACGGACAGCACGCACGCGGCACTCACGGCCTCGCGCTGGCCGAATCGAAACGCCGCCCAGAGACAGACCGGAAGAGTCAGGAACCCGACTGGATAATCAGAGGCGACGAACACGGCCCAGCCGACACCGATCAGGGACAAGACAACGAGGAACAGTTCGAGCAGCTGGGGCCGGGACCAGTCGAAGTGCCGATGCGCTGCCCAGAGCAAAAGTACGGGAGCGACGACGATGGCGCCGACAGCATCGCCGAGCCACCACGTCAACCAGATGCGTCCGTATTCAGGCCGCGGCGCAAATCCAGCCAGCCACAAGCTTGTCACACCGACGGTCGCGCTGATGGCGGTGCTCACAACCGCCGCGAGCACGACGAACAGCGCAAGGCTCTGTCCGCGGTCGAGCGCCGAGCGCCCGCCGGCGAATCGGTTCACCAGAAGTGCGCCTACCAGTGCTTCGAGGGTGTTGCCCGCTGCGATCGCCGATGACGTCGACAGCGATCCGGCCGCGGTCTCGTTGACGAAAAACGCGCCGAGAAAAATGCCGGGCCACACGCGTGGCCCAAAAATCAGGATGGCGGCGAGCGCGATACCGGTCGGCGGCCAGACCGCCGTGGCACTGGCATTGACAAAGGCGAGTGCCAAACCAAGTTTGCCGGCCAGCGCATAGACGCCCGCGAGGAGCAGCCATGCGATGACGTGTCGCCCGATGCGCCAAGCCGGATCGGTCGGGGGCTGATTCATCGGCCGAACGAGATTGGCCCGTTTTGAGTCATTCGAGCGTCACCGCCTTCCGATGGAACCCGAATCAGGCTAACCGAGCGACCGTTTTGGCGGTTGGATACTAGCCCATTTTGGGCTAGATTGACACGGCTCGATGCTTCCGATTCAGCCAATGATCCGAAGGTCGAGGAGTATATCTCGCCTCGTCCGGCTTCAACGGGCCATCGATCGCGACATTCCGCCACGACTCAAATGATCGACGCGCTGATTCGTCGCTACTACGCGTGCTTCAACGAGCGCCGTTTCAGAGATGCGGCGTCGCTGTTTGCGAATGACGCGCTGCTCGAACACATTCCCTTCGGACAACAGAGTCGTGGCATCGATGGATACGTCCGATTCGCCACCGCCTGGCTAGCCGCGTTTCCTGACGGAACGTTTGCCCTTGACCGTGTGGAACGCCGCACCGAGATGATGTTCGAGGTCCATCTTCTCGCAACGGGAACACACCTCGGAATCTTCGATATCGGAATCTACCAGTTCAAGCCAACGAGCAGGAAAGCCACGCTGCGATTGCGCGAGCTGTTGAGCATTCGTGACGAAAAGATCTATGCGTCCACGTTGTCCTTCGACCTCAACGACCTGATCAGTCAACTCTCGACCGTCGACTACACCGAGCTCACCGCACGACTGGAACGCGTTCGACGGTTGCACGACGAACTGCTTCGCGCTGAGGGAGACGCGGCGCGCGAGCGAGACGTGGCCGACCGGCTTGGACCTGAGCTCGACGCTGCGCGACGAGCCTTGCGACCGCACTACAACCGGGAACGTTCACCATGACCAGGTTGACCCCCGACGAACGATGCGTGGTCTGCGGCAGTCTGCTCGTGCCGCCAAACGTCGCGTTCGGAGTGGTTGTGCCAACGGATGCCGATTATGCCTGCATCGAGTGCCGACGAGGATATAAATGGACCGGAAATCCGCCGCGCCTCACCGTCATCGAAGCCG
>Ga0070694_100001454_pt1 | contig 13880 bp, 23 predicted proteins | sample KBSK1251metaG_FD_65470 | JGI IMG/M metagenome (GOLD analysis project Ga0070694, IMG submission 65470) | Corn, switchgrass and miscanthus rhizosphere microbial communities from Kellogg Biological Station, Michigan, USA - KBS K1-25-1 metaG | ecosystem: Host-associated > Plants > Roots >... | reverse complement strand
GCCATGAAGCCTAACAACCGGCTGAAGCTGACGGAGCCGCGCGTCACGCCGCTTGCTGAAGAGCGCAAGCGTCGCGCCACGCGGCCCGCAGCTTAGCCGGAGCGTTAGACAGATGAAGAGACGAAGTGACTAGAAATCGGCTCAGCCGCGTTGCCTTGTTCCTCGCTGGTGCCACGCTGTGCGCTTTCGGCTTGGTTGCGACAAATCCGCTCAGGCTGCCCGACACTGTCATTCGAGCCTGGCTCCAACACAACACACCGCCCGGCTCGCGCTCTGCAGACGTACGCGCTTGGTTGGAAAGCCGGCGATGGTTGGACCGGGGGCATCACGAGAACGCCGGCCTGTACTGGCAAGACCCAGGAATGCTGCCCGCGATTATCGGGACCAGTTCGCTCGCTGCGCACCTTGGCCACTATCGAGGCATCCCATGGCGAGTCGATGTTGAAGCGGGGTGGGCCTTTGACGAGCAAGACCGGCTGATCGCAGTTAAGGTCAGAAAAGACGCCGATAGTTTATGAACAACTGTCTAACCATGGCTTACAGCCGACCGTCGGCGCGCCTTCGATTCGTGCATCGCGCTCGATCCTGGCGTTGCGCGCCGCCGGCGGCTGAAGCCAGGCGTTAGGTTTCTCGAGAGATATCGAGGCAGATGAACACAAGAAAACTCGGCCCAATTCGCGGGGTCGCCTTCGCGGCCCTCGCCTGCCTAGTCGGGCTTGGCGTGGGATTAGCGGAGACCGGTACGCCTGTTGATGCTGAGACGATCAACCTCATCGAGGCCGTTCGCGGGATTTGCCTGAAATCTGAGCTCTCGACAGAACAGGGCTGCGTCGTGCCTCCACGCATCAAGAAGCAGGTGCGGCCGCGCTTTCCGAGAGCGGCCCGACGAGCCGAGGTACAGGGAAAGGTTGTTCTGGGCGCCACCGTGGAGACAGACGGGAATGTTGGTTCAGTCGTGGTGCTCGATTCCACGAAGCCAGGGTACGGCTTTGAGGAAGCGGGTATCGCAGCTGTGCAGAAGTGGCGATACGAGCCCGGCCGGCTGGCCGACGTTCCCGTACGAATCTATTTCAAGGTGACGGTCGATTTCACCTTGCAATGAGGCGCGAAACCTAACCACCCGTTGCAGGCCGACGGCGGGCGGCAGGTGCGGGGCTGGAAGCACCTAGGGCGTGCGCCCGCCGCGGCTGAACGGGGGCGTTAGAGCGACAGCCTTATAGGCAACGGTATTCAGATGACCGCCGAAGTGAAAGTGAAGGTTGCGCACAAATCCAGCGCGAAGTGGTTGCTGGTGGTCATGCCTGGCCTGGTCTTGGCGGCAGTCGCTGGGTTGTTGTTGTGCGTTGAGGCGCTCCGCCTTGGTCCACTGGCAACTCCTGAGCTCGTTGCGAGCTATCACTTCGGTTCAGAGTCCATGGTTGGGGAAGGTGGGTGGCCCTATCTATCTCAATCGATGTACGTTGTGTCGTCCGGGCTTGAAGGCGCGGCATTGCTGGTCTGCGTTCTAGCACTCGCGGTCGCGCTTGGCCGCCGACGAGCTTCGTGGCTGGTGTCCGGGTCCGTGGGGTTAGCGGTCGTCATGGTCGCGGTGTATTGGCCGCTGCTCTAGTGGGCAGGCGATAGAAGTTGCGGCCAGGAAGGCGTAGCTAATTCCAATGAAGCGCTCTAACAACCGGTTGAAGCTGCCGGCGCGCGAGAGGCCCGTGGCGGATGGGTGGCTGCGTACGCTCGCCGCAGCTTAGCCGGAGCGTTAGACGTACAGGGAATGTTTTCAACGATGCACACAGTCTTCCCAGAGCTAAAGTCCTTGCATAGTCCCGACCTGCCGCAACGACAGGACCCGGAGGACCCAGCCGATGCGGCCCTCTTGGTTGAGGCGAGCATCGGTCCGAAGGGCCAAGACGGCGAAGAAATCTTCTCCTTTGTTGCGATCACGCCGCGTGCCCTCGCTCGCGATCAAGGCGCTCGTTGGGGCCGCGGTTACCTAATCCTGAACCATGTTTCCTGGGCCAGCGTGGAAGCAGCCGTTCTCAACCTGCTCTCGCACTGCTCGGGAGACAGCTGGGCACAGGTTGCTGAGAGGCTCAATCACGAAATGCACTGGGAATTCGAGGCTTACCGGAAATGACGTCTAACTACCGGTTGCAGGCGACGGTGGGCGGGTTGGGAGGTGGTATGCCGGCGCGTTGGGCGTTCGCCCCCCGCGCCTGAACCGGAGCGTTATGCAGACATCAGAAGGTAGGGGGAACAGGAACACCAACCCAAGTGCCGGTGCGAGAGAGTGGAGGATACGATGGTCGTCGCAATCCTGAACGTGGTCGTGGGTTTGGCACTTGCATTCGGCGCGGTGCAGGAAGGCGTGGTCGGAGGGCTTATTGCCGGCCGGCCTGGTTCGCTCCTGGTCGGTCTAGCGGGCACGGTGACGAGCCTGTTGCTGTCGGCTTCCGGCGTCGCACTCTTGTACGGCTGGTCGCATCGTCGCGGCTTCACGTTGGCGGCATGCTTACTGGTGACGGCCTTCAGCATCATCGCTTCGCTCCCTCCCCACCGATACCTTGGTGTGCTGCCAATGCTGCTCGGTATTGGCTACCCGTTGGTTGCAGCCTGGTACGTTGCAGGGAGCGGAGGAAGTGGCCAGGGCAGGCAGCCGGTGCAAACACCAGCGACGAGGTGAGCCGCTTGCATAACTACCGCTTGCAGCCGACCGACGGCGAGCCTCCGGCGCGAACTGGTCAATAACAGGCGGCGCAGCGCGCCGCCGGCGGCTGAAGCGGGGCGTTAGCTGCACTTGAGATAAAGAATGGTCAATCCGAAAGCTACCGAATACCAAATCGAGGTGGCCGCCCAACTTGGGCTCGATGTAGCTAGCGACACGATCGCTGTTGCGGCCGCGAAGATCGGCGACGTCGTGAGTTCGGCTCTGGACGAGGCAACCACCGTGCGTAGCTCTACTGAGCTCCAGAATGCCTGTGGTCGGGCGCTAGGCATTGACGTGTCTCATGACACTCCGAGGGTGGCTTCGGCGAGGATCGCTGACGCGCAGCGGCTAAAGAATTTTGAGGCATTGGCCAAGCTTCACCTTAGGCCAGGCGACACGGTAGCCACGCGCCACAAGGTAGTAAAGGGTGGGCGTATTGAGCGGCGCGGACTAGCATGGGTGATCTCGTGGATCAGGCGGGATGGCCGAGTGTTTTTCAAGGACGCCCATGGACGAGGGGCCTGGCCGGACCACCTTGTGAAGCTATCGAGTGGGCACGGCAGCTAACCACCGGCTGAAGCTGGTGGCGCGCGGGAGGCCCGTGGCCAGTGCGCGGCTGCGTTCGCGCGCCGCAGCTTGGCCGGGGCGTTCGGCAGACCAGACCTCTGGGGGCATGTGATGAAGAAACGAGCCTTAGCGATACTCGGGTTGGGTCTTCCTCTTGCTTTTGGGCTAGGCATGCTTCTTCGGGCGGGACAGGAGGCTTCTAGCGTCGAAGATCGAGCGCAGGCCGTCAGATATGCGCGAGAGCTCGAGGCGAATCCGTTTGGTGCGGAGGCGGCCTCCAAGCGCACCTGGCTAATGAAATGGATCGTGGCAGCCCCTGACATCACTGTCGTCGTGTGTGATTTGTTAGGGCCCGGTCCGCAAGGGGAGCATCCCTTTTTCAAGGAAGTGTTGTCTCAGATGATGTTTTCGAACGGCGCCTTCCAGATAGAACATCCCGACCAAGTCAGGGATAAGGTAGCGGTCCAGAGAGCTGGTCTGGAAGGGGCCCTGAAGGTCTACGAGATCCTTGTCAAATCGAAGCCAGAAGGCCGGCTCCCGTTCCTCGACGATCTTCTGGTGAAGCGCGCGGAAGGCCACTTGGTTGAATACGTCACATCACAGACCGCCATCTGCGACAAAGTAAAGGGTCACCCAGTCGGCCCTGGTGCGCCGCATGGCTTATAACGCGCAGCGGCTGCCGAACTACCGCATGAAGCTGTCGGTCCGGCCCGTCACGTCGCTTGCAAGAAGCGCAAGGGCCGCGCCGGGCCGGCCCGCAGCTTATGCGGAGCGTTAGGCAGTTTTCATGAGCGTTCGAGATGATTGAACGGGTGCCAAGATGGCCGTCGGTCTTCTGGTGGGTCGTATACCCCGGCACCGCACTGTTACTTGGCAGGCAGCTCTACGAAGTCACCTATCTGACATGGAAAGCCGGACCGCAGATGGTGGGCTACTCGTTCGTTCATCTGCATCCGGCGCTATTCCTTTTCGGCATGGTCTCCTACATGGGGGCCTACTGTTGGCTGTTAGCGACCGTCGTCCTGGCTGCACTTCGACGCGGTCGCCTTCTCTGGTACCATTGGTCCCAACTCGGCCTCATGGCCCTAACTCTTGCAACAGATCTTGTGCCTACCTCGTTGTGGCAACGAGGCATGGTTTCCTTTTTCGGGCCGGGGAGCTGAAACTGCCTAACTACCGGTTGAAGCCGACGGATCCGCGCGTCACGCCGCTTGCAGAAGTGCGCAAGCGGCGCGCCACGCGGCCCGCGGCTTAACCGGGGCGTTGGGCAGACAAAGAATCGTGATAACCCTGGTCAGACAGATAACGGACCACGGACGGGCGATAGTACTCGTGCTCGGACTGATGCCGGTCAGCCCGGCGCACGCGCTAGAGTGCGCGGTTGGCACAAGATCTAGCGAGCAAGTTGACGTGCTCGTCAATCACCGCCAGCTCGCGGGCGAAGAGCTTCGCCTATATCTTGACACTTATGACCAGATCGATGCTGCGTTCGGGAAAGCGGGCTCAGGGCTCGACCCAAGGATGCTGACGACGCTGCTCAACAGTGTCGACGCGCTACCAGGTAGCGTCGACGAATCGTCCAAGTCGTGCCTTCGCATACATATCGAGATTAAGGTTGAGGCGATTGTTGTCCCCGGCGATCATCTCATCAGCGATCTTCTTTCGAGCGATGATCCCAACCGTGCACATGTGGGTGTATGGGTCTTGCTTAGTCAGGACACGAAGGCGCGGTTTATCGATCGACAACTGCGTCGCCTCCTGAAGGCGAAGCTGGCTTCCAATGCAACGGACTCGGATCTACGCGTCGACGTTTTGTATTTATTCGGATATGCAGGGGCTTTCCAGAAGGTTAGCCGAATTGCGCTCAATCTCGCGGCTGATCCGGTGAATCCAGCTCTCGCGCGGCGAGCCGCTGAGGTTATTTGCTGGAACATGGTTATGAACAAGCAGTTCTCAGGCTTGGGTGATCTATTCCGCTCCTCAAGCGGAATCTTGAGGCAGCAGGCAGCTTTGGCGTTGTTGTGGGCGGACAACAGTGCGCTCGCCGCGGACCTTAAACCTGACCTGACGGAAGAGGTCGCCCGCATGATCCGAAATAGCGATATCCCTCCGGAGACGCGAGGTGATGCGATCGAGGCAAGTGCCAGACTTATCGATAGCGATACGATTGTAAGCACACTCGCCAACATGCTCGAGCCCCAAAACTGGTTCTTCGGTGCCCCGGGGATGCACGAACCGGAGCATAGCCTAGTTCCGGTGATCACAGTTCTTGCCCAGGTTGACCGTTCCGACGTCCACGACCGGCTTCGAGCGTTGAGAGAGCGGCTGAGCGAACTAAACGACCATGACCGACAGTCGGTGGAACGCGAGCTGCAGCGACTACCCGACTGAGCCACTAGCGTACGAAGTGCGCGGATGAAGTGACGAGGGTGTGCGCCCGCCTCAGGTGACCGGGAGCATTAGGCAGATTCGGGGTGTCGGTACGTGTTCATCCTGAGGCTCTTACTCTTGGTGCTGACCGCTAGTGCGTGCACAGTGTCGCGTCCATCTACGCCAGCGGGCGCTGCGGACGCCGTGCGCCAGTCCGGTCGAATCGTCCGCACACAGTTGATGGTTGGTGGCGGAAGTCTAGGCGATAACCAGGTGGCAATTCAGCGCGCGTTCGGCGAACCGCTCCGGACCAATGAGGTTGTCGACGGCATCACCAACGAGCCTGCCAAGGAATTGTTTTTTAATGGTGTTGAAGTCTATCTTCACAAGGACGAAGTCTACAACCTGAAGTGCACAACGCCCGTATACACAACGCCCGACGGAGCGAGAGTTGGGCAACGGCTAGAAGATGTCATCAGTATCTATGGGCCTGGCGAGAAGATGGAGGACGGCGGTGAGACGCTTGTCCGATACAACGTAACCGGAACCGACACGTACCTTCTCTTCCACGCCAGGAATGATTTCGTCGTCATGATCGAGCTCTGGTTTGACTACACTTGACGCACCAGCGAGATTCACTGCCTAACTACCGGCTGAAGCTGGCGGCGCGCGGGAGGTCGGTGGCGGAGTGGTGGCTGTGTTCGCGCGCTGCAGCTCAGCCGGAGCGTTAGCAGGACAGGCGGCAGTTTTCCATAGCCTGTGGGACCTCCGTGACGTAGAATTCTTGCAACAACCGATAGTTCGAGGCACCTGTGGTTCTCACGGTCGAGCTGGAACAGGAAGACGACGGGCGTTGGCTCGCGGAAGTCCTTGAGTTGCCGGGGGTTATGGCGTATGGCCCATCGGCACAGGAGGCGGTCGCGAAAGCCAAAGCCCTTGCCCTTCGTGTGGTAGCCGACCGCCTCGAACACGGGGAAGCGGGTCCGGAGCTTCGGGACATCTCCTTCAAGGCCGCATGAGCGAGTGGCCCAGCACCAGGGCGCAGGGTGCTGGCGGCTCTACTCAAGATTGGCTGGAAGCTCAAGAGACAGACCGGATCCCACCGCACATTGTCCCGAGAAGGTTGGCCAGATGTGGTCTTCGCCTCCCACGATCGCGAAGAAATCGGGCCCCGCATGCTCGCGAGAATTTCCAAGCGTACCGGCCTTCGCCCCGAAGATCTGTAGAGTCACGAAGCCTGCTAACTACCGGCTGAAGCTGGCGGCGCGCGGGAGGCCCGTGGCCAGTGCGCGGCTGTGTTCACGCGCTGCAGCTTAGCCGGGGCGTTAGGTGGACAAACGGAGAGAGCTCATGAATTGGTTCCGTGTAGTGACCGTCGTGGGAATCGGGCTTCTTGGCAGTGTGTCGACTCTGGTGGCGGGTGAGCGCGGGCCTTCTACTCCGGAGGAGCGGGCCCAATTCGTGGAGCGCGTGCGCGTGCTCGAGGCGAATCCTTTGGCTGAAGGCGCCAGGGAAACGCGGCAGTCTCTTTTCGAGTGGCTCACGGAGGTGCCCGACATCGAGGCCAAGGTGTGTGCCGACCTGTTGACCAAAGCCCGGGACGACAAGTATCCGTACGCTGGAGAAGTCACCCTTCACGAATTATTGGCGGCTGGTAGCTTTGCGATCCAGCATCCCGACAAAACGAAGGAAGATCTTGCCATGTACATGGCGGGCGTTGAGGGTGCTCTCCGCGTGTACGAGGCCATCCTCAAAGTGAAGCCCGAAAGCAAGTGGCCCCCGCTCGGCGAGCTGGTGGCGCTCCGCGATCATGGCGACTTGATCAGTTACGTAGCGAAAGTGGCCAAGAAGAAGTGTAAGTGAACAGCCGCATGACAACCCGCTGCAGCCGACGGCGGGCAGCAGGTGCGGGGTAGACTCATCGGGGACATTCGCCCGCCGCGGCTGAGCGGGAGCGTTGGACGTACTTCAGGCATTGGGGTGAGGGTGAGATGTTTTGTCCCAAGTGCGGTGGCGAGTATCGCGCTGGCTTTACGGAATGCGCCGACTGCCAGGTTGCGTTGGTGGATCAGCCGGTCGAGGTGGCCCAGGCACCGGCTCAGCCGATGCTTGAACTGGTAACCGTGTTTAAGTCGGGTAATCCAGCCATCGTTCCCTTGGCGAAATCCTTGCTCGAATCAGCCGAGATTGATTTCGTCACGAAGGGCGAGAGGTTGCAAGATGTGATCGGTTGGGGGCGATTCCCGGCTGGACTGAACCTCGCAGTTGGTCCCGTCGAATTCCAAGTCGCCATGGAGGATGCGGAAGAAGCGAGACGGTTGCTCGAGGACCTGCACGAAGGTAGCCGACTCGACAGCAACCCACGGGACTACGGTGACGACGACGGCTAACAACCGGCTGAAGCCGGCGGCGCGCGGGAGGCCGGTGGAAGAGTGAGAGGCTGCGCACGCGCGCCGCAGCTTAGCCGGAGCGTTGGACGACCAGAGGTTTGCTGACCATGCGACTATTTGACCCTCAAGCCCCGATGACGGTTCGTATCGGAGCCGGTCTGATGGTTGTAGGGGTGGTCCTGGCTTTCATGCGTGAAGTGTCGGCCCGTTGGCTGAGCGGCGGACCGCAGCCTGGCATCTGGGTGGGTCTCATTGCGCCAATCCTGGGGTTGATGGTCGGTGTAATCTGGGCGCGCGGCATAGGTCAGATGATTGGTATCTACTATTGGTGCTGGGTTGCCTTGGTATCAGCACTGATCCTCATGTTCGCGGTGCTGCTGCCACTTTCTTGGACGGGGCAGATCACTCCGGTGCGCTGGAAGCCTTGGACTCCGCTGTCGACGCTCGAGGGGGCGTGCGCAATTGGGAGTGCGGTGCTCCTGCTTGTGAAACCCAGCATTGGCGCGTTTTGGAAACGAGGCCTTAGCAGTGCGAAGAGTCCGCATGTCGTCTAACAGCCGGCTGAAGCTGGCGGAGCGCGGGAGGCCCGTGGTGGATTGAGAGGCTGCGCACGCGCGCCGCAGCTTAGCCGGGGCGTTAGACGCACTGAGCGATGTGGGAAAGAGTTGAACCTTGCTTGAAGCGCGGAACTACTTGGTGCGACTTGCTGACTACGTGGCCCTCGTGTACCACGAGGCTCGCAACGTTCGCTATCTTATCCGGGCGCAGTCGGTCGACTCCGAGCCTTGGAAGTACGTGGTCGCGCTTCCCGTGAGTCGGCACGACGCGTGGACGGCGTTGCAGGTCGTTCGTGCTGAGGCTACGAGCGCCACGAGCGTTGCGGGCGTTCTCCTCCCCTTCGAGCATCGCTTCCGAGTAACCTTGAGCCAGCTCGCGGAGCTATATGCTAACCAGGGGTGGCGGCACGCGTCGTACGGTGGCAATGCGTGGAAGAGCATTACTGAACTGGTCCGTGAACTCTCTATGTCGGTCGAGGCAGGCCGGCTATTCGATGCCGACCGGTCACTCAAGGCGCTCGGCGCGGCACGCCACAACACGGGCCTCCTGGCTGACAAGCTGTCACGGCTCGATCATGTGCATCAGCACGCGAAATCGCACGACGGCGTCTAACAACCGGCTGAAGCTGGGGGCGCGCGGGAGGTTGGTGGCGGAGTGAGAGGTTGAGCACGCGCGCCGCAGCTTAGCCGGGGCGTTAGGCCGATAGGGGACACTGATGAGTGGTCCGCTCAGGAGCAGCATTCTGAGGCGAATACTCATGCTTCTCTGCGTGGTTCTATTCGCGACCGTGGTCGTAGTGTTTGGCGTCCCCAGCTCAGCGAGGTTGTCGTGCCTGTTCAGCATGTACGATGGTATCCGGCTGGTAGCCATCATGATCGCGACGTTGCTGGTCGGTGCGCTTACCCACGTTCGCGCCCACCGCTGGGTGGCAACGCTGGCGTCCGCTTCCCTTGCCGCTTTGGCAACCTTTATGCTCTCGTTCGCTATTATCCCCGGTGGTCGTGGCGTTCCGCAGCGTGCACGGGCCGCGGTGGCCATGAGTCAGATGCGTGCGATCGCGGGCCAGCTCCATGCCGGTCGACCGACTGGGCTCATAGATCCATGGTGCCACCCCTACGAGATCGCGGCATCGCCATCGGGCTACACGGTAATATCCTATGGCCAGGACGGCGTGCGTGACGTGCCGCTTGGTGAGCCGTACCCAAATGGCCCAGCCACTTCCTACACGAACGACTTGGTATTCACAGCCGGGCGGTTCACGCGATATCCCGAGGGGCTAATCCCATGAACGGCCCAACAACCGGCTGAAGCTGACGGAGCCGCGCGTCACGCCGCTTGCTGAAAAGCGCAAGCGTCGCGCCACGCGGCCCGCAGCTAAGCCGGGGCGTTCGGCGGACAAAGTGAGCGTAGGAGCTTGGAGCCGCACTGCACCCGAAAGACGAACGGCGGGTATACGCTGACTAGTCGGGACGTGTTCAACGCCATTATGCACCGCAGATGCGCTCAGGTTCTGAGTTCGAGCGCAGGGTGCCAGGGGGTGAGCGTGGCGCGCATCGCAGTTCGCTATTGCGCATATTGAATCTCTGGCCTACACGCCGTCCGTGTGGCGGCGCGGCTTCGTCGCGAGTTGGGCACCGACGTCGACATGGTTCGCGGCCACTACGGCGAATTCAAGGTACTGGTCGATGGCGTGACCGTGATCGATGGTGGCGCGTTGGCGGCGCTGGGCGTTCTCCCCTCAGGTCGGAAGGTCGTCAACGCGGTGCGGGCTCGCTTGTCCGGTTGACGCGATCGAGACACTGCGCCTCAGTGTGGTGCCTGAAGGCAATGCGGAAGGACGGGCCGCCGAACAACCGGTTGCAGGCGACGGTGGGCGGGTTGGGAGGTGCTGGGCCGGCGCGTAGGGCATTCGCCCACCGCGCCTGAACCGGGGCGTTAGCCGACTTGTGCCTCTGGGTAGAGGGTTGGGGGATGACCCGAGAGCGTGTAGTAACACTCGTCCTAGCCGTGGTCGCGGGTCTGTCATTCTCGGCTTGCCGGGCCGATCCTCATGATCTGCAGGCGTATGTCATTGAGGTTCGTAACCTCGGCATGACAGAGAGCGCAGAGAGCGATCTGTCCATGGTTGCCGCTATAAGGACCGGCGGCACGCTATTGACCTTCTCTAAGGACGACGTTAGCGGCCTATATCTCTCAAGTTACATGAGTACGGCCTGCCCGGCCCCGGGCGCGGACCCCGAACGAATCAAAGAATGGCAGGCAGAGTTGCAGGGGCGGGTAGAGCGCGACGTGGTAACTCTGCGCCATCTCGCCGATCGAGACGCATCGGGATTCGTATCGACTCCTGAAGCTCGGGAATTCAGAGAACTGGTCGAATTCGGCTACTTGGCAGCTCACATTGTCAAGAGTGAGGCTGCGGCCATCTCGATCTTGGCCCGTGCTGCGCACATGGCCGAAAATAAGGTGGCAGGCCGGGTGGCGGAGTACAACACGCTAGCCGAGAGGTTGAATGAATCTTCAGATGTCAAGGTTCCCATGGTTGACCTGACCGGGCATGAGGTGCGCGCTTTAGAATCTGGCCAGGAGTCTTGGTAATGACGACGTCGGCTAACAACCGGCTGAAGCTGGCGGCGCGCGGGAGGCCCGTGGCGGAGTGGTAGGCGGCGCACGCGCGCCGCAGCTTAGCTAGATGGCTTGGAGCTATCGAGGTGATATGACTGTCAGACGGGTGCTTATCGCAATAATCTTGCCTTGTCTGGCGTGTATTCAGACGCCGCGGGCGTCGGAGCCTTCGGCCTCGTCAACGCCAAGCATCGAGATCGGGCGAGTGCGGACGCTATTCCGGGTTGCTCTGGACATTAGGGCTGGCGACACCGCTTTGGTCATTCCTGTGTGCGATACCGATGCGTTAGAGGAACTGTTCTTGTGTAGCTTGGCCTCGGAGCTGCAGGTTCAATCATCTCAAGGCTGGGTCCCGGCGCCCACACCTCGAGTCGGACCCCTTCTGGGTGGCATTTCGCTGGACCGTGCCAAGGCCAGCGTTGTTCAGCCAGGCTCGAGCACCCGCTTCGTGTTCCAGTTTGCCAAGCACGTGTACGTACTAGGCAAGGGGCAGCAGTTGCGGGTTGTGGTACACGCGTGGCCGGATGAGGTCGCAATGCGAAGCAATGGTCCCAAGATTCATATTGAAGGCCCCGTGTTTACTCTCCCGTGACGTGGTCCGAGGTGCGCCATCTAACTACGGCTTGCAGCCGACAGACGGCGCGCCTTCATCGGGGGCATCGTGCCCTTCGGGTCGGTTGCACGCCGCCTGCGGCTGAAGCCGGGCGTTAGACGGCTACGGGGATCGAGAGATGTCGCGAAGCATTCATCGCAATCGGGGCAAGAAGCACCTCAAGCGCGGTACCTCAGATCACGCTGAGGTGGTTTCCGCCCTGGTCAGAAAGCGGGGCGTGAAACGTTTCGTTCGCCTTGCTCGTAGCGAACAACGACCCACTCCACTCTTCCCCGTGAGCTCTGATGCTCTTGCCGTTTCCGTTGCCGATCATGGTCCTGGCATCTACTATCCCGCGACCGAGACCGATCTTCGTTGTGTCATGGACCGCTTACCACTTGGTACGTTGGTTGGCGTGACGAGGGTTCAGCTCGAACTTGGGACAGCCGAGATGCTAAAGGCGCGAGGCGCACGGCAAGACAGTGAGCTTTGGAATTACGCCGTCCAACAACCGGCTGAAGCTGGCGGCGCTCGGTAGGCCGGTGGCGGAGTGAGAAGCTGAGCACCCGCGCCGCAGCCTAGCCGGGGCGTTATACGGACCGAGGAACGGGTAGGAGGTCGGTCCGCGGCCCTTCGGTTGCGCCGCAGGCAGGAGGCGACCGTGCCTTACACGAACGAACAGGAGGTGGAGTTCAAGCGGCTGTTCGCCATACGTCGGAAGCGGCAGATCGTGCTCGCCATATTCTTGTTCGTCGCCATAATCGCGGTGGTCTTTCTGGACGAGTCAGATCCGCAGGGTCTTCTCGGAATTCCACACGCTGTCTGGGGTGCGGGTTTCGTTGTCCTGGTTCTGGTGGCACTGATCTTCTCGTTTCGCAACTGGCGCTGCCCGGCGTGCGACCGGTACCTGGGTAAGCAGATGAACCCAAGATACTGTTCAAAGTGTGGCGTCGTGCTGCGGTGAACCGTGGACAATCTGTCCGGAGTGCTTGCTCAGTTCTGGACGTGCTGGTTTCCGCGGGCCGCATAACTACGGCGTGCAGCCGTCGGCGGCGCGGACGGCCATGCTCTTTTCAGCGACTGCGTGGCGCCACCGCGCCTGAACCAGGGCGTTATGCCGACTTATTAACCCGCGGTGAGTGAGCGATCAGCTGGAGTCCGGGGTCTGGGTTTCCCCATTCGCTCCATCGAGCGATGCTTCCGGCATCATGCGCCTGCGTCGGGCCGCGAACACGTCCGGCGTGCGGGAATTGCCGAGGTGCATTCCTTCTTGACCGGTTCGGCGGGATGGTGCCAGAATCAGCCAACGAACCACTGCCTGTCACGAGGAGATTCCCATGCGCCTGCGCGCCATTTTGTTGCTCGTGTTTGCCGTGTTGCTTCTCCACGCCGCCCGGACCCGTGTCGCTGCCGACCCGCCGCCACCCAGCATCATTTCGGCGGTCGGATGGATTACACCCATCTCCCCGGAGAATACAAACTGTCCGGTGGCGACCCACGATCTCCGGGAGTGCCAAAGCCTTCCGCCGGGCTATTACCTAGTCATCGAGAAGACCAACGGATGGGCGAAAATCGGCGGCTGGGGAACGGTCCGCGGGGCCTTGGACCTGGATGCATGCGCGCCGTACAGGTTGATTCACGTCCGCCGGCTGGCTAAGAAGACTGACGTGTTCCCGCTCCCCTGCAATTAACGCGTCGTGCCCGTCCCGTCGCTTGCAAAGAGCGGCAAGCGCCGCACCCGGGCGGCCCGCAGGTCACGCATGCGTTAGGCGCTCAGAGGCCGGTCTTAGTGTCCGTCCATGGTACTGGGAGGCACGCGAGCCATGAGATCGCTACCTAGGTTGCTCCTCGGAGCCAGTGCTGTCATTCTGGCTGTCGGAGGCTACTTGCACGCCACAGCATTCGAACGCGCGCTGTCGGCGGTCACGGCATCAAATCTGACGTCGTTCTATGCTCAATCCTTCAAGGCGCTCTGGCTCATCGATTCTGCCAGCTTGCTCACACTTGCTATCATTTTCGGGCTCTGTGCCGCTCGTCCTAGCACTGTGTCGCGGCCGGTGATTGTGCTCTTGGCGTGTATTCC
>Ga0070694_100001453_pt1 | contig 13889 bp, 12 predicted proteins | sample KBSK1251metaG_FD_65470 | JGI IMG/M metagenome (GOLD analysis project Ga0070694, IMG submission 65470) | Corn, switchgrass and miscanthus rhizosphere microbial communities from Kellogg Biological Station, Michigan, USA - KBS K1-25-1 metaG | ecosystem: Host-associated > Plants > Roots >... | reverse complement strand
CCGATATAGGCGAAGAAGACAATCGCAGCCCCCTGGTGGATGCCGGTGAAGCCGTTCGGCGCGAACGGATGATAGTTCTCCGGATGGATGTTGAGGAGGCCGACCCCGACGAACAGCCCGAGCGCGAGCAGCTTGATCACGACCATCACGTTGTTCGCGGTGGAGCTCTCGCGCGCGCCGCGCAGCAGCAGCCACGTGATCACCATCACGATGCCGAACGCCGGCAGGTTCACGAGGACGGGCACGCCGGCGATGCGCGGGGCGGTGTCGAGCAGACCGTGGATCGCTGTGTCGGAACTGAGCAGCGCGGTGCGATACCCCGTCGTCAGGAACGGCGGCAGCTGCACGCCCGCGCCGCGCATCAGGGTCGTGAAGTAGTCGCCCCACGAGATGGCGACCGCGACGTTGCCGACGGCGTACTCGAGAATCAGGTCCCAGCCGATGATCCACGCGACCAGCTCGCCGAGCGTCGCGTACGAGTAGGCGTATGCGCTTCCCGCCTGGGGGATCATCGCGGCCAGCTCCGCGTAGCAGAGCGCGGCGAGCGCGCACGCCGCGCCCAGCAGCAGGAACGAGAAGACCAGCCCCGGTCCCGCGCCGTAGCGAATCACCTCGCCGTTCGGCCCCGTCTGCCCCGCGGCGGCGGTGCCGATGGCGCCGAAGATGCCGGCGCCAATCACCGCGCCGATGGCGAGCATGATCAAATCGCCGGCGCCGAGGACGCGCTTCAGCGACTGCGCGCCCTCCACGCCCGGCTGCAGATCGGCAATCGGCTTCCGCTCGAACAGTTGTGACATGAGGGCGCGGTTAGTCTACGTCGAAGCGGTAGGCGGTTTCGTTCGAGGCGACCACGAGCTCGCCGCTCGGCCCGAACGCGACGCCCACGAGCGTCGAACCGGCCACGACCGGCGTGAACGAGCCGTCCGCCTCGAGCCTGTGCAGGCCGCTCGACCCCGCCAGCGCGTCGATCACGTACAGCCTGCGGTCGGGGCCGAAGGCCAGCCCCTGCGGTCTTCCGAGCGAAGACGCGATCGTCGTGATCGTGCCGCGCCGATCGATCTTGTAGATGGGATCGTAGGTACCGAGCGTGGGCGCGGTGACGTGCAGCTCGCCGTCCGGGCTCATGGCGAGATGGAACGCGGCGACACTCGCGGGGAGCATCGCGTACGCCGACGCGCGGCCGTCGCGCACGCGGAAGATCGTGCCCGACCGGTCGCCGACGAACATCCATCCGTCCTCGTCGAACGCGATGCCGCAGGCCACGCCGAGATCCGTCGCGATCTGTTCGGGCGTGCCGTCCGGCGCCACGCGGTAGACCGAGCCCTCGAACCGGCTCGAGACATACAGCTTCGCATCGGGACCGAGAGCCATCGACGTCGCGTTGACGATGCCCGACGCGAACGGCTCGCGCGTCCCCTCCGGCGTGACGCGGAAGATCGAGACGGGCGAATCCTGCCCGCGCGATCCGCTGTAGGTCACGAAGAGGTTGCCCGCGCGATCGAAGACCGGGTTGTCCACCTGGTGAAGGCCGGTCGCCCACACCGACCCGATGGACACCTGGCCAATCGTCCGGTCCCCGAGCAGGACGGGAACGCGGCCGCCCTCGATCTCCTCGGGGATCGTAATCACGAGCCGCCGGCTCGACGCGAACGCGATGCGCGCGGGCGTATCGCGCAGCAGGACTTCGGCCGCGTCGTCAACGGAAAAGCCGGACCCGGTGATGGTGACGCGGCCACGCCCGACGGCGCGTTCGGGTACGACTGAGGTGACAGCCGCCACCCCGTCAGTCTATCGCTTGAGATTTGGGATTTGGGATTTGGGATTTGGGATTTGGGATTTGGAGCTTGGGATTTGGAGCTTGGGATTTAACTGTCGTCCAGCTCCATGTTCCAGTACAGGTAGTCGCGCCAGCTCTCCGGCGCGTTGCGGAGTCCGACCGTGATGCGGATCGCCGGGGCGGAATCGGGCCGCCTCGGGTGCCGCTGCAGGCGCATACCCGCCTCAGCCGGTGTCCGGCCTCCCTTCTTCCGGTTGCAGGTCACGCAGCAGGTGACGATGTTCTCCCAGTCCTTGCGGCCCCCCTGCGCGACCGGCACGACGTGGTCGAACGTCAGCTCGGAGGTCGGGTACGACTCGCTGCAGTACTGGCACGTGTGGTTGTCGCGCGCGTAGATGTTCGCGCGTGAGAACGGCACGTAATCGAACCGGCGTTTGATCTTGACGAAGCGGAGGAGGCGGATGACGGAGGGCAGCTTGAAACTGACCGTAACCGTCCTTATCTCGCGCTCGTGATGCGCGATCACCTCCACTTTTCCCTGGCACCAGAGCGTAATCGCCTTCTGCCAGTGAACGACCTTGAGAGGTTCGTACGACGCGTTCAGAAGGAGCGCCTGCTCCATATCCGTGACCATGATGCCGGACGCCGGACGGGGTGTCAAGAATCGTCGCTGCCCAAAAACCAAGTAACAAAAGGGGTTAGCCGGTTACAATACGTGTGGTTGAAGGGACTGCGACCAACGCTTTTCGTTTTGATCGCCCTCTCCGCGGCCGCGTGTGCCACGACCGGTGGCCCACCTCGTCCTCGCCCGTTCCCGGGCGCGCCACCTCCACCGTCGGCCGCCCCTCCCGCTCCCGTCGGACCGCCTGTCGTGGTGCCGCCGGTGCCTCCCGCGCCGACGGCGATTGTCTCGACCGCCATGGGCCTCCGTGGCATTCCGTACCGGAACGGCGGCAGCGACCCGTCTGGGTTCGATTGCAGCGGCTTCGTGCAGTGGGTGTTCGCGCAGAACGGCGTCCGCCTGCCGCGCGAGGTGCGCGATCAGTACGGGGCGGGAGACAAGATCGATCTACGAGACGTGACGCCCGGCGACCTGCTGTTCTTCGAGACGGTCAGTAAGGGCGCGTCGCACGTGGGCGTCGCGATTGGCGGGGATCAGTTCGTCCACGCGCCGAGCTCGACTGGCGTCGTGCGCGTGGAGCGATTCACCGCGAGCTACTGGGCGAGGCGCTTCGTCGGCGCGCGCCGGATCGCCACCGAGAACACAAATGACATAGCCACGAAGGACACGAACTTTTAAGAAGTGCTCTTCGTGGTGATCAGGCGGCGCAGAACTTCCCTTTGCGAACGAGCGTGCGCGACGTCGTCGGCATGAAGTGCCGCACGACGATGTCGTCTTCGCTGAAACGCGTCGCCACGCGCGGTGTCTTCACCGGCTCGACGCGGCAGCCCTCCATCTCCACGGGCGGCGCGGGCTGCGGGTCGACGACCTCCGTGTAGCGCTGCGGATACGACGGGAACGACCGGAACGTCGTGCCGACGACCCCGCCGAACTTCTCGGTCATTTCCGCGAAGGAATACTGCAGGAACTCGTAGGTGTCCGGGTCCGGCTTCGAGTCGAGGTACTGCCGCACCATGGCGACGACGTCCTCGAAGAACCGATCGCCGTGGCAGTTGGCCGCGTAGGTGCCGTCGGCCCGTTCCATCCGGCGGATGCCCGGCCGCTCCGGATCGATGTGATAGAGCTCGTGGACGATCGTATCGAGCTTCGCGATCCAGTTCGGGCCGCCGGTGTAGTGCACCTGCTTGCGCGAGCGCGAGAGCTGCTGGTCGCAGAAGCGCGGTAGCGCGAACGAAATCATGTAGTCGATCGACTGGGTCCCGATCGAAACCTGCGGCGACTTGGTGACGAACCACTCCGAGCGGCGCGTGAGCTTGCCGGTCTTCCGATCGCGCCAGAAGTAATAGCCGGGCTCGCTGGCTGGCAGGCTGATGCAGTGGCACGTGGCGTATGCGCCCTCCGCGTGCGTCCGGCCGCCACGGGCGAAGACCAGCACCTTGCTCATGTCGATGAACGAAAGGGTCGGAACCCTCGACACGACGTCTTCCATGAGCAGCGATATGCGCTCGGTGTAGTTGATCAAATCCGTTTCAGCTGTTGGGGTTACGGAGAACGAGCCGCGCTTAATGTACGGGACTCGCGCTCAAAAGCGCAAGCGGATGCGTAACCATTACGAACCTGCTTGCCTCTCCCAACGAACCCGCTGCCCTCTTTCGTACGATGATCTCGGCACCGGGTGTCCGGGCCTGCACTCGGCTGTTTTCTTTTTTTTATTGCTGGGTTGGCTGGGTCGGCTGAGCTGGCTCACCAGGCTCAACGCGTTCCGGCGCTGGCGCCGGGGTGGCCGGTTCGGGTTCCGGGGCCGGTTCCGAAACGTCGGTCGGGGGCGCGGCGGTCTCGCCCGTGGTTCCGTCGCTTGGCTGCGGCTCGTTGTTGACGACCGGCACGGCCGTCGGCGGCACGTAGCCGCCCATCCGCGACAGGATGATGCGCTGGCGGCGCAACAGCCGCACGTTGGGATGTGCAGGACTGTACACGCGCGGGTTGATGATGGCGCCGGCGAGCAGCGCCGCCTGCTCCGGGCTCAACGATGCGGCCGACCCGCCGAAGTAGCTGCGCGCCGCCGCCTCGGCGCCCCAGATGCCGTCGCCCCACTCGATCACGTTCAGGTAGATCTCCAAGATGCGCGCCTTCGACAGCTCCGCTTCGAGGCGGCGCGCGATGATCAGCTCGCGCACCTTGCGGATGGGGTCGCGCGACGGCGACAGGTAGAGGTTCTTCGCCAGCTGCTGGGTGATCGTGCTCCCGCCGCGAATGGCTTTGCCCTTCTCGATGTCGTTCCTGATCGAGATCTTCAGCTGCTCCATGTCGATCCCCTCGTGCTGCCAGAAGGCATCGTCTTCGGCGACGAGCACGGCGCGCTTCAGGCTCTGCGAGATGCGCGTGTAGGGGACCCAGATCTGGTAATGACGGAGCGGCTTGCCTTGCTGTGCGGCCTCGCGCTCGCGCAGTTGCATGAACGCAGTCGTCTTTGGATTGGCGGTCGCCAGCGTGCGGACGTCCGGCAGCGTCAGGTAGACGTACGCGAAGAACGCGAAGACGAGCGCGGCGAGCGCGCCGAGACCGCGAAGGACGGCACGGCCGGCTTTCACGGCTAGCCCGCCACCACGATCTTGATCCGCCTGCCTGCCGCCGGCTGCGAATTCGGCTCGGCGCCGTTCATGATCGCGAGCGTCATCGGCTTGACGACCCCGCCGGAGCGCTCTGCGATCGACTGCCACGAGTCGCCCTGCCGGACGACGTAGATGTCCACGCGATTGGGATGCACGGCCTCGGCTTCGGCGGCGGAGATCGGCTTGAACGAGCGAATGCTCGTCAGGATCGCCGAATCGAGCGGCTCGAACACGTTTGGCGCGCTGAAGCCCGCGACGAGATAGACGTTGCCGTTGTGGATGATGTGCGCCGCGCGCATCGTCACGTTGCCGAGGCCTTGAAGCGAACCCTGGTACAACCCGATGAACGCATCCAGGCCGTTGACCTGTTGCCGCGCGCCGCTGACGATCCGGAAGCCGGCGTTCTGCATCGACGTGCGCGCGATCTGCTCGCTGCCGCTGCCGCGCGGCATCTCCACCTGCTCGAGCAGCATGTAGACGTCGGCCCCGGGGGCCTTCGCAACGACCTGCTGGGGACTGTTCTCGATGTCCCAGCCGTTCGGGAAATCGACGCGGAAGCGCAGCGGCGGATGGATGAACGCCGCGCCGCGCACGATCCCCTGGTCCGGGTTGTCGCCGTAGATGATGCCGTCCACGGCGCGGAACATCGCATCCTGGTTGCGCTGGAGGTCGGTCCGGCCCGCCGACAGCTGCTGGACCGCCGGCTGAATGTCCTTCACGCGCGTGAGCGGCTCGGGATGCGTCTCGAGCCAGTTCGGCACGCCCTTGCTTTGCCCGGACGCCTCGTCCAGGCGTCCAAGCGTGGCCAGCATCTCGGGCACCCCGGCGGGGTCCCAGTTGCCGCGGGCCGCGTAGCGCGCGCCGAGCTGATCGGCCTGCAGCTCATCGCCGCGGCCGTACTTCAGGAAAAGGACCCCGAGGCCCTGCTCCGCCAAGCCGCCAAACTGCTGCGCCCCCGGAACGAAGATGCTCAGCGCGACGAGACCGACAGTGCCGCCGACCGCTCGCGTGTACTGCTGCGCCGCGTGACGCGCGGTGACGTGCCCCGTCTCATGCCCGAGCACGCCGGCGAGCTGTGCTTCGTCGTTGAGGAACGGCAGGATGCCGCGCGTGATGTAGATGGGCCCGCCCGGCAGCGCGAAGGCGTTGACGGCCGGGGTGTCGGCGACGTTGTAACGCCAGGGCAGGTTGGGACGCTCGGACAGCTTGGCGAGCTTCTGACCGACGCCGTTGACGTAATCCTGGAGATTCGCATTGTTGTAGATGCCCATCTCCTTCTTGACCTGCGCGTCGGCTTCCTGGCCCGCCGAAATCTCCTGCGCTTCGCTCATCAGGTTGATCTGGCGGCGGCCGGTCGCAGGGTTCGTCGCGCACGCGGCGAGAACGAGAGCGGTGACAACGAACAGCGATTTCATAGGCGTAGGGACCGACCCTCAGGTCGGCCCGACTCACACGCGAACCGGCAACACTCCCAACGCATCCAGCTGGCCGCGGATCGTCTCGACGATCTGCTTCGACGCCGGCCGCAGCGGCGGACGCGGCAGGCCGCCGTTGAACCCAAGCAGATCCAATGCCGCCTTGAGACCGGTGATGCCGAAGCCGCCGCCGATGGACCGCGCGAGCGGCGTCAGCCTGCGCTGCAGCGCGCGCGCCTCGGCAATCCTGTTCTCCTTGACGAGCTTCACCATCTCCACGCACTCATCCGGCACCAGCGCCGCCAGCGCGAGGACCGCCCCGTCGCATCCCACGCAGAGCGAGTGGAAGAGCGTCGTGGCCGAACCGGCGAGCACCGTGAAGTCGTCCGGCGTCCGGTTCACGCATTCGGTGATGTAGAGCAGGTCGTTGCCCGACTCCTTCATGCCGACGATGTTCGGATGGGCCGAGAGCTGCTCGACCGCGTCGGCGCCGAGCGTCACGCCGGTGTACATCGTCACGTTGTAGAGCAGCACGGGAATGCGCGACGCGTCCGCCACCTCCGCGTAGTGGCGGATGAACAGTTCGCTGGTCATCTGCGACTTGAAGAAGGACGGCGTCCGCACGAGCGCGGCGTCGGCGCCAAGGTCCGCGGCGCGCTGCGTGGCCGCGATGGTCGCCTTCGTCGATTCGCGGCCGGTGCCGACGATGAGCGGTCGGTCCTTCGGCACACCATCGCGGACGATCTCGATGACGCGCTCGGCTTCCTCTTCGTCGAGCTGCGGCGCCTCGCCGTTGGAGCCGAGCACGACGAGCCCCGTGAGGGGCGTCGTCATCCAGCGCTTGACGTTGCTGGCGAGCGCTTTCTCGTCCAGCGTGTCTTCGGTCGTGAAGGGGGTCGCAATGGGGGTGAAGACGCCGGCGAACTTCTTGGAGCTCATGGCCCCAATTGTACCTAGGCTTGGCGGCGACGTGGTTCGTGATCGGGCAAGTCGCGCTGCTTGGACTTATTGAGGCCGCGGGTCGCCCAGAAGCCGACGATGGCGACCAGGGCAGCGCAGATCAGGGCAGGAGCTATGAGAGGGCTAATCATCAGCTGACTGTACGTCTAGTATAACGCCCACGGTCCATAGGATCGTCACCGTTAGCACCGTGGTCATACTTTGCAGGGCTGTCACACTTCCGTATTGGACGTAGATGTCCAGCGGATAGAAGACGCCGATAAGCAGGGCCAACTCGCGCAGGAACTCGCTGCCCAACTTCCCGATTCTCCGCCTGGTGGCGTCCCTCATCGTGCCGCAGCCGAGAGCATTTCATCATCGTCTCATCGTCCTCGGCACACTATCACGCCGAAAGTTGTGACGAGATCGAACACACGAGCGCACGTTGCAAGATCTGCGTACGTCTCGCGACCACGATTGTTCGGCGCACGAGCCTGATACTCACGGCTCCAATTGAACCGGACTACGTCCGCTTCCCTGAACCAGCAGATTCACCGCAAGCACGACGAGGAAGATCGCGGCGGCGGGCGCCAGCATCCACGGCGCCTCGGCGACGAGCGACACGTTCGACGCGTCGTGGAGCATCGTGCCCCACGTGGGCACGGTGTCCGGGAAGCCGAGGCCGACGTACGACAGCGTCGCCTCCGCGAGAATGAACGCGGGGAGCAGCAGCGTGGCCTGCGTCGCAAGGTAGCCGCGCGTGGCGGGCAGCAGGTGAACCGCGAGCAGACGTACTGGACCGGCGCCGAGCGCGCGGCCGGCGGTCACGTACTCCCGTTCGCGTTCGGAGGCGATGATGCCGCGCACGCCGCGCGCCACGACGGGCCAGCCGACCAGCGCGAAGATGCCGACCAGCAGCGCGAACACCTCCGCGGGCGGCAGCACGAGCGGCATCACCGCGCGCAGCGCGAGCACCACGTAAATCGCGGGCAGCACCAGCACGAAATCCGAGAAGCGCGAGAGCGCCTCGTCAACGGTGCCGCCGGCAAAGCCGGCAACGCCGCCGATGGCGGCGCCGAACAGCATCGCCGCGAGCGTCGCCAGCACGGCGAGGCCGAGCGAGGCCCGCGAGCCGTAGAGCAGCCGCGAGAAGATGTCGCGGCCGTACGAGTCCGCGCCGAGCAGCAGCAGCGGCGGCTGGTCGTCGGCGCTCGAGAGCAGGTGCCCGCGGAACCATTGGAGCCGGACCGGACGGTCGCGCATCTCCTCGAAGCGGCGCTCCAGGCGGCTGACGATGCGCATCGGGTAGAAGTACGCGCCGCCGCTGTCGACGCGCACGCGCGTCGGCGGCGCGAAGAGATAGGCGTCGAACTGACGATCCGGGGAATTCGGCGCGAGAAACGGCGCGGCGACAGCAACGAGGACGATGGCGATGAGGAGGGCCTGACCGGCGGCCTTCACGCCGTCTGCCCCTCGCGCACGCGCGGGTCGGCGGCAAACAGAAGGAGATCGGACACGAGGCTGCCGAAGGCGAGGAACACGCCACCCATCGCGGCGCAGCCGGCGACCAGGTAGATGTCGCGCGCGCGCAGCGCTTCGTACATCAGGCGGCCGAGACCCGGCCATGCCGTGACGTACTCCACGACGAACGACCCGGAGAGCAGCGCGCCAATCGCCAGGCCGTAAATCGCACACATCGATCGCAGCGAGACGCGCCAGGCATGATCGAGCAGCAGCTGCCGCCACGTGACGCCGCGGGCCAGCGCCGCGACGACGAACGGCTGATGAATGGTCTCGGTCATCGCCTGCGACTGCAGGCGCTCGAAGGTGGCCGCAAGCGGCAGCGCCAGCGCGAGCGCCGGCAGCGGCAGGTGCCGCGCGACGTCGAGCATCCACGCCGACCACCCCGCATCAACTGCCTCGACCGACGTCATGCCTCCTGTCGGCAGCCATCCCGTGCGGGAGGCGATGAAGAGCAGCAGCAGCGACGTGAGGAGCGGCGGTATCGAGAGGCAGACGAGTGAAACCGTGCGGATGGTGCCGGCCAGCGCGCCTCGGCGGCTGCCGGTGACGATGCCGAGCGGAATGCCCGCGAGCGTCGCAATCGCCAGCGCGGCCACGGCGAGGACCGCGGTGTTCCCGGCGGCGCGGCGGATCAACCCGCCGACGGGACGGTTGTAGAGAAACGAGTCGCCGAAGTCGAAGCGGACCGCGCGAAGCGCCCATCCGCCGAGCTGCGCGACGGGACTGCGATTGAGGTCGAACCGCTCACGCGTCCGCGCGATCTCCTCAGGCCTCGCGCGGGGCCCCAGCTCCGTCGTCACGTCGCCGGGCGCCAGCCGGGTCAGCAGCAGCGCCGAGGACGAGACCGTGACGACGAGCAGAAGCGCGAACAGGAGACGTCGAAGGAGGAAACGCGCCACGAGCGTAGTGTAGGGCGCCCCGTTTACGGGGCGCCAGATATAAGGGAAGGTTTACCGGGTGCCCGATTGCCGGACGCTGAGCATGTCCGCGTTCCAGAGCGCGACCGGCCGCAGCACCGACGGCTTCACCCCCTGCACGCGCGCGTTGTAGGCGTAATACATGCGCGGGGTCGCGAAGTAGATCACGGGGAGATTCTCCGCGAAGATGCGCTGCACCTCATTGAAGATCTCCTTGCGGCGCGCCTGGTCGAGCGTCGCGATCTGCTCCTTCATCAGCGCGTCGATGCGCGTCTCCCACGGCTCGGGGTTGCTGTCGCCGAAATGCCAGAAGTGCGCGTCGCCGCTACTCGACCACATGTCGAGCTCCGACGCGGGGTCGACGTCGGTGGTAACGAACCGCATATACATCAACTCGTAGTCCGACTTGATCATCCGCTGGATCATCGTCGCGTAGTCGAGCGGCGCCGGCTCGATGGCGATACCGGCCTGCGCGAGCTGCGTGCGGAGGTCCGCCAGCCCGCGCTCGTACCAGCCGATGCCGCGCTGCGTGATCACGGTGAAGCGCGCCTCGTGCCCCGCCGCGTCCTCGACCACCCCGTTGCCGTCACGGTCCTCCAGCCCCAGGCCCTTCAGGACCTCCTTGGCCTTGTTCACGTCGTGGAAGTACCGCGGCACGTCGGGCCAGAACCACGCCGTGTTGCCCGGCGTGACCGGTCCCCAGACGGGCACCGCCGCGCCGAGAAAGACGTTCTCCGCGAACTTCTCGCGATCGACCGCGTAGGAAATCGCCTGGCGGAACTCGGGCCGGCGCACGAACGCGAACCGCGGATCGGTCTTCCACGCCTCGGGCTTCAGGTTGAACCAGAAGGCGTCGGCCTGCGGCGAGAGACCGATCTCGCTGACCTTCAGCGTCCCCTTGTCCTCCGCTCGCTTCGCCGGCACGTAGTCCTCCGGACGCAGCTCGGTCTGCGTCAGGTCGAGGTCGCCCGACTGCAGGCGCAGCAGCTCCGCGTCCTGGTCCGGGACGATCTCGTAGACGATGCGATCGAGGTACGGCAGCGCGGTGCCGTCCGCCGCCTTGCGCCAGTAGCGCGGGTTGCGATCGAAGATCAGCCGCTGGTTCGGCACGTACTCGCGGAGCACGAACGGACCGGTGCCGACGATCTCGGAGGGCGCCGTGTCGGTCCCCCACGCCTTCGAGAACGTGCCGGCCCTCAGCGCCCCTTCGAGCTTGTGCTTCGGCACGATCCAGAGGCCGTCGAGCAGACGCAGGCCCGGCCCCGACGGCGCTGGAAACCTGATGTCGACGGTCGCCGCATCCGGCGCCGACGCGGTGATCGGCTTCCCGTCGACCTTCAGCGTGTCGGCGATGAAGCTCTCACTCTTCGGATCGAAGATCGCCTGCACCGAGAACAGCACGTCGTCCGAGGTGAACGGGACGCCATCGGACCACGTGACGCCGGGGCGCAGGTGGAACGTGTAGGTCAGGCCGTCGGCCGAGACGTCCCATTTCTCCGCGAGCCACGGCTCCACCTCGAAGGTCGCGAAGTTGACCCGGACCAGGCGGCCCTGCGTCAGCATGCTGAGCACTTGGGTGGACTGCTCCTGGCCGATCAGGCGGTTGAAGGTGCGCGGGCCCGCGCGGCCGGAGGTGACAATCTGGCCGCCGCGGACCTGCGCTTCGGAGATAGCAATGGCGGGCGAGCCGTTATCGGGGGCTACGGTCGATCGCCAGAAAACAAATCCCGCCGCGAGAATGGCCGCAGTGATCAGGACGCCGAGCAGTCGCACTTTCATAGGCAGTTAGATTCTGCACACCCGGCCAAGAAGTTGGCCGTGCAAACGGCCCTCATGATGGATACGTAAAACACCAAAAAACCGGGCGCAAAGCACGGCCGTTGCACGCGTGCCCCCTGCTAGCGCCCCTGTAACCTCGGCTCAAGCATCCGTGCGGGGCAACCGGCTGGCTCTGCCCATGGTATCGGCGAAACCGCACGGCGGGCACACTCTGCCCATTTAACTCGTTTGAAGACAACACCTTAATTCATGGGCTTCCGTCTGCACAGCTTGCTGGCACCGCTCCTGCCATTGCTGAGGGCACGGAGGGCAAGAAGGTGTCCATTGACAGCGCAACCCCGACGACCCCAGTGAACACCCTAGAACCCAGACTCGGTCGAAGCGTCTCGATTGACCAAGCCGCGGTGCTGCTGAACGTGTCGCGGCGGACGATCTACAACCGGATCCGCGAGGGCAGGCTGCAAACCATTCGGACCATCGGTGGCTCGCAGCGGGTGCTTGTTGAATCGCTTCACGATCTCGGCTTCCGCCCGCAGGCGTTTCCCGCCTCGGCCGCGCAGGCCTCCTTCGACCAGCGTCCGCTGACGCGCTGATCGATCACGCCGGGTCGCTCGCCCGGCCTTATTGAACGCCCGAACCGGGCACCGAACGACCGGGCCCGATAGAGGAAGAACCCATGGCGACCCAGAGCCCGTCCTGTCAGAACTGGCTGGCGCAGACGGGGCACACCGCAGCATCCGGAAACCGACGGATGCTGCGAGCGGCACGGCTGGCCGTGACGGCCGCCGCAGTTCTTCTCGCGACGGTACCCGGAGCGGATGCGCAAGGCAAGCGGGCGCATCTGTCAGACGATCTCCAGCGCCATCTGGATGCTGGCGATCCGACGCCGACGACGGTCATCGTCAGCGGCACGAGCGACCAGGTCGCGGCCATCGCGGCGCGCCACGGGCTGAAGATCCGGCGGGCGCTAGCGAGCGGCGCGGTTCTCGACGTCCCGGCGGGGCGGCTCGATGAGCTCGCGGCCGATGCCGACGTCCCGCAGCTCTCCGGCGATCACGTCATCCGCGGACAAATGGCGGTCACCGACATCACCACGGGCGCCGATCAGGCGTGGGCTGGCGGCGTCGGGGCGGTCCGCCACGGCGTCACCGGCAAGAACGTCGGCGTCGCGCTGCTCGATTCGGGCGTGACGGTCGTTCCGCAGCTGCGCGGCCAGGTGAGCGCGCGCGTGGACATGATCGACTCGGCCGGGACCGGCAGGGACGAATACGGCCACGGCACGCACCTCGCCGGCATCATCGCGGGCGGCGGGGACCTGGCGGGCAACGGCCGCGGCCTCGCACCCGGCGCGCGCATCGTCAGCGTGAAGGTGCTGGGCGCGGACGGCTCGGGGCACGTGAGCGACCTGATCGAGGGGATCGACTGGGTCATCGCGAACCGCGAGCGCTATCACATCGACATCATCAACCTGTCGCTCGGCGCACCCGTTCAGCAGTCGTGGCGCGACGACCCGGTGTGCCAGGCCATCCAGCGCGCGTGGCGCGAGAACATCGTCACGGTCGCGGCCGCGGGCAACTTCGGCAAGACGTCCGACGGCACGGAGATTCTCGGCGCCGTCACCTCGCCCGGCAACTGCCCGTACTCGATCACCGCGGGCGCGGTGAACACGAAGGGGACGCCGTTCCGCAGCGACGACGTGATGGCGACCTACAGCTCGCGCGGGCCGACGATGATCGACCGGCTGCTGAAGCCGGACCTCGTCGCGCCGGGCAACCGGATTCGAAGCCTGCTGGCGCCGAACGCGGTGATCGCGCAGCAGCACCCGGAGCTGGTGGTGGGAAGCGGCGCGGATTCGCGGCTGGAGCTGTCGGGCACGAGCATGGCGTCGGCGGTGGTGGCGGGGGCGGCGGCGCTGCTGCTCGAGCGCAACGGCAAGGCGAACCCGGAGGCGATCCGGTCGCTGCTGCAGCTCGGCGCGGAGCGGATGCCCGGCGTCGGCGCGGTGCGCGAGGGTGCGGGGAGCCTGAACGTGCTGGCGTCGCTGACGATCGCGGAGAGCGGCCTTGCGAATCTTTCGACGTCGATCAGCGGCGAGTCCATCAGCGCGGGTCACCTCGCGTTCAGCGCAGCAGACGTCTACGGCGACCACATCGTCTGGGGCGACCACATCGTCTGGGGCGACCACATCGTCTGGGGCGACCACATCGTCTGGGGTGACCACATCGTCTGGGGTGACCACATCGTCTGGGGTGACCACATCGTCTGGGGTGACCACATCGTCTGGGGTGACCACATCGTCTGGGG
>Ga0070694_100001449_pt1 | contig 13901 bp, 13 predicted proteins | sample KBSK1251metaG_FD_65470 | JGI IMG/M metagenome (GOLD analysis project Ga0070694, IMG submission 65470) | Corn, switchgrass and miscanthus rhizosphere microbial communities from Kellogg Biological Station, Michigan, USA - KBS K1-25-1 metaG | ecosystem: Host-associated > Plants > Roots >... | reverse complement strand
TCTGGCCCTTGTAAGTCATAGGCGTGCCGCGCACGAGACCTTGCAGTTTTGCAAACGCGAGCAAGCTCCCGGTGGTCGTGAGTGCGCCGAGCATGACTTCGAAACCGAGTGCGCCCATCATCACTGGTTCGAGATGGCCTCCGTGTTTGAAAAACTCGGAAATGCCGACGAGCGCTGCCGCGAATGCACCAAACGCGTGTGAGAGCGCGGTTCGTTGTGGCATCGCTGTCATTGGTACCCACACGCCCATTGCGAGTCCCACGACGGAGCCGATCGCGAGCCCGATGAGGATCCACGTGTAGGTGACGATCTCGTGGTGCATCAGCGTGCCGACGATGGCCATCAACATGCCAAACTCGGCGAGATGCATACCGCGTTTCGCGGTTTCGGGGTGGCTCAACCCCTTCAATCCGAGGATGAAAAGAATCGAAGCGAGCAGGTAACTGAATTCGATGAAGTAGGTTTGCAGCAAGCTCTAGTCCTTTTTCACCAATTCTTTCCTCTTAAACATCTTCAGCATGCGGTCGGTAATCACGAAACCACCGACGACGTTCGTAGTCGAACAGGCAACGGCGATGACGCCGAGGATCGTACTGACCGTGCTGTAATTCGCACCGGCAGTGACGATCGAACCGACTAGCGAGATTCCGGAGATCGCGTTGGTTGCCGACATCAAAGGTGTATGCAGCAGCGGCGGAACTCGCGATATCACCTGGTAACCCAGAAACGCTGCGAGCGCGAAAACGTAAAGCGCGGAAATTAAAGTTTCATGTGTCACTGCTATTTCGCTCCGTTGACTCTTCTCTTCACTTCTTCAAAAAGGTACTCGTGCTCCGTCTCCACACCGATCTTCTCCATTCGCCGCCAGTACCATGCGGGCGACAGACGTGAAACGATCGTCGTCTTTCTCGTGATGAGCGTACGATTGCCTTCCTGCGTCAGGTCGTAACTCGCGTCCTTAAACGACAGCCACGGCCGTCCTGGAACATCAAACGCAACGATCTCGAGTTTCATCGACGTTGGTGGATTCCATTCGGTCACTCTCTCTTCGATGTGGCCCGACTCGAAGTAACAAGTTCGCGTGGCGCCGACACCTTCACCCGACATGGTACAACTCACCGGCACAGGCAGCCCGATCGTCATCAGAAGACCTTTCGACCCTTTGATCTGATCGAATGTTTTGAGTTGATTCCAAACGTGGTCGAGTGGTCCATCGACGAGGAGCGTGTTGGTAAATGTCTCAAACCGCGGTGTTCTTCTCGATTCTTCTTCCGCCTTATTTGCTCCCATGAGAAAGAACGGAAGCACGGCGAGCATCAGCAGCGTCGCTAAATGTTTCATTCTGACTCTATCGATTACTAAACGGCGGAATAACGCTCCGAGAAGTGCGCCGATCGTTAACCCTACCGCGATCAGAGGCGCGGACATCAGTACGCAAACCCAACCTTCCATGCCCGTCAGCACGAGTATCGCGGTGCAGAGCAGCGCCCCAAGGAAGATCGACGAGATAATCAGTCTCCTTCCTCGTACGACCAGCGCGGTCGCAAATCCGGTCGCGACGGGTAACAGTCCAAACAGCACCGTGCCCATCGAGCCGCTGCGATCGTTGACGAAGTAGAAACCGCCGGTGCCAAAGGCCGCCGCCGTGAGCATGCCTACCACCACTCCCGCAACCGCGATGCTGTCATCTTTCGGTTCAGGTTCCGGGGGGTTCAGGATAGTTTGAGTCATGGTTTATCGGGTGGGCTGTGAAATGCTTGCTGCTACTCGTTGGTTGACGATTTGCCCATCGTGCGTGACACACGATGGACCAACGACGTCGTCGTTCATGTCGATGTGCAACTGGCCGTCTCTGATCAGCAGCGACAGGAACGAGGTTATGTTGCGTGAGTAAAGCTGACTTGCATGCACCGGAACCGTGGCCGTCAGATTGGTTGGTGCGAGAATCGTTACGCCGTCGCGTTCGACTGTGATATCGGGCTGCGACAGCGCACAATTTCCGCCGGTCGATCCGGCGAGGTCGATAATGATCGAACCGCGCTTCATTCCCTCGACCGCTTCCTGCGTGATCAATAGCGGTGCACGCCGGCCCGGGACCTGTGCCGTCGTGATAATCACATCCGCAGTTTTGGCGTGTTCCGCAATCAGCGCACGGCCGCGATTCATTGCTTCGTCGGATAGCTCGACCGCGTAGCCACCGGCGTCCTCAGTTTTGATCCCGCCGAGATCCACTTCGAGAAATGTCGCGCCGAGCGATTTTACTTGTTCGCCTGCGGCGGCGCGCACGTCGTAACCTTCGACGACCGCGCCGAGGCGTCTCGCAGTTGCAATCGCTTGTAGTCCGGCAACGCCCGCGCCCAGAACTAACACGCGCGCTGGTGGCACAGTTCCGGCAGCAGTCATCAGCAGTGGAAACATTCGCGGAATGTGTGCGGCGCCGATCAATACCGCTTTGTACCCCGCGACGGTAGCCATCGACGAAAGCGCGTCCATTGCCTGGGCGCGCGTGATGCGCGGAATCAGCTCGACTGAAAAAGCCGTGACACCACGATCGACTGCGGGCACGAGCGCTGATGGTTCGTCGAGTGGACGCAGAAATCCGATCACAACCGCGCCCCGTTTCATTCGTGCGAAATCATTTTCTGGCGGGCGATTTACGACGGCGAGCACGTCGGCGTTGTTCAGGAGTGATTCTCGATCCGAACTTACTTCAGCGCCTGCTTCGCGGTAGTCATCGTCGGTGCGCGCGGCGCTCAATCCGGCGCCACTTTCGATTTGCACAGACGCTCCGAGCGCTGTCAGTTTCTTGATCGACTCCGGCATGAGCGCGACGCGTGCTTCATCCTGTTGCGTTTCCCGCAAGACAACGATGTTCATGGCTGGCTCCGTTGGCGGGTTAAAAAGGAAAAGCTGTGGGGAAGTTCGCGCGCGGTGTGGTCGCCAACAACTCCGGACTTTGGCATAGATGACGAATAGTTAATTGCGGCCGACGGGGATTTGCTCAAACGCGTGCAGTATAGCAAATTTAGCCGTAGCATAAATCTATGGAATACCAATTAGAAGAAGCCAAAAGTGTACTGCAACGTACTCCGGCGACGTTGAATTCGCTCCTCCGCGATCTTCCCGATGCGTGGATCGTGCCTAACGAAGGTCCTGACACGTGGAGCCCTTTTGATGTTGTTGGTCATTTGATCCATGGTGAAGAGACAGATTGGATTCCGCGAGCGAGGATTATTCTCGCGGATGGCGAAAACCGTTCGTTCGTACCATTCGATCGGTTTGCAATGTTTGAGAAGTCGAGAGGGAAGTCGTTGGGCGAACTACTCGACACGTTCGAGCGGTTGCGGAGCGAGAATCTGCGCGAGTTAGAACAGATGAACCTGACTCCCGAGCTACTGTCGAAGCGCGGAAAACACCCGGAACTTGGTATGGTAACTCTCAGCGAACTCTTATCGACGTGGGTCGTCCACGATCTGGGCCACATCGCGCAGGTCGTGCGCGTGATGTCAAAGCAATACGGTGACGCGGTCGGCCCATGGCGCGCGTATTTGTCGATTCTCAGCAGGTAAGTATCGAGATGAAAAAGTTTGTCTTTAGACTTTGCGCAGGAATCCTGACCTTCACGATTGGTATCACGGTAGCTGCGCTTTTCCGTGTTGACCGCCACCAACTACCACCGCAAATCGTAGTCACCGCAGTACTCCAGGTTCCCGGATCTCGAATTGTTCGTCCCCCTATTCCGGCAGATTGGAATAAGGTTACGGCTGATGGGCTATTCTCGTTTTACGTTCCGAAGAACATGAAGGTGAGCGGAAATGAGGTGAGCCCGGAAGCATCATGGGGCAGATCTTTTTTCACGAATGGGATAAGGCTCTACGCAGAGTATTCATCCTGGGAGGAGCGATATACGGGCGAATATCTGGCAAAGCAGTTCGAGTATGAGAAAGAAAGCGTCGAACTAGATGGCAGGAAAGCAGTCGTGCAAAGTTGGCGTTGGGCAGAGCAGTCTCGCTACAAATACAAGGCAGAAGTTCGCATCTATGACGTACAAGGCCGAATGCTCGTGCGGATGTCAGCTGACTGTAGGGAGCGTTCTGACGTAGAGCTAGCCAAGCGAATATTCAAGACCGTCCAGTTTCCATGAGCGTTCAACTTGCCTCCGCGATAGCGGCACACCTATAATTCCAGTCCGCTGCGGCGCATTGGTGTAGTCGGTTAACACGCTGCCCTCTCAAGGCAGAGATCACGGGTTCGAGTCCCGTATGCGCTGCCAAACAGTTTAGAGGTCGCTGGAAGTAGCTCCGGCGGCCTTTCTTTTTTGCCAGCCGTATTGAGGATTACTACACAGCTTTAACCTAGATTGGACCTATTAACGTCGGGTGCGTTTTGTTTGACATGGTCTAGGTGCGGGCGTAAATTAGGCCCGTTCACGGTCTCCTCGTACCGTTCAAAGCAAGTTCATTGACCTCGTTACCACCGTCAAATAGCAGGAGTTCTGTATGAAGATTAAGTTGATTGCTCTCGTTCTTCTTGGAGCGGGGGTACTTGCGGTCGGAGTAATTCGCAGTGCGTCAACAGTACAGAAGAAGGATGCTCCTTATAAAGACCGTCTTAAGTGGTATGCGAAAGAAGCGAAGACCCAAGGTCGCCAAAAGGTGTCTGTCCCCGCTCCTCTAGTTGAGTACCTGGGCGGAGCTGGAACCATATCATTAGAAGAAGCCTTCTCATCAACCACTGTCGTAATCGCACACTTGATTTCTAAACAAAGTTATCCCCGTAACGACGACATTATTACTTGGAACAAATTTGCCATTGATGAGGTTCTGTCCGAAGCGAAGGAACTGCCATGCCCAGGATGTCTGCCGCTGGATCCTCCATCCAATCTTTTGCCGCTTCAATCAGGTGAGTTTTTGATTTCAAAAACTGGCGGAACAGTGAACATTGACGGGGTTGAGGTAGAACAAAACGATCGTGACTTCCCCGACTATGAGCCGAACCAGAAATACCTGTTACTCATAAACCTCTACCCAGCGGGGACTGCACGGACCATTGGGGGGCCTGTCGGGGTATTTAGAATTCTTCAGAATGATAAGGTCTTACCCCTTCGTGAGAGTGAGCACAGGATTCGGAAAGATCTTAAAGAAAAGTATGGCAACTCACTTGAGCAGTTAAGAAAACATCTCAAAAGTAGTTAACAAATAGACCATTGATCAGCCGCTGTTCTGTCCTCTGAATCTTCACGGGAGTGGAAAATGATCAACAAGAAAACCCTGAGCGCAGTTTTCTTCGCACTGGCCGTTGTCGTTCTAGTATCCAACGCGCAAACGTCACAAGATCCTTGTCCTCCCGGTACGCCAAAATGCTACAGCGATCTAGCGCCTTATGCAGGTCACAACCTAAGCGCATCGCAACTACCTCCAAACCTCTGTCCGAGTGGGTGCGCAGGGGACAATCGCCGTGTAATTGTCATTCGGATCGATCTAAGTTGGGGAACGCAGACAAACTCGAACATCTGGAATGCAGTGCAGTGTGCAGCAGCAGCATGGAATAATGCGACTGACGGCGCATCGCCCCCTAACAAAACCGGTTATTACTTAGTGGTAGACCAAGCAAATCTGACAAATGTTGCGGTACCGGATATTACGGTCACGAAAGAAGATCTGGCCGACCTTGCCGCATGTGATGTGGGCAACGATAACGAAAATCCAAACAGACACAACACGATAAAACTTGATCCGGTGAATGGCACTTTAGGGGCTGGCGCAGGGTTAAATTTCAATGCCAGCGACCTATGTGGGCGGGTCGCACACGAACTTGGCCATTTGATAGGCGTAGATGAAGCGTCCGACTGCAATTCTGTCATGTTTGGCGCTAATTCAAATGGCAGTCGCGACGTGGATGCTCCGCAACCGAACGACGTTGCGCAGGTTAATAGAAACTTCGATGCGGCGACTCGAACTAATTGTCAAGAAACTACGCCTGGTGTTGCGGCGGAACCATTCGTCAGTCCAACACCGACACCGGATCCGCCACCGCCACCACCGTCACCACCAGGGGAATGCAATCAGTTCCCCAGCGTCTGCGATCCGCCCGATGGCTGGAGCTGGGACTGGTGTTGTTGTGTCAGTGAATACCTACTTAATAACGGTTCCTGGCCGTGCACGGATACACCAGTAATATACGACAGTAACCACAACGGTCTAGACTTGTCTGATGCGGAACATGGTGTGGCGTTCGATATTGATGCCAACGGTAGCTTAGACATCATCGGCTGGCCAATTGATCCCGACGACAAGCTTCTGGTTTTTGACCGGAACGGCAATGGCAAAGTCGACGATGCAAGGGAACTCTTTGGTAATAAGACACCGCAACCTGACTCGCCCTCAGGCTGGGCGCAAAACGGTTTTTTGGCTCTTGCCGAGTTCGACAAACCAAAAAACGGCGGCAATAACGATGGTCTATTCTCCATCGCGGATAGAGGGTTTTCACTGCTCCGGCTCTGGTCGGATAAACACAGAAATGGCACGTCTGAGTCGGATGAGCTGGAAACCTTACCGACTGATTTGGTTATTGAGCTGAAGTATCATCGCATGAATAAGTATGACCGCAACGGTAACCGTCTGCGCTATCGTTCCGGCAAGTGGGTCTGGGACGTGGTATTCGCTCGGCCCAAGATGCTTTCAAACGTTCAAAGCCGGCTTGGTAAAAACTGACGAGCGCTGTGTTAGGAACTGTTTTAAACATTCGAGCCGAAAAGAAAGAGAGCGAGTCGATTCGCTCTCTTGTAATCCTTATTATTCTAAGGCGTTCTTGCGCAATCGCGTAGTACTCTTGCCGCAATTCGATCCCGCTGCTGGTGACCTAATAGTTTTGCGGCGAGTGGCACACCGCCGCTGCCGCAAATCCAGTTGCGAGGATTGTCCACTTTGGGCTGCCAAACAGGACGGAGGTCGCTGGAAGTAGCTCCGGCGACCTCTCTTTCATTTAGGAACTCACCGGAATTGATAACAAGGAGATTACCTGTGCTACGGACGCACTCACGATTCTTATTGGCATGTGTCTTCTTTTCACTTTTCGCTTTGCATGGGTCGGCGGCACACGCGCAACAGCCGCGAGCGCTGAACGAGGAGTTCCGCCTCCATAAGGATTTCCACTCAAAGTTCCTACCGAAGAATCGTGATGTTATCGTGTGGTTACCGCCTGGCTACGCCGCTGAGCCCGAGAAGCGTTACCCCGTGCTTTACATGCACGATGGGGCGAATGTCTTGTGGCGCATTGATGAGATGGCAAAACCGCTTATTACTTCCAGGGAGGTTGAACCTCTAATCATTGTCATGGTTCCTCACGGCGGAACCCAGGATGATCGCTTTGACGAATATACTCCCACGAAGCCCCCCAATTTCAGGAACGGCGGGAAGGCAGACTCCTACGGCCGGATGCTTGTCGAGGAACTTAAACCCTTCATTGATTCGGAGTACCGCACACTGAAAGACCCGGCTAACACAGGGCTCGGTGGCGCGTCCTTCGGCGGATTAGTCTCGCTTCACCTCGGGCTTAAATACCCGATGGTGTTTGGGAAGGTGGCCGTCATGTCCCCGTCTGTTTGGTGGGATAATAAACTGATCGTGCGTAACGTGAACGAACTCAAATCCAAGCCTGCCCTGCGCATCTGGCTCGACATCGGTACTGGAGAGGGACCGAGGGTTGTAGACGATGCCAAAGAGTTACGGAATGCGTTAGTCAAAAAAGGGTGGGTGCTGAACTCGGATTTAATTTACTTAGAGGCTAAGGGTAGTGGTCATAATGAAGAGTCGTTTGCGCAGCGCGCTAAGCCGATGCTCAAACATTTATTCCCAGCAAGCGAATCGCAGTAGCGGCATGTAACCGTTGTTAGCTGGCCAGCGACTCATTGAAAGAGACGCGGCACGCTTACCTTGAATTGTTGGAAGAAACCGAGCATTTCTGAGGTTGACATCAAGAACAAGTTGCGAAAAAAGTATCGACTGTGGGCTACCACGAGATGACGAAGGTCGCCGGAAGAGTTCCGGCGACCTTTTCTCTTCGCCACGCGGTGTTGGAAATAGCTGTACATTAAACACTGTACACTAAACGGTTGACCAGGTCCTTAACGCGGAGTATAAAGGGGCCTAAGCGACCCCCACGTTGATAATCATAGTCCTAACTACCTCGCCACGACATTGAAGAGAGAAGCAATCATGCCTCGGCTTAAGTATCTCGCGGCTACAGTTTTTATCGTTGCTTTCGGTGTCCTAATCCTTACCGCCTTAGCGAGTCGGCAAGAGGGTGGTAATGAGCAGAAGACTGCTAAAGATCAAAACCCGGACTTTAGCCGGTTTCCTATCGCCGATTTTCATGCCCTCGAACCGGTAGACGCAAATCTAAGAGCTGCTCGCGAAGCCAAAGGTCGTAAGTACGATAACAAGCATATGCCCCAGATTTCCGACGATACCTACCAAATCTTCTCAAATACCGATTGGGACGTCAGGCTTCCGGCCCTACCGGTAGAGCGAAGCGCGGCAGTTGTAATTGGAACAGTCCGGTCGGCTCACGCATACCTTACCCCAAACAAAACTGGAATCTACTCTGAGTTTCAAGTTGCTATTGAAACCGTTGTTAAGAACGATCTTAATAATTTGATTAAGGATGGTGCCACGATCACCGTTGAACGGAACGGTGGAAGGGCACGAATGCCTTCCGGCAAAATCGTAATCTCTTGGGTAAGTCACCAGAACATGCCTAGAGCTGGAGGTCGATATCTCCTCTTCCTTACACATGACTTTGAGACTCTGAACGACACCCCCAAAGACTTTTACCTGCTAACGGGCTATGAGTTAAGAGACGGTCAGGTTCATCTCTTAGATGACACCCCACCAGGTCACCCAATAACTCGGTATGGTGGTGCGACTGAGAAAACCTTGCTAAGCGACCTTTTTAATACAGTCGCAAAGGCTTCAACCTCTAACTAAAGCAGCCAACAATGAAGTTTCAGAGCCTTTCCAGTTTCGGAATCGCTATTCTCCTACTTTTCCCGGTAGTTTTGTGGATCAATAAGCTGGTTCATGCTGACGATTGCTGTCCCCCACCGCGCTTCCCAACTGTAGCAGCTCGCTTTCAGCAGAATGCGCAAGTCACCGTTTATCTTGATACGAGGACAGGGTTCACTAACGTAGAAAGGCAGGCAATAAAGGCAGGGCTTGAGGATTGGAATGATGAACCTAACAACAGCGGCGTGAAGTACACAATTGTAGAAACGGATAACCCGCCAGCACCCGGAGGAAATAATACGATCATAGCTAGCTTTGTTAATTCGCCTGGGAGCCACGAGGCGCAGTTAAATGTGTCGGACCAAAGAAGCAACGGAGTCGTTACCAATGTATCAGGTGTGCTAACGTTCTGGAACAACATTCGGAGTGGGACCCCAAGTTTGTTGCCAGCTTTTCTTCGATCAACGGCTAGACACGAAGGCGGACACGGGGTTGGCCTGGATAACTCCGACAACCAGTGTCCAGAGGGAAGCAATATCATGTTTCCCTCACGCAATCACGAAACCTTCATCACACCATGTGATAATGCAGTAATCAAGACAGACCCTGTCTATCCCAGCCCAACACCAACTCCAAGTCCAACACCGACTCCGGAACCCTGCTTTTCAGAAGGTATGACTTGTAATTGGAATTCTGATTGCTGTAGCAATTTATGTAATGAATTTACAGGGGTGTGCCAGGAAGACACTGGTGGTGGTGGGGGGGGCGGATGCTCAGGTTGCACAGAAGCAACTTGTCCAGGACAGTGTTTTATGGGCTGCTGCACGCAAACACCGATCGTCGTTGACGTGCTCGGGGATGGTTTTAACCTGACTAGTATGGCTGGTGGGGTTAGGTTTGACCTCAATGTTAATGGAACAGCAGAACGCCTTGCCTGGACCTCCGCTGGCAGCGATGATGCATGGCTGGCGTTGGACCGTAACTTCGATGGCCTAATCACAGATGGTCGGGAGTTGTTTGGTGAGTTTACACCTCAACCTGAACGACCTGCCGGTGAAAAGAAAAACGGGTTCCTGGCTCTTATGGAGTTTGATAAACCAGCAAACGGCGGAAATGGTGATGGCGTAATTACGTCGTCCGACGCCGTCTTTTCATCCTTGCAACTGTGGCAGGATGTTAATCAGAATGGATTATCGGAAGCGGCGGAGTTGAAAAACCTACTTGAAGTTGGTGTGGCTCGCATTGAACTCGACTACAAAGAGTCAAGGAAGCAAGACCAACACGGCAACCAATTCCGGTATCGAGCTAAAGTTAGAGATATATACGGTGCCCACGTGGGCCGTTGGGCGTGGGACGTGCTGTTAGTAAGTCAGCCTGACTAAGCAAAACCAACTCATAGCTTGCCAGGGTTACCCGCCACTACACCTTGTTGGTGAATTAGTGATGGTTAACCCGGACTAAAGCACCCTGACAACTGTTGCGACCAAGAAAGCATGTCTGGCGGTAGCGTCAGAAAAAAGTGCGAAGAGTGTCCACTATGCGCTGCCAAACTCCTTCAATCAATAATCAGATTCATCCCTTTTCTGGCGTCACCGCTCCTGCAGCTTGTTGCATCGCATTCATCCGATAGTACATCACCGGGTCTGACACGGTGGGGTACGCCGGAGGAATATACAAGGTGAATCCTGCGGAGAGTCCCACTGGAGAAAGTTGATGAAGTGGAACCGGCTGGATGATCGGATCACAATTCGGGAACACGGCCGCCTGGTAAAGAATCACATTATGACTGGCAGGATACGTCTGAAGCAGTCGCTCCACTAGCAGCGAAAATGCGGACAAGTTGTAGAAGTACTTTTTGAACGTTGAGTCACCAAGCACTCCAATCTGCCACAATACAACGGAGCATCTCGGATCGATAATGCGGTTGTTGATCAAGAAGTCCGTAGCCTCGAACGACTGACAACCAGAAATGCCGGGATCAACGCCGAGATCGGCAAACAAGCAATCTTCAGCGGAGATACCAGGCAACATCTTTGCTTCATATCCTTCGCTACGCAGGCGCCTAACCGACTCGTGCGACGGATATACAAACACTCCCGGATGTCCGTAGCAGGCCAAACACGTTGTCATCCCTTCTCGCACACACGTCATGATTCGTTCAATCATTTCGTTGTACGTAGTAATGCGGGGCTTGCCTTCGGCGTACAGAGTTGATAGCGACTCGGCTCCGTTTGGGTTCAGTTCTTTCAGCGCAGCTTCAGCCACTGGGTCGCCGACCACATAAAGCACCTTATCGGCCATCTTCATCCAAGCCACCGCCTCCATCGTCAGGTGGCCAACGGTCCGAATTCCAGTTCCGATTACAATTAACGATCCTTTTTTCATAACTCTCCCAACAGGTAAGGATGATTGTCCGGAGCCATCGTGTGGGATGACTCCGGACAGTCTCAGTAGTTGTTAATCACGGGTCAGCTATTTAGTCCCGGGATCCACGAGTTGCGGGTGAACCTGCGGAAAGATCTGCGGTTGTATCTGCGGGAACACCAACTGCGGGTGAATCTGTGGAAAGATTTGCGGCTGCACTTGCGGAAACACCAACTGCGGGTGAATCTGCGGAAAGATTTGCGGCTGCACCTGTGGAAATACCAGTTGTGGTTGCACCTGCGGAAAGATCTGCGGATGGATCTGCGGAAAAATCTGCGGCTGCACCTGTGGAAACACCAGTTGTGGTTGCACCTGCGGAAACACCAGTTGCGGCTGCACCTGTGGAAACACCAGTTGTGGTTGCACCTGTGGAAACACCAGTTGTGGTTGCACCTGTGGAAAGATCTGCGGCTGCACCTGAGGGAATATCAACTGTGGCTGCACTTGTGGAAAGATCTGCGGTTGTACCTGCGGGAATATCAATTGTGGCTGCTGCGCGAACGTTGCCGCAGGTTGATTTGCAAACGCTCGGACGGTAGGTACATCCTTTTCGCCTCCGAGCGAAATGAGATCAACAATCAGCACGGTTGTCGGCGCCGCTGGCGCGGCTTCCTGTCCCGTAAGTCGCGCATGGATCGCCATTGGATTGCCACTCTTCAGGGCTGCCTCGTCTTCCGGAGCGAGACCAGCTCCTTTCATGGCTGCGTCAGCGTCCCTGATGAATTCACCGAGCTTCGCGTGGTCCGTCGCAAGGCCCACGAGGAAGTCTCGCAGTTCTTGGTTTGCCATGATAACTCTCCTTTCGCTTAGTCGTTGATCCTCGGGGTGTGAGCAGAACGCCTCAGGCGTGATAAGGGCGTCTAACTAACAACTGCTGGGGATTAACGGAAGTGTTGAAGTCATTATGACCTTGAGGGTGAGTCAAAGTGCTTAAAATTTTCGTGAAGGCCGGAGAATAGAATCCCGGTATGCGCTTGTCATGGGTTAAGATCGAAGGGTGAAGATCGAAGCCGTCTTCGCCTCTACGCAAGTTTCTGGAACCGGTTCGTTCTTCAATCGCCTAATATATAACTCATGAGACGCATTCTCTTAAGATTATGGGTTTTCGGACTCGCGTTTGGGCTCGGAATCAGTGTCTCCGCACTGTGGCGTCTTTACCACCTGTATCAGCTTCCGGAGGTTAATGAGATTGTTATCACCACTCCTGTCCCGGCGGTTAAGGAAGTTCCACTCAAAATAGTTGGCGGTATTGACGCTTGTGGGCCAAAAGCGAACCATCACGTCTACGGCTTATCGGATGGTTCGCGCATATCCACAAGTTGCGAGAGTTACATTTCCTCGGCAGCCGCTGCTCGCGCACTTCTACGGAGATTAGGCAAAGCACAGGTGGCGGAGCGCTCTGAGAATCTGGACGAGGCGGGCCGGCGTGAAGGTGAAACCGTCTTAGTCATAAATCCCACCGTGCTTCGCTTATCCACGCACGGAAAAACTCTTTGCGTGACTGAAGCTCCCTCACTAAAACACTTGCAAATGTTTGGTGGCTGACCTTTCTCCCACACATGTGGAAATGTTTTGCTCGGATTTCACATCTTCGTAAAAGGAGAGATCCCACTATGAAGAACCGAATGATCTGCGTATTCCTGTTAATCTGGTCTTTAACTGCAACCGCGTACGGTCAATGCCATGTCATCCAGCAGGGGAATTTTGCGCCGCACCAGAGAGTCAAACTCGTTTCGCGATCCGGCGCGCCCGCTCACAAAGTTATCTTCTTCAGCACGTCACTGCGCGTGAATACCGACGGCGCACCAAACTCTTATCACCCGCAGGATCTGAGCGGTTCCGTCAAGGCAATCAATAGCATTTGTAACGCAGTGGCGATCAGACGCAACGGGCAGAAGCTTACAAAATGTTCGACCCAGAAAATACCGGTGTTCACGCAGTTCGTAGCGAACAACTTCCGGGCGCCAGCAGGCACCACGATTACATGGGACAGGGTCATTGCTGCTACGAAGGATGCAAACGGTCGCAAAATCCCCTGTGTCTTTAAATCGGGAGAGTTCGCCGGCTACTTCGGTTCGCTGACGAGTCTGAAGAATGGTCTGACAGGTCAGGCGGCCGGAGAATGTGAACACCTGAATCAACTGGATCAGCGCTTCATCCCGGCATTCGTGTTGCCGGGCGGAGACAACATTGTCACGTCACTCGGAGCCGGCATGGGCGATCTGCTGGTCGCATTCAACCCGGCGAACAACGTCGTGAGTGTCGCCGTCGTCGGCGACTTTGGACCAGAGGAGACACTCGGTGAAGGCTCAGTTGGTCTGAATATGATCCTGTTGGGAAAAACGGAACAGCCCACGACATACACGTTGGCAAAGAAACTCGACACGGGAACTAAGGCGATGTTCATCGCGATCATCCCAAATTCCAGAACATTCAACCCGCAGAGGCCATTCACGAAGGAAAATCTCACCG
>Ga0070694_100001447_pt1 | contig 13902 bp, 9 predicted proteins | sample KBSK1251metaG_FD_65470 | JGI IMG/M metagenome (GOLD analysis project Ga0070694, IMG submission 65470) | Corn, switchgrass and miscanthus rhizosphere microbial communities from Kellogg Biological Station, Michigan, USA - KBS K1-25-1 metaG | ecosystem: Host-associated > Plants > Roots >... | reverse complement strand
GCGACCCGGCCGCCGTCGTGCTCGACCTGGGCGGCATCGAAAACTTCAATCTCAACGCCCTGGGCGGCGCGGATGTTTTGACCGTCAACGACCTCACCGGCACCGCACTGGCCAACCTTAGTGTGGACCTTGCCTCGATGCTTGGCGGCAGCGCCGGGGATGGAGCCGCCGACACGATCACCGTCAATGGCTCCGGAGTGGCGGACACCATCAGCCTTACGGGTAACCTTGGCGTTGTTGAAGTCTCTGGTCTTGCTGCGCTGATTCGGATTTTGCATGCGGAAGCCGTTCTGGACGGACTTATCGTCAACGGCCAAGGGGGCACGGATACGATCAGCATTGATCCGAGCGCGCCCACTCTGATCAAAATCACTTTCAATCAGTGACCGCCTGGAGCAGCACAGCCGCAACCAAACACGGATTTCAACCGCGAATGTTGTAAGAATTCGTCGCGGAAACTGAGGATTTGCTGACGATGGTTGAGAGCGCCCTGGGCTGAGAGCCTTCCGCACCTTCGGTGCGGATGCCAATTGCGCCGCTAAACAGTTAAGGAAATCTCCTCTCCGGGCAGATTGAGTTCTTTGCGAGCTCGACTCGACTCACTCCTGGCCTATGCTGCCGTCATGAATGCGAAGGCACAGTTTCCAGAAGAGCAGTCGGACGACGGCGAGTTTCAACGACAAGACGACGCCTTTCGCACTTGGGTCAAGGACGATGGATCCTCACCGCATCCGGTGGCGCGGGGGCGATATCATTTGTACGTATCGCTGGCTTGTCCGTGGGCATCACGGACGGTGATCGTGCGCAAACTCAAGCGGCTGGAGGAAGCGATTGGGATGACGGTGGTCGATCCGATTCGCGACGAGCGTGGCTGGGCCTTTCGTGAGGGACCGGGGTACAGCAGCGATCCGGTAAACGGGTTCCGGTTTCTGAGCGAGGCCTACGTGGCCACGGACCCGGAGTGCGATGGCCGAGTCACGGTGCCGGTTTTATGGGACAAGGAAGCTCGGAAGATCGTGAACAATTCCGAGGATGACATTTGCCGGATGTTCAACGGTGTGTTCAGCCGGTTCGGCGACGCTTCGGTCGATTTGTTTCCGGCGGAGATTGAGCGCGAGCAGGATGAGTTGAGCCAATTCATTTACGAGAAGGTAAACAATGGCGTTTACCTAGCGGGCTTCGCCTCGGCGCAGAAAGCCTACGAGAAGGCAGCGCGCGCGTTGTTCGAGGCGCTGGACCAACTGGAAGCACGCTTGGCTGGCCGTCGCTTTTTGTTCGGCTCACGCCTCGTCGAGACGGACTGGCGCCTGTTTTGTACGTTGGTCCGCTTCGACGCGGTATACCACGGGCACTTTAAGTGCAATCTCAGGCGGATTCTGGACTATGCGCATCTCGATCGTTATTTGAGAGAACTTTATCAGCAACCGGGCATAGCGGAGACGGTGAACTTCGATCACATCAAACGGCACTACTATGTGACGCATGACGACATTAATCCGACGAGGATTGTGCCAATTGGGCCGTTGCTCGATTTGAGTAAGCCGCGGTGACTTAATCAAAGGCTGGCTAATCGTGGCCGCTTTTCTAACACTCCTGTCCATGCAACCTTGGCTTGCGTTTCTCCTCCTCATTGCGGCGGCAATTTCTACGTCCGCGGATGACAAGCGAGCCATGACGTCGCGCGATCTGTGGGCGATGAAACGGCTCGGCGCGCCGGCGCTCTCGCCGGACGGCAAGACGGTCGTCTTCACAGTGCAGGAATGGTCGGTGGAGAAGAACAAGAGCACGGCCAATCTGTGGTTGGTCGGGACCGACGGCGGCGCGCTGCGGCGGTTGACCACGGCGCCGGCCAACGACTCGGCGCCGGCGTGGAGTCCCGATGGGAAGCGCGTCGCATTTATCTCGAAGCGTGGCGAAGACGAAACGAGCGCGCTCTACATCATCCCGGTGGATGGCGGCGAGGCGGAGCAGATTCTGGAAATGCCCTTCGCGCTGGCCGCGCCGAAGTGGATGCCTGACGGGGAGCGTATCATCGTGGGGACAAGCGTCATTGCCGAACTGGCAGGCTCGTTGTCGAAATCCAACCGGACAGCGATGGCCAAGGAAGCCAAACGCCGCAAGGAATCGAAGATGACCGCGAAGGTCACGGAGAATCGGCAATACCGCTATTTCGACAAGTATCTTACGGACAATCTGGCCATGCGTTTGGTGCGGGTGGATATAAAGAGCAAGGACGTGAAGGACCTGACTCCAGGATTCGACCGCTTGTTCGAAGCGGATGGCGGAGTGAGCTTTCAGATTTCACCGGATGGCGCGCAAGTGGCCGCGACGATCAATTCCACGCGGCCGCCGTATCGTGAGTTTTCAAACAACGATATCTACCTCGTGCGGACGGACGGCTCAGGTGAGATGAGGAACATCACCGCCAGCAACAAGGGGCACGATACTCAGGCGCGCTTCGCGGCGGATGGCAAATCGCTGCTCTATCTGCGCACCAAGACCAGTTATCACAATGGCGAATCGACCAAGCTCTGGCGCTACGAGCTCGCCACGGGCAGGCACACGCCGCTGGCCGAATCGCTCGATTTCTCGTTCGAGCAGGCCGAGTTCGCGGCGGACGGCAAAACAATTTGGATCCTGGCGGAGGACAAAGGCGTGCTGCCTGTATTCAAGATGAACGCGGACGGCACCGGTTTGACCGCGGTCCACAAAACCGGTTCCGCGGCCAACCTTGAAGCGAAGGGGGGCGTTGTAATTTTTCTCAACAACACCCTCAACCGTCCGGATGAATTGTTTGCGCTGGAGCCGGAGACGGGCACGGCGCGGCAGCTCACGCGTTTCAATGATGAGCTGTTCGCGCAACTCGAGATGGGCAAGGTGGAGGAATACAGGTTCGAGGGCGCGGCCGGCGACAAAATCCAGGGCTGGCTTGTGTTTCCGCCGGGCTATGATGGGAGCAAGACGTATCCGTTGGTGCAGATCATGCATGGCGGCCCGCACACGATGAGTCGCGATGGCTGGACCTACCGTTGGAATTCGCACGTCTTCGCCGCGCCAGGCTATGTCATCGCGCACGTGAACCGGCACGGCTCGACCGGATTCGGTGAGAAGTTTGCCCAAAGCATCCTCAACGAATGGGGGGACAAACCGTTTGAGGACATCATGAAGTCGACCGACTTTTTGCTGAAGAGAATGCCAAACCTGGACCCGAAGCGGGTGGCGGCGACCGGGGGGAGCTATGGTGGTTACATGGCGACCTGGGTGTTGGGGCACACCGATCGATTTGCCTGCATCATTGACCATGCTGGGGTGAACAATCTTTACAGCCAGTTCGCCACGGACGTGCCGCATGGGTTGACGAAGGTGCTGGGTGGAACCCCGTGGGAGAACGTGGAGGAACTTCAGCGCAACAACCCGATGTCCTACGCGAAAAACTTCAAGACACCGACGCTCATTATTCATGGTGAACAAGACTACCGCGTCCCGTATGGCAACGGACTTGAACTCTATGGCGTGCTGCAGGGCATGGGCGTGCCTTCCCGTCTGGTCGTCTACCCGAATGAGAACCACTGGGTTCTTTCACCGCAGAATTCGATCTACTGGTATTGGGAGTTTCATCACTGGTTGGCCCGATTCCTGGACATGCCCAGGCCAGAGGCGCCGCGCTTCGAGGCGAAGGCGGATTAGTCCGCCGGGACGTGGCGCAGGCTTCCAAGCCGCTTCCAAGCCTTCCAAGCCTGCGCTCCGTCTCCGCGACCGACTCCAACTCAGCACCCTCACCACGAATCCACTTGGCTTGCTTTTGTTGAAAGGATCTCCTGCGGCGCAGGCTTATTCATGGCGTGAGACGTCATTTTACATTGAGTTCGCCAGCGCCGGCCTTGACTGCGTGCGGTTTACAACGGGAACGGCCGACGCGACGCGGCCTAAAGGGCGACGGCGGGCACCCGCGCATGGCTGCGATTCCTGGCGGGAACATGTCGCGCACGGGCGGGTTTTGGTCCCTCTGCACGCTGCAGACTCCCGGCGCGCCATTATTGACCATTCACCTTCTCTCCACCAACACCGTGCTGATCTCGTGGCCGTCGTCGGCGAGCGGATTTGTCCTCCAACAGAATTCGCCGCTTCATTCCTCCGCTTGGGAGGAGGCGCCACAAATCATCAACGACAACGGCACGACCCAGTTCATCATCTTCAATCCCCCGCCCGGGAACCATTGCTACCGGCTATTCAAGGCAGTGTAGTCGTGCTCAGCCGATCTCAGTGGGCGCCGAGTTTTTCAGCGGCCAACGGCCCTTGGATTTCTTGCCGCGTTTTGGGAAGAGGAATTGCGTGACTGAACGGAATTTCAACGCCGTGAGCTTGGCCAGTCGCGTCAACTTGAAATCCATGCAGTAGCCGAGGGTGTTGAGCACCTTCCCGCTGTAGAGATAATCCGAAGTGCTCATGTTCTGCACCCCAGACCCGTTGTTCCACGTGTTGTAGAACTTGAAAACCGACGCGACCGTGAGGGCATCGTAGATGGCCTCATCGGTCCAGCCTGCCTCCTTAAGCGTGAGGATGTCCGCATCGGTGACGCTCGACGCGTCTTCGGCCAGCTTGCCGATGTAACGAAACAAGACTTTGTGAGCGGGATCGAGGCGAGAGGTCTCGACGTCGCACAGGACTTCGTCGACCAGACCGTCCTCCAGCAACTCGGCCGCGGCGGCCGCATGCGCGTTGGAGCAAAAGGAGCACTGATTTTTCCGGGAGAAGTAAGCGCCGATCAATTCCCGGAGGCCGGGCGACAACGGGGACGGGCCGCGCATGACTTCCTCGGTAAAGCGAACCAAGTGATCGGTGCTGCGGCGCTTGAAGCGGAAGAGGTGCAGAATCTCCGGAATGGCTTCGCCCTCCTCGCGCAACTTGTCGAAGGCGATTTTGGTCATGCCTTCGGCCGGTCGAGTTTCAACTTCTTTCAGGTACACAGGTCAATCCGTTCGCGGCGACGTTTGCGCCAGTTTGCCACGACATCAATCTCCCAAGCACCTCCCATTGCATTCCGCCGTTAGTTGTCAGGGTAAAGTTTGGGCTTCGGATTCTGATTCTGTCTGGCTTTGAGTGTGGGCAGGATAGCTCGAAGCCCGCCGATTACAAGCAGTCCGTTGCTGGATTCCGACATTCTGGGGCGAAGTGGCCGGCCGGAGTGGCGAAATGTAGTTTTGCTTGAGCCCCGGCCCCGGCCATGCATTATGGATGCCCGTCACCATTTATCATGAAAACGCAGACGAATTCTCCATCCACTGGCTCCCCCCTCACCCGGCGGAGTTTTCTCAAATCCGGCGCCGTCGTCACGGCAGGCGTCGCCTCCCTCTCCTGGCCGGCGCGCGCTCAGGTAAATGCCAACAGCAAGCTGCGCATCTTCCAGATCGGCGTGGGCGGCATTGGCGGGCTCCAACGCAGCGGGCTCAAGGGCCACCCGCAGGTCGAGTGGGCCGGTTTTTGCGATGTCGACCAACGCGAACTCGACGGTATCAAAAAGCAGCATCCCAACGCCTGGCTGATAAAGGATTACCGGGAGGCGTTCGCCAATCGCGCGGGCGATTTCGATGCGGTCATCGTCGACGTGCCCGATTTTCATCATGCCCCGATGATTCTCACCGCGCTCAAGCACAACAAACATGTCTATGCCCAAAAGCCGCTGGTGCATCAACTGGCGGAGTTGCGCATGATTCGCGACGGCTTGAACGCGCGGCCCAATCTCGTGACGCAAATGGGCAATCAACGCGCCTGCAATAAAGGCAGGATGCAGTCGGTGGAACTCTTGCGACGCGGTCAATTGGGCCGCCCGGTGGAGGCGTGGGTTTGGACCGGCGGCGTCTCCCGAGGTCATTATTTTGTCGACGCCTGGAGTGGCTACGGCGAAGCCAAACCGGTGCCGGAATACCTCGATTGGAACCTATGGCGCGGGCCGCTCACGGCCGAGCTGCCCTACACGGAAGATCTCGCGCCGCGGCGCTGGCGCGCGTTCTGGGAGACCGGCGGCGGCCAGCTGGCCGACTGGGGCTGTCATCTGCTGGATCTGCTTTATTTCGCCTACGACCTCCCTTCGCCGGAGGCGGTGCTCACGCACACACCGCGTCCGTCCAACACCGGCCATACGTCCCACAACCAGAGCACCCTCACGTTCCCCGGCGGCAAGCCGTTCGCCCGCGAAAAATTTGTCGTTCACTACAACGACGATGCCCTGTTGCCATCCTTTGCCTCCCTCGGGCTGCCGCCGACGAAAGTGGGGGCCAATCACACCATGGTGGTGTGCGAAGAAGGGACGTTGCTGTTGGAAGCTGACGGCAAGATCACGATCTTTCGGAAGGGCAAAGTGGTGACGGATGAGCCGTTGCCGGAAGTCGAGCCGCGCAATCACTGGAAGGATTGGGCGGATAATTGTTTGGGCGCGAAGAAGCCGCTGTGGACGCCGTTGACGATCGGATGGCGCATTACGGAACCGGCCTTGCTGGCCGTGAAAGCCACACGATTCCCGGGCCAGGAACTGCGTTGGGACGCCGCCAATTTCCGTTTCACCAACCACGAGAAGGCCAACCAGGAAATCCTCTCGCGCACCTACCGCGACGGCTTCGGCCCGCCGCAGGTGAGCTGAGCGGACGCGGTCGAGCGTTGCGCGCGCTGCTTTAAGGGGCGGGCTGATCGAACGAGACGGCCCGTTCGAAGCGGCGCTGCAATGGGTCGAAGTCGTGGGCTTCGCAACTGTGAATCCCGTCAGGGCTGGCCATCCTCAACCAGAATACGGTCGCCATTACCAACGCCAACGATTTCGGCATCGGCGTGCCCGCGCCGGTCACCTCGAAGCTCTGGGTTATCGGCTTGCGCCAGCCGTTGCATTCATTTTAGCAACACCTCAACGGCCCTGGAACACGACCTCGGCGGCAAGAACGAGCGCCGCCGGGGTCGTGACCGTTTCCAGGGCGGAATTATTCTCCCGCTGCTGAACTTTTTCGCTGCGGAGCGCAACCTACCTGGTAACCGCGCATGGCTGTCACGCCTGAGCAACTCTTGGAGCAGACGCTGGTGGTTCGCAGCCAGTTGGGCGACGAATCCGCGTTGGCCGAGCTTCTGGCGCTGCATGGACCGCGCCTGCTCCGCTTTACCCAGCGCATGATGCAAAGTTCACCCGAGCGAGTAGCCGATGTAATGCAAGAGACCTGGCTGGCGATTTTTCGCGCGCTGCCCGGCCTGCGCGATGCGGGCAAGTTTCGTCCGTGGGCGTTCCGCATCGCCAGGGACCGCATCTACCGCGAATATCGCCGGCGCAAAATATTGCCACAGGCCGCCGATGAACCGGTGGAAGAGATTCCAGAGGTCGCCGAGAACCCGACCGCTGCGGAATGGGAGGAGCTGCATCATTGTCTGGGTGAAATCTCGCCCGAACATCGTGAGGCGCTGGTGCTGCGATTTCTTGAGGAGATGAGCTACGAAGAGATCGCGCGTGTGACGGGCGCGACGATTGGCACTGTTCGCTCACGAATTCATTACGGCAAACGTGCCTTGCGCATGGCGTGGGAAGGAAAAGCATTATGAACCAGCAATCAGGCAGCCCAACCAATCCAACCAATCCAGGAGAATCACCAGAATTTTCCGCCATCGCCGCGCGCGCCACGGCCGGGGTTCGTTCTCATCAGACCTTTATCCGCCTGTTGGCCGGGGCCGCCTTCCTGCTTGGGTTCCTGGCCGTCGCCGCCAGCGTACTGATCGTGGTCGCTTACTTTGTCATTTACCGGCCCAAGGAAAAGGAAGTGTTGCAGCAGGTGACCCTCGCGGCGGAGCAGGCGAAAGCCGCGCGGGCGCAGGGGAACGAGGCGGCGCCCCCGCCCAAGCTGCCGTTCGATTTCCCGAGCGTGCAAGCCACCATGACCTTCTTTCACAGCGTGGTGCTGACAGGCTTGGCAGTCGCCGTCGGAGTCCTGGCGTTGGGAACGTTGGTCTTGCTGGCGGTCGTCGTGTTGAGTCGTCGCGCCACGCTGCAGCAGATCAACCACAGCCTGGCTCAGATATCAGCGCAACTGCGAGCTTTGCAGGCGGCGCCCGGGCAGAAATGAAACGGTCGGTGTCTGATTTCGCCGTCAGGTGCTCCCTTGGCCGCCTTTCGTTGCAATGCTTTCTGGCGAGTGAAATGTGCGCGGTAATCCCCGATGTTGGTGCCGGCTTTCTTGAGCCAGCGTTGCAGTGTTTTCGGAGCGATCGGGGCAGCCTCGGTAAACTCGAGCCCGTTGCCGGCAGGCACCGCTTTATTGGCAGCGGCGCGCCTTTTTTGGTTTTGTTTTCGTGGGATGATCATTTGACGGCGATTCGCCGGTACGCCGTCAAATAGATCCAAGTCGCGAGGCTACCGGGTGACGACACGGTGGAAACGGCTTTGTTCCGCGAAGCTGTTCGTTCGTGTGACGGTCAATTGGTCGAATGGCTGGCTGGTAGGCGGAGGATCGTTGGTGAATGTTTGACTTAAGCTGGGGGATGACTGCATGTCGTATTGGAATCCTCGCAGAGCCGTGAAGCGACACTCGTATTGGCTCGAGTTGAGCTGGGTGATCGTGAGGGGCGTGTTGGTGATGGAACCATCCCAATATCGCTTCAGAAGGTCCCAGATGTCTTTACCGACAATGGCACCCACGCGACGCCCGCCCATGTTATCGACGTTGGGATGGATGCCACCCCAGATGCGAGAGAGACCGGCCCCATCGGCGGCGTCATTGTAGGTGGCGTAACGCAAGGGGACGGCTTGGCTGGGTCCTTTTTCGGTGGCCAAGGCGGAAATGGTATAGGTGGTAAGGCCACCCGGAAAGAATTCCGAGCCGGTGAATTCGGTGAGCAATTCCGCGGCGGAACGACTAAAGGTGCTGTGACCGGAGATGTAGCCCGGAAACGCCGGGACAACGAAATTGGAGCGCTGATAGGTTGTCCAGGTATCGGCATGGATAAAGTGCACGCCGTTTGGAGCGGTGCGCTGAGGGGTTTCACCGGGCCAGGCGAGAATGGCGATTTTGCCGGCCCTCAAACCGGCATGCCGGCCCGAGGCGATGCTGGCAGAACTGACTAGCTCGATGAGGTTCGTAATGAGCGGCAGGCCATTGGCATTGTAGGAGGCCTGCGCGGGATTGCTGGATTGCCCGAGGCCGCCCAGGTAACGCACGGCGCTCATGGGACGCCAACCGTCGTAGAAGCGTTTGACGGACCAACACGCCACGGCGGCATCGTGGGTGGCCGCGTTGACCCCCAGGTACAATTTCACATCCCATTCGAGGTCGTCGACAATTGGACCCGTGCCGCCGATGCGTTTGACCAGGAATGGACTATCCGAGACGTCATTGGCCACGACGTTCCAGTGGCCGGGCGGCGTTTCCGAGTTGGGGCCATCCGCCCAGAATTCGGCAATGGCGCGCGCGTAATCGCCGCGTTTGACCACATTGGGCGCATACGGTTGTCCGGTGAATGGATTGGTTGGGTGGCCGTGGCCATCGTAAACGTTGGGGAACTCCCAGTCGCTGGGCGGATCGTTGAGGCTGTTGTTGCCATAAACGCCCGGAGAGATGTCGATCGTCTCACCGTCGTCCACGGTCAACTGGCTGCTGGCCCGGATGACTTCCACCACTTCTTTGACAAACTGCGCATGCGAAGCGCCGCCGAAGAAAGGCGGTGGACCGGGATCAATCCACAGGCTGTTATCGTTGGGGCGTTGCAAGGAGACCGGCCGCACCCAGAGCCATTGCGCGCCGAGGTAATTCTGTTGGGGACTGGTGGGAAAACCATTTTGGTCGACCGCGTTGACCACGTTGAGCCGCTGCCAATGATTAATGTCGACGATGGTCTGGCCGAAGCCGTCATCCAGGCCCGGACGGTCTGTGGCCAAGGCGGGGTTGGTGTAGATATAACGCCGCGGGTGGCCGACCGGGTAATCCGGGTAAGCGACTGGCGGGTTGGCCGTCGGGTACGGGGTGCCGTTGGTTCCGCGAGAACCATCGTTGCTGAACCAAAGGGAAACTTGGTCGTAGATGGTGTTCCCAACGCCTGTAGGCGTTGCCGTATCGCGCGACTGGTTATTGATGTTGTAGCCAAGGGAGGTCATCAAGGCGTCGTCGGCCGCCAGGGTCGCCTGGGCGCTCCTGGAGAAAGCGTGGCGCTCCTTCATCATCCGATAGACCGCGTAGCTCAGGGTATTGCTGCGCGCGGAGGCAATGTCGGGGACGGTATGCTTGCCGCGGTAGATGTAGCCGACGGCGACCGGGTCGTAGGCGGCCCAGGAGTCGTACATGCAGACGGAGAAAGCGAGGTAATTGCGCGCTTGGGCTGGTGGATGCGGCGTATCGACCCGGATGGCGGCGAGCGCCCGTTCCATCCAGACGCGGGCTATGCTGTTGGAGGCGGCGGCGTGGATGTTGAGGGCGCTGCCAGCCAGGAGGAATATGACTAAGGTGAATTTGACCCAAAGCGTTCGCAGCGGCTGCTTTGCGATGCCCGATGCTGTGGAGCCGAGTGCGTAGAGGATGCAGAAAGCGGAGGTACGACTGGTGCTCATGATTCCGGGGAAAATACCCCAATTCGCTGGAATGGCCAAGCTTCCGCCGCGAGTTGCCGTCTTTTTGGGGTGAAAACACGGAATCGCGGTGCCAACTGTCGCATTGCGGGCGCGTCCAAACACCAGACGCTGAAAGGAAAACGCAAATGAGAATGGCAAATGGCAAATGGCAAATGACCAAGGGCCATTGAACCGGACGGAGCGTGGGTCCTTTGCCAAATCATTCACTTTCCTCGAGATGGATCTGATAGCGGTAGCGAGCATTGGGGGCCACGTCGCCGTTGAGAGTCAAATCGCTCCAGTCACCGGTCTGGATGGCATTGTCGGCCCACTTGAAACTGAGCGAAACCGAGCGACCGCGCATAGCCAATGCCGACCGCGGAATTGCCATCTCGAGTTCCCTCTCGCCCATGGCTCGTTGGACCCTCGCCGCGACCGCCCAGCGGAACCCCATGGGTTGGTGCTTTTCGAGCGAGACGGTTTGAACATCGCTTTCGTGGCGTCCGACCACGAAATCATAGCCCAACCAGCCATTCGTCGGGTTGTGGTCGATATCGAGGAACAGCAACATCCAATTGGTGTCGCGCGGAAAAGACAGCGCGGCCCGTGTGCGGACGTAGAAGTACAGATTTGTGGCGTCCCAGCTTACCTTGGCGGCGATGATGTCATTGCGTCCAGTGTGGTTGACGTAGCGCGGCGCCTGGCCCCACCCCGGATGGTCACGCTCGACTGGGTCCCCGATGTCATCGCGAAACTCCGGCTCGACGGCGCTCCAATCCTCAAAGCGACCATCAAGCCGAATGAGTTGCGGACGGGCTCGCGGGGCAGGGCGAACGCCTTTGTAGCGCCGAATGTTTGCCGCCATCTGGTAGTAATAGCTGTCCTCGTGGCCGCCGCGCATTGGTTCGATGTCGCGGCTGTGCTCCTGATCAAATTGATCCACAAACATTACCGGTTGCCGGATGTGATTGAACTCATCGAAGCGCCCCGCAATCCACTCATTCCAACCGGTGATGAAAATCAGCCGCGGGTCTTCGCGTTGCGCGTGCGCCCATTGCGCGGCGACATTCAATCCTTGTAATCCTTGTCGCGGCGCGTCGAGACGAGTCTTGACGCCCGGCTGGAAACTGCGTCCGAGCGCGCCGGGTTCGCTCATTGAGCCGAGCCGATTGCTGACCGCGTTCTGCGCGACGCCGACCGACATCTGCTCTCGCTGGCCGGCGGCGTTGGTGAAGACGTGTTGAGGGTAGACTTCAAGCCAGCTCCATTCATCCGGCATACTCTGGCCCTGAAAATAATCGGGCTGCGGGCGCCTGAAGGTGAGGGAACTCATGATTTCCGCGAAGCGCGGCTCGATTCTGGTGAGCTGAAGATTGCGATCGCCGGCCACGGGCTGGCCATCGACATAGGCCTGGCCGCCCGGCATGCGGTCCTCGGAGTGGGTCCACCAGCCGATGGGGCCGCGGGGGTCCGACGTTTCCAGGTAGTACGTGCCGGCGGGCAGGGGAGTGGACGAGGTCAGGGCGAGCCACGAGTTGTCGCCGACATCATCGAAACGCCGGCTTAACAGTGCGGGGCCGGCCGGACCATTGCTGCGTAAAGTGAGCGTCATTCCCGAATGGCGTTCCGCCCACGTTGGAAAACAACCGGCCACGGCAGACCAAGCGTCGTCGACTTGAAAGGATTGACCCAGTCGATGGCCGGGTTGCAACCGCACCGCGCCGTTCTGAGCTTTGAACGTTACGATATTGCCGAGCTTCCGTGGATCGGCCAGGAGAAGTGGCTTGCCGTCCCAATAAAACCAAAGCTCCGAGAAGAGCCGCGGTTGATAGAGTTCACGGTAGAGTTCGGCCACGACCTTGGCAGGTTCCCAAAAAGGGCACAGGAACGCGATGCGCGGCGGGTGGCCGCCTTGCCGGCGGCGCTCCGCGAAGGTCTGCAAAAGCGCGCGGTAATACTTTGGGTAGGTGAGTTGGTTGGAGACATCGAAAAAAATCGCGTCGACACCCGCATCCGCGAGCATCTGCGCATGTTTGCGCAGGACACCGGCATCGTCGGTCAGGTAGTAGCCAAAGATCGATTCACCCCAATGGTGGGGAGCGTGCATGGGACCCCAGAGAGGGTTGGCCGCATTCGTCATAGCGCCGGCATCCTGGTGAAGAATCTTCGTGATGTCATAGGGGCCACCTCGGACGTGCTCGCCGTGCCACAGGAAATAGAAGAGTGCGACGGTCCGGTCGGGGCGGGGCGGGCCAACCTCTTCATAGGAAGGGAGAGAACGTCCCAGCGCGTCAGTGGCGGTCCACGTATCACTGAAGGTGTCCCAACGCTCCGGTGCCTGAGCAAGTGTCGAGGTGTGTGTCGTGGCCCAGGCGAGAGTGAGCAACAGCGTGAGCAGCCGCCAGCGCGGGTTGACACCGGGCGCCGGGCAGAGGCTCCGTCCGCGGCGCGGCCTCGGTGCAACAACGTCCGTCGTGGGGCGCGGATTGGTGGGCACGCCAAATTATAGGCGTGAAGGCACGGCAGGTCAGGCAGATTCGGTGTCGCCGCTCTCCTTGTCTGTGTTTAGCGTCTCTAAGTTGTCCACCCCACCCTAACCCTCGCCCCCAGGAGAGGGAACCTGCCTGCTTGGGCGCGTGAGGTATGTGGTTGACTTTGCGGGGTGAAATGAGTGCCATCGCTTCGATTACCTGACTCCTGCATGAGCTCGAAACGTTACAATGTTGGCATCGTTGGATACGGCTGGGTCAGCACGGCCCATATCGCCGCCATTAACGCCACTCCGCACGCCCAAGTCACAGCGATTTGTTCCTCGCGCGCCCTCAATGCGGCCGAGGTCAGCGCTCGTCACGGCGGCACGATTAAGTGTTACACCGCGCTGGAGGAAATGCTGAAGGATCCTTCGATTCACGTGGTGTCGATTTGCAGTTATCCCCAGGACCACGCGAGCCAGGCCATCGCCGCCGCCCAGGCCGGCAAACATTTGATCATTGAGAAGCCGCTGGCGTTGACCTGGCCTGATTGCCAAGCGGTGCAGAAGGCCGTCCAGTCCGCCGGCGTCCACACGTGCGTCTGCTTTGAATGCCGCTTCTCCAGCCAATTCCTGACGATCAAGGCGGTCCTTGATAAAGGGTTGCTCGGCAAAATCCACTACGGCGAAGTCGATTATTATCACGGCATCGGCCCGTGGTACGGGCAGTTCCGCTGGAACACGCGACGCGACGCGGGCGGGAGCAGTTTGTTATCGGCCGGGTGCCACGCCCTGGACGCGCTGCTGCTCTGCATGGGCGAGGATGTCGAGGTGGTCAGCTCCTACTCGACGCACTCATTCAGCC
>Ga0070694_100001445_pt1 | contig 13905 bp, 16 predicted proteins | sample KBSK1251metaG_FD_65470 | JGI IMG/M metagenome (GOLD analysis project Ga0070694, IMG submission 65470) | Corn, switchgrass and miscanthus rhizosphere microbial communities from Kellogg Biological Station, Michigan, USA - KBS K1-25-1 metaG | ecosystem: Host-associated > Plants > Roots >... | reverse complement strand
ACGCCGCGTTTTTCAACCGGCAGAATGCGGCGGTCGTCGGTTAAGGGATGAATGAGGACGATCGTGTCTTTGCGCGCTTCGACCACTTCATCGAGATAGCAAATCGCCCCGTGGCGCACGGCGGTCGTGAGCGGCCCATCGTGCCAGATCGTCTCTTCGCCTTCGAGCAGAAAACGCCCGACCAAATCGGTGGCCGAAAGGTCTTCGTGGCACGCGACGGTAATCAGCGGGCGGCCCATCCGGTAAGCCATCGCTTCGACAAAGCGTGTCTTGCCGCAGCCGGTCGGCCCTTTGAGCATCACCGGCAGCTTTGCCTTATAAGCCGTCTGGAAGAGCGCGACTTCGTTTTTGATGTTGAGATAGTAAGGCTCGCGGGTGATACGGTATTTCTCGATCACTTGCTCGGTCGCCCTTGCGGTGTTGGTTAAAGTGTCAGTCATGATCTGCCTGGTTCCTGTATGATGATCTACGTGTTAAAATCAAGCCTCATATCTTAGCATCGCTGAGTGGAAGTTTGAAGTTTATGATTGCAATCGCCATGAGCGGAGGGGTTGATAGTTCGACCGCCGCCGCACTGCTTAAAAATCAGGGACACGAATTGGTCGGCTTCTCGATGCAGCTCTGGAATCAGCGGCGCATCAATGTCGGGCCGGACGGCGAGCCGCTGCCATCGCGCTGCTGCTCGCTTGATGACCTTTACGACGCGCGCGTGGTGGCGGGCAAGCTCGGCTTTCCGTTTTACGTCGTCAACCTCGAAGACGAATTCGAGCGCGATGTCGTGAATCCATTCGTCAACAAGTATCTTGCTGGCCTGACGCCCAGCCCGTGCGTGGCCTGCAATTCGTTTCTCAAATTCGACAAGCTCGTCGAGTTGGCGAAGAACGTCGGCGCGGAGAAAGTGGCAACCGGGCATTACGCGCGCGTGCGTTATGACGAAGAGCGTAGGCGCTGGTTGCTGCTGCGCGGCGTCAATCCGGCGAAGGATCAGTCGTATTTTCTCTTTGAGTTGACGCAGGAGCAGTTGAGCTACGCGCTGTTCCCGCTCGGCGCGATGAATAAGCCGGAAGTGCGCGCGATAGCCGAAGCCGCCGGACTGCCGACCGCGCAGAAGCCCGAAAGCCAAGAGATTTGCTTTATCCCCGACGGCAACTATCCGCGCTTCATTGAGCGGTATTTGGAGGAAGAGAAGAGCGGCGAGCATGGTACGGCAAGCGAGAACGATTTGCCGGTCATCAATCGCGCTGATGCAAATCAGTCGCGGACAGAGCACCACTTGCCGCTCGCGCCGGGCGAGATCGTTTCGACGACGGGCGAAGTGCTCGGTCAGCACAGCGGAATTCACCGTTACACCGTCGGACAGCGGCGCGGACTCGGAGTGTCGGCAGCCGAGCCGCTTTACGTCGTGCAGATTGATGCGCCGCGCAACCGCGTCGTCGTCGGCCCGAGTGATGCGCTGCTCAAGCGCGAGATGATCGTGACGCGCGCGAATTGGATTGCAGTGGCGAAGTTAACTGAACCTATGCGCGTCTCGGTCAAGATTCGGTCGCGGGCGGAAGAGGCAAGCGCGACGATTGAACCACGCGATGCGGATTCAGTGATTGTGAGGTTCGACGAAGCTCAGCGGGCGATTACGCCCGGACAGGCAGCGGTTTTTTATGATGGTGAAGTAGTAGTGGGCGGCGGATGGATTACCTGTTAGCCTGTGAGCAACAGAAAGTATGAACAGAAAAGAAGAAGAAAAAGCCAGATATGAGCGATTGATCTTTACAGATTTTGCTAAGGCGGCAAATACTGTAGCCGATTTCAGTGTCAATCTTGAATCTGTCAAAAGTGAAGAGCCACCAAAGCCAGACATAAGTTGTACCATTGACGGGCAGCGAAACTACTTTGAGATGACCGAAATTACGGATCAAGGATTGGCACGTAACGTAAGCATCAGCATCAAAAAAATGAAAATAACGGGCAGGTTTTTCTCTCAAGACGAACCACTAATCAAAGCTTTTTCTAGCAAAGCCAAGAAGACATATCCTCCTCTCGATGGGCCGCTTGAACTACTAGCGTATTACGATAAACAGTATCCCCCGCCGACAAACTTGATACAGGAATCAACGCTTAATACTCTGTGTCTGATTATTCGGGATATGACGATCTTTGGACCTTGGTCTCGACTGTGGATTTATGACCAATGGAACAAGAACATACTGGGATGCGTTTCGGACGAATGAATCCTTATTTGAAGTCTCTTTGTTCGCAAAGTCTATGGCATTAAGGATACTCTATGGACTACACCAAGATCATCACAATTGACCCAGACAAACGTAGCGGCAAGCCATGCATTCGCGGCACACGAATGACGGTGACCGATGTGCTTGAATATTTGGCTGGGGGAATGAAGCCGGAAGAATTGGTGGCAGAGTTTCCTGACCTGACGCTGGAAGACATTCGGGCTTGCCTGGCTTTTGCGGCTGATCGAGAACGCAAACTAATGACCCTACCAGCATGAAGCTGCTGTTCGATCAGAACCTTTCTCCAAGATTGCCGCGCTTGCTGGCCGACATCTATCCTGAAAGCGCTCACATTCGAGACCTCGGCTTGCGCGATGCGACTGATACAGAGATTTGGGAATACGCTAAGTCTAACGGCTACGCGATCGTGTCAAAGGATTCAGATTTTCAGGCGCGAAGCTTGTTGTACGGTCATCCGCCTAAATTCATTTGGTTGCGAGTTGGCAACTGCCCTGTCAAAACGATTGAAGTGCTGTTAAGAACACAATCGGTGATGATTCACACTTTGGAGGTGGAGGAAGAGAAATCTCACCTAATGCTTCCTTGAGACAAATGAGAATTTTACTTCGCTAGGACTTGGTCGCTTTTCCTTTCCGCGCCGTCTCAGCCAGCCAATCAATCAAAGCCCGCAATTCATCTGAAGCGCTAGTATCGCCAGTTTGGATCGTGTGCGTGCGGTCGCCGTCTTCAATCGTCAACTCGTATTGAAATTGATCGGGCACTTGGGGAGAACGGCTGGCGGTGCGGGGTTGGTCGAAGGGGCGCGCCCCTTCGACCAATCGCTTGAATTCCTTCGCCTGAGCCGCCGACAGTTTCTCCGAGTCAACTTCACCGCTTAACCGCAGACCGGCAAAACCACCTGTGCGTTCGAAGCGAATGCGCATTACCAACCTCCTGCTCCGGCGCGCGCCGCCATAGCCATAACTTTGGCCTTGCCAGTCGTGATGCCGACCACATCCCAAGCCTCACGCACGGCCTGTTGTTCTTTGCTGCCTGCGCCGAAGAGTTCTCCGGCCACGGCAAAGGTCATGTTGGCGCAATCCTGGAATTGCGAGAGCGGGCGGAGTTTGTCGCGCAAGGTGACGTACCAGATGCGTCCGGCCTTCTCCCAGGCAAAGCCTTCGAGTCGAACAGCGAGTTCAAAAAACGCCTTGTTGGGAATGCCAGAATTGATATGGACGCCGCCATTGTCCGAGGTCGTCTTGACGAAATTCTTCATGTGCGCGGGCTGCGGATCTTTGCCGATCACGGGGTCATCGTAGGCGGTGCCCGGCGCTTTCATCGAGCGGATCGCGACGCCTTGCACTTTCTTGGTGAACAGGCCTTCGCCGATCAACCAATCCGCTTGCTTTGCTTTCTGCCTCTTGGCATATTGCTTGATGAGGCAGCCGAAGACATCGGAGAACGATTCGTTGAGCGCGCCCGACTGATCGTGATATTCCAGCCCGGCCTCGAATTGCGTCACGCCGTGCGTCAGTTCGTGACCGATGATGTCAATGCATTTGGTGAAGCGTTGGAAGAGATCGCCATCACCATCGCCGTAGACCATCTGGCGGCCATCCCAGAAAGCATTATCGAAGTTGCGGCTGTAATGCACCGTCGAATTCAGGCGCATCCCTTTATCGTCAATCGAATTGCGCTCAAAAACCTTGAAAAAGAAATCGTAGGTCTTGCCGGAACCATCATAGGCTTCGTTGACATGCGTATCTTTGCTCCTCGGATCGCCTTCGCTCCGCACGAGTTTTCCGGGCAGTTGTGTGCCGCGGCGGGCATCAAAAATCGTGCGCCGCTTGGTGCCGGTGGAGACGGCAGCGGCGAAGGCGAAGGGTGAAATAACTGAGCGCTGACCGCGCAATTGCGCGGCAATGTTCAAGCTCTGGAAAGCAGCTTCCTTCTGACGTGTTGTGCCGTTTTCAGCAACGTTGCGATTGATATGTGGGGGGATGATGCAACAAACGGCGTGGTTGGTGTGACAACTCATAGTCTATCCTCCAAACAGGTGGGCGACTTTGTATGCCGTGGAGGCGCTGAGCTCCAGCCTAAAGATGGCGAAAGCCTCTTGGCGTGCGCCGCAGTTCCTCTGAGTGATAACAAGCCCCATTGCTTTCACTCATCACGGCCCCGAATGATCCAACATGACAATGGCAGAGCATCGCCGCGCAAATGCGGGCCTCTCTCTTCGCCGAAGAGTTTCGTGGCGGCTGGCCTCATGCTTTGAAACCGAGACGGAAGTCGGCCGCTTCTTCGTGCGTGTTTTTCCGTTGTCCTATTCCTTAGTTCACTCGGTAGTCGTTTCGGTTTTTTGGCTGGCCGCAACTGTACTGCGATTCATCAAACGCGTCAAGGAATCATTTGGCAATCATTTGGCAATCATCATGCCCCAAGCTGCGCGGCGACACTGATTTGACGCTGGCCGGTAGGATGGAGGAAACTTATGGCCGGGTTCGCACATTTCTTCAAGAGACCTGACGCAGTGCTGTACCGCGATTTGCCAAATTTCTGTACAGATTTCCGAAGGAGAAACTATGAGCAGTGCAGCTCGTGTCAAACTGGCGATGGCCGATGGCTTTCGCTGTCAGATCGCGGCGGGCACCCATACGCTCGTCGCTGATGAACCGCAAGAAGCAGGCGGCACGGATGCAGGGCCGTCACCTTACGAATTGCTGCTGGCGAGCCTCGGCGCTTGCACGGCGATGACGCTCAAGCTGTACATCGAACGCAAGCGGCTGCCGATTACGGAAGTCGAAGTGGTGCTGACATTCGACCGCATTCACGCCGAAGATTGCGAGTCGTGCTCCGAGGAGCAGCGCGAACGCAACGAAGAGATTCAACATATCAGCCGCCTCATCTACGTCACCGGTGAAGTGACCGAAGAGCAGCGCCAACGCCTCCTCTACATCGCGGGCCGCTGTCCAGTTCACATCACGCTGCACAGCCAGCCGCACGTTGAAGATGCGCTGATCGTCAGAAAATAAGAGGCGGAAGATGAAAGTCGAAGGTTGGGACACCGAGCACGACGGCGTGCTGACGGAAGCTGCGCTGCGCCGCAAACTGGAAAAACAGGGTTACGAAGTCACGCGCTACGTCTATCCGCCGGGCACGCGCTTCGGCGCGCACACGCACGCGGTAGACAAGATTGACGCTGTGCTTTCCGGGCGTTTTCAAATCACGATGGACGGACATTCGATCATCCTCGAAGCGGGTGATGCCGTTATGGTGCCGTGCGGGGAAGAGCACAGCGCGGAAGTCGTCGGCATGGAAACCGTCGTGAGTTTGGATGCGGTCAGGATTCGCTAGCAGATCAGTGCGGAGCTATGATGGAATCGCGCCGAGTTGTTTCAGCAAGCCAAACTGATCGAAGACCATCGTATGCTCCGTAAGCCGCCCATCCACGACTCGCAGGATGTCTATCATGTCGAACGATACGTTGCGGCCAGTGGCGGGAACGCCGAGAAACTCGCCGCGATGAGTGGCCGTGAAGGTCTTGTGCGTCACGACCTGTTCGCCTTCCGCCACCTGCTGGCGGATGTTGACCTGAAGGTCGGGGAAGGCCACGCGTAGCGCGGCGAAAAGGATGCGAACGCCGTCGCGGGTCGGCGGAATGCCCGGTAAAGCGCTATGATCAACGAAGTCCGGCGCGAGGTATTGATCAATGACTGCGAGATTCCCTTTACCCTGAGCTTCCTCGACGAAGGCGCGGACAATCGCTTTGTTTTGTTCGATGGACATGAAAGAACCCTCCTCGCGGTGACATACGCGCTGAATGTTCGGCTTGGATCTGGCGGCTTGATCCGGTCGTCACGAATTTGGGCAAGATCAAGATCGGAGGTCAACGATGACAACCAAACTTATTACTGACGCGCTCTCGCTTTCGACGCGCGGCGATTGTGACATCATTGACATCACACCACAGGTTTCGGCGCTCGTGCGCAAGCACGAATTCACGCACGGCCAGGCGCTCATCTTCGTCTCTGGCTCGACAGCCGGCTTGACGACCATCGAGTACGAGCCGGGCTTGCTCAAAGACCTGCCGGAAGTCTTTGAGAAGCTCGCGCCGCAGGGAGTGCGTTACCATCACGAAGATACGTGGCACGACGGCAACGGCCATTCGCATGTGCGTGCTGCGCTCCTGGGCTGCTCGCTCACCGTGCCTTTCAAGGAGGGCCATTTGCTCCTCGGCACCTGGCAGCAAATAGTAGTGATTGATTTCGACAATCGGCCTCGGCGGCGCGAGGTGGTCGTACAGTTGTGCGGCGAGTGATGACTGACAGCCGTAAGCTTGTTACAAACTCGCGTCGTTCATGAGTCGTCAAAGCCAAACGCGATCAAACTCAATCAAAAGCCAAGGGTGTAATTTCAGCTATCCACGTCGGCAGCGGAACATCCTTCTTCGGCAATTATTTTCATTGATCGAAAAAAATCACTTGACCCTGGAATGCATGCCAGCATTTACAATCCGTCGGTGTCGGTAAAAACCACGTTTGAATTAACGGGGAATCGGAGCGGCTGATAGAAGAACAGAGCCAGCTCAAGAACTTCCAAAAGGAGCAAGCGATATGAAAGATAATTTCGCCCAGGCACTCAAGGCTCATCAGATGCTATTGACAATAATGCTGACCGTTTCACTCGCTTCATCTCTCTGGGCCGTTGGCATAGTCAAAAAGTCTTTCGCCACAAACTCCTCGCAGAAATCGCAGGATGAATCGGTGAAAATCGCAGGTGCCATGATGAATGTCATGCATAAGGGAGAGCTGGCAGGCGTCATCTCACTTCATACTATCGCCGACAAAAAACATCTCTATGGACTTGGGCCAGTCGAATATTTACAGGGTGAGATCCTGATTGTAGATGGGAAGGCCTACAAATCAACCGTCGTTTCTAAGTCGGCGATGAAGGTTGAAGAGACCTTTCAGCTCAAAGCTCCTTTTTTCGTCCATGCCAATGTCGAACGCTGGCAGGAATACAAACTACCTGAGACCCTCTCGACGCTCCAGGAAATAGAGAAATATATCGAGGGGCTGACACAAAATCACCAATTGCCTTTCGCTTTCAAGCTCACTGGCACAGCCGCAACGGCTGACATCCACATCGTAAATTTGCCGCCAGGTAAACAGGTTAAATCACCCGATGATGCCCATGAGGGCCAGGTAAACTTCAAGCTTGAAAATGAGCGAGTCGAGGTTGTCGGATTCTTTTCCAAACAGCACAAGGGAGTTTTCACGCATCACGACACTTATCTTCACGCCCACCTGATTAATGAGCGAAGAGATAAAATGGGGCACCTCGATGGGCTCAGAGTGGCCAAGGGAGCAGTAAAACTATATCTGCCCGCTACCATCATGAGTCACTGACTTGGTCTTTCTCGGCCCAGTCTTTGCTGAGTTCAGGCGCAAGTTCGAGCGAGTAAGAAAATCACCTTGCCTGAGGCTGAAAGTCGAAGCTATAATTGCACTTCTTATGATCAAGCGTTTGATCACAACTTGGCTCCTGCTGATGCTGCTGGCGTTGCCTGCGGCGAGCAGTATTTATCAAGTAGTACAGCTCAGCGAAGCTAAGGGATGCTGTGCCGGGCAAAGCAGTCACTGTCAAAGCGCGATGAGCGTCTGTCAGGCTCCTCCGAATTGCCCGCCTCAATGCCTCTGCGCCGCGAGCGAAAAGCCAGGTTCCCCGGGCCTACCCGTTAACCGTCCGCCTTTGCCTAGCGGGCCAGCCCCACTCGTGGCGGCGCTGCCCTTTGCGGCTTGGCTGGATGCGCAGCAATCAAACGTTTCACTCCACATCACCACACCTTCACAGAGCAATAACACCTATCTCCATCACGCCTGTTTACGGATTTAATTGACCAGCTAGGCCGTAGTGTGTCTACACATCGCCATCATGCGGTGGCGCAGTGCAGTTTGTAGCGCGGGTTGTCAACTTGCGCGGCTGATTCTCCATGTTTGCGAAGCCGCACAAGCTATCAACTTGCAGCGCGTGAATCAAAACAACATCCATCCTATCGAGGTTAAGAAGACATGCGAAACAAGCTTGCCATTATCGCTATCTCTATGCTCCTCGCCGCAGCCACCTTTCCAGCAGCAGCGCGAGTGATTCAGAACTCAAACGGTCAAAGCGCGGAAAAGGCTCAGACCGTAACGATCAAACTGACCAAAGAAGGCTACCAGCCGGAGAGCTTCAAACTCAAACGCGATCTGCCCGCGCGCGTAACCTTCGTGCGCGAGACTGATGAAACCTGCGGCAAAGAGATCGTCATCAAGGAATATGACATCAAGCGCCCACTGCCGCTTAACGAACCCGTCGTAGTCGAGTTCACGCCGCGCAAAGCAGGCGAGTTCACCTTCGCTTGCGGGATGAATATGCTGCGCGGAAAGATCATCGTGCAGTGAAAACTGAACCTAAATCTGGAGGCGACTGACATGTTACGCATATTCACGCTGAGCTTATTTTTGCTCTCAGCTCTCACTCTGGCCGCCTGCTCTCAATCGCCGAGCGGGGAGACAACCGGCGCGGTGATCGGATCGGGCAAAGCAGGTGATTTGACAGTGACCTTCTCGAACACCAGAGGGCGTTTGAGCGAAGGCGAGAATGAATTCACGGTCGAGTTTAAGAACTCCAGCGGCCAGCACGTGGACGTTGGAGCGATCACGCTCTTTTTCGATATGCCAGCCATGGGCAGCATGGCTTATATGAAGAATGACGCCAAGCTGACGACCACGCAAACGCCGGGCGTTTACCGCGCGACGGCGAAGCTTGACATGCCCGGCTCCTGGCAAGCGCGCCTGAGTTATAAAGGGCCAGCCGGCGAAGGCAAGATAGACTTCCCCGTTCAGGCCAAATGAGGGTGGCCGGTGGTCAGTGGTCGGTGGTCAGTTGCATCTCGTTACAAAGAAGCTACTGACCACTGACTACTGACCACTGACTACTGACCACTGACTACTGTTTTATGATTAACCATCTTGTCGCCTTCTCGCTCAAGAATCGCTTCATCATCGTGGCGTTTTACCTGGCGCTCGCGGGATGGGGCTACTGGGCATTGCTGCACACGCCGATTGATGCGATCCCGGATTTGAGTGAGAACCAGGTCATCGTCTTCACCGATTGGATGGGGCGCAGTCCGCAAGAGGTCGAAGATCAAATCACCTATCCGTTGACGGTCAACTTACAAGGACTGGCCGGAGTGAAGGTCGTGCGCTCGCAATCGGCCTTTGGCTTCTCGATGATCAACGTGATCTTCGAGGACAAGGTGGATCTTTACTTCGCGCGGACACGCGTGCTCGAACGGTTGACGCTGGTGAGCGGCTCATTGCCGGAGGGAGTCAAGCCAATGCTCGGGCCGGATGCGACGGGTGTCGGGCAAATCTTCTGGTACACGCTCGAAAGCGATAAGCACAGCTTGATCGAACTGCGCTCGCTGCAAGATTGGTTTGTGCGCTATCAACTCAACGCGGTGCCGGGCGTGGCCGAAGTCGGCAGCGTCGGCGGTTGGGTGCAGCAATATCAGATTGATGTGGATCCGAATCGGCTGCGGTCTTATGACTTGCCGCTGAGCGCCGTGGTCATGGCCGTTAAGCACAGCAATAACAATGTTGGTGGCAATGTGGTGGAATCGGGCGGCACTTGGACAGTGGTGCGCGGCATTGGCTTGATTCAATCAACCGATGACATTGCAAACATCGTGATCGCCTCGCGCAACGGCACGCCGATCTACGTCAAGAATGTGGCCGAGGTGAAAATCGGCGGCGCGTTCCGGCAAGGGGCGCTTGATAAAAATGGCAGTGAAACGGTCGGTGGCGTTGTGGTCGCGCGTTACGGCGTGGACACGCTCAGCGTCATTCAGGCGGTCAAGCAAAAGATCGAGGATTTGAAATCGGGGTTGCCTGAAGGGGTGCGGATCGTGCCGTTCTACGATCGCACGGAGTTGATTGATCGCGCGACCAACACGCTCAAGACGGCGTTGATCGAAGAAATCCTGCTCGTCACGCTCGCGCACATCATCTTCCTCTTTCACTTCCGTTCAATTTTGATCGTGACGCTGCCGCTGCCGTTGGCTGTGCTGATTTCGTTTCTGCTCATGCACTACTTTGGCATCTCATCGAATCTGATGTCGCTCGCCGGGATTGCGATTGCAATTGGCGTGCTGGTAGATGCAGGGATTGTTGTCACTGAAAATGCGTTTCGCTATTTGGAGAAGCGGCAAGTTGATCCTAAGGATCGTGCGCAGGTGTGGCAAACGGTGATGGATGCAACGCAACTCGTCGGGCGGCCAGTTTTCTTCTCGATGGCGATCATTATCCTTGCCTTCATTCCCGTCTTCGCGCTCACGGGACAGGAAGGCAAGCTCTTTCATCCGCTCGCCTTCACCAAGACGTTTGCGATGGTCGGTGCGACGATCATCGCGGTGACGCTGGTGCCGGTGCTTTGCACGTTGCTGCTCGGCGGCAAATTCCATCGCGAAGAAGACAACCCGGTGATGCGCGTTTTGCAGTGGATTTATCGTCCGATACTGCGCTGGGCGCTCACGCATCGTGCCATGACCGTCAGTCTGGCGGTGTTGTTATTCATCGGAGCGGTGCTGTTGGCCACTTCCGCCTCTTGGCTGCCCGAAGTTCGCACGCAGCTTGCTCACGTGCCGTTCATCGGGCCGCGACTGGCGCGGATGCATACCATCGGCAAAGAGTTTATGCCGCCGCTCGACGAAGGCGATTTGATGTTTATGCCGGTGACGGACACGAGCGTTTCGCTGCCGCAAGCGTTGGAGATCACGCGGCGGCAGGACGAAATCATCAAGAGCTTCCCTGAAGTCGAATGGGCGGTCGGCAAACCGGGCCGCGCAGAAACTTCGACCGATCCATCGCCGATCAACATGATCGAGACCGTCGTGCATCTCAAACCGCACGAGCAATGGCGGCCAGGGATGACCATCGAGCGCCTCATCAACGAAATGGACGCGGCGGTGAGTCTGCCTGGCGTGACCAACATCTGGACGCAGCCGATCCGCAATCGCATTGATATGCTCTCGACCGGCATCCGCACCCAGGTCGGGTTGAAGATTTTCGGCAGCGATTTGAAGACGCTCGAAGAACGCGCGCAAGTGGCCGCCGCCGCGCTGCGCAACTTGCTGGGCGCGAGCGATGTTTATCCCGAACAGATCGCGGGTGCGCCATATCTGAATATCAAAGTCAATCGAGAAGCGGCAGCGCGTTATGGCCTCACGGTCGGTGATGTGCAGGAGGCGATTGAAACGGCAGTCGGCGAAACGAACTTGAGCGTGACGATTGAAGGCCGCAAGCGATTTCCGGTGCGCGTCCGCTACGCGCCGCAGTACCGGAGCGACCCACAGCAAATTCGTAATGTGCTCGTCGGTATGCAGCAGATTCCGCTCGGCCAACTCGCTGATATTCGCGCTGAAAGCGGCCCGGCCATGATTTCGAGCGAGAATGGATTGCTGCGTGCAACCGTTTTACTCAATGTGCGCGGGCGCGATGTCGGAGGGTTTGTGGACGAAGCGAAGCGCATCATCACCGAGCAGGTGAAGCTGCCTGCTGGTTACTTCTTCCAATGGAGCGGCCAGTACGAAAACCAGATCCGCGCCAAAGAGCGCTTGCAGATTGTGCTACCCATCGTGCTCGTCATCATCTTCATCATGCTTTACCTGACGTATCACTCGTTCCTCGAAGCGGCACACGTGCTGCTAGCAGTGCCTTTCGCACTCACGGGCGGCGTCTACCTGCTCTATGCCCTCGGCTATAACTTCTCAGTCGCCGTGTGGGTCGGTTTCATCGCGCTCTTCGGCACGGCGGTGCAAACCGGCGTGGTCATGGTGATCTATCTCGAAGAAGCCGTTGAGCGGCGGCGCGCGGCCAAAGCGGAAAGAGGTGAAGAACTGACTCGCGCGGATTTGATGGCCGCCGTGACCGAAGGCGCGCTGCTGCGGCTGCGGCCCAAAGTCATGACTGTCTCGACGGTCGTCGCCGGTTTGCTGCCGATTATGTGGAGTAGCCGCGCGGGCGCGGAGGTGATGAAACCGCTCGCGACACCTGTGCTGGGCGGGATGGTCAGCTCACTCATTCATGTTCTGATCGTCACGCCGGTCATTTTCTTCTGGCTGCGCGCGCGGCGATTGAAGAGGGAAGAACCGCCAGACAGCCCTGCGCCAAGCGATGAAAGGGGCAAGGCCGAAACAGGCAAGGAAGAAGAAGAGATGGCGGACGTGCTTTCGGTTGCGGAGGAATCGTGAAGCTCAATCGCATTGAAAAAGCATTGATGAATAATCCCGCGCGCGCCTGGATTCAGCGGCAATACGAAGCGCGGTGGTTTGAGCAATTCGGCGGTCGAATCGAAGGACAACGCGCGCTCGAAGTGGGCTGCGGACGCGGCGTGGGAACAGAAATCATCTTCGAGCGGTTCGGCGCGCAGCAGGTACATGCTTTCGATCTCGACCCGGCGATGGTCGAGCAAGCGCAGCGGCGGCTCACAGCTTATCCAGCAGAACGTTTGCGGCTCACGGTCGGCGACGCCACGGCCATTGAAGCCGAAGATGAATCGTTCGATGCGGTCTTTGATTTTGGGATCATTCATCACGTCCCGGCCTGGCAGCGGGCAGTGGCGGAGATTCGGCGCGTGCTGCGGCCCGGTGGGAGATTCTTCTTTGAAGAGGTCACACGCCAAGCGCTTGAGCGCTGGGTGTACCGCACCCTATTTGAACATCCAAGCGAGAATCGTTTCAGCGGCAGAGAGTTTATTGCAGAGCTTGACCGGCAAGGCATTCACGTTGGGCGCAATTTCGCCGAGCGATTTGCCGGCGATTTCGTCATCGGCGTTGGCCAGAAGCTCAAGACGAGCCAATCACGATCAGAAAGTTAGCGTTATGAAGATCAAGCAAATCATTCAACAAGCAAGCATGCTCGCCGCGCTTTGTACGTTGCCGGCGACGGCCATCGCGCAGAGTACGCAGGGCGAAGTAGCAACCAATAAGGTGCGCAACATCCCAAGCGTGGCTGTGCCAGCGCCGGTCAAAACCGGCACGGCGGTTTACCTCAATCCGGTTGATGGAACGAGCGTCGAAGATGCCGTGCGTTATGCATTGACGCATCACAAAGGGCTGCTCGCTGATCGCAAGCTGATTGAGGAAGCCCAAGGACGCCTCAAGCAAGCCGCGCTGCGCGCCAATCCGATGCTGGACGCATCACATACATCAGACCTCGGCGAGTTTGCGCAGGGCGAATTTTCCGTCGGCGTTTCAGTCCCGCTCGAACTCGGTGGGCGACGCGCGCGAAGGATCGAAGTCGCCGAGCGCGAATTGGAGCGAATGCGCTTTGAGGTCGCCGAACGTGAACGAAAGCTGGCGGCAGAAATCAGAGCGAAGTACGGCGAGGCAGTCGAAGCCGCGCGTAATCTGGAACTCAACGAGCGGTTGCTCGAACTCAACCAGCAAAGCTACGGTTTGATCAAAGCGCGTGTCGAAGAAGGCGCCAGCGCGCCACTCGAACAAAGCATGCTGCGCGTTGAAGTGGGGCGCATCGAAGCGCAGCGCACCACGTTCGACACTCGCACAGCAGTGCTCCTCGAAGAACTCAAAAATCTGCTCGGCATGCCGATGGAAGAAAAACTCCAAGTGCGC
>Ga0070694_100001444_pt1 | contig 13930 bp, 12 predicted proteins | sample KBSK1251metaG_FD_65470 | JGI IMG/M metagenome (GOLD analysis project Ga0070694, IMG submission 65470) | Corn, switchgrass and miscanthus rhizosphere microbial communities from Kellogg Biological Station, Michigan, USA - KBS K1-25-1 metaG | ecosystem: Host-associated > Plants > Roots >... | reverse complement strand
GGGCTGTCGGCGATCTTCCGGATCGTGTCGAACACCTCGACCATCCGAGAGCTCTTGCCGATGATGTTCTCGAAGCGATGCTGGGTCTCCAGCTGCTTGCGGAGGTATTGATTCTCGGCGCGTAGGTGCTTGCGCTCGAGGGCGTTCTTGATGATCAGGTTGACTTCGTCGAGCTTGAACGGCTTGGTGATGTAGTCGTACGCTCCGAGCTTCATCGCCTCCACCGCGGTCTCGGTGGAGGCCATCGCGGTCACCATGATCACCGCGGTGTCGGGGGACTGCTCCTTGGCCGAGCGAAGGACCTGGAGCCCGTCCACCTTCGGCATGCGAAGGTCGGTGATGATGGCGTCGAAGGGATCGCGCCGGATCGCCTCGATCGCCGCCGCCCCGCCCTCCGCGAGCGTGACCTCGTAGCCGGCCTTCTGCAGCGTGATGGCCAGCAGATCACGCATGCTCTTCTCGTCGTCCACCACCAAGACCCGTGCCTCGCTCATGTCTTCCTCGTCTCGCTGAGCCGGCCTCCGGCGTTCGCCGTCGGCCGACCGGCCCGTCGTGTCAGGGTGCTCAACGCCTCCAACGTCTGAATGCTCCGCTCATCCCCGCGTGGCTCCATCGGGGGCCGGAAGGGTGAGGATGAAGGTCGTGCCCTCACCCACGCGACTCCGCACTTCGATGGAGCCGCCGTGCTCCTCGACCACCCGGTAGACCAGTGCCAGGCCGATACCGCTGCCCTCCGGCTTGGTCGAGAAGAATGGCTCGAAGATATGGGGGAGATCGCCGTCGGCGATGCCTTGGCCCGTGTCGGTGATGGAGATCTGGAGCCGGCCTCCACGCTCGCGAAGCGGTCGCGCTCCCACCCGGAGCTCACCTCCGTCCGGCATGGCCTGCACCGCGTTGAGGCAGAGGTTCCAGATGGCCTGGCGGAGCCGCTGTGGATCTGCACGGGTCGCGAGGGTATCGCCGTACTCCCGGGCGACCTTCAGGTTGGCGGGCAGGGTACGGTGCTCGATCAGGAGGAGGACCTCGTCGAGGATCTCCGCCATGTTGATCTCGAGTGGCACCATCGGCGCCGGCCGCGCGTACTCCAGGAAGTCTCCCACGATCTGGTTCAGGCGGGCCGACTCTCGAAGCACGATCTCGACGAGCTGGCCCCGGGTGTGATCGGGGGGCAAGTCGCGCGCCAGCGCCTCGACCGCGCCCGAGATCGACGCGAGCGGATTCCTGATCTCGTGCGCCATGTTGGCCGACAGGCGGCCCACCGCGGCGAGGCGGTCGGCCTGGCGCATGCGCTGCTCCATCTGCTTGATGCTGGAGAGGTCCTGGCAGACTCCGATGAGACCGGCCACGTCACCGGCACCGGAGCGGAGCGACCAGAAGGAGATTCCGACCGGCACCTCCTGCCCGTCGCGGCGCCGCAGCCGGAACTCGTAGCGGGGCGCCGGCTCGCTGCCTTCCGAGACGGCGCGCCGCACGTCCTCGAGGTTCACGCCGTGTCCGAAGATCGCCTCCCACGGTTGGTCGATCGCCTCGTCCGCTCGCACCCCGGTGATGGACTCCGCCGCGTGGTTGAATGCGGTGACACGCCCGGTCGGGTCCACCCCGACGAGGCCGGAGCCCACCGACTCGAAGATGAGATCACGGAACGCTTGGAGGTCCGACAGGTGCTTTCGCTGGTCCTCCATGTGCTGCTGGAGCTCGTGATAGCGCCCGGCCAGGGCGCCGGTGACGACCGCCACGAGCAGGAGAACGCCCGCGTTCATGAACACGGTCAGGATCTCGACCGCGGTATTTTCGGACGGCGTCCCGATCTCGAGCATCGGCAGGATGGTCCGACCCCAGACCGGGAGCACGTAGAGCAGACTGCACAGCGCCGCGACGATGAACCCGCCCGCCCGGGAAAGGACGAAGCAGGAGGCCACCACAAGGAGGACGTAGAGCGGGATGAACACCGACTGGGGGCCGCCGCTCTCGGTCACGATGGCGGTGATCAAGGCGGCGTCGAGCGCGAACTGAATCCACGCGATTCGCTCTGGCCGCATTCCCCATCGGTCGGCCAGCGGCAGCACCAGGCAGGCCGCGATGCCTCCGAGGACGGTCAGCGTGAATCGCCCGAACGCATACGGGAACGCTTCGGTGAACCGGAGCAGCGCCCCGACCGCCAGGACGATGGCGGCCGTGAGCAGCCGCGCCCGGTTCAACCCCCATAGCGACGACTGGAGCGCCTGCGACTTGGGCAACCAGCGCTCGGGCTACTTGACCAGCGTGACCAGTTTGAAGATCGGCAGGTACATGGCCACGACGAGTCCACCGACCACGACGCCCAGAAAGACGATCATCATCGGCTCGAGCAGCGAGGTGAGCGTGCTGACCGCGGTGTCCACCTCGTCGTCGTAGAAGTCGGCGATCTTGCTCAGCATCGCGTCGAGCGCGCCGGTTTGCTCGCCCACCGAGATCATCTGGGTGACCATCGGCGGGAAGACCCCGGAGGTCCGCAGCGGATCGGCGAGGGTCTTACCCTCGGTGACCGCGGCCCGGCACTGGAGGACCGCCTTCTCGACCACCTTGTTGCCGGCGGTGCGGGCGGTGATCCGCAGTCCGTCGAGAATGGGTACGCCGGACTGGACCAGGGTGCCGAGGGTGCGGGTGAACCGGGCCACCGCCACCTTGCGGACGAGAGTCCCGAAGACAGGCAGCTTGAGCATCAAGGCGTCGATCGTGGACCGCCCGTTTTCCGTCCGGTAGTAGGAGCGAAGCGCGAGGACGCAGCCGATGAGCCCGGCGATGATCAGCAGGATGTAGGTGCGCACGAAGGTGGAGAGCCAGAGCACGACCTTGGTCGGTAGGGGCAGGTCTGCGCCGAGGTCCTTGAACATCTGGGCGAAGGTCGGAATCACGAAGGTCAGCATGAAGATGACGACCATGACCGCGACGCCGATGATGGCGACGGGATAGACCATCGCCGCCTTGACCTTGCGCTTGAGGGCCGCCGCCTTCTCGATGTAGGCGGCGAGACGCTGCAGGACGACGTCGAGGATACCGCCCGCCTCCCCGACCTCGACGAGGTTCGTGAAGAGATCGTCGAAGGTCCGCGGGTGCCGCCGGAGGGCATCCGCGAGCGTGGATCCCCCCTCCACGTTACGCGCGACCTGACCCGTGACCGACCGCAAGGTCTTGGACTCGCTCTGCTCGGCGAGGATATTCAGGCATTGCACGAGCGGTAGGCCCGCGTCGATCATGGTGGAGAACTGACGCGTGAAGATCGCCATCTCCTTGTCGTTGACCTTGCCCCCGAACTTGAAGGAGACCCTGGGGGCGGTCTTCTCTGCGATCTTGGTGACGAGGATCGCACGCCGTCTCAGCTCCCCTACCGCGGCCGAGCGATCGGGCGCCTCGATCTCCCCGTTCTGCATGCCACTGGCGGAACGACCTTGATAGACGAAGACAGCCATCTCGTGAGCCTCCTCGGTAGTCTACCGTCGGCCAAATGGAGACGCGCCCGCTGCGGCGGTGGCCGGAGCGGCGGACGCGGCGGCGGGCGAGCCGAGCAGCCCGGCGAGCTCCTCGGGAAGCGAGCTTCGATTCAGCGCCTCTTCGCGAGTGATCCGGCGCTTCTGCACGAGCTCGGCCAGGGACTGGTTCATGGTCTGCATGCCGAACTTCTGACCGGCCTGCATGGCGGAATAGATCTGGTGGATCTTCTCCTCGCGAATCAGATTCCGGATCGCGGGCGTCGCCACCATGATCTCGAGGGACATCGCCCGACCCCGGCTGTCGGCGGTCGGGATCAGCTGCTGCGACAGCACTCCTTCGAGGACAAGGGAGAGCTGGGCGCGGACCTGCGCCTGCTGGCTGGTCGGGAACACGTCGATGATCCGGTTGATGGTCTGAGCGCAGGAATTGGTGTGCAAGGTGCCGAGGGTCAGATGGCCCGTCTCGGCGATGGTCAGCGCGGCCGAGATGGTCTCGAGGTCTCGCATCTCACCGACGAGCACGACGTCGGGGTCCTGGCGGAGAATGGACTTCAGCGCGTTCTTGAACGAGTGCGTGTCCGAGAAGACCTCGCGCTGGTTCACCATGCACTTCTTGTGCTGATGCACGAACTCGATCGGATCCTCGATCGTGACGATGTGCTCGGCCCTCTCGGAGTTGACCTTGTCCACCATCGCGGCCAGCGTGGTCGACTTCCCGGAGCCGGTGGGCCCGGTGACCAGGATGAGGCCCTTGGGCCGATCCGCCATCTGCTCGACGATCGCGGGCAGCCCCAGCTCGTCGAAGCCGCGGATCTTGACCGGGATGACGCGGATGGCGGCGGCGACCGCGCCGCGCTGCCGGTAGACGTTGCACCGGAAGCGAGCGAGCCCCTGGATGCCGAAGGAGAGATCGAGCTCGTTCTCCTCCTCGAACTTCTGCTTCTGCCCCTCGTTCAGGACGCTGTAGGCCAGGCGCTGGGTGTCCTGTGGGGACTGCACCTCGAACTGCGAGAGCGGCGTGAGCTTGCCGTGGAGCCGGATCTGCGGGTGCGTTCCGGTGGTGATGTGCAGGTCGGAGGCGCCCCGCTCGATCATCAGGGTCAGCAGGTCGTGCATCGTCGCGGCCATTGGTTGCCTTGAGCCTCCTTAGTGGGCTTGAACGAGTATGACTCGGATAAGTCCCTCAAGCCGCATGCAACCTGCGTTCCAGAATCCCCCGGCATCGGCCGACGCTGCGCAAGGCGAACCGAGCCGAGCCTGGGTGGCAGGGCCTTGCCGGGAAGAGACAAACCATTCTAGCCCACGGGCCGGCCAGTAAATGCCTATTGGCTGCCCGAGGGACACGGTGGGGTGCCCCCACCGGGGAGGAGGACCTCGGGGCTACCGAATACCGCCCAGGCGCTTCAGCACGTCGCTGAAGACCTTCTGGGCCTGGTCCTCGTAGAGGACAAAGAGTACCTTCTCGAGGCTAGAATTGCCTCGCTTGACGTGCTCGACCACGGTGGAGAGCATCGCGTCGGCCGACTGAGCGGCCGGAACCCCGCCGATCCCGCTACCCAGGGCCGGAAAGGCCAGGGACGAGAGCTTGTGCTTCTCGGCGATCGCCAGGGTGGCCCGCGTCGCGGCCGTGATCTTCTCCGGATCGGCCTTGAGATCCTTGCCCATGGTGACCGCGTGGATGACGTGCGTAGCGGCCAGGTTCCCGGCGACCGTGAGAACGGCCTCTCCGATCTCAATCGGCCCTTGCCGCAGCGCGTCTTCCTCGATGACCACTCCGCCCTTGCGCTTCAGGGCGCCGGCCACCCCGGTGCCCATCAAGAGCTCGTCGTTGGCGGCATTGACCACCGCGTCGACCTCCGCCTCCGTGATGTCGCCCCGCTCCACGACGACCGTTGTCTTGCCGATCTTGCACTTCATGGCCGGGTCCCGGTCCCTGGAAGATCCGCCCCCTCCTGCGCCTTCACCGCGTCCCACGCCCGATCGAGGTCTTCCATCGATGCATCGGTGACCGACCGCCCCCCGGCCCTCATCTGAGCCTCCACCTTCTCGAATCGTCGGGTGAACTTCTCGGAGGACCGTCGCAGGCAGTCTTCGGCATCCATGCCTCGCAGGCGGGCCACGTTGACCATCGAGAACAGCAGATCCCCGAGCTCGTCCGCTACGCGGTCGTCGTCTCCGGCTTCGAGCGCCTCTCCGGCTTCTCCCAGCTCCTCCTGGACCTTGTTCCACGCGTCTTGCCACCGCGTCCAGTCGAAGCCCACGCGGGCCGCCTTCGTCTGCAACCGCTGAGCCCGGAGGAGCGCCGGGAGCGCCGCGGGGACGCCATCGAGGGAAGAGGCCGCGCGATCCTTGCCGGAGGCCTCTTCGTGCTTGATCTGCTCCCACTGTGCCAGAGCCTCCCGGGCGTCGCTGACGACCCGGTCGCCGAATACATGCGGATGACGTCGGGTCATCTTGGCGCAGAGCCGCTCGATCACATCCTCCATCGTGAACTCCCCGGCTTCCGCGCCGAGCTGGCAGTGGAATACCACCTGGAAGAGGAGATCCCCCAGTTCCTCGACGATATGGTCGCGTGAACCTTCGTCGATGGCTTCCAGGACCTCGTAGGTCTCCTCGAGGAGGTACGGCGTGAGCGAGGCTCGGGTCTGCTCACGATCCCATGGGCAGCCGCCTTCGCCCCTGAGACGAGCCATGAGTGAGAGGAGGGAGACGAAGCGATTGCCGGCGGCGTCAGCCATGGGACGATCTAGAGGTATCCGCACGGGCATTATACACAACCGGTACATCCGCTTGAAGGGGCCCGATCCGCGTGCTAGGCTCCCGGCCGAACAGAGCCCGGGGCGTCAGATGAACGAGGAAGAGAGCTTCCAGGTTACCGATCGACGGGGACGCCGCGAGGGAACGCCCGCCGCGCATCCGAGCGAGACACCCGGGACCGGCGGGTCTGCGGCAGCGGAGTCCCGCGACCGTGCTCGTGAGGGTAGGCCTACCTCGCCTGCAACTGCGGGCCCGACCGATCTCGGCGCGCTGCTCATCATGTTTGCCAACTCGGCGCTGGTCAGCCTCGGGGCGGTGCCGGAGCCGGGAACCGAGGAACGGCACCTCGACCTCGACCAAGCGCGCACCGCCATCGATATCTTGCTCATGCTCCGGAACAAGACGCAGGGCAACCGGACAGAGGAGGAGAGCCGGTTACTGGAGGAGCTCGTCTACGACCTCCAGATGCGCTTCGTTCGGACCGCGCGCGGCGGGTCTTCCTAGCGGGTCCTGAGCGTCAGCCGGCCTTCCCCGACCTCCAGATGGTCGACGACGCCCGGCACCTGCCAGCGAAGCAGGGAAGCCCCCCGGGGGCCCAGCATCAGGGACAGCAACCAGGTGGGCACCGGGATCCGCCCGATCTGCGTCGCGAGCAGGGTGGCCTCCGCATACCGTGGTCGGTGGGGTCCCGCGGGGCGCTCGAGTTCAAGATGCCCGACCAGGGTGATCCACACCGGAGAGCGTAGGATCGATCGGGGCAGCACCGGGGCCGCCCAGGCCACCGGGGAGCCCTCGATGAACGCGGCGAGTGGTAGCCGACCCTGCAGCGAGGCCTGCCCGGGCCGCAGCCGGACCGTGACCGGCGACAGGCCCAAGCCGCCGTCCGCCAGGTGAGTCGACACCAAGGCGGCCACCTCGGACTCACCGAGTACGACGGGCTCGGATCGGGTCGACCGCCCACTGTCGCGGAGACCGATCTCGGCGAGCTTCCGCTCGACTGCGGCGGGGTCTGCCTTGGCGGCGCTCCCTGAGAGCATGGGGGGAGTACCCTGGATCCCGGCCCCAACCCACAAGGCGCCCGCGACGAGGCCGCCCAGTAGGAGCAGCCCAACGATTGCCCCCAAACACCCGATGCAGCCCAGCCTCATCGATCAGGACCCTATCACTAGCCAGCTGAGATTAGAAGTCTTTGATTTGATTGATATTTACGACTTGGTTCCCGATCTATTTGACATCTACGTGCTCAGCATATATAAGTCTTCTAGACTCAGATTTGGATCTTGGCCGCTGAGCCCGGGCACAGGAGGAGTAGTCCAATGGCATTGATTCGCTTGCGTCCGTTCGCCCAGGATCTGTCCCGCGACCTGACCGACATCCAGGCGCAGATGAACCGGCTCCTCGACAACTTCGTGGCCCAGCCGACCTCGTCCGGAATGGGAGAGCGGGTGTGGGCCCCCGCCGCGGACATGTACGAGACCAAGAACGAGATAGTGATCGTCGCCGAGCTGCCTGGGCTCAGCGAGAAGGATATCCATCTTTCCATGACCGGCGACCTGCTCACGATCCAGGGGGAGCGCCAGTGGGGTGGAGAGGCCAAGGACGCGAGCCACTACCGCCGGGAGCGCTGGTTCGGCACGTTCGAGCGTACTTTCTCGCTGCCGATGCCGGTGGACAGCGGTCAGGTCAAGGCGACCTATCGGGATGGCGTGCTGACCGTGAAGCTCCCGAAGGTCGAAGAGATCAAGACGAAGGAGATCAAGATCGAGGCGGCGTAACCCCGCCCCGCCGCGAAATCGGTGGGCGTCGGGCGATCACCGCCCGACGCCACCGGTCGCGAGGGCGTGATCCAGACACTCAGACAGGAGAGAACACGACATGGCGAAGGTGATCGGCATTGACCTGGGAACGACGAACTCGGTGGTGGCAGTGGTGGAAGGCGGAGACCCTGCCGTCATCGCCAATCAGGAAGGGAGCCGCCTGACGCCCTCCGTGGTGGCGTTCACGAAGGAGGGCGAGACCCTCGTCGGGCAGGTGGCCAAGCGTCAGGCCATCACCAACCCCGACAACACGATCTTCTCGATCAAGCGCTTCATGGGGCGCCGCTACGACGAGGTCCTCGGTGAGATCAAGCTCGTGCCCTACAAGGTGCTCAAGGCGGAGAACGGTGACGCGCGTGTGGAGAGCCGCGGGAAGGTGTACTCCCCGCCGGAGATCTCCGCGCTCGTGCTGCGGAAGCTGAAGGAGGCGGCGGAGGCCTACCTGGGGGAGAAGGTGACCCAGGCCGTCATCACGGTCCCCGCCTACTTCAACGACAGCCAGCGCCAGGCCACCAAGGATGCGGGGGCCATCGCCGGGCTCGAGGTCATGCGGATCGTCAACGAGCCGACCGCGGCCGCCCTGGCCTACGGGCTCGACAAGAAGAAGGACGAGACGGTGGCGGTGTACGACCTCGGCGGCGGCACGTTCGACGTCTCGGTGCTCGAGATCGGCGAAGGGGTGGTCGAGGTCAAGGCCACCAACGGCGACACACACCTCGGCGGTGACGACTTCGACCAGCGCGTGATGGACTGGATCGCGGACGAGTTCAAGCGGGAGAACGGGATCGATCTGCGCAAGGATCGCATGGCCCTGCAGCGCCTCAAGGAGGCGGCGGAGAAGGCCAAGTGCGAGCTCTCGACCACGGTCCAGACCGAGATCAACCTGCCGTTCATCACCGCGGACGCCACCGGGCCCAAGCACCTGGTGCTGACCCTGACCCGGGCGAAGCTCGAGTCGCTGGTGGCCGACTTGGTCGAGCGGACCCTGACCCCCTGCCGCGAGGCGATGCGCCAGGCGGGCGTGAACCCGGGCGACATCGACGAGGTCATCCTGGTGGGCGGCCAGACCCGGATGCCCAAGGTCCAGGAAGAGGTCAAGAAGCTCTTCGGCAAGGAGCCGAACCGGACCGTCAATCCCGACGAGGTGGTGGCGGTGGGCGCCGCGGTGCAAGCGGCGGTCCTGACCGGCGAGGTGAAGGATCTGCTCCTGCTCGACGTGACGCCCCTGTCGCTCGGCATCGAGACGCTGGGTGGGGTCATGACCAAGCTGATCGAGGCCAACACCACGATCCCCACCAAGAAGGCGGAGACCTTCACGACGGCTTCGGACAGCCAGCCCTCGGTGGAGGTCCACGTGCTCCAGGGGGAGCGGCCGATGGCGCGCGACAACCGCACGCTCGGCCGGTTCCACCTGGACGGAATCCCGCCCGCGCCGCGCAACGTGCCGCAGATCGAGGTGACGTTCGACATCGACGCGAACGGGATCCTGAACGTCTCGGCGCGCGACAAGGCGACCAGCAAGCAGCAGAACATCACGATCACCGCCTCCTCCGGCCTCAGCAAGGAGGAGATCGACCGGATGAAGCGGGAGGCCGAGACGAACGCAGCCGAGGACGCCCGTCAGCGCGAGAGCATCGAGATCAAGAACCAGGGCGATTCGACCGTCTACAACACCGAGAAGATGCTCCGGGACCACGGCGACAAGGTCGACGCCGCCGACAAGCAGGCGACCGAGACCGCGCTGACCGAGCTGCGGGAGGCGCTCAAGACCGACGATCTGGAGCGGATCAAGAAGTCGCAGGCCGCGGTGACCCAGGCGTCGCACAAGCTGGCGGAGGCGATGTACCAGGATGCCCAGGCCAAGAGCCAGCCGGGAGCCGCGGGCGCGCCGCAGCCCGGAGCCGCCGCCGACGGCGGCGCACCGAAGGGCGACGTGGTGGATGCCGAGTTCGAGGATCTGGGAGAGAAGAAATAGCGCCGCGCCGGTCCGGGCGGCGATAGGAGAGGCGCGGGGCCCACGCGGTCTGTGGGTCCCGCGCGCGACCATGCGTGACTACTACGCGGTACTCGGGGTGGAGGCCGGGGCGACGGCGGTGCAGATCCGCCGCGCCTATCAGCGGCTGGCACGGCGCTATTCCCCCGACGTCAACTTCTGGGAGCGCGACGCGCACGCGCTGTTCGAGGAGATCGTCCAGGCCTACCGCATCCTGAGCGATCCCACTGCGCGGACCGTCTACGATCGCCAGGGTGGCCAGCCCAGGGGCGGTCCCCGGGTGGCCGCGCGCAGCGGGAACACCGGCGGGCGCCGTGGCGACGACGTCCACGTCCCGGTCGAGCTGTCCTTCCAGCAGGCCGTTGCGGGGGTGGAGGCGGACGTCCCCGTCGACCGGCTGTCGCCGTGCGAGGCCTGCCGGGCGACCGGCGCGGCGACGGGAGCCGAGCCCAGCGTGTGCTCGCACTGTGGCGGGCTCGGCACGGTGTGGAGCGAGGCCTCTCGGGAGGGTGTCTCGTGCCCGGCCTGCGCCGGCGCCGGCTTGCGCGTATCGGAGCCCTGCCCGAGCTGTCGTGGCCGCGGGGCCGCGCCGAGCCGCGCGTCGATCCATGTCCTGCTGCCGCCGGGGCTGGACACCGGCGCCCAGGTGCGGATCGCCGGTGAGGGCCACGCCGGTCCCTTCGGCGGCGCGCGGGGGGATCTGATCGTCGTCGCCCGCGTCCACGAGGATGCGAGATACACGCGCAAGGGCGACAACCTTTACTGCGAGGTGCCGCTCACGCTGGTGGAGGCGGTGCTGGGCAGCCGGATCCGCGTCCGGGGAGTCGACGGGGTCGTGGACCTGGCGGTCCCTCCCGGGACCCAGAGCGGCCAGACCTTTCGGCTGCGTGGCAAGGGAGTCCGGCGGCTGATGGGCGACGGTCGCGGCGACCTCTACGTCACCGCCCGGGTGGAGATCCCGCGCGATGTGGACCCGCGGACACAGGAGATGTTTCGAGAGCTGGGGCGCCTGTTGCCCGGGCGGTCCAGCGTCGCGGCTCCGGGGAGCGCTCGCGAATGACCGACCGCAGCCGGCCGCTCTACATGATCGGCGTGGTGGCGGAGATGGTGAAGATCCATCCCCAGACCCTGCGGATGTACGAGAAGAAGGGACTCATCCGCCCGAGCCGCACCGAAGGGAAGACCCGGATGTACTCGGCGGAGGACGTCGAGGAGCTCGCGCGCGTCACCCGGCTCGCGCGCGACCTCGGGGTGAATCTCGCCGGCATCGAGATCATCTTAAAGATGAGGCGCCGGATGCTCGACATGCAGGCGCGGATCGAGGAGTTGACCGATCACGTACGGGGCGACATGGCGGAATCGCGGGACGAAGCGCGGCGCGGCAAAGGCGAAGCGCTCGTCCGGGCGGCCTCCGGCCAGCTCTCCCCCGTCGATCTCTTTTGAGGGAAAGGAAGGCCATGACCATGGCAGACGATAAGGTGTCCACCGCGAGCGTCGACCCGCGGAGCGCGGGCGCTCCCGTTCCCGAGCAGGTGCCCATCCTGCCGTTGCGCGACACCGTGCTGTTTCCGCAGTCCGCCCTGCCGCTCGGCGCGGGGCGCGAGTCCTCGGTCCGGCTGCTGGAGGACGTGGTCCGGGGGAACCGCCTGATCGGGGTCTTCACCCAGCTGGACGCCTCGACGGAGGATCCTCAGGAGGCGGATCTGCACCGGGTCGGCACCCTGGCCACCGTCCACAAGGTCCTGAAGCAGCCGGACGGTACGGTCCGCCTGGTCGTCCAGGGCCTGCACCGGATCCGCATCGTCGAGATGAGCCAGGTGCGACCCTACCTGGTCGCCCGGATCGCGGAGGAGCCCGAGATCACGCCTCCGGCCGGAGACCTGGAGACGGAGGCGCTCGCGCGGAACGCGGCGAACCTGTTCCGCCAGGTGGTCGAGCTGTCGCCGATGCTGCCCGACGAGCTGGCCACGGTCGTGGAGAACGTCACCCAGCCCGACCGGCTCGGTGACCTCATCGCGGCCACCCTGCCCGGGCTCACCACCGCGGCGAAGCAGGAGCTCCTGGAGACGCCGGACGTCAAGGCGCGGCTGGCGCGCCTGGTGGCGGTGCTCACCAAGGAAGCGGAGGTGCTGGCGCTCGGGTCCAAGATCCAGTCCCAGGTCGAGTCCGAGGTCGGCAAGAGCCAGCGCGAGTACTACCTGCGCGAGCAGCTCAAGGCGATCCAGAAGGAGCTCGGGGGCAGCGACGAGCGCACCCAGGAGCTCGACGAGCTCCGCGAGAAGATCGAGGCGGCCGGCATGACGGAGGAGGCCGAGAAGGAGGCCCTGCGGGAGCTCGACCGCCTCGGCAAGATGCCGCCCGCGGCCGCCGAATACACGGTGGCGCGGACGTACCTCGACTGGCTGCTGGCGCTGCCGTGGAGCAAGCAGACGATCGACAACCTCGACATCGAGGAAGCGCGGCGGGTTCTGGACGCGGACCACTCGGGTCTGGAGAAGGTGAAGGACCGGATCCTCGAGTACCTGGCGGTCAAGACGATGCGCCCCGCGGGCAAGGACCCGATCCTGTGCTTCGTGGGTCCTCCCGGCGTGGGCAAGACCTCGCTCGGCCGGTCCATCGCCCGCGCCCTCGGGCGCAAGTTCCACCGGATCTCGCTCGGCGGCATGCGGGACGAGGCGGAGATCCGCGGTCACCGGCGGACCTACATCGGCGCCCTGCCCGGCCAGATCATCCAGGGCCTGCGTCGCGCGGAGTCGAAGAACGCGGTGCTGATGCTGGACGAGGTCGACAAGCTGGGCATGGATTTCCGGGGCGACCCCGCCTCGGCGCTCCTGGAGGTGCTCGACCCGGAGCAGAACGTGGCGTTCCGGGACCACTACGTCGACGTGGCCTTCGATCTCTCCAAGATCCTGTTCATCACGACCGCCAACGTGCTGGACACGGTGCCGGCGCCCTTGCGGGACCGGATGGAGATCATCGAGATCGCGGGCTATACCGAGGAGGAGAAGGTCGCCATCGCGCGGACCCATCTGGTGCCGAAGCAGATCGCCGATCACGGCCTGATCGACGGCGAGCACATCCGGTGGACCGACGCCGCGCTGCGCCGGCTGGTGCGGAGTTACACTCGCGAAGCCGGCCTGCGAAATCTCGAGCGCGAGATCGCGGCGATCACCCGCAAGGTGGCCAAGCGCCGGGTCGAGGGGCACACCGCGCCCGTGGAGGTGACCGAGGCGCTCATCGGCGAGCTGCTGGGCGCCCCGAAGTACGAGCACGAGGAGCTGGAGGAGCGCACGCGGATCCCGGGCGTGGCGGTCGGCATGTCCTGGACGCCGACGGGCGGCGAGATCCTGTTCATCGAGGCCACCCGGATGAAGGGCAGCAAGACCCTGACCCTGACCGGGCAGCTGGGCGATGTCATGAAGGAGTCCGCCCAGACCGCGCTGTCCTGGGCCCGGTCGCACGTCTCGGAGCTGGGCGTGCGCTCGGACTACTGGGACACGTCGGACATCCACATTCACGTCCCGGCTGGCGCGATTCCCAAGGACGGTCCGTCGGCGGGCGTCACGCTGGTGACGGCGCTAGTTTCCCTGATGACTCAGAGGCCCGTGCGCTCGGACCTGGCCATGACCGGCGAGGTGACGTTATCTGGCCGGGTGCTGCCCGTCGGGGGCATCAAGGAGAAGGTGCTCGGGGCGCGTCGGGCCGGCGTGAGGGTCGTTATCTTGCCGAAAAGGAACGAGAAAAACCTCATCGAAGACGTGCCGAGCCAGGTGCGTGATGGGATGACCTTCCACCTGGTCGAAACCGTCGATCAGGTGCTGAATCTGGCCCTGGAGGAGCCGATTCCGAAGGATCATCGCATCCGGGAGTCGCTACTCCAGGCTCGAAACTGA
>Ga0070694_100001438_pt1 | contig 13948 bp, 4 predicted proteins | sample KBSK1251metaG_FD_65470 | JGI IMG/M metagenome (GOLD analysis project Ga0070694, IMG submission 65470) | Corn, switchgrass and miscanthus rhizosphere microbial communities from Kellogg Biological Station, Michigan, USA - KBS K1-25-1 metaG | ecosystem: Host-associated > Plants > Roots >... | reverse complement strand
ACTCAACCCAAATGAAGTAAGGAGGCGCGATTCTTATGCCAGCGCGAAAGACACCCACCTCAGGCAAAGCGAAAGCAGGTAAAGCCAAAACGACTAAGGCCAAGACCGTCAAGGCCAAAGTCGCCCTGGGTAAATGCTCAGGATGGAAGGCGATCCTGAACATGATGCCGCCCGGTCCGTCAATTCTTAGAGTCACAGGCAAGTGCATATTTCCGAAACACGGATTCAAGGTCACACTGAAGGAAGCCGTGCCGCAGGGAATCAATCCGGCGATTTTGCTGCTGAAGAAAACCGTGAAACCGCCCACCGGTATCGTGATTCCGACTCCGCAAGTTGTGAACGTGACCTTCACCAAGAAAACCACGTTCAAGTACCAGAAGGTCACGATCCTGCCCGATGGGGTCACGATCAACGTACAGATCGTCGTGTAGCGTCAACGGTTACTGGGTAGTCCTGAAATAAGTGTCCGACAAACTTCAGTTTGTCGTGCAAGTCTCGAAAAGCCTTGTCGCCCAGGTTTCGACAAGCTAAAGCTTGTCGGACAGCAGCGCGGGACGTGCGAAGCTTGCCCCTTTGTGCCGAGCTCTGCTAATCCGACTGGCAACTCCTTTTATGAAATAGGGGCGAAATCGATGGCCAATGACCAGAACCAGCTAAACCAGATCAATCACATCGTTGTCTTGATGATGGAAAACCGTTCCTTCGACAACGTTCTTGGCTGGCTCTACGACAACGAAAACAAACCACCGCGTGACCAAAAGTTCGAAGGGGTCTCCGGAAAAAATCTTTCGAACCCGCGAAGTATTCCGCCCGATGGAAATAACGTTCCCGTCGGCAAGGGCACGGTGATGACCGATCCGTATCCGGATCCCAACGAGCCCTACGATCACGTCTACTCGCAAATGTATGGAATAAGTCCGCCACCGCAAATCATTCCGAACCCCACCGCGACGCCTCCGATGAACGGTTTTGTAGTCGACTATGCCAATGCGATCCGGACGGCCAGTAAACCGAAGACGGGTTGCAATAAGCTTCTTTCATGGCTCTTTCACGGCAACACTCCGTTGGACACAGATCCCGGAGTCATCATGAACTGCTTTGCGCCGGACAGTCTTCCGGTGATCAACGGTCTCGCCAGAGCCTACGCCGTGTGCGATCACTGGTACAGTTCGGTGCCGACGCAAACGTTTCCCAATCGTTCGTTTGTGCACGCCGCCACGTCTTCAGGTTACGTGACCAACTTGTGGAAGACCGGCCCGCACGAATGGGACATTGGATATCTGCTCAATACGACGCCCACTGTTTTCAACCGGCTGTCAGAGAAGGGAATCGATTGGCGAATTTACTACGGCAACGCTTTGCTGCTCTGTAATGCGCTGATGATCCAGAAAGAGCTCTGGCAGTATGTGCCACTCGATCGACACTTCTTTCCTTTTGCGCAATTTTGCGAGGACGCCGCGAACGGAGATCTCCCTGCCTATACATTTATTGAACCGAACATGCTGTGCAGCCGAAAATACGGGCCCGAGAACGACATGCATCCCGCGTTTGCGATCACGGCAACCGGCGCGGCGACGAACGCGTTGTACGGAGACGAACTGATCTTCAACATCTACGAAGCCCTGCGAAAGAGTCCCGCCTGGGACAGCACCTTGCTGATCATCACGTTCGATGAGCATGGAGGAACCTACGACCATCTGCCGACGCCTCCCCCGTTCGCTCAATCGCCGGACGGCATCGTGATTCCACCGAGTGAGCCTGGCGGGAGCGGATTTAACTTCGAGCGTTTTGGCGTTCGAGTTCCTACAGTCCTGGTCTCACCGCTAATCGAGGAAGGTACCGTTTGTAATACGCATTTTGATCACACTTCGATTATCAGGACTGCTTCCAGGCGCTGGCTGAACTCAGAACATCTCACCGAGCGCGACAAACATGCGAATGACGTCGGCGAAGTGCTGACGCTTGAAAGGCCCCGCGCGCACGGTCCGCAAATTACGCCGAATCCGCCGCCGCCGTTCAAGAGTTGTGGCGCGCATCCGCTCTCGCCGCTGCATCAGGCCGTGGTAGTGGCGGCCAATAATTTCCTGAAGCAGCAAACCGGCGAATCGCTCAACCTCGAAAGAATTCAAACCACCGATCAAGCGGTCGAAGCGCTGGACGCGCGAGAAGAACAGGTTCGTGCGGCGATGGCTGGAAAGAAGAATTAATCGGTACGCACGCCTCCGGCGTGCCGACCCTCAGGTCTCTGTCCTGCACGCCGGAGGCTGCGCACCCGGTCACGGGCAGAGGTTTGCGGCCGTCGCGGTGTTGCGCGCGGTCGGGGCCGTAGCCGGGTTACTAAAATCGACTGAGTTCACATTAGTGTCCGTACAGCTCACAGTCCTGATTACCGAACGAGCGTTCGAGTTGGTGCCGGAAACAGTTGGTGGGCCAACGCCTTCATAACAGTTCGCGGTACTCCCATAGCCCAGGAAGTCGACAATCGCCGCAAAATTCGGATTGAACGGACTGACACCGTTATCTCCTGGGCAAGTGACCGTGCTCAACAAAGAAGTTCCGAGCACCAGCGCGACCTTGCCGGCGGTCGCCGCCAGATTAATCGAGCCGCCGCTGATGTCGGGCGTTGGCAAGGCAGCACCTGTCAGGCCACCCGACGCTTCCTGGATTAGAAAGTAATGGCCAGGCAAGAGCACGCCTGACGTAATGTCAGTCCTATTCGTCGAGAAGGCGGCGGTGGCGGCGGCATACTGAACCGAATAAGGCGTTATTGAAAAATCAACGCTGGTGGTTCCGGCGTTGAAGAGCTCGATGAAATCATTCGTGTAAGTGGCGCCGGCGTTTCCGCCTCCACCATAGACCTGACTAATCAGCAGCACAGGCTTCTTCGCGGTCGTCTCTGTCGTGGCCGAATTGTTACTGGAGATCGAAACAGTCGTGGTCGTACTTGCGCTCACTGTATTCGCGATGATGGTTCCGTCAGTCACCGTAGGGTTCACGCGCACCTGCAGAGGGAATGACACACTGGCATTCACGCCGATTGAAGTCGCAGACGAACAGGAGATCGATCCACTTCCACCTACCGCTGGAGTGATACAGGACCATCCTGGTGGAGGTGTTAATGAACGGAAGTTAACCTCGGCCGGCAAATTGTCGGTGAACGATGGATTTGCCGCCGCGGCTGGACCACTGTTCGTCAAAACGATCGTGTAATTCAGATTGTTGCCGATGGCCACCGGATCGGGCGTGTCCACTTTGCTCACAGCTAAGTCAGCCGAGCCGGCCGCGACCACGGTAACAATCGCGGTCGCAGAATTGTTTCCACTGGTTGGATCGGCCGTAGTGCTCGCGACCTGCGCAGTGTTGCTAATCTGCGTACCGACAGCTGTGCCCGCGTTCACCTTTACGGTCAACGGGAACGTGATCGTGCTGACGGCGAAGCCGGTGCCCTTCGAACAACTGATACCTCCCGTTCCGTCTATGGCCGGGGTGATGCACGTCCAACCGGCCGGAGGAGTAATCGATTGGAAAGTTGTATTTGGCGGCACGGTGTCAGTCATGGTCGCGACGCCGCTGACATCCGGGCCCAGGTTCTGAAGCGTGATTGTGTAATTTATGTTGTTGCCGGCGGCGGCGATCGAACTTGACGCCGTCTTGCTGATTGAGAGATCCGAACTGGCGGGCGCATCGTCATTGTTTATTGTGCCCTGGCCTTGTCCGTCGAGAACGGTTGCGCCGCTGGCGTTCGAGACATTAACCAGAAAAGTCTCGTTCGCTTCGATATTTTGATCGCCGTTCACCGTAACCTCGAAGGTGTAATTCGTGCCGCCCTGGGCAATCGTCTGATTGATCAGCGCATGAGACACGTAATCGTTGTCAGCTGTGGTAGCTGAGCTGTCCGTTGTGGCGATGTCGAAGTTGACCGTTGCCGGTGCTGCGGCCGACAGGCTGAGGTGGAAGGTGAAGGACTTTGTCCCGGTGTCGCCCTCGGTTGCGGCCACGTCATCAATCGACAGCGCCGGCAGATCGTCGTGCTGGATGGTCCCCAGACCCTGTCCGTCGGTAATCGTCGCGCCGGCCACATTGGTGACGTTAACGAAGAAAGTCTCGTCCGGCTCGACTTCGTTGTCTCCATTAATCGTGACAGTAAAGCTGTAAGTCGTTTGTCCCGCGGGAATGATCTGACTTGTGAGCGACTTCGCGGCGTAATCGTTGTTGGCGGTCGTCGCGCTGTTGTCCTGCGTCGCAATATCGAAGGTGACGTCTGCAGCCTGCGCCGGCGCCGAGAGGCTGACCGTGAATGTGGCGTTGCTCGTTCCGCTGTTTCCTTCAGTCACCGACACGTCGTTGATCGAAAGATTCGGCCTCAGATTCGGAATCGCCCCACCGCTGCAATTGTTTGCCGCCGAGCTTAAGTTGCGCGGGAAGGGCGTCGCAGGGAAAGCATCTGCAGCATTGTCATTCGTGTCGGCACAGCCGCCGCCCTTGCGGAAGCCGGCCGTAGTGTTGCTCGCCGCCGCAGCCGGCGCGGCGCCTTCGTAACAATGGCCGGAGGTATTGGCGTTGTTTCCGTAACCAATCAAATCGGCGATGTTCACGGCGTTCGCGTTGAAAGGCGAAACTGCGTCATCGCCCGGGCAACTTGAAACGGTCAGCGCAGTAGTACCCAGGACAAGAGCAACTTTGCCCGAAGTCGATCCTAAGTTGATCGAGCCCGTCGCGTCCGCGATCGGTAGGGGCACTCCGTTCGCAGTCCCACCCGACTCCTGCACCAGGAAGTATTTTCCCGGAGCGAGGCTGCCCGTCGTCAGATTGGTCTTGTTGCTGCCAAAGTTGGATCCAACGCCGGCGTACTGAACTGAATACGGTGTCAACGCAAAGTCAACGGTCGTTGTACCCCGGTTAAAGATTTCGACAAAATCGTTCTGGTAAGCTGCTCCGGCGTTGTTGCCGCCACCGTAGACCTGGCTAATCGACAGATTGGCGACATCGTCGTTTTGAATCGTCCCCTGGCCCTGGCCGTCGCCGATAGTTGCGTTAATTGCGTTGGTGACATTGACGAGGAACGTCTCGTTCGGCTCGACCAGCGTGTCTCCGTTGACCGTAACGTCGAAGGTGCAGGTTGTGTTGCCGTTGGTAATGGTTTGACCGGAGAGACTGCGGGCGACGTAATCGTTGCCGGCAAACCCCGAATTGTCTGCCGTGGCAATATCGAAGGTAATGCCGCCGGCTGGTGCGGGCAGCGTCGAAGTCACCGTAAAAGTAAACGTGGTCGCGCCGCTGTTGCCTTCCGAGACGGCGACATCATTGATATTCAAGACCGGAGAGTCATCGTTTTGAATCAAACCCTGACCTTGCCCGTCGATGACCGTCGCATTCGTGACGTTGACGACATTGACCAGGAAAATTTCGGTCGGCTCAATATCCACGTCGCCATTGACGGTGACGTCGAACTGATAAGTCTGTTGGCCGCTCGCGATCGTTTGATCGGTCGCTGAGCGGGAAGCGTAGTCGTTACCGGCGATGGTGGCCGTGTTGTCCTGGGTGGCAATGTCGAACCTTACGGGAACAGGCGCCGGAGCCGACAGGCTGACTGTGAACGTGAAAGTCTTTGTGCCCGCATCTCCTTCTGCCGCCGACACGTCGTTCACAGACAGGGTGGGGAAGTCGTCATTCTGAATCGTCCCTTGACCCTGTCCGTCCGTCACGTTGGCGCCGGTAACGTTGCTGACGTTGACCTGGAAATGCTCGTCACTCTCAACTGAGAGATCGCCATTGATCGCAACCGTGAACGTCTGGGTCGTTTGCCCGGCCGGAATAATCTGATTGGTTAGGCTCTTTGCGACGTAATCACTGTTGGCCGTAGTTGCGTTGGCATCGGCTGTGGCGATATCGAAGCTGACGTCCACGCCCTGTGCTGCTGCTGAGAGGCTGACGGTGAAGGTTGCCGTGACGGTACCGCTGTTGCCTTCGGTCACTGTTACGTCATTGATCGAAAGATTCGGCGTTGCGGCGCCGCCACAAATGTTTGCCGGTGAACTCGAGTTGCGCGGCGACGGTGTAGAAGCAAGGAAGTCCGCTGAATTCTGGTCTGTGTCCGTGCAGCCTCCGGCCTTGCGGTAGACAGCGACACTATTGTTGCTCAGCGTGAACGACGCCGGGCCGCTTCCTTCGTAACAATGATTTGCGGTTGCGCCTGTCCCGCCATAGCCGGCGAAATCTGCGACGTTGGCATTAAGCGGATTGAATGGCGCCGCTCCGTCATCGCCCGGGCAATTGCTTGTCAGCAGCGTCGTGCCGGAAACGAGCGCGACTTTACCGGCCGTGGTGCTGGTTAAGTTCAGGGTCCCGGTCGCATCGGCGGTAGGCAGCGCCGCGCCGTTCGTGCCTCCGGATGTTTCCCGCACAAGGAAGTAGCGGCCGGGCAGAATCGTGCCGGAAGTTAGATCAGTCTTCGCCCATGTCGCCGCGGTCGTGCTGAGGAACTGCACGGAGTAAGGCGTGACTGAAAAGTCGATCGTCGTTGTGCCGCGATTGAAGACCTCGATAAAGTCATTCGTGAAAGTGGCGGCGGACAGACCGCCCCCGGGATAAACCTGACTGATGGAGAGATCTGCGACGTCGTCGTTTTGAATTGTGGCGGCGCCCTGGTTGTCGCCGATGATTGCGCCGCCGGTTGCACCAGAGAGATTGACCAGGAACGTTTCGTCCTGTTCGACGAGTGTGTCACCGCTGATGTCTACGCTAACGGCTTTCGACGTTTCACCAATTGCGAAAGTCAACGTGCCGCTGGCTGAGTGATAATCCGTACCGCTCGTGGCGGTCCCGCCGGCGGTTGCGTAATCCACCGTAACGAGGGTTCCGCTCGTTTGTGATAGGAAGACGTTGAAGGTGGCGACAGAACTTCCGCTGTTGCCTTCGACGACGCTGACGTCGTTGATTGCGAAGGTTGGCAACGGAGGTGCGGGATCGTCATTGGTGATGGTGCCGTTGCCCTGATTGTCGGAAATCGAGGCATTCGTGGGGCTGCTTAAATTAACGAAGAAAGTTTCGCCGGGCTCGAACGTCGTATCGCCATTGATGGTTACCGCGATGGTCTTTGACGTCTCGCCCGGACTGAACGTCAGCGAGCCGCTCGTTGATTGGTAATCGCTTCCCGCCGTGGCCGTGTGGTCCGCCGTCGCATAACTGACAGTTACAGTCTGGCCGCTGGCATTCGAAAGCAAAACAGTGAACGTTGCGTTGGTGGCGCCGCTGTCGCCCTCTGGGACGCTGACGTCGTTAATGGAAAGCGTCGGGGCCGGATCGTTGTCGTTGATCGTTCCCTGGCCCTGTGAGTCGAGGATGGCTGCATTGCCGGCGTTCGACAGGTTGACGAAGAAAGTCTCGCCAGGCTCATCAAGGGTGTCGCCGTTAATCAGCACCGTGATCGTCTTAGTCAAAGCACCGGGATTGAAAGTCAGTGTGCCGCTGTTCGCTTGATAGTCAGCGGGTGCTCTGGCAGTGCCATCAGCGGTGGCAAAATCTACCGTGATCGTTTGAGCGCTGGTTGTAGTTAAGCTGACCGTGAAAGTTGCGTTGACGGTGCCGGTATTGTTTTCGGTGACCGTGACATCGTTGATGGTGATTTCCGGTTTGCATTCGCCCACGGGCGAGGCGCTGTTTCGCGGGTTCGGCTGTGCCACAAAGAAATCATTCGCATTGTCTCTGGTATCGAGACAGCCACCCGCTTTACGGAAATCGGCAGTAGTATTGCCCGGTGCACCCGCTGGCCCGGTCCCTTCGAAACAGTTGGCGGTGCCTCCATAACCCATAATGTCCAGAATGTTCGTGCTGGATGGGCACGCGCCTGAAAGGGCGTCGACGCTGGAACTGAGTGCGACTTTGCCGGCCGCGGTCGTCATCGAGATGGTTCCGGACGCATCGGGCGCGGGCAGATCCTCCGTGCCGCCGGTGCCTTGATCTTCCTGCACGAGGAAATAACGCCCCGGCCGAATAAGACAACTTCCGATTAGGCAGAGAGGTGTGACCGACCAATTCCCGGTACCCGTGGCCGCGCTGTATTGAACCGACCAGCCGGCCAGGTCCACGGTCGAGGTGCCGCGATTGTAGATTTCAATGAAGTCGTTTCTGAGAATTGCGCCGGCGTTGCCGCCGCCGCCGTACAACTGACTGATAACCAGCAGAGGCGTGTCGTCGTTTTGGATCGTGCCGGAGCCCTGGGCATCACCGATGGATGCGTTGGCTGAGGCGTTGGAGAGGTTGACGAAGAAATTCTCGTTAGCTTCCACCAACGTGTCACCATTAACTGTCACGTCAAAGCTATAGCTCGTTTGCCCGGCCGGGATTGTCTGATTCGTGAGAGCCCGCGCGATGTAATCTCCGCTGGCCGAGGTGGCACTTCCATTCGCCGTCGCAATGTCGAAGGTGATGCCGGCCGCCGGCGCGGGCATGTTTGAACTCACCGTGAACGTAAAGGTGTTAGTTCCGCTGTTGCCTTCGTTCGCTGTGACGTCTTTAACGCTCAGCACCGGACTGTCGTCGTTTTGGATTGTGCCGGCGCCCTGACCCTTCGCCACGGTCGCGCCGGAAACGTTCCTTATGTTCACCAGGAAGGTTTCGTTGGATTCAACTGTCGAGTCGCCGTTAACAGTGACGTCGAAGGCATACGTCTGGGCGCCGGCCGGTATCGACTGATTCGTTAAGCTACGGGCTACATAGTCGTTTGAGCCTGTAGTTGCGGTCCCATCCTGAGTTGCGATATCGAATCTCACCCCGCCCGCGGGCGCGGGTTGTGAAAGGCTCACGGTAAAAGCGAATGTGGTCGTTCCGGAATCGCCCTCGTTAAGGCTGAGGTCGTTGATACTGAGCGCCGGACCTGTGACGGTCAGCGTTGCCTCAATACTATTCGCTGTAGTCGTGCCATCATTGGCCGATGCCGTGATATGAGCTGTTCCCGGATTATGTGAGCCGGCACTGGCAGTAAAGACTCCCGTCAACGGATTAGGTGTAGTCGATTCGATCGTGGCGACGGCCGCGTTATCAGAAGCGAAGGTAATCAGCACGCCAATCATTGCGCGTCCGAATTGATCAAACGCCTGGGCGGTAAATGAGGTGGATTGTCCGACCGTCGCACTGGTTGATGCCGGCGAGATGTTGACGGACACAGGATGGCCCGGACAGACGCCGAAGGGCTTGCCGTCCAATTTCAATCCCGCTGAGAATTTTCTTCCCGCCGCAGCCGCCGCGGTCGTGTGAAGCACAAAATTGCCGGTCGTGTCGGGTGAACGCGTCAGCGACTGCGCGTTACCGCCGTTCAGCCCGCCGTTCATCCCGGTGGCGCCGCCGTATGAAAACTGCGTGACCAGACTCCCTGCAGCATCACGAACCAGAATCGTAAGTCCGCCGTTGGTTAGTGACAGCCCACTGGTCGAAGTCTTTAACACTTGCGCGCAGCCAAACAGCGGATTGGCCGGATCGAAACTACCGCCGCCGAAAAGGACTATGGCGTTACCGGCCGGCACGCTCGTGTTCGCCGCGAAGGTGTGGCGCACAGTTTCGTTGGTGCTGGTGTTTGAGTGTGTCCGAAGCGTCCATCCGGAAATGTTCAGGGCGGCGTCCGTGGCGTTTACCAGTTCAACAAATTCGTCCTGGGCGCCGTCACGCGTACCGTCGTGATTGGCATCGCCTTCCACGCCCGCAGGCGGATCGGCCAGTACCTCATTCACCACCAGCGACGGCGCGGTTACCTTGAGCAAAGCCGTGCCGCTCGTGTTTTGAGTCGTGGCTTTGATCGTCGTCTGGCCTTCGGCAAGGCCGCTGGCCAGACCATTCTGATCGATCATGGCGACGTTCGTAGCGCTTGATTCCCAGGTGAAGGTGAGTCCGGCGATCTCGTTTCCGAATTGATCCAGACCTCTGGCAGTGAACTGTTGTGCGCCGGTGGCAGGAATGATCGTGGGATTCGGCGTCACTTCGACACTTGTCAACACACGCTGTACAGCCCGCACAGTTAACGTGTCGGGCGCTGATTGAATGCCGCGGCCGCTGGCGGTGATTTTAGCAGTGCCTGCCGTCGAACTGGTCGCCAGGCCTGCTTGATCGATGGTAGCGACGGCGGGGTTGCCGGATTGCCAGGCGAAGATGACTCCCGCGACTTCCTGGTTCTCAGTATCGAAAGCTTTCGCGGTGAATTGCTGCTTCGATCCGGCGTCGATGATTGGCGAGATTGGAGTTAGATCGATTCGTGCAATCGGGATGTTCACGAAGGGAGTCCCGTCCACACGCGTGCCTGGGCTAAATACACGTCCGCCGGCGCCGGTCGCCGGCCCGTGTCCGGTGAATGTTCCGGTAATATCAGGCGAACGCGTCAGTGATTGATTTGCACCGCCGCTCAGACCGGTCGCACCGCCATACTCGAAAATGTTCGCGACGGCGCCGGAGCCGTCACGCACCGTCACGATTCCGCCGGTGTTACTTAGAGACAATCCGCCCGTCGAAGCTTTCAGAATGAGCGCGCCACCGAAAACCGGATCCGATGGATTCGGCGCACCCCCGCCAAAGATGACTACCGCGGTGCGGGCTGCCACGATAGTTCCGGCTGCAAAGGTATGGCGCAAAGTGTCGCTGGCGGCGGCCGAGCTGCGGGCCAGGAGTTGATAGCCGCTGATATCGATATCGCGCGACGTGGAGTTAACTAATTCAACAAACTCGTCGTCGCTCGAGCTACGCACTCCGTCATGATTTGCATCGCCGATTGAATCAGTTGGCGCTGCGCCGGGAGGATCAGCCAGCACTTCGTTAATCAAAATGTCGCCGCCGACAAAGCGAGTGCTAACCGGATTGCCAACACGGCTGTCGCCCTGCGCCGAAACGTTGACGACGCCGGCGCCTTTTAAGCTCGCGGGCGCCTTGAGGTGGATTTCGTCAAGGCCCGGCATCTCGGGAGAGGCCAGCAGCAGCTCGGGCACGATCGTCTGTCCGCCGATGGTTACGGAGAGTTGCGCCGCGTTGCGGGCGCCAGTAGCAAAAATCGTCAAGCGCAGTTTTCCGTCGCTCGGATCAAAAGGGGCTTCCTGTAAGGTGTCGCTGTTGAGCGCGAGCGCCTCGCCGGTCCCGTCCCCGCTTTTCGTAAACACGCCGGGCGCTGATTGAAGTGTGGTTACGCTGCCGCGCGAGGGGAAACCCTCGGAGTTCGTGACGATAACGTCCGCGGTCCCGAGTTCAGTCTGCGGCGGCACCAAAAAATTAACCTCACTCGGAGAGACAAAGAAGATTTGCGCCGGCCGGCCATTAACCGTGACGGTGGTGCCGCCGACGTTGGTGGGAAATGTACGGCTCGCGAGCCGCTGAGCTTGTTGGGTCGAAGTCGCGAGCAGGCCCCCGCGCGCAGAGGCGATGCTGTCCGGCGCGACAGCTTTCGTCGTGGCCGGTTCGTTACCGAGCGATGCGCCGTTCAGAATGGTCAGTGCGCCAAAGCTGGGCCGCGGCTGCGTGTTTGAGATATAGATCTCCGAATCATTTGCCAGGTCGCTGTTGGTTACGGCACCCGACAGCACGCGCGGAAAATTAAAGGCGACCACCGAGCCGTCATCATTCAAAGAAGAAACAACGTCGGTGGCGGCGCTCGCCGCCGCATTGGTAATTTTTGAAAAAGTAGCGGTCGGAAGATCGTAAAGGTAGAGTTCTACGCTGCCGTCCGTGTTGCCGCCGTTAACATTGCGCCGCGTCGCGAATGAAATTCGCGATCCATCACCGCTGATCGACGGATGCAGGGGAACTTCTGTGACGCGCGCGCCGAGTGAAGTAATCTGGCGGACGCCCGCGGCGCCGCGACCGTCATAAAGAGAGACTTGAGTGGTGTTCGGAGCGGTTTGGCTGGCGTAAACGACCCGTGTTCCATCATCGCTGATGGCGCGTCCGTAAGTCAGAGCCAGCGACGGCACGCCAGCCGCGAGGACCGTAACGCTGCCGCCGAGTCGCGGTTGCTCGATCAAATCCCGGCTCGTCCCGGGCGTCGTTCCGTTATCACGGATGTAGGCGACGAAATTGCCATTCCCGCTGATCTTGGCGTCTGTGAATCCGACGATACCGGACGAGTTGGTAAGCTGGAGAAAACTCGTGGACAGGGAATCGAAAACAAAGATCTCGAGATTCCCGTCAACATTCTGACCGCCAAAGTCTCGGTTGGAAGAGAAGGCCACAAAACGGCCATCGTCTGAGATCGATGGCTGAAAGTTTCCGTTCGTGGTGCGATTAGCCAGGCTGCCGGGTAAAGTGTTGGTGAGCTGATTTAATCGCGAACCATCGTAAAGAAAGATTTCCGAGTTGCCGTCCGGGTTGGTTCCCAACGGATCGTCCCTGGAAGCAAACACGATTCGCGAACCGTCCTGCGAAACGGCCGGTGACACTGCGCGCGTGCCGCCCATTTGCGAAAAGGTTGGCGGGTCGGCCGAGACGTTGGCGCGAATCGCGCGAAAATGATCCCTCCCGCCGGCGGCGGCGAGATCTTCGGTTGATTCAAACGCGACGATTCGTCCGTCACCGCTGATCGAGGGATTGAGGTTGATTGCTTCTTCAGTGGTGTTCGTGATGCGGCGGAGACCGGTCGATTGGGTCTGGCCCAGTCGTAATCCGATCACGCACAAGACCAGCGCGCCGGCGAGAACCACAGTGAAGAGTCTTATCCGCTGCACGGCAGTGTCAGTAAGAAAGCGCGCGAATTCTACAGAGTTTTTTGGTGAAAAAATTAAAGATCAGAGTGCATTCTGGGCCACGGTGAGTTAGGATTCTTGGCAATGTTTTTGCAACGCGTACAACGGAGGACGCCTGGCAAATGAATGTCGCGATTGCCGGAGCAAGCGGGTTGGTGGGCTCTGCTCTGATTCCGGCCCTGAAATCGATGGGCGCGCAGATTACCCGCATGGTTCGCTCAAAGCCGAGGGCCGGCGAACTCGAATGGCACCCCAACCAGGATGAGTTGAGTCCGGACAGTCTGGCTGGCTTCGACACGATCATCAATCTAGCGGGCGAGAACATCGCCGGCGGCCGCTGGACTGACGATCAAAAGCGGAAGATTCGCGAGAGCCGGATCAACGGAACGCACCTGTTGAGTGAAGCAATTGCGAAGCTGTCGCCGAAACCGCGGGTCTTCCTTTGCGCCTCAGCCACGGGAATCTATGGCGACCGTGATGACGAAGTCCTCGACGAACAAAGCGAATCAGGTGGCGGTTTTCTCGCGGGTGTTTGTCGCGAGTGGGAAGAAGCAACCAAGCCCGCCATCGAGGCCGGCATCCGCGTGGTCAATCTTCGTTTGGGACCAATTCTCGCCCGCGAAGGGGGCATGCTCGCGAAACTCCTCACGCCGTTCAAGATGGGCATGGGTGGAAAAGTCGGGTCGGGAAGACAATACATTAGCTGGATCGCGATTGACGACGTGATTCAGGCGATTAAGCTGGCGATTGAAGACGCCTCAATTCACGGCGCGTTGAATATCGTCTCGCCGAACCCGGTCACCAACGAAGAGTTCACCAAAACCCTGGGCCACGTGCTGAATCGTCCCACGGCGCTGGCAATCCCCCCGTTTGCAGCGCGTCTGGCATTTGGTGAGATGGCTGACGAGATGTTGCTGGCGAGCCAGAGGGTGATTCCGAAGAAACTAGCTAACGCTGGTTTTGTTTTTAAGTACCCCGAGCTGGAGCCAACCTTGAAGCACCTGCTTGCCTAGGCAACTTTTACGTTTACTACACCGCCGGTGCGAACTTTGAAGAGAAGATCAAAGGTTCGATTGATGTTGGAAAGTTCGCCGACGTGACGGGTACTCTCAAAAAACCTGCTCCGGATTCCTCCGAAGATCTGCTTACCAGCGAAGTTAGCATCAGGGCATATTAGCCAAACTCGCTGACTTACGTTTTCGCTTGATAAAAATCTCATCTAATCTGACGGCCCAGCC
>Ga0070694_100001435_pt1 | contig 13958 bp, 36 predicted proteins | sample KBSK1251metaG_FD_65470 | JGI IMG/M metagenome (GOLD analysis project Ga0070694, IMG submission 65470) | Corn, switchgrass and miscanthus rhizosphere microbial communities from Kellogg Biological Station, Michigan, USA - KBS K1-25-1 metaG | ecosystem: Host-associated > Plants > Roots >... | reverse complement strand
ACGCGACCGACGTACCAGCCACCTACTCCGGTGGCCAATATCACCACAATACCTATTAGGTCGCTCATAGTCTCTCCTTGTGGTTGCGACGCACCCTTAACCCCACCATCCACCATCGAATACCCAGGACGGTGAACGCGCCGCAGAGCCAGGTGATGGCGAAGTCGGCGAAGGTCATAACCACCTCTGTCGCGCCATCCTGCCGATGAGCTTGCGGTGGTAACGCAGTTCGCGAAGCCGGAAGGAACCATCAACGGTCAGGTCGCCGGCCTTCTCCAGCTTGGCCAGCTCGCGGATCTCATCGTCCATCTGGTTGGCTGTGAGACTTTTTACGTCGATCACGCTGCCTCCATTCCCACAACCACTGTGTCCTCGTCCCACGCCGACCCAGCCATCGCTTTCGCGCACCCGACCTCGTCGGCTATCGCAGCCCGCAGCGCCCCGTACACGCACGCCAGCGCGCGGAGTGCCCAGTTCGTCGAGAGCACGTCGACACGTGCGAACCGGGGATCGGGGTGCGTCGCGACCATCAACTCGAGGCCGTAGCGGTTCACGCCGAGTAGGTACTCTGGGTTAACTCCCTGCACGCGGAGCACGTAGCAGCCAACATGGGGCTCCTGTCTCGATAACACGCGGATCAGATCGCCAACGATTGGGGTCATGTCAGTCACCTGGTGGTCATACACCACATGATCGGACACATCGTGGCGCAGTGGCTCAGCGAGCACGCTTCGATCTCGGAGCAGAACTGCGTCTGCGCCGGAGGATCTCCGCCTCCAACCGTACGCAGTTGGTGACTTTCGAGTACGCGAAGCGTCTCGGACCTGAGAACTAGATGTTTCCCTGTGTGTTTCATATCAGAATTCCTATCAACAGTAATGCCGTTGCGATGAGCGCCGCGATGCAGAGAACTGCGATTGCAAACTGGATACTGCGCATCCTTGGCGGTGTCAGCTGGCTGAGGTGCGCGGCGATCTGCACCTCCCACGGCAGCTGCAACCTGCACGGTTCGCAGCCGGCGAGGTGAACTCGGAACTCTTGCGCCTGCTCCAGGTTGAGTTCACCGTCGACGAACTGGATCAACTGATCGCAGATCACTTGGCCTTCTTCTTGGTGAGTACGAAATAGATGTCCTGCTCGGAGAAGTAAAAGCACTGCCGCTGGAACTGCGAGGGACGCGCAGCGATGATGCCCCAGACGTCGTGATCGAATGGGACGGGGGTCATCGTGACACCGACGGGACGAATACCGGTTGACCCCATCCAACAGTGGTTGTTCCTGACTCGGCAGACTTCGGTTCACAGAACTCGTCGATCTCGATCTGATACAGGTGCCCGCCGTGGACCGAGAATCTGCGAACGCGCCGATACGGATCTTCACAAACGATTTCCCAAGTCGCAGCCTCCGGCGTCACCACCCCCTCCGCCTTCCTCCGCCTCCGGATCTCCAGCGCCATCCGCACAAACGGCAGGTGCGTACAGGTGCCATCGCCGATGATCTCGTCGAGCTCGGAATCGGTGAGGTCTATAGCGGCGGTCACTTGGAAGCTCCACTGCGTCGGCGCTCGCACTGATCCAGATATGCCTTGGTTGGCTTCGTGTACAGCCTTCGGAAATCTCGTTCGTAGTATCTACGAGGTGGATTCCCGTTCCACGAACACATGGCGGTCCTTGCGTTTTTGTCGACAGAAATGACGCGAACATTCCAACACCCCAACGCCTGGAACGTGGTGTTACCAACGCGCTCCCTGTGGATATCGAGGAGAACCATTCCAGACTCGACCTTATCGAACTTGATCGCCATTACAGCACCAGCCCCAGAATCGTGAACGTCATCAGCCCGATCAGGATCAGGACGACGATCAGGGTCACGATGACGGCGCGATTACTCCGCTGGCGAGCCGCCGTGGCGCGTACACGCTCCTGCCAGTTGTTGTCGGGCACCTTGATGTCCCGGCCCATCTGTCGAAGCCCATCCTCGATCCGCTCTTCGGGCGTCACGGAGCCACCTCGCGCAGCGCCGTTCCGGTGAGCCGCATGGACTCGAGCCGCGCCGCGCAGCTACCGATCGCCCGGCGACGCTCGCCGACGGTTACCGGCTCGAAGCCGACGCGACTGAAGCCGAGAGCCTCGTAGCAGAGGTACTTGAGCGGCAGATCGTTGGTGGCAATCGCATGGCCTTGGAGGCGAAGGAGATCGGATTCGGAGACGGTCCGGCGGCATGCGCATGGCCACCGACGGCATCCGGCGCAGGCGACGTCGGTCATGGGCGCACCGACTTACTGCGGAGCCAATCCGCTGCCGTCTGCTTGTTGTCCCCGCTGGTCGTAGCCAACTTCCGGGCGTACTGCTTGAGCGAGACAGAGACATCCGCGGCGCGATGCCAGCTTCGGATCCGTTTGCTCGCAACGTAGCGGTTCGGTTTGCAGTCGCGACCTGCGCCGCGAACCACAACAACCGGATTGGCCGGTTGTGCTCTGTCCGCGTCATTGAAGGCGCGGAGTGCGCGCAGCGCACGGAACGTATCGACGAGCGCATCGTCGAGGTCGGTGGTCACAGCACCACCTCCACCACGACGAGCCGCCTCGCCCTGGCCCGGCAGTCATCCGCGCGGTCGCGGAGCTTCCGGTGCTGGCCGGCCTGACCGGCGAAGTGCGCGTCGCTGGCGGCGATGTCGAGCCGAGTCGCGCAGTCGATCCACTGGCCGATCGAGATCGAGATCGCGGGGCTTAGCGCGGTGAGGGTTTCGTAGATGGCGAGCGCCGTGACGGGCGGCGCGGAGAGAAGCGTGGTGTCGAGCATGTTGCTCACTATAAGTGAGCGACCGCTGCTCCGCAACCCCCTTCGCTTACTTTTCGTTAACAGCCGATAGTAGCAAGAGAATCAGGGCCTCGTACGCCACCGGGTTCTCCCGGGCAAGGCGTTCGAGTAGCGCTGCGAACCTTAGATCGCGAATCTGGGCGCCACGACTACTCACCCGAGCCTCCGACTTGGCCCGCATTCGGCGATGTGTATCACAACCAAGAATTTTATTTCAGCGTTCTAGAAAGAATTTCGATGACCGCATCCTTGAGTGTATCGGGAGCCTCACGTAGCAGCTCATTGATGCGCGCGTCTCTCGGCTCCGGCAAGGGCGGGTTATCGACGAGCGGAGGCGGAAGATCGAGCAGCTCGCAGATCTTCGGCACGAGTTCTGACGCGACGCGAACCATCTCGCCTTCGGGAGTCGTGGCGAACAGCTGCGTGATGTGACCGCGCCCTACACCCAATTGTTGCGCAAGCCACGAGCGATTACGCCCACGGTCCTTGAGCCTCGATAAGACCGTAGCCTTCCAGGCTGGCGTCATCTGGTAGCGCGGCAGCTTCGGTCGCGTTCCGTCATGGCGTGCATTGCCTGGCATGGAACCACGCGATAACACATAGGGATGTTTACTTCTTAGGTTCACGTGTTGACTTTTCGCTCATGAAAAGTAAGCATTCGTTACGATGACCCCGAAAACTGGACGTGAGCTTGCGCGGCTCCGCGAGGCCAAACGCCTGTCACAGCGCGAGCTTGCAGACCAACTCGATGTCAGCCATGGAGCGGTCGGCGCGTGGGAAACCGGAGCGTCACTCCCGAGGCAGGAGTACTGGGCGCGTTACGCGGCCCTGCTCGGAACCTCCATCGACGTTTTTACGAGGGAGCGGGTCACCCGTCGCGCTCGCTCGCGGAAGGCGGCGGCATGAGAAATCATGCAGTTTTTCTTGGCACCGATTTTTTCTGTCATCAAGACGGAAAATCGCTAGACGTTCGTCCAGCTATACCAATCGATACATTGATTTCGCTCCGGAGCGAGATCAATTCACTCAGGTCCGGCCATGCCGCCGCCGTTGTTCTTGCTGACGGGCTTCGGTCGACAGCGGTTGATTGCAGCTGTCACGGCGCCACTCCCGACGAGGATCGCAGCGGCGATGCAGGACAGGCCGATGCGAAGGTCAGCGCTGTCGGCGACGAGCTGAGTCGCGGCGAAAATGCAGCAAAACGCGGCAAGCGCGTAGAGCACCCTGGGCATGTGGCGGACGGTATCGACGCAGGGCGTAGCGGAGCAAGATGGCCGGGCGTTCAGGTCATAGCGGGGATCGTGCTCGCGCTGACGGGCTGCATCCCCGACGACAGGCCCGCTCCGGTCCGCGCCGGCCACTGCGCTGTGCTTCGCTACGAGGGCTCCGCTGCGATCGTACAGCGCTGCGCGTACGACGGTTCGTCGTGGTGGTGCAGTGGGAATCGCTGCGAGCGCGGTGAGGCGTTGGGGATCGAAGCGAAGGTGGGGGCGAGGTGAGAGTCGGCGATTCGCAGGCGAGCGCCGCGCGATTCCTTGCGATGCGTCGACGCAGACGAACAAAACGACGTCAGGGCAAGCCAGGAAAACCGGCGTGCCGCCTGCTGCGTATCAAGAACGATGGTGACGTAGTGACGTACACCTGCTCTTGCGGACGAGTAGGCGGTCACTACGTGCCCAGCAAGGACGCTGAGCGGTACATCGTCGATAGCTGGCGATCGCACGCCAGGTCGAAGCTGTTTTGGTTGAAGGGTCAACAGCTGGCCAGCCGGAGGGCCGCATGACCCCCGTCAAACCCCAGTCCGACGCGCAGCGCGCCTGCAACTCCGTCTGGATCCGGTCGCAGCTACAAGACATGCGGCGGACGCTGGCGCTGCGCCCCGTCGACAACGCGGAGATGATCGCAGCGATCGACGACGTGCTAGCAGGACGGCAGCGGGGCGTGGTCGCCGAGACGGATGCGGCGACGGCAGCTGAACTCAGGCGGTATCGGGCGGTGAAGCGGTGAAGCACGTGCCGCATTTCTTCAACCCGATGGTGCCAACCCGTGTATGGAAACGAATTCAGCCGTGTCCAATCAGCGGCTGCTGGATCTGGACCGGAGAGAACACGAATCTCGGCTACGGACTACTTAGAAACCTTGGCATGAAGAGTGCCAAAAGAGCAGCCACTGTAGCCCATAGAGCTATCTATATACTTCTGATGGGAGAAGTGCCAGATGGCTTGGTGTTGGATCATTTGTGCAGGATGCCGTGCTGCGTGAACCCAGCCCACCTAGAGCCAGTAACAAACGCAGTCAATATTCTGCGGGGTACAAGCAAGTCAGCGATTAATGCGGTCAAGACACACTGCATGTACGGTCACGAGTTCACTCCTAGTAATACTAAGATTGTGAAGGGCCGCGGCAGATGCTGTCGAGCGTGCCAGGCAAGGTGGGCTCGAGACAAGTACCACGAAACCGCCCGCCTGAAATCGGGGCTTCCGTGACTGGAATAATTTTCACAGACTCTGAACTAACCATCGCGATAGTAAATGTCCGGCCGCGTCTATGGCGGCGTCTGCTCCTAGGAGATAGGGAGCGGAGTTCAGAAGCATACTTAGAGAGACGTCTTTGGTTCTGGAGTATATCCGGTCTGTACGTCGGCGATCGGATCAGCGCTGCGATCTGGCAGGCGCACCGGGCGGAACTGGCAGGACTGGCGTGGGACGAGCGGGCGAGAGCGTTACTGCGCACAATCTGACTAGGAGATACGATGAAGCTCGACGAGAAACGAAGGGTCGTGGAGGTGCTGCTGTGCGCACGCAACGAGGCGAACCGACGAATCTTGAACCTGGCCGCACGTGGTTCGGTTGGCACTCCATCGGACGTGCGAGGCGAATGCTATTCCGCCTTCGAGAACGTCCATGCGAAATGGGATCAGGATGCGGTCGACGCACTTGGCGGCGACGAGTACTGGCACACCGCGACCGAAGCCGCCTACCGCCTGATCGAATCGTCGCCGACGCTGCGACGGGAATTCTTCGGAGGTGCGAAGTGAGACCAGTTGTCTACATGTGCCACCCCGTGGCCGGTGACGTCGACGGCAATATCAAGCGCGCAATGCGATGGCTCGTGTGGCTGCGCAAGAGCTTCCCTAACACCACGTTCATCGCGCCATGGATCTCCGACATCCTGAGCGGATCAGACGACAGTGATCCGAAGCAACGCGAGGCCGGGCTCGTCGACTGCTGCGCGACCGTCAAGCTCTGCGCCGGTATCGTGCTCGTCGGTGGGCGCATATCGAGCGGGATGCTGCGCGAATCCGGCAATGCGCGTGCGACCTGCGATCTGACGCATCTCGGCGACGAGCCACCGGAGCAGATCTACGCGCACGATCTACAGCTGCGAGCAGTGTCGCCATGACTATCTGGTTACTTCACGCCCCAACCTGGCACGTCATCCACACTTCACACCCCGGTGGTCGCATCGTATTCGCGTGCCGCATGGCGATCGACTACGTGCCAGTCCTAACCGCGACCGATCCGCTGGTCACGCTGCGCTGCCCAGCGTGCGACCGCGAGTTACGTCGACGGCCGGCCGTACAGCTGCACGTTGACCCGGTCATCGAGGTGACCGAAGAGGGCGAGTGGAACTGGCAGGCGACGGAAGGCGGGGAGTCGTGAGTGTCTACGTCGACACGTCGCTCTACGGCTACGGCCGGATGGTCATGTGTCACATGATCGCCGACACGCCCGAGGAACTACATGCGATGGCCGACAAGATCGGGGTGAAGCGTCGCTGGTTTCAGGATTGGTCGAAGGCGTCGTTCGCTCACTATGACATCTGCAAGCGCATGCGCGCGCTGGCGCTCGGTGCCGGCGCGATATCGTGTGGCCGCAACGCGTTCGTGGCCAACCTTCGCCGCATCCGATCGTCAGGAGCGTTTCTATGAGTACCCTTACCTCCCTCCGCGCCCTGATCCGCATCCTCGACAAGATCGGCGGCTACATGACGCACGAGGATCAGATGGAGCTGCGCGAGGCTCGCGAGATTGCGACAGCGGCGACGGACTACGACGGGATGCAGCTGAGAGGGGATGAGGAGAAATGACCGTTGAAATCCTCACGCGCAACAGAGGCGCAGTCATCCACTGCAACCGGTGCGGCAGATTCCCGAATAGTGAGCACTGGAAAACGTCGCTGACCACTGGTCAGGTGCAGGTCGGACTGATCCGGGGGTACGCCAAATCCAAGGGCTGGATTCGCGGGCTGCGGAAGACGAAGTGGATACCACCTGGGCAGACCTACCGATTACCGGCCAACCAGCGACACGACATCTGTCCGGCATGCGCGCCGGACGAGCGAGCCGAAGCTAAGCAGCGTAAGCAGATCGCCGACGATCGACGTAATGCGCGACAGGCCAAGCGCACTGCGCTGCAGCCTGGAGCTACCCCATGACCTCAGCCCGCCACTCCAAAGTCAGCCCCCGATGGGGAACTGATCCGGCCTACGTCGCGATGTCTCGCGTCGCTCTCGGCGGACGCATAGAACTCGATCCGATGTCCGAGCCGGCGTTCAACGCGATCGTACAAGCTGAGCGCTACTACGGCGAAGCGGATGACGGCCTGAGTCAGCCGTGGATCGCGGAGACGGTGCTGATCAACCCGGCTGGCGGTCTCGTGCTCGAGGCGTGGCGGAAGCTCGTCACCGAGTACAGCGAGGGCCGGACGAAACGGGCGATTTGGATTGGTTTCAGCGTCGAGCAGCTCAACCTATTAGCCGACGAACCGGTACACCCGGACGACTTTTCGAAACTGACGTGCCGCCAGCGGATCGATTTCCTGACGCTGTTCCCGTGGCGGAAGATCGTCGGCGGGTCAGGGCTTAATACAGCCGACCTCGAATGCGGTCACGGCATGCCAGCGAACGCCAAGGCGCGTCGTCTCGGTCGCATCCGTTGCGATCGGTGCATCGGTACCCCCGAGCCCAACGGCGCCCCCTCCCACTCCAACTACGTCGTCGGCCTGGGCATCGCCCCGCAACTGTTCGAGCGGGCGTTTGCTGGACGGGGCAGGTTTCACCACGGGGCGCTGCGGGTGAGACAGGCGAGGGCAGCGTGACCAAACGAGGACGCCACTACCATCCGATCGACGAGTTGCTCCTCGATCTGTGCTTCATGATCCTGCGAACTGTGCGGCGGTTTGACTGGGCAGAAGCGGCCGACATCAAGATCGCGTTGAACATTCCAGGTGACGATGTCGATCACCACCGGAGCAACAGTTTCGATGTTCTTCTGTCGCGGATGACCCGTCGCGGCTATCTCGAGCGCACCGGTCGCCCGATGGCATACCAGTATCGGATCTCCGAAGCAGGCCGTCGCGAGTACGAGCGTCAGCTGGGGAGGAATGCGGCATGAAGATTCTACTGAAGCGACCCGAGGATCCAGGGCTTGCTGCGCTGTGGGATGAGGCGAAGCGGAGCGTCCTGGACCATTGCCTCTGCGGCAAGCGCACCGCCTGCGCGTGTCGGATGCGGTTGCCGGTGGTGGATGAGCCGGGTGCGACGGATGAGGGTGATGATGAGTAAGAGAATCCACTACTCCGGTGGGGTAAGAACCCAACGTAGTGACTGGGCTACGGGATGGGCGTGTTGTTGCTCTGGTCGAAGGTGCATGACGATACCGATCGAACAGCTTACTAGCGTGGCTGCCGACGTCACCTGTCTGCGTTGTATCGCAACGATGCGAAGGGACTTAAGGGCAGCAACTAGGTTCCCTGCTCTATGACCTGCCCCCAGTGCCACCGCCCATGCCTCATCACCCTGACCATCACCGGTCGGCGCGGTGAGACCGAGATGTGCCGCGAGTGCTGGTCGGCGCCGATGCGTGGGCCGGCGGTCATCCGCTCTACGACTACGCAGCGCACCACGCACAACAAACCGAGGCAGGGGAGTCACTGACGGTGAGCGACCTCACCGACATCTTCCACCAACGTCGCTGGTGGTCGGCGGATGTCCGGCGCGGCGCGGATGGCATCGTGCTCGTCGTCCGCCCCGGCGTTCTGCGCACCACGTTCTGGCGCAAGTCCGGTGAAGTCTTCAACGAGACGCTCGACCGGAACGTGAAGCTCGAGGCGTCCGTGGGCGACCGGTTCGTGTGCTGCGGGCTATCGATCGACGAGACGATGGCGGCGGAGGTCACGGCAGTGGACGGGGCGAGGTTGCACGTGGCGCTGACGGGTGAGCTCGGCGAGCGCACGGCAGTGGTTCGGCTGCTCGGGATGCGCGGGTTGGCGAAGCAAGCGAAGAGAAAGAAGGCGGCATGACGTCAGGAGAACGCATGGTCTGGGCAGTGGCGTTCATCGCTGCCCGCAATCTCGGAGCCGACGCATCGGATTGTGCGTACGCAGCTAGCTGCGCCGTTCGAGCATTACGAGAATTGCGCGATACGTCATGTGGCGATGATATAGCCGACGGATTCGTCGACGACATGCTCGGGAATGGAGCGGACCGATGACTCGTGCCTACGCCGAACTCGATGCGCTCATCGAGAAGTCATCCATCATCGCAGACCTCGAGACAGAGTCGGCGCCCAAAAAACGCACCAAGCCGACCTCACCCACGAAGCGCACGCTGGCCGAGTGCCGCAAGCGCGGCTGGACCGCGCAGGTTGTCGAGCGCTGGAATCAACACGCGCGAGTCCGCGTCGATCTGTTCGGTGTGATCGATCTCGTGGCGATCGTTCCGCCGATCAACCCGCTGGTTCCGCCCGTCGCCGGAGACCCAAGCGGCATCCTGGGCATCCAGGCATGCGCTGGAGCGAGCCACGCTGCACGCCGCGACAAGATCCTCGCCGAACCGCGCGCCCGACAGTGGGTAGTCGCAGGAGGGCGACTTGAACTCTGGAGCTGGAGCAAGCGCGGTGAGCGCGGGAAGCGGAAGCTGTGGACCTTGCGGATTGAGGCGTTCTCCGTCGGAGATTGGGACACGCATGCTCGCGAGGCCAGCGCAGCTTGATCGAACCCATCAACAGCGGCAGTGTTGACAGCAACGGGCACCTGTCATCGTCGCTCTGCGACGTTGAACTCGAGAGACTATTCGTCAACGCGTTGCTCTGCGACCCATCACGCCATGACTGCGTGGACGTGACGCTGACCGACTTTGTAGATCCGCACAGCTATCACGCGTTCAAGGCATTCGCGAACGTTCGCGCTCGCGGTCCAGTAACCCATGCTGCGGTTCGCCAGGAACTGGCCGATACCGGAATCATCGCTGCGGTGTCTGGGCTGCACGCCGATCCGGATCGTGGATGGTTCGACGAGCTTTTCGCTGTCCAGATCGGCGCGGATGACCCGGTGGTCGGCTGGGCGTTCCAGTTGCTCAACCTGTCGGCGAGGCGAGCGCAGGCTGTAGAGGAAGCTGATGCCAGCCTACGTGAGCAGTACGAGATCGATGCCAGAGCGCTCGACGATGCCGAGCCAGCGCCGGTCATCCCGATCAGACCTGCGCCAGATCCGTGGACCGTCGCCCTAGCTACCGCGCTGACCGATGTGACTCGAGCGCTTGGCGCCATGAAGCACAGCGAACGCAAGCCGATGTTCGTCGACGCGGCCGAGTTGTTCACGCGCGAATATCCGCAGACGCCGTGGCTCGTCACTGGACTTATGAGCCGCGGTGGGTTGACGTTGCTCGGGGCTGAGCCCAAGAGCTGCAAGACGTGGCTCGCTGTCGAGATCGCGATTGCGGTGGCGACGGGCACGAAGGTCTGCGGCGAGTTCTTTGCCGAACACGGAACGGTGGCCTACTTCTTCGCCGAAGACCTGGACGTGCAGGTGCGCAACCGTGTGCGTGCTCTCATGGCCGCACGCGGTGTCTCGCCGGAGACCATCTGCAACTTATACGTGTGCCCGCGGGGTCAGTTCCTCGACATCACCAAAAACGAAGATCTCGCATGGATCATTGCCAGCTGCCGGAAGATCGGCCGAGTTGATCTCGTCGTGCTCGATCCGCTGCGTGACATCTCAAGTGCGGCCGAAGACAAATCCGACGAGATGAGCCCGGTCATGCGCCGGCTGCGCCTGATCGCTGAGCTGCTCGGATGCACGGTCGCGGTGTCGCACCATGCAGGGAAACCAACTAAGGAGACGGCGGCGCGGCGACCTGGTCAGCGGATGCGTGGGTCATCGGCGATTTACGGGTCGACGGACTCGGGCATCTACTTCGGACTTCGCGGCGGTGACGGTGTGGCCAAGTTCGAGCTCGACATCGACGTTGAGATCAAGGGCGCACGATCAGCTGGTCACGTGACCGCGGTGCTCGAGGTCGAGGATGACGGAGAGGGTCAGGCGACCAAAGCATCGTGGTCCATCACGCGCGAGCGGTCATCCGACACGCAGTACACCATGGAGGACGACATGGTGTTCCGGTTCGTGCGCGAGCTGGCCATGCGCGGAATTGTCACAACGCGGCGACAACTCCGTGACCATGACGAAGCGCCCATGGGGGATCGACAAATGCGCACGTCACTTGACCGCCTGATCGACTCGGGACGGCTTGTTCTTGAGAGAGCGAACGTAAAAATTCCGTGCCACAATGGAAAGGAATCATATCAATGATTTACAATGTGGGGTTGTTGGGTCAATTACAATCGAGGATTGAACCAGGATTGGGGTCGATTGGGGTTTTGGTTCTCGATTATGAACCCCACGTAATCATCTTTAGGAACAAGCACTTACCATACTGGGGTCGATTGGGGTTTTGTGGGGTTATCGGTAACGGGTTAGTGGGGTCAGTGGGGTCACCCCTTTATAAGGGTGACCCCCGAACCCCAACCCCACCTCTGACCCCAACCAGTCGCCTGGATTGAGGCTCGGGAACGCCATGACCTACACCGGTCGCTACCCCCGTCTCACCGCTGCGGACCGCCAGTCCCGCAAACGCAACCCACGATCGCATTACGTGCTCCGTGCGCTCGTTTCCGCTGATCGCGAGCCGCCTGACCCCGCCATCGCAAGGCTTCGCCTGGAGCGTCCTAGGACACGTGGCGAATGCGGCGACCAGCGGCCGTGCCCATGGGTCGGTTGCAGGCACCATCTCGCGTTGGACGTAAACCCCGAGTCCGGGACCATCAAGATCAACACCACCGGTGAGGTCTGGGACATGGCCGAGACCTGCTCGCTGGATGTGGCCGACCGCGGCGGGGCGATACTCGAGGAGCTCGGCGAGTTCTTAAACCTGACGCGCGAACGGGTCCGGCAGATCGAGGCCAGGGCGCTGAGGAAGCTGAGAGGGAAGGCGTCCCGGTGACCGTGCGGCAGCGCTCAGATTCCACGCGCGACGCTTCGTGTTACGGTGACACGATGAAGCGTATGCCATGACCGAACGCGAGCAGATTCTTGAGGTGGCACGCGACGCCGAACTATGCGGTCGGTGGGAGGACGCGATGCAACTGCGTGATGATGCCGCGACTACCGAAATAGATCCGCAATCATGCGGCGAGTGTCCTTGGCATCGAGGGCAGTGGGACGGTCAGTTCTTGTCGCTGGACGGTGCGAGCGCAGCGGACTTCACCGAGGACGATATCGATGAAGTCCTCGGGTATGGAGACACCGGCGAGGGGTGGGACGGAGAGTCTGCAGGCATCGTGCTGCTCAAGGATGGCCGCTATGTTGCGTGGGAGTCCAACTGGGGGCCGACGGGCAGTGGGTTCTCTTGTGACGCGTACGGCGGCGAGGCCGACATCGCGTTTGCTCAGACTGCCGGTCGCGCCCTCGAGTACCTGAGCGAGAAAAGCAGGGAGCTGATCAAATGGGCGTGAAGCACCTCATGGTTGTTGCCATTTTGGCCTGCTCAAAGCCCCAGCCGTCGCCCATGCCAGAGCGCTGTCGACCGTGCCCGGTGCCGGCGGATGCTGCCGCGTGTCCGGTGTGCGTGCCGACTGACGCCCCTGCGCAGCCCGTTGATGCGAGGCCGGTTGTCGTCGACGCGCTCCCTATCGACGCCCCCGCGCTCGACGCCACGCCCCCATCGACCGCCCATCCCCGCATCATGCTCCCCTCGCAACGTGCTCGCCTCGTCGCCGCACTTCCCGCCGCCACCCGCTGGCGCTCCATCGTCGACCGATGGCTCAGCGGCGAAGACCTGTGGGGCTTCGACAGCTGGAACGGCGCGCTCATGAGCCAGCTCACCGGCGACCAGCGGTACTGCACGAAGGCCGTCGCGAGCATAGACGCTCAGGTCTCGAGCGCCGAGCAACGCATCGCAGCGGGCTCCAATCCCGAGGTTGCCGGTGACAGCTACCTCGGCATTGGCGAGATGATCGGTGACCTCGCGCTGGTCTACGACTGGTGTGCGCCATCGCAGCAGATGCGGTCCCGCTGGCTGCCCTACGCGAATCAGGCCGTGTGGAACGTGTGGCATCACGCGGACGCGCGCTGGGGCACTCGAGCTGCGCCGTGGACTGGTTGGTCCGTCGACAACCCGTCGAACAATTACTACTACTCGTTCCTGCGCGCGACGATGCTGCTCGGGCTCGCGACCAGCGGGGAGAACCCTGCCGCAACGGACTGGCTCGCGATGTTCCGCGGCAAGATCACCGGCCAGCTCGTGCCGCAGTTCAGCGCGGAACTCCAAGGCGGCGGCTCCCGCGAGGGCACCGGCTACGGGGTTGCGATGCGCAACTTATTCGAGCTGTACTTGCTGTGGCAGTGGACCACCGGTGAGCGCATCGCTGACCTCACGCCGCATACGCGCGCCTCGCTGGGAACGCTGCTCGCCGGGATCGTGCCGACGCTGGACCGGTTCGCGCCGACGGGGGACCAGTCGCGGGATTCCACGGCGCAGCTGTTCGATTACCACCGGGCGTACCTGCTCGAGCTCGTGGCGCTGTACCCCGACGATCCGAATGCCGCGCGCGCCGTGACGCTGCTCGCCGCGTCGAGCGTGCCGCAGATGGCGAACGGGTTCATGCTGTCGTACGACTTCGTGTACGGCTCGACGGTCCAGCCGCGCGTCGCTGATCTGCCGCTGGTGACGTACGCGCCTGGCATCGGCGAGATCTACGCGCGCACGCGGTGGGATGTGGCGCCGCAGACCAGAAAGTCCAACGGCCCCCCGAAGGGAGCCGGTGAACCGCTGAGGGCCGATGGTCGTAGGGCCGAGACTG
>Ga0070694_100001430_pt1 | contig 13987 bp, 27 predicted proteins | sample KBSK1251metaG_FD_65470 | JGI IMG/M metagenome (GOLD analysis project Ga0070694, IMG submission 65470) | Corn, switchgrass and miscanthus rhizosphere microbial communities from Kellogg Biological Station, Michigan, USA - KBS K1-25-1 metaG | ecosystem: Host-associated > Plants > Roots >... | reverse complement strand
AAGTCGGTTGAGATAACCCCAATCTCGAAGTGGCGAGTGAACGGCTTGTAAAATCCCGCGTTGTTTTCTTCACGAATTTGGAATGAACAGTTGGGCCAGAGCTCGCGGATCTCGCTGGCCGCTGCTGTAACTGTCAGTTCCCCTGTTTCGGCCAACGATGGCAATCTGCGCCAGCGTGTAGGCAGAACGTGCGCCCCTGATCCGACTACAGCCCAACTGGCCGACAGCCATTGCCGCATGCTGCCGGGAATTAAGTAGTCGGACAAAGTTGCAATATGTATTTCTTCACCGTCAGCAGTTGGGTAAGTAACCAGTATTCGCTCATTGACAGGTGCAGTCTCAATCGGTTGCCACTCTGCTTCTGCTGTAGCGCGGGGAAGATCGGCGCGGACGTATTCAACGCCTCCTTGAGCAGCGGTAGAGAAGACATAGTTTGCTACCCCTATGCCAACTATCCATATCCGCTCCGGCGCATCCTGCTGCTGGGGTTGTCTCGCCATCTCGAACTCTGTGTTTACATCGGCACGGCTGCTGGTCCATAACTCGACCGACATCCACCCGTGTGATCTCACCGGGCAAATCGTCTTCACGCATCTAACCGATTGGATCTCCCCCTTTAGCCGGAATGCTTCAGGCTGTTCATTGCACCATGCACACCCAGGAACATCCTGCTGCTGGGGTTGCGTCTCTGATGAAGTTGTCATCTTTTCGCTTTTCATTCGCACCTGCCAATCATTGCTGGCCCAAGTGCGGCATCATCTGCTCGGCGTCGTGCGGCCCTTGCTTCTCGTTCGACACGTTCAAGGTTAGACACGATCTCCTGGCAGATGTCCAAGATGCGGTCCGTATCTCCGGCCTGGGCCGTGGCAATCATGTCTTTAATTTCAGTCAGCGTTTTCATGTAGCTTGTCCTTTCGTCCGACAGCGGCCAAATAGCTTTTCTTGATACGTCTCGCAGCCATCCGCAAACGCCTCAAAACCATCCTGTACTGACTTGTTATGGCAGAGATCCTGAAACTCCTGCGGCGTGAATTCTCCGCGTCGCAGCCGCGTCACTTCTGCCTCTGCGCTCATCAGCCGCCGCACCAACTCTGCACAGGTAGTTGGATCGAACTTGGCGATATGCCGTCCATCAGCCATGCTGTCAGCGAATTTAGGGAACGTGACTTTGGCGATCGAGTGCCGCCCTCCGTTCACGTCGGCGCAAATAGAACCATCGTTGTAGAGCGTCCACGGCTGTTGTGTTGTCGCCCTCTCAGCCACGCTCAACAATTCCTGTAGTTGTTCGGTGGTCTTCATTTCTTCACGTCCTTAACTTTCATCAACTCGCCACTCTCAAGGATCTGAATAATCACCTTGTACTTCTCTGGCGGTAGTACGAGTGTCCAGCCCAACTTATCGGCAGTCTTAAACAACTCCAGAATCTCTTGTGCTTTGTGCAAGAGGTCGCGATCTTCGGATGAAGCAGTTGCTGTGCTTATCTGGTCCATGTAGCTACCTTGCGAATAAAGATCCATGCAGCAACAGATCCCAGTAGCGCGAAGCCAAAACTAATTGGCCCACTCAGAAGGAAACTGCCGATCAACAACGCCGCAATCATCGCGCCATTAGCCAGCGCGAAAACCTTCCACGGCTCACCGATCCAATTCATGCGAGACGATCTATGCTCCTGTAGTTCCTGTTCATTTAGCATTAGAGTTCTCCGTGTTTCTTTAGCCAGCGTCGGATCTTATCGGCAACGATCTCGGTATGCTTAAGTGCGCCGCGCGCAATGTCGAACACACGTTCATCCGGCAGTTCGTCAACAGCGTCAGAGACGAAGGCGTAACCTTGGTCCTGCTCAACTAACTTAAATAATTCAGCGCCAAGATTTTTCTTAGTCCGACTTTGCGGCATTCAGTTCTCCGTTTCTGATCGTCTTCAACACATGGCACATCGGCTCTGCGCAACAAGTGTTCAATGCGTCCAGCCGTTTCAATGCAGCGCCGACTATCCTGACGGGACGCTTACGCTCATCCTGCAAAGCCTGATCAATGTCGCGTATCAAGCCTTTAATTCGCGGTTCGGGATCATCGATAAAGTTAAACCGCCGGTGCGCTATACTTTCTCAGTCGCCTTCAAGACTAGAGAACCCCTCGGCGAGTGAGTTCAGCTTCCACCTGGCGCCGTTTGTGCTTGATACGGTTCACGTCGTCTTCGCTCAGGTCTTCGCCACTTTCCAGGCGCGAGGTAAAAAGATCCAAGAGCGACCCTAAGTGCTCGTTGGTAACTCGCTGGTCAGTTACCGGTATGCCCTTCATTGACCCGTCTGTAATAACCCACGCCTCACCCGCCGGCGCTGACGCCGCAGTGGTCGCCGGCTGAGTCGTCGACGCTACGGGGGATGGAGCGGTCTCGTAACAAGCTTTGACGTGGGATGCACCCTTGCCGAAACACTGGTCGGGAGTGCATTGCGGTTGTTGTGTTGTTTCAGCGGGTTTGTCTGACTCAATCGGGAAGGAAGCAGCGGCCATAGCGGGACTCCCGTCAGGCTCAACGTTACCAGCAGAACTTTCAGCGATTTGCTGTGGCGCGGTCTCAGAAACAGGTTCCTGTCCGTAAAGCATTCTGTTTCCGCCCATCATCGCGTTGCTAATGTTGTGAGTGAGTATTTTCTGCAACTCCCCGGTCGGATCGTCTTCCCGGCTGACTCGCCCGGTCAGCATTAGCTTGGCAACAATAAATGGCTTTGCGAGTTCCGCCTCGGTGTAGCTTGTCTGGAGCCCAAGACTGCGGATAGCTCGCAGGCGCGCCTTTGTTTCCGCGTGTTCCGCGATAAACTTCCGTTGCATTGAAAGTTCTCCGGGAGTCAGCTTCTTGGCCCACTCGCTATCATCATGTAGATCCATTTGCTTCTCGCCCATGATTTGCATCATCGTCCCGTCGAAGTGCCGATAGAACCCAACTGCTCTATACGAGGCAAAGTAGGGGTCAGAACCGTCATCGAGTCTTCGGGATTGAATAGGATCCCAGTTCACCCCGACTGCCTTGGCAATTTTATCCAGCGCGGGCTTTGCTAATCCGAGTTTGCCGCCAACTGAGTAAACCTCGCTGCTTTTCGGGTTGATTAGGACAGCGCTGAAAGCGACCTCACAGCCAATAGGAAGGTTAGGACATGTCGTCGACGGGCTGACCAGGTGTCCTCGCTCCATCGCCCTTTTAAGGGTATCGGTTACCTGGCCGCTGTTGGATGTGCTTGATGGAGCTATGCCGCGGTCCGGCGTGAGCAGCTCCAAGGACTGTTGTTCGTTCTGGCTCATTGTGATCTCCTTTTGACTTGACTGTATTCGCTTGGGTCCGAGGTCGCTACCACTTTCTTCGCAGGATCCAGCCTGCTCTCCCGTGTATGTAGCGTGTCACTAGGGCTTCAACCGGAGCTGGTTTGTCCCGCGGGTGCTCCGCACTCAGACCCAAGATTGTTAGCCACCCTCTTCAGTGGCGGATTCTTCTAACAAATACATAATTGCAGCATGTACGTGGCTGCAGTAGCGCCGGTGGCTATTAGCCCCGCAACCCTCTTTTGACTCCTCGGCATAGCAGTCGATGTCGACCCCAACCATGCGGGGCACCTCGTCTGGCCCATACTCGCCAGGCTTTCGGTATTTTCCTTCGCGATCATACTTGCTGAATGGTGCTTCATATTCAGGGTAAAACCGAACTATGCGAACGTCTTTTCCTTCTTCTGCCGGCGTGACTCGAAACTCTGTTGGCCCCAGGCGCTCAACGGTCATCGTCTGCGATCGTCGCAGCACATGGGGCGAAGGTGAATCCGCGAGAGATGCCCGAATCATTTCTCACTAAAGGCTTCCATGTATTCCGGCCTACAAGTCGCGCAGAAACATAAGAACGACAGCCCGTCATCCGCGCGATAGGTCACGTACCGGTGTCGCCAGTGAAAGAGGCAATGTAGAAAGACTCGAAACATTTTTAACGGTAGTCTTCTTCCTCGTCCTCGTCGTAACGCCGCGAAGACGCGCTGATTGAGTACGGGCGCGCCGGCGCACCGCTAATCGACGGTAACAAGTCTCTCACGGTCTGCTCGTCCACGGGCGTAATGCTGTAAATGGAGGAGACTCCGAGATACCGTGTGAAACCGGGACGAACAACCTTCCCGTCTTTGGTCAGGTCAGGAACATCCACGCGAAACATTACCGCGCTGCCAAAAGCCTGTTGCGTTAAGTAACCAACGATGCGTTGGTGTCCAAAGATCTCGACCAGTGCCCACGCCTTGAGTTCTTCGGCTGGCTTATCCTCGGTCGGTTGATCATGCAAGACCAGTCGCGTCTCAGACATTTAATCCCAAGTCTCCTTTGCGATGGTTGTTAATTCGTCTCGTAATTGATCGGTGTAAGCGTCGAGAAAGTATTCGTGGTCGAATGGGGCGGCTCAACCATCAGGACTTCAATCGGCGGTCCACCGTGAGCGCCGGTAAGCCTGAAGCGGTAAGCAGGCTGGCGATGATCTACAACCTCATCACAGAGATATTCTGTGGACGCCTCGCCCTCGCAGAAGACGACATACTCTCGACCACCGTGCATGACGTCAAACTCGCCGTGGCTGTAAAGCAGTAACATCAGCGCTTGAACTCCGCGACCATGTAGCCGCTGTTGTCATACACGCGATAGATAATTCCCGATCGCATTGAGTGTTGCGCGTCAGCCTCCGCGCAGATGACAGCCCGGTCCAGTTCAGCGTGCTTACCCACGCGCATTGGAGCCCGCACACTGAATGCGTGGACGTGGAACGGACCTCCAGTCTCGAGCTGTCTGGCCGACGGAATGTAGTCGTCAGGAACCAGATACCCCCCAAGCGCGTCAGCGATCATTTGCGCAGCTCGACGGGTAAGCGATTCACAAACGAAGTAACGATAACCACCGTAGGGCGGATGCTCTGGATCGCAGGCCCACCACTGCCGCTCATCTTCCGGATCTCGATATCGAAAGAAGGCCGAAGACAGTTCGTTGTATTCAGCGAGAGTGTGGGTCAGGCCACGAATCTTGACCTCGCACATTAGGGCACCATCGACGTAGTGGAAGATCATTTAGTCTTCTCCAATCGTCGAGGGGAACTCTGTCGGCGGTTCCGACTTCTTGTGGCGATGCGCCGCGACGTAATCCTCGCCGACAACTTGCCAGCGATGTTTCGGGCCATGCACGGTAGTGCTCGTCACGCTGTAGGTGCTGGTACCGGTGCCGGTGTGGAAAGAAAAGATCGACGGCATCTCGCGGCGTTCTCCCTCGAGAACGATAAACGGATACTCGATCACCTTCACCGTCAACGGTATCCCGGTGTTTACCGCAAGCGGCGACCTCTTCGGCGCTCGCACGCAGACAACGTGCATGCCCGGCTTCAGGTCCTTACTCTTGATAACTTCGTTCTTCATGTTTGACCTCCCGGCACAAGGATGAATTCGCGCATGGCCGCGCAGATACAGATCGGGCACGGTCTGTTTGTCCCGTGATGCGAAACGATCGGGCAGCGAGCGAGTTCTTCAGGTTCGTAATGCTTTCGGATCTCGGCGAGGCGCTCATCGATCGCGGTAGCTATCCGCCCCTTGTCGTCAGCGGCTTCGCCGGAAAAGAACTTACCTCTCTGCTTGCCGATGAGTTCGTAGGCGACCTCAGCGAGCGCTATCGCAAGTTTGCTGTGTGTCTCAGGCATCAGGCAGCCTCTTTCTCGAAGTGTTCAAAGCCATTTCCCCCAAGGCCCCATTCCTTAGTCTCGTAATCCTTTGGGTGCCACGGTAGTCCGGCCGGTGTCGGCGAGTACCAATAGGTGATGTCTCTGCGTCCCGCAATGCCTTCCGGCTTGAGGTGATGACAACCCCGCGACTCTATCGCCGCCAACTGCGGACAAACAAAGTAGGGACAGTCTTTGTCGCCAGCCGCATACCTTAGCCAAGCAAAGGCTGGAGTGTCGTCACCACGGACGATAACGATCACGTTAACACGCTCAGGTGGCAGCGCCTTTGTGACAGGTATCCACTTCCCGCACCAGCGAGCAGATAGCTTCCTAAGACGAATGGGCCACGCCAACTCAGGCATTGCTCTCCCCCGGAAAGTTCAGACGCGCGAATTCTTTAAATAACTCTTTGGCTTTAGCGTCGTAGGCGCGGGCGGCTTCCTCTGCGGTACGGTAGTAGCCCAACGAGGTTCGCTTGCCGTTTAAGTTAATAAAGGCATAGAACGGCTTCGTTCTTCCGGAATAGCGGTAGACGCCCTTGAATCCGGTGGAACTCTTGCACTTCGGTTTCCTGTTCTGATTGTTTTGAGAACGAGTGGCCAGGCGCAGATTGTAGCGCTGGCAGTTCAGGCCGTTATTATCCTCGTGATCTACGTCAATGCCCTTCGGGGCGTTCAGAATAAATCGGTGAAGGAATACGTTTCTTTTCTTCCCGTCCTCTCGCTTCGCCTGTCGAGATGCGTACTCTTTACCCTTACGCGATTTACCGGCGTTGAGAGTCCACTTAAACGCCAGCACGCGCTCAGCGTCCTCGTCATCAATGAGAGCCACGCGGCCTTGAGTAAGCGGGACCACAACCATAAAGCAAAAGTCCTCCACCGTGGATTCCGCCTGCGTTCCTGCCAAGGTAGCGCCGGGATAAGAACCCACGGATGAAGGACGTTTACTCAGGATCGCAGGCGGGACAAACAAAAATCCCGCATCACTACCTTGGCAACCTGATTGTAGCACGGACGGATTCACAGCGTTGTGGCTTTTTGTTCGGGAACAATCTCTTTTAAGGACACGGGATACGACTCGGAATCGTCCCCGCCAAACTGCGCCAAGAGCGGGAGATCGACTTTGGTGTCCAGGTCATCGTTCAACTCGAGCGCAGAGACTTCTCGGTTTTCCAGATCAGTGAACCTCTCACCGGCCTTGAACCTCTCAAGCAGCTCGAGCGCTGCCGGGGGAATAGCGGCGAACTTTGCACGACGTTCGGCCTCAAGCGCGTCGAGCTCGGCTTTAACCTTGGCTTGATGATCGGCGAGACTGATAAAGACATCTATGCCCGCGTCCTGTTGTTTGAGCACTTCGTCGATCGCACGCTTGACCAGCGTCTCTGGTGAGCATCGGCGCCCGTATCTGTTGAGTAGCGCAATCTCCTGCGCCGGCGATAACTCAACCGTAACTGTTGTCTTTGCCATTACTCGTGCTCCTTCACCTTTTTCAGCGTTACTTCGAATGCAGCAGGAAGTTCAACCGCAAGAAAGCGTGGAATGTCATCCATCGGGATTGCAAACCCCATAATCGCAATCAGGCATCGCTCCCCGTTGATGTCATCCGTGGAGGCTGCGAGTCCAAGCGGATGCCTCTGCGCCCCGTGCTGGTACCTTTTCGCTCGTGCTAACTGCCGTTGTAGATCCTGAAGCACGTCGCCAGCCATGCGCCGGAGAACCTCATCGTCAGGTACGTCTCCAGTGCGGACGAATCGAGTGGTTAGATTGCTCATTTTCGTCCCTTACAAAGCGATCTGTGGTTCACAAACTCTGCCCCTTCGCTTCCCGCCGGCACAATCGCGTACACCTTCGCACCTTTGGGGTTCGCTGGGTTTTCTTTCAAGACGATGTTGGCCTTCATTCCTTCTTTGGGCCGACTCAGCATGGCGCTATTACCCGTAACCTCGTGGCGGGCGAAGAAGATGTCCGTCGACTGGCATGCCTTACAACGTGGCATGGTCGCACTTCCGGCCAGATAAACGTTTGTCAAAGCAGTCTCCTTCCCGCCTCCTGGGCGACCAGCAAAAAACCATTGACTGTTACCCTTGCAGTAGAGCGACAAGTGCTCAATCCGGCCAAAGCGTTTGAGGTTCCCGATCATGTCGACCACCCACGGCGTCTTAGGCGTTTTGTCAGGGAGCGGTCGGATTACCCTCCCGATTTGTTGATAGAAAACTCTGAGCGATAGGGTGGTTCGGGCCAGCACGCATGTGTCGAGCTCTGGATAGTCGAAGCCGATCGCGATCAGCCCGACGTTCGCTACCGCCTTAATCTCTCCGCGCTTGAACGCGGCCAAGATCGAAGCGCGTTCTGAATCGGGCGTCTTCGTTGAAACAACCGCCACATCAGGAACCTCTTTCGCCAGGAATTCAGCCTCGCGCACGAAGCGCGTAAAGACTAAGACCCCGCGGCGGTCTTTCGCGATGAGCCGGCTCACCACATCGGCCAGCTTCTCTCTGAATCCAATTTCGAATAAATGCCTTTGCACCGACCCGTCATCGAAATCAGAAGCCGAAGAGTTCAACTCCAGTTGCGACTCATCGTAAGGAACTTCTTTGTGCATTGAGAAGTATTGAGGGCGAGCGAGGTATCCCGCGTCGAATAGTTCCTGAAGCTGGACGTAGTACACCACGTCATCAAAGACTCTTGGCCGCTGCCTGGTCAGAAAGCGCAACTGGCTCCCAAACTTGTTGGAGTAAAGCCGTATCGGCGTGGCGTCCAGACCGAGTATTCTGACGTCCTTCGGCAGCGCATCAAGCCATTCTTTGTATTGACCCTGTTTAGGATTTACCTCCGAGCACTCATCGATCAACACGTATTTTATGTGCTCGAAATACTCTGGATACTTCACCACGCTGCCAATGGTCGCCAGCGTAATCTCATCCCCAATCTCGCGTCGGCCCATACTTGCTGAGAAGATAGCGGGTTCATAACCGTACATCCGCAGTTTGTCTCTATTCTGAATTAAGAGTTCCTTCCGTGGCTGAAACAACACTGCCGGCCCATCAAGGCCTAACATGATCTTTGCAGCAATCAAACTCTTGCCCCCGCCGCACGGAATGATCACGATCCCGTTGCGCTTCTTCTTCTGCGTGAGAAACGCCAGACTGTGGGCCACGGCCTGGTTTTGGTATTCGCGATCTTCGAGAACTAAAGCCATTGGTCTCTACTTCCCGTACATCTGCCACTCTGGCACAACCATTACAATGCTGTAAGACAAGCCTTCAATGTGACCCCAGAAGTCTCCAGTGGTGATGAAGAAGCCGGCCCCGTTACTGCCATCGTGATCCGGCTCGTTGGGATATTCGCATTGCTGCAACCACTCCCAAAGAAACGTGGTTGCTGGCTTGACCTTCATCTCGTAAGGAAGTCTCTGAAAAGGCAAGCGATCTCCGCTTGGTTTCTCCCAAAGCAGAACCATCGCGGCCTGCGCCTTGGCCTTGCCAGTGCCGCCGCAGCCTTCACACCGAGTTTTAATTGAGTCGAGCGGTCTCTCAGGATCAGCAGGCACGGTTGGTACGCGGTACTCAACGCCGGTGCCGCCACAGTAGTTGTGAGCACAGGGCCGTTCAGGTAATCCGTTGATGAAGTAGCGGGCCTTGCCTCCTGGCGCGTGACCGGCAAAGCACATTTCAATCGCGGCCTTGAAGTGCTCAATGCCTTCACTGTGAACAATGACTTGAAAGTTATCACCGTACATGCTTCTTCTTCTCCCAATCCCCTCGGCTGGCAGGAAGCGTGTTGCGCTCCCCACCAGCCCGCCGCAATCAGAGACAGCGAGCGCCCCCTCAACGCTCGGAAGATCCCCCTGTCTTCGTCTCTGTCTCTGAATTCATGCGCCGTTCGCGCTCCGCCATCATCGCGTCAGCGGCGTTATATGCGTATGCGGCATCGGTCGAATGGGCAGACTCTTCGAGGTCAAGCCCGATTACTGCCGCCAACGCAAATGCGGCGAAGAAGTCGCGTAGATGTAGATGCCCATAAGGACCGTCGTGAATCCAGTCGGTTTCCTGTGCCATCAATTTACTCCGTAATCGCCGCAAGCACGATGTATGTCAACGCGATCGTTAGAACCACAATCAGCAAGCCCACGAGGTCCGTCACCCAAACCCGGCGCTGCTTTGGCTTGCGCTGCTCTATCTCAAGTGGAAAGCGAATCAGCATTAAGCTACCCCCAATAACTTGTGAGATACCATCCCGGACCTTCTGCCGGTATCAATTCATACTTAACGCAAAACTCCTTCAGCGCCTCGACTTCGGCATCCGTGACCGTCAGTTCTGAGGGATCGAAGGCCAAGGCTTCGCCGCGACTGTTTGAGCGACACGAACTCGGAACGGCGATAATCCACATCGGATATTCTCCGCTACAATAATTTACCAGCGCGACGGGCAGAGGATGGATAGCATCAAACTCTCTTTGCGACTTCCAGTATTCACGGTACTGCTCATCAGTCGGCTTGACGCCGTTGATCCAATCACCCTTTTCATCATGGATAGAATCGACGAAGCCGTTTTGACTTCGCCACCAACCCTCAATGCCTTCGTCATTGTCGCCCCACGGGAACTCGAACTCCTCTTCGTAAACATTCCCGAAACAAATTTGCCCATCAGTTGATACGCCCATGATTGAATCTCCTAAGAAGTGAATCCTCGATAGCGAGTGCGAACATTACACCTTAGCGTGAAAGCAGTCAACATCTAATTTCACGCAGTCGTGAAAATACTTCTTGCACTCTTACGTGAATCGGGCATATACTCCGCCCTCGTTATGAGTAAAGCTAAATCGGAACCAATCACCGATCCCATAACAACGATAGAAGCCGGACACATTCTCGGCCTTGATCCTAGTGCTATTCGTCATCGCATCCGAGTGAAGACCCTGCGCGCGGAGAAGCGCGGTCGCGACTGGTACGTATCTCGCAAGGTTATTGAAGCCGAACGAAACAGTAAGAACGGGAAGTGATTCAGGTGGAGGTGCCCAAGATATCAACGATCGAGGACGTTATCCGCCTTCCCTCTGTTCAATTAACGCGCCGAAATAGCCACGCATTGCCGGACACCCCAGCGGTTTACTTCGTCTATTCAGCAAGGTACGGATTGCTGTACATCGGAGCGTGTAGGTCGCCGCGAAGGAGATGGCAAACACACCATCACTCTGTACTACTTAAGGTGGCCGGGATGCGAATTGGCTGGCTATTACTGCCGATTACAGATCTACCGCATGTTGAGCGAGAAATGATCCGACGTTTTGATCCCCCTATGAACACGGCAGTAAAGTGCGGGGATGCTAGGTGGCAACGCTTTGGTTACAGGTACTTCGGGCTTCCGTATGAAAGAAAGTATCCCCGTAATCCGCAGCAGCCGGAGTTGGGGTACCGCCACTGGCGGCGATAGCAGACGACAAATGCGAAGCGACACCGGCATAGTTTGGGAATGCAGCGCCTCCGCTCGGTGTGAGTTTCACGCCGCCGGCGGTTCTCGGTCCTTACCTTGTACAGGCGGCGTCTTCGCCAAGTCTTTTACTCCCGAGAAGAAGCTGAATGCGCCCGAAGCGATCCACGCCTTTGAGGGGTGGTTGATTAAGTCCGCGCTCGAGCGGTCCCGCATTGATTTGGAGCCGGGTAAAAGCCACGCCGCGGCCACTGCGGAACTGCTTGGCGGCATCACGCGTCAGAATCTTTTACTGATTCTCGATCCGGTAAAGGGCCGCCATAAGAACCTTTCGCACCTGCTGGTCCGATTGACTAAAGGCGGTAAACAGATTCGGCCATTGAGTCACAAACGCTAATGCCAGCTAGAAGAGTGGACATAAGCGCCGGCGAGCCTTTTACCGATCTGATCGCGGTAAAACCGGTTGGCAAGAATCGATATGGTAGTTACTTGTGGGAGTGTTTATGTGCCTGCGGCAAGACTGTGGTCTACACGTCGAGCCAGCTAAGAACAGGCAGCCGCAAATCATGCGGCTGTCGGAGACGTCTCGTTATCAACGTCGGGGACCGGTACACGAGACTCGTTGTCACGGCGTTGGTTGGCAGGGATGCGAAGCGACAACAGATCGTCGAGTGTCTCTGTGACTGCGGGATCTCCGTCAACGTTACCGCGTCGAATCTCCCAAATACCCATTCTTGTGGCTGCCTCCGCTCTGAGTTAAGGCGTGAGGTTAATACAGTGCACGGCTTGGCGCGAACACCGGAACATGACATTTGGTGTGGCATGAAGCAGCGGTGCGGTAACCCCAACGACTCCGCGTATGAGTATTACGGAGGACGCGGCATCACGGTCTTTGAGGAGTGGCGTAGGGACTTCATGGCGTTTTACAACCACGTCGGGCCACGACCATCGCCAGAGCATTCGATAGATCGCTATCCAAACAACGACGGTAATTATGAACCAGGCAACGTTCGTTGGGCTACGCGCTCCGAGCAGGCGAGGAATAAGAGAACCCCAGCGCAGATGGCCGAATCGAGAAAGCAGAGCGCTCCGAGCAACGTATCCGTGACCAATAAAACACCTTAGCTATCTAATCGACAGAGCAAGGTCCATAATGGAGATCCTGGAGGCAAAACTGAAATGCCAGATGAAATAGGACCACTTGAGCAATACCAGCAAGCGGTTTTAGCCGCCCTTGATGCCTACTTAGGGCCAGAACCTGATGTCAAATTGAAGCCACTGAAATCAGCGGCTGCGCTGGCGATTCCTACTAAGGTACTCGTCGATGACAGACAATTCGGCACGCTGACGTTTCTGCTCAGCGCGCTCGTTGGATCAATCAACCGTATGACCGATTCTCTACGTCGTGACTCGGTGGCGAGTCTCGACGCACTTAATGCAACTAAGGAAAGTCTCGACAAGGTGGCCGAGGCTGTTGGAAAACTAAAACCGGAACCACCGCCGGTACAACCGAAAGGACTTACGATTATGTCAATCTTCAACCTTCCGGCAGATACGCCGGACTTTGAAATCGAACTTAACATCGAGGGCGGTGCGGATTCCGAGGGACACCCCACCACTCTTGAAGACCTCGACCTAGTAGTCGAGAACTCGAACGAGGCCGCAATCGTCGGCACGCTAGTATCGCAGACACTGGGCGAGGACAAGTCCAAGATGAAAGCAGTTGTCGGCGTTCACGTAGCGGACCCGAGTCCGGATATGGGCGTGATCGCGTACAAAGGCTTCAACCGCGACACCGCCAAGCTTGTTGGTGCCGGCAGCGATGAATTTCGAATCGGAGCGGGTGAACTAGCGGCCATAACGAAAATTACTTCCAAGGTGCCGTTCACGCCGGAACCTGAGACGCCCCCGGTCGTTGAACCCTAACCACTTTCTCTTTGCGGGGCTGCCTCTTTTTGAAGGGTGGCCCCGCAAAGACCCAGATCAGGTATCCAGCCACCATGCCCAAACCACCAACCGCCCACGCTATTGACGAAGCCTGTAGACTCGGTCACTTCGTTTGGTTCGGTAATCGACAAAAAATACTTGGAGCAGTCAGCGTCTTGAGAGAACAAGGCGAAGCGGCGCCGGGTTGTGTCTGGATTCACAGTGCGAGTGACATGGAATGGCAGCAGGTTAAACTATCTGAAGTCGTTATTGAAGAAAGGAACGGAGGAACTATGCCGCAAAAAGGCAAGCGAGAGAACGGACGCCCAGGGCTTCCAAGTAAGCCCACGCTGGTGAAGAAAGACCAGGAGTCCGCCCCTGTCCAAACAGAACTGCCGGGAATAGAACAAGAAAAACTCCCGGCCTTGGAGCGGTTGATTAAGAAGTACCAAGGCTTCAAGATCGCCCGCATGGATGCCACAAAACTCGAGGTCGATAGCAAGGCGGCGGTGATGAAGGCCATGCACAACGCCGGTCTCACTGTGTACAAACGGCCGGGCCACTTTCCTTTCAAGGCAGTTCTGAAGGTGAAGGGCGAAACGCTGAAGGTCGAAGAGATCGATGAAGACGAGCCTGACACAGACGAGGACGAAGGCGACGAGGGTGAAAACGAAGACGGGGACGAAGGCGACGAGGAGTAAAGCCCGTGACTACGGAACTATTCGAAGATCGCGAACTAACTTGCGTTGACTGCGGCTCTCCGTTTGTATTCACAGGCGGAGAGCAGCGGTTTTACGCTGAGAAGGGATTTACTAACGAACCAAAGAGGTGCAAACCGTGTCGGGCAGCGAAGAAGCAGCGGGTTGAACAAGCTGAGAAGCGCGCAAAGGACAGTCCGCATGAAGATTAAG
>Ga0070694_100001424_pt1 | contig 14016 bp, 8 predicted proteins | sample KBSK1251metaG_FD_65470 | JGI IMG/M metagenome (GOLD analysis project Ga0070694, IMG submission 65470) | Corn, switchgrass and miscanthus rhizosphere microbial communities from Kellogg Biological Station, Michigan, USA - KBS K1-25-1 metaG | ecosystem: Host-associated > Plants > Roots >... | reverse complement strand
TGTTGTATTGCACGATGAGCGTGCCGCCGTTGCTGGCGTAATCGAGCAGGCGTTTATTGTTGGCCATCACATCATCGCGCACTTCGTAAACGCGAATGCCAAGAATGATCGTGTCGTAGACGGATAAATCGCCGGAGACCAACTCGGCTTCGGTTAATTGCTTGACGTTGACGCCGAGTTGCGCGAGCGCTTCGGGCACATCATCGCCGCTGCCCATGACATATCCGACTTTGAGGCCCGGCGCGACTTTGACATCGAAGAGTTCTGCCTTGCTCGCCGCCGGATGATAGACGAAATGCGTCTCGACGTGCGAATAGTCAATGCGCGTGTAACCGCTCGCATATTCGCGCCCGCCGGTTTCAGCTACGGCTTTGAGATCGAAGTTACCGCTCGCGTTCGCAGGCGGCGTGACGCGAAAAATGCGCGTCGCGCGTTCGCCTTGACGAGTGAAAGCCAGCGGGCGCGAGTCGGATTCAACACGCCAACCCTGCGGCAGGAGCAACTTCAATGTGCCGTTTGTGGCGCGGCGAGCATTGTGCGTCACCTCGATTGAAACTTCGCGCGTCCGCTCTTTGCTCTCTTTCGGAATCACGAGCAAACGCGGATGTACGGTGACGGTGAGCGGCGGTGCGATTTTCAATTCGCGCCGAATTTCGCCGATGGATTTATCAGCGAAGCGGTATTCAACCTGCTGCGTGATGGCGACGCGCTCGCCATTGAGCATCACTTCAATTTGCGCGGCCAAACGCGGCGGCGCAAACGGCAGACCGCGCGGCATGCTCTCGTCCCAATCGAATTGCTCGCGCGTGCGCTCTTTGGCCAACCAATACGGCTGACTGGGCGGCTCATCAGCAGGCACTGTCACGCGGAAACGCGCGCTCGCATTCGCGCGTTCGCGCCCGCCGCGAAACTGTGGTTGAGTTGAAGGCTGTTCCGCCTCAGCTTGCAACGACTCAACCCGCCAACTTGCGGGAGCCGCCAATTTGATTTGCGGGTTAGCTTGAGCTGCGGCAGAACCGGCGACATAGATGCTCGTCGTCACATCCATCGTTTCGCCGGGCGTGACGATCTCGGCATTGCAGAGCGCATCTACGATCACGCCGTGCGCGCGTGCCAGCGCATCCTCAAATTGCTTTTCCTTGTACGCCAGCAACGCATCCACGTTCGGACGCGACGCCGTATCGAGTCCGTTGAGTTGGCTCCGCACCGCACGCACCTCGCGCAACCCAGCCGCCAGGTGCGGCGCGATGGCTTCGGGATGCTCAGCACGATATTCAGCCATCGCCTGCGCCGCGAGTTCTTTGATTTTCGTCAGCGAAGGCAGCAGGCGTTCACCATCTTTGCCCGCGAATTTCGCCACGCCCGTGAGGCTGACATCCAAGCCATCGAAGAGCGAGCTTTCTTTGTCCGGCGCGCTGACTAAACTTTCTAGCCGCCCCAATGATGCTGGCCGCGAGCCGCGACCTTGAATGCCTCCTTGATCCTGCGAGCGATGCTTGCTCCGTCCCTCAGACGCGATCTCAGCCGTCGAGCGGCCCAGCACCGGATCGTACTGGCCGGTATCGAATGACGCGGCAGCGCCTTGTCCCCCACCCCCGAAGCGGCGGCTGTAGACTTTGAGCACTTGCCACGGCTGCAAACCTTCCTTGATCTGTTCGGGAAACCGCGCTGGATCAGCAGCGGCCTTGATCGCTTCGGGCGTGAGCATGCCAGCGACTTGATGCTGGCCGTGACCGTCGCCTCCAGTGCCGCTGAAACCGTTGACGACCACCAGCGGACGCATCATCCGAATCACGCGCACCATATCGCCGAGCACCTCTTCCCGATTCCATTTCTTCAATGTCTCTTCCGCCGAGCGCGTGAAGCCGAAATCGAAAGCTCGCGTGAAGTATTGCTCCGCGCCATCGAGCTTGCGCGCCGCGAGCAGTTCTTCGGTGCGCAGCACGCCGAGGCCCTCCCACAATTCCGGCCCGATGCCGTTCTGCCCGCCGTCGCCGCGCGTTAGCGAAAGATAGGCCGTGCGTGCGCCAATCCCTCGCGCCAGATAAGCCAGGAGATCACTGCTCTCGTCATCAGGATGTGCGCCCGTGTGCAGCACGCTGCCGATGGTTTGCAGTCGCCGCAAGGCGAGCGCGAGGCCCATCGCGCCGCGATCTTCCAGCGCGGGACGTGTGTCAGCAGAAACGGAAATAAAGACGAATTGCCCGACCAGCACCAGACTCAGTAAGAGAGAAAGCAGCTTTTTCATCGCGGCTCCTTGTTTGGGGGTTCTTATCAACGCAATGGATCATCACTATAATGTAATGCCCGGCGAGAAGTGAAGCGGCGGTATTCAATCGGCGACATCACGGAGAAAATGATTATGCACATTATCTGTTGTCAGCTCGACATCATGTGGGAAAACAAACCAGCCAACCACGACAAAGTTCGCGCGCTACTTGACCAAGCGGCACCGCCTCGCGGCTCGCTCGTGCTCCTGCCGGAGATGTTTGCGACCGGGTTTAGTATGAACGTTGCCGCGATCTCCGACAGTGCGTCACGTCACACTCAAGATTTTCTCGCCCGCGCGGCGGTTGATTATGGCGTCTACTTGCTGGGCGGTTTGGTCACGACTGCGCCTGACGGACGCGGGCGCAACGAGTGCGTCATCTTTTCGCCCGATGGCGAAGAGGTCGCACGTTACTGCAAGCTCCATCCGTTCAGCATGGGCGGCGAAGCTGCGCGCTTTGCCTCGGGCGACGGCCTCTGCCTCTTTGCGTGGCAAGGCTTCACGGTCGCGCCTTTCATTTGTTACGACCTGCGCTTTCCGGAAATCTTTCGCGCGGCGGTGCGGCGCGGAGCCAATCTCTTTCCAGTCATCGCCAGTTGGCCAGTGACACGCGAACAACATTGGCTCACGCTCCTCAAAGCGCGCGCGATTGAAAATCAGGCTTACGTCGCGGGCGTCAATCGTTGCGGCGCTGATCCGCATCTGCAATACTCCGGGCGCAGCATCATCCTTGATCCACGTGGTGAAGTATTAGCTGAAACAGGCAGCGAAGAACGAACGATCAGCGCGCATCTGGATTTAACGGCGCTGCTCAATTACCGCCGCGAATTTCCGGCGCTCCAAGATATGCGCGCCGAGACCGAAGTAAAGCAGTAACCTTCAACCCGGAACCAAACCATGATTCGGTGCTCCTCTTGCGCTCGCGAGGTCCCTGGCGATCAGGTCTCTTGTCCGTCGTGCGGAGCGATGCTCTCCGGCACCTCCGCACCAACCAAAATACCAGCCGAAGCTCCGCGCCCTCCGTCTCGCCATTCCAATCGCCAGTCCGCGCCCCATACGTTGCAAACTTCTTCCGGTTCCACCGATGGTGTGAGATTCGTTTCAGGTGCGATGCTCGCAGATCGCTATCGTATTATCGGACTGCTCGGGCGTGGCGGGATGGGCGAAGTCTACAAGGCCGAAGACCTCAAGCTCGATCAGACGGTCGCGCTCAAATTCCTGCCTGAAGCGATTGCGCTCGACGGCGGGATGCTCGCCCGCTTTCACAACGAAGTGCGGATCGCGCGGCAGATTGCGCACCCTGCGGTCTGCCGCGTTTACGACATCGGTGAAATCCAAACAGAAGGCGGGGGGCGGCACTTTCTCTCGATGGAGTTCATTGATGGCGAAGACCTCTCGACGCTCCTGCGGCGCATCGGGCGCTTGCCGGGTGATAAGGCGGTTGAGTTGGCGCGGCAGATTTGCGCGGGTCTCGCAGCGGCGCACGAACAGGGCGTGCTCCATCGTGACCTCAAGCCAGCGAACGTCATGATTGATGGGCGCGGCAAAGCGCGGCTCACCGACTTTGGCCTCGCCGTGGTGAGTGAAGAATTGCGGGGCGAAGAGGCGATGGCCGGCACTCCGGCCTATATGGCGCCCGAACAACTGACCGGCAAAGAAGTCACACAGCGCAGCGACATCTACGCGCTCGGATTGGTGCTTTATGAATTGTTCACCGGGAAACGAGTTTATGAAGCGAAGACACTGCGCGAACTGATCGAGCTGCACGAGAAGTCCGCGCCGCCGACGCCCTCCAGCCATGTCAAAGACATTGACCCGCTGGCCGAGCGCGTGATTCTGCGCTGTTTGGCCAAAGACCCGAAGGCGCGGCCTGCTTCAGCCGTGCAAGTCGCGCTGGCCTTGCCAGGCGGCGATCCAGTGCAAGCGGCACTGGCGATGGGTGAGACGCCGTCGCCGGAGATGGTCGCGGCTTCGGGGCAAAAAACCGGCTTGCGTCCGGCAGTGGCGGCGGCGTGTTTGCTGGCGGTGATCATCGGTCTGCTCGCGGTAGCTCATCTGCGGAGCAAAGTCAGACTGATTGACGTGACGCCGTTCGAGAATCCGCCCGAAGCCCTCTCCCGCAAGGCACGCGAAATCATCGCGCAACTCGGCTACCCCGCGCGCCCGACCGACACGGCACACGGCTTCGAATATGATCGCCAGTATCTGAATTACATTCGGCAGCAAATTCCGGTTGGCGCTTGGTGGCAGCATCTCGGTCAGAACCGGCCCACTCCCATCTTCTTCTGGTGCCGCGAAAGTCCGCAACGGCTGCTGCCCACAGATCAAGCTTGGTCATACGCCTGGGGTGAACTGCCTTATATTGCACGGGTGAAAGAAAACGATTCGCCGCCCACGCCGGGTATGGTCAGCGTCAGGCTGGATCCGCAGGGAAGGCTAATCCGTTTGAGCGCCGTCCCGTCACAACTTGATGAAGAGATAAATCGTGCGCTTGGCAAGGATGATTGGGCCGGACTCTTTTCCGTGGCGGGGATTGACGCCGCACGCCTGACCCGGTCAGAGCCGCAGTGGACGCCGCCGAGCGCTTTTGATGCACGCGCCGCCTGGATCGGAACTTTCCCTGAGCAGCCCGATCTGCCGTTGCGCGTGGAAGCCGCCGCCTGGCGCGGCAGGCCGGTCTACTTTGAAGTCATCGGCCCATGGGCCACGCCTGAGCGGGGAACGGCCGTTCAGCGCATGAACCCGATCATGGATTGGGCAAACACGATCTGGATCCTCGCCATGATTTTTCTCGGTGGAATTTTGGCGTGGCGTAATCTGCGTCAGGGCCGCAGCGACCGCAAGGGGGCATTCAGACTGACGGCTTTTGTCTTTCTTGGCCTGTGGGTCGCTGCGCTCCTTGGCTCGCCCGTCATTATCAACAACCTGGCTTTTTGCTTCGTTGTCGCCAGCATGATCTGGATGTTATACGTCGGGCTGGAGCCTTATGTCAGACGGCGCTGGCCGGTCATGCTGATTTCGTGGAGCCGGGTGCTGGCCGGGAGTTTTCGCGATCCGCTGGTGGGGCGGGATGTGCTCTTCGGCATCGCCATCGGAATCTTGATCCTGCTCTCTCCCTTGCCCTTGCTCCTGAGCCCGAGCCCAGGGCCAATTGTCTTCCGCTTATCTCACGACACACTGCTCGGCACTCTGAGCAGCACGCGCCTGGCGGCGAGCAAGTTTGTGTTCCTAGCCGTGTGGCCAGTGGCCATCGCCCTGATGTTCCTTTTCTTGCTCTTCTTGCTCCGCCTGCTGGTGCGGCGCGACTGGCTGGCTGTAGGTCTTTTCACGCTCTTCTTGACCGTGGGGTATGCGCCTAGTGATTGGCAAAATGCAGTTCAGCTTTTACTGTCATCCGGGTTGGTGGTCGGGACGATCATGCGCTATGGGCTGGTGACGTTGGCGAGCGCTTGGTTCACCTTTTTTGCGCTGAGCAATTTTCCCGTTACGCTCAACTACTCGGCGTGGTATGCGGGGACAGGCCTCGTGCCGCTCGTCACGGTGCTGGCGCTCGCCGCGTTTGCCTGTTACACGTCGCTCGGCGGGCAGAAGTTCTTCGTGGGAAAGTTGCTGGAAGAGTGAAGCAAACTGACGCCCGGCGATGAAAACCTGCGTGAGTGTGGCGTGAGCGCTTGGCCCCGCAAGCTCGAAAGCACACACCGGCTTGGGGTGGCGATGGCACTTGCTTGTTGGCGGTAGATGGGTTTGCTATAGTGCCTTCTCGAAACATTCATCAACCGTTCGTCCACGCTGAGCATGTGCGCCGCTCATTCTCGGCTGATGTTTATGACACCCAAAACCACTTTTCAAGACTTGATCGCGCTCATGGCGCGGCTCCGTTCACCCGAAGGCTGCCCGTGGGATCGCGAGCAAACTTACGCCACGCTCGCGCCCATGCTGATCGAAGAAGCCTATGAAGTGATCGAAGCCGCCGAAGCGGAAGATTGGGCCGAACTGCGCGATGAACTCGGCGACCTGCTTTTCCAAATCGTTTTCTATGGCCAAATCGCCGCCGAAGAGCAGCATTTCGATCTTCATCAGGCGATGGCGCGCGTGCACGAAAAGATGACCCGCCGCCATCCGCACGTCTTCGGCGAAAGCAAAGCTGAGACGGCGGCGGAGGTGCTCGTCAACTGGGAAACGATCAAGGCCGAAGAGCGCCGCGCGGCGGGCAAACCGGAAAAGAAGGAGCAGTCGCTGCTCGACGGCACGTCAACCAAGCTGCCTGCGCTCCACGAGGCTTATCAACTGACGATCAAAGCAGCGCGGGTCGGCTTCGATTGGGAGCGTCTCGAAGATGTCTTCGCCAAGCTCGAAGAAGAGCTGCATGAGTTGCGCGCTGAAGTGGCGCGCGAGCCGCGCGATCAGCAAGCGCTCTCGGAAGAGATCGGCGATCTGCTCTTCGTCGTCACCAACCTCGCGCGGCAACTCAATGTTGAGCCGGAGATCGCGCTCAAAGCCGCCAATCGCAAATTCCGCCGCCGCTTCCGCCACATCGAAACGCGCCTCAATGAACAAGGCAAATCGTGGCCGGAATCTTCGCTCGCCGAGATGGATGCCTACTGGGACGAGGCAAAGCAGCTTGAGCGCGAGCCGCGCGATTGATTCCAGATGACGGACGGTCAGGATGAAAAATGAAACCACAGATGAACACAGATGGAATAACAAAACCTGACAGGGTTTCTCCTCTTCTGATCCGTGTTCATCTGTGTTCATCTGTGGTTTCATTTCCTACAGGAATTCAAAACCCACTTCCATGAAACTTCGCCGCCCCGAACGATGCTTTCCTCTTTCGCTGTACCTCTTCGTCATCTTGCTCTTGGCGGCCTCCGTCACGGCTCAGCAAGAAAAGCTGGGCGAGACGCAGCGTCGTGAGACGCTCGCTCCAGGCATCGAGCATCTGGAGGTTCGGCGCGGCGATTTCACGACCGAAGCCGAGGGTGACCGCTGGATCATCAACGCGCTGGTGCTCGATCCGCAACGCACGCGCCTGGCGCTCGCCCGCGCGATGGATGAAATCGTCGGTGCGGAAACGACCTCTTCGCTCGCCGCGCGTCACGGCGCGCTCGCCGCAGTCAACAGCGGATACTTCCGCACGACAGGAACCTATCGCGGCGAGCCGAGCGGTGTGCTTGCGATCAAAAACAAAATCTTGAGCGAGCCGTTTGGCCGCCGCTCCGCGCTGGCGATTTCCAACGCGGATGGACGCACACGCATGGCCATCGCGCACATTGACTTCAAAGCCGAGATCAAAGTCGGGAGAGGGCAAACGCGCGCCGTGAGCGGCTTCAATCGCCCACGCGCAGAAAACGAATTGATCATCTTCACGCCGGAGTTTCATCGTACGACGCTCACTAAACCCGATGGGCTAGAAATCATCGTCAGGCGCGGGCGCATCGTGACGGTGCGCGATGGCGCGGGCAGCCAGATCATTCCGCGCAATGGCTACGTGCTCTCGGCGAGCGGAGCAGCCCGGCAATGGGCGCAAGCGCATCTGCGGCGCGGCGCGCGCGTCGAACTCAAGAGCCAGGTCATCTCCGATCCGCCGCTTCCCTTCACCGCCGACTTTATCATCGGCGGTGGGCCGCGGCTGGTCGAGAACGGCCAATTCGCCGCGGCTGAGGCTGAAACTTTCAATGCGGATTTCAGGCGTCAGCGCCATCCGCGCACCGCCATCGGCATCCGTCGCGATGGCCGACTCGTGCTGCTCACAGTTGACGGGCGGCAACCGAAGAAGAGCGTCGGGATGACGATTGAAGAACTCGCATCGCTCATGATCGAATTTGAATGCCGCGAGGCGCTCAATCTCGATGGCGGCGGTTCGACCACCATGGTCATCAGCAATAAGGTCGTCAATAATCCGTCTGATCAGGCGGGCGAGCGGGCAGTGAGTGACGCGCTGCTCATCTCTCCGCGCGCGGCGCGTTAGTCCGCAAACTTGATCGAGCGCGAGAGCGTAAGTCATGCTGGTTTGATCTTAACGACGCTGTGGTCTGAGAGTGATCGCAGCGTCCAACATCTGGGATAAGAATATGGATAAAATTCTAGCGATCATCAAACGCGAATACTTCATCCGTGTGCGCTCGAAAGGCTTCATCATCGGCACGGCGATCAGCCCATTGGTTATGATGTCTTTTGCGCTCGTGCCGATCCTGGTTGCGCGCAGCACTAGCAACGCGACCTATCAGATCACGGTGCTCGATCACACTGCTGATCCGACCCTCTATGAACGAGTGCAGGCCTTACTCATCGCGGAGAATGCGAAGTCCGACCGCTACGAAGTGCAGCGTGAAGCAGCCGCGAACATGGAAACTCAGCAGCGAACTTTGAATCAGCAGCTTGCCGAAAAGAAATTGGCTGGCTACATTGTGATCCCCGCCGATGTGCTGGAGCGCGGCAGGGTCGAGTTTCACACGCCGAATGCCGGAGGTTTCTCCAACAATTCGCGAGTCAGAAACGCGCTCAACACCGCTGTCATCGAGCAGCGCATGCGGCTGGCCGGAATCAATCCTGACCGCGTCAGCACCTTGAGCCGCAGCATTCAGATGGACACGATCAATGAACGCGGCGAGCGCGAGCGTGGGCAAACTTTCGTTCTCGCCTTCGCCCTGCTCATGATCCTTTACATCACCATCCTGGTTTACGGGATCACGGTCATGCGCGGCGTGCTGGAAGAAAAACAATCGCGGATCATCGAAGTGTTGCTCTCGTCGGTCAAGCCGTTTCAATTGATGCTCGGCAAATTGGTCGGCATCGGTTTGGTCGCTTTGACGCAGTACCTCATCTGGGCGACTTTCGCGGTGCTCATCAGCAGCGTGGCCGTGGCGCAAGCGATGACGGTCTCTTCGGTCAGTTTTCCGAAGGTGCCGATCTCGCTCATGATCTTCTTCGTGCTCTATTTCGTCATGGGATATTTTCTTTTCGCCACGTTCTACGCCATGGTCGGCGCGATTGTCTCAAGCGAAGAAGACGGCCAGCAGATGCAAATGCCGATCACCATGACCATCGTCATCCCGGTCGCCATCTCGACCATTATCATGCGCAATCCGGACAGTATGACCTCGACCGTGCTCTCGCTCATTCCTTTCTTCAGCCCGGTGCTCATGTTTTTGCGGATCACTCTTCAGCCGCCGCCGTGGTGGCAAATCGCGCTCTCGTTCGTGCTCTTGCTCTCGACTATTTTCGGCGCGATCTGGGTGGCGGCGAAAATTTACCGCGTCGGCGTGTTGATGTACGGCAAGCGCCCCACGTTGCCGGAGTTGGTGAAGTGGCTCAAGTACACATAAGCACTTCAGCAATAATTTCGAGGCGTTATCATTTTCCATTTTCCATTTTCTATTTGTCATTTGTCATTTGTCATTGATTGAGCAGCGCTACGTCGGAGCAGCCTGGCAAATGAAAAATGAAAGATGGAAAATGGAAAATGGAAAATGCGAACCTCTGGCTACTTTTACCTGAGGGCTAAAACCAAATCCGCGCGCGCCGCGACAAGAAAACTGAAACGTCTTGCGGGTGCTACTCCGGGCATCGTACAATTCTCTATCGTTTTAAGATTGGCTGTCGCCAATCAATGAGGTCAGCCGCGCTGACCCGTCATCCCAAGAGCAGTTGCAGTTTATGTGGATCAAGCTTCTGGCAACGGCCGTCTCGTTAAGCATTTTGCTGACGGGTTGCCGGTCATCGCAGCGCGCAGGCGCGGCGCAGGAAATTGAAGACAAATCTCCCGTCATCGTCGAGATCAATGGCGCGCCGGAACACCTGGCAGCGTTCGAGCGCTTCGTCAAAGCGCGCCTTTCGGACTTTTATCCGCAGAGCGCGCAGAATCAGACCGACAGCGATCAACTCCGCAGCCGCTTGTTCGATGAGTTTGTGCAGCGTCAGATCATCGTCCGCGAAGCGCAGCGGCGCGGCATCAGTACCACGGATGAAGAGATTCAACGCGCCGTCGAAGATCAGCACCGGCAAACGAGCGGCGAAGGCACAGGGCAGCAGCCGCCCGCGCTTGGGAGTCAGGAGCGTGTCGAAGAGATCAAATGCGATCTGCTCACGATCAAATATTACAAGAGCGCGGTGCTCGGAGATGTGCGCGTGACGCCGGAAGAGATCGAGGGCTATTACAAGCAGAATGAGGCGCGCTATCGCCAGCAGAATGGTTTTTATGTCCGTGAGATTCGCGTCGCCACGGCGGGAGAAGCCGAAGAGATTCACCAGCAGTTGTTGCGCAAACCGGGCGACTTCGCCACGCTCGCGCGCGAGCATTCGAAGGCGCCGACGGCGGCCAGCGGCGGGCTCATGCACTACGCCACCCAGCAGCTTCCGCCCGTGCTCGAGCAAGCGATCACGCCGCTCAAAGTGGGCCGGATCAGCGGTGTGGTCAAGTCGAACTATGGGTTTCACATCTTCAAATTGGAGGAGCGCGACGCGCCGCAGCCGCTCGAAAAAGTCCGCCAGCAGATCGAAGAAGACTTGCTTCGCGGCAAAAATCAGGCATTAATTGACTCGTTCAACGAACGCGCGCTCGCAGGGGCGCAAATCAAGGTCTATCATGACCGACTCGGGTTCACCTACGTTGGTAATTTGAAGCAGTCCCGCAACGGTGGATGAGTGACAAGTCTTCAGTTTTCAGTTCACCCCACGCTTTGCAACTGAAAGCTGAAAACCGAAAACTGAAAACTCGATTTAATTAGGAGAAGTTTTATGAAAATATTCAAGGCGCTGATGCTGCTTGGCATCGCATTGCTTTTAGTCAACACAGTGCGCGCGCAGGAGGGTGAATCGAAAGCGGTGGATGAGGTAGTGGCGCGCGTCAACGCCGATTTCATCCTCAAGTCGGTCTATGAGCGCGAGAAGCAAGCGCTGCTCGACGAACTCAAGCAGGCAGGCCTCAAGGATCAGGAACTGGAGAAGAAATTTAACGAACTGAAGGCGACGATCCTTGACGAATTGATTGACCGGGCCTTGGTCATGCAGCGCGCCAAAGAGCTCTCGCTCGACGTCGAGCCGCAAGTCAACGAACAACTGCTCCGCGTCATGAAAGAAAACAATCTTCCAGACCTTGCAGTCATGGAAGAGAAGATGCGTGAGGCCGGAATAGACATCAACGAAGTGCGGCGCACGCTGCGCAGCAGATTCATGTTTGACGCCGTGAAGAGCAGAGAGGTCTTTCAAGAGGTCTACTTCAAATTGACTGAGAAAGATAAGCGCGACTATTACGAGAAGCATAAAGATTGGTTCGTCGTGCCCGGCGAGGTCAAGTTCCGCCAAATCTACATCGCCCACGGCAAAGATGCCGCGCAAGCGCTCGCGCGTGCGACTGACGTCGTGGCGCTGGCGCGGGCCAATGGGGCCGATTTTGCGGCGCTCGTGCAGCGATACTCTGAAGACGAGGGAACGAAGAAGGAAGGCGGACTGGTCGGCCCACTCGAATTTTCCAAACTCAGAGATGAAATACGCGACGCTGTCGAGAAGGCTCCCACCGGAACCATCACCGACCCGATCAAACTGGAGATCGGCTACCTCATCCTCCGCGTCGAAGAGCGCAAGGAACCGGAGCCCAAAGCATTTGATGCGGTGCAGCAAGCAGTAGCCATGAGGCTGACCGAAGAACGCGGCCAGGAGAAGTTTGAAACCTACCTCCAGAAACTGCGCACCGATGCCTTCATCGAAATTGATCCGCGCTATCAAGCCCTAGCTACCAAGAACAAATCAGCGCAGATCAAACGCACTCAGTACACGGAAGAAAAGAAGAAAAAAGATAAAGACAAAGACAAGAAGGATGCTCAGAAGGATGCCCAGAAAGACGGCTCCAAGGAAGGCAGTAAGGAAGCCCCCAAGACAACTGTCGTCAAGAGCAAGCTGTGAAGTTCGGCGTTCAGGGTTCGGAGTTCGGGGTTGAAAGTCTCCGAACTCCGAACTCCGAACTCCAAACTCCGAACTCCAAACTCTGAACTTTGACTCAGGGCATGAAAATCTTCATCAGCGACTTCACCCCGAACCAAACCGTGAGCACGACGTTCCTAGTCAAGTCGAAGGAATTGCGCAGCAAGAAAACCGGCGGCCAGTTTGCCTTACTCACACTCTCAGATCGCAGCGGCGACATTTCCGGTCAATGGTGGGATAACTTCGAAGACAGCTACGAGACATTCGACCGCGACGACATCGTCTTTGCGCGCGGGCTGGTCAGCGCTTACCGCAATCACCTGCAGCTTTCGATTCATCGGGTGCGGCGCTGCGAAGAACGCGAGATTGACCTAACCCACTACTTCCCCACCACCAAGTTCTGCGTCGAAGCGATGTTCACGGAGTTGATCGGGATTATCCGCCAGTTCCACAACCCCCACCTCCGGCAACTGCTCGAAAATATCTTTGCCGACGAAGCTACGGTCCGCAAGTTCAAGCGCGCTCCGGCGGCCAAGACCATGCATCACCCTTACCTCGGCGGCTTGCTCGAACATACCTTGTCGCTGGTCAAACTCTGCCGCAAAGTGGCTGAGCATTATCCGGGAATCGAATTTGATCTGCTGCAAACGGGCGCGGTGCTCCACGACTTCGGCAAAATTGATGAACTGTGTTATGAGCGCGGCTTCGGCTACACCAACGAAGGGCAGATGATCGGCCACCTCTCGATGGAGGTGATTACCGTCTCGGAGCAGATCAAACAGATTCCCGGCTTTCCCGACGAGTTGCGCCGTCACGTCTTGCACCTGCTGCTTTCGCATCACGGCAAGCTCGAATACGGCTCGCCGAAATTGCCGCTCACGCCCGAAGCCTTGATGCTCTCTTACCTCGACGATCTCGATTCAAAAGTCGAAGCCATGCAGCGATTGATGGCCGAGCCGCAAACCGTGGGCGATTGGACGCGACTGACGCCGATGTTCGAGCGGGCGATCTATCGCCGCCGCCCGGTGGACGCGGCACTACCAGCCGTCTGTGAAGCCAATGCCGCCGCGGCCAGCGCATCGCCCTCGGCTCCACGCGCCGAATCATCAAGCAAAAAAGAATCCGAGCCGAAGTCCAAAGCGAGCTCCGATAGCTTCAATACACCGTTCGAACAGTTAGCAGAGTTGATCAAGGACGAACAGTAGCCTGGCGTTCATGTTTTACTGCCACTGACCATAGATAGCTAACAACCGGCCAATTCTGACCACCGGAGTCCATGAAGTGAGCTTCCCCTTCTCTTTTCGGCTTGGCCCTCTTGTGGTGCCTGCGCATTGGGTCTTCGAGAGTCTCGCCTACCTGATCAGCTTTCAGCTTTATCGTTGGCAACGCGCGCAGCGTGGCGATTCGGCGTGCGCGCTTGAAAAACTGCCGCACTCGCGTTAGAAGAGATACCAGCACAAGAACGAAATCACGTATCACCGGTCATTCAAGGAACTGAGCGGAAATTTTGAATCCTTACTTTGCACTCAAACTTCTCGCTCAATCGTCATCACGCATTTCAGGAGAAGATCAATGAAACGTTTAATTATCGCCAGCCTGGCCCTCTTGCTAGGTTTCAATTTGATGGGGTTGGGAGCCGCGGCTTCGGATCGAGAAGAACAAGACCGCGCGAAGAAGGCGGCGACTGCTTTTCAGGAGATCATGGCCGCGCCCGATCAGACCGTGCCGCAGGAACTGCTCGACCGTGCCGAATGTGTCGCTGTTTTTCCGTCAGTCAAGAAGGGCGGCTTCGTCGTCGGCGGGCAATACGGCAAAGGCTTGATTAGCTG
>Ga0070694_100001414_pt1 | contig 14054 bp, 13 predicted proteins | sample KBSK1251metaG_FD_65470 | JGI IMG/M metagenome (GOLD analysis project Ga0070694, IMG submission 65470) | Corn, switchgrass and miscanthus rhizosphere microbial communities from Kellogg Biological Station, Michigan, USA - KBS K1-25-1 metaG | ecosystem: Host-associated > Plants > Roots >... | reverse complement strand
GGAAGCGCGCCGAGCGAGCCGGTGCAGAAGGTGACGCCGTTGGCGGGGCGGTCGACGAGCTTCAGCAGTCGCTCGAGGTCGGCGCCGCGACAGATGATCCGCGGGAGTCCAAAGATCGGCCACGGTGGATCGTCCGGGTGGATTGCCATGCGCACGCCTGCTTGCTCGGCGACGGGGACGACGCGCTCGAGGAAGTAGCCGAGATGGTCCCACAGCCGTTCGGCGTGCACCTCGCGATAGGCCTCGCGCAGCCCGCGCAGCTCGGCGGCATCATAGGTCGCGGCCCACCCTGGAAGATTTCCGGTCCCACGTCCGATGTCGATGCGGGCGAGCGCCGCATCATCGAAGGCGAGCGCGGTCGAGCCATCAGGCAGCTGCAGCGCAAGGTCGGTGCGCAGCCAGTCGAACACGGGCATGAAGTTGTAGCACAACACCTGCACGCCGAGCTCGCCCATGGCGCGGATGCTCTCGCAGTAGTTCGCGATCAGGCGGTCGCGCGTCGGGCGGCCGAGCTTGATGTCTTCGTGGACGGGAATGCTCTCGATGACCGCGAGGCGGAGGCCCGCGGCGTCGATGTCGTCTTGCAGGCGCGTGAGCCGATCCTTCGGCCACCGCTCGCCGACCGGCACGTCGTACAGCGCGCTCACGACGCCTTGCACGCCGGGGATTTGGCGGATGTGCGCGAGCGGGATCGGGTCCGTTGGCCCGAACCAGCGGAAGGTCATGAACATCGCAGGGTCTCCAGCGCCGCCTCGACGCCGTCCCGAGTCAGGACTCCCATCCAGCGTGTGGTCGCGGCGGCAAACTCGGGGATTTGTGCCGCTTCGCGCAGCGACTCGAGCGGCGCGCGGAGGAACGTCAGGTGGGCGGCGGCGGCGAGGGCAAGACTGGGCTGGGGACGTCGGGCGATGAGCGGCAGCACCCGGATCCGGAACTTCTCCTCCTGATTCGTCGCGATGACGCGGTACTCGTGCTCGAGCCACGGATTGGCGAACCGCTCGAGCACCTGGTGCGCGAACGCGCGCGCCTGGTCGACCGGAAGATCAGTCGCGGGGATGATCTCGTCGAACAGCAGTCGTTTCTGGAACCCGCCGAGCAGCGGATGCGTGCTGGCTTCGCGCACCGTGCGGACGCCGGCGAGGAGTGCGAGTGGCACTGTCGCCGTATGCACCGCGTTGAGCAGACGCAGCTTGCGCTCGCGGTAGAACGAGATATCGGGCGCGAACACGACGCTCGCGCTTTCGATCGGGAACACCGCGCGCAGCTCGGCGGGGTCGGCCTCGATGGCCCAGAGGGCGTAGGGTTCGGTCACGGTGAGGAGCGCGTCGTGATAACCCAGCGTCGCTTCGAGCGCGGCGTGCTGGTCCGGCGGCGGCGCGGTGACGATACGGTCGACGAGCGAGGAGCAAAATCGCACACGTGCTTTGAGCCACTCGCGAAAGGATTGATCGTACTTCTTCGCCAGCTCGTGAACCATGGCCGCGAGGCGAGGTCCGTTATCTGGCACCAGTTCGGTCGGAATGACGAACACCGGCGGCGCATCAGGTGCGCGCGTGAATCGGGCGTGCAGCGTGTCGGTCAGCCGAGCAGGGAAGGGCGCGTCGATCCGGAACCCGGCTTCCGAGACATTGCTGATGATCACCTGGATCGAGGGGTTCGCCGCGACGTCAGCAGTGTGCGCCCGCGCAATCGCACCGATGAGACCGACTCGCTCGACCGGCGCGCCATCCGACAGGCCGCGTTCGACCAGCGTGAACAATCCGTCCTGCGCGTTCAGCGCTTTGGCGCGGTGCGCTCCTTCGGGCGTGCTCTGCACGACGACGATACGACCGGCGCGTGCGCCGGCACGATTCGCCGAATCGATCGCGGTGTCGCAGAGCGCGCGCAGCAGCATGCCGCTGCCGAATTGCAGTACGCGCTCGGGCAGCTGATCGCGGGCGTAGGCGCTCGCGGGCCACCGCCCGGCGGTTAGGAGGGGAAGCACGAGGATAAGCTACATGCCGAGATCAAGACTTCGCTTCACCGCTTTCACCTTCGCCACATCTCTCACGCTGAAGTGGACTTCATTGACCCCGGTCTCCCGTACGAGCCGAGCGACGTTTGTTGCGTCGATGCCACCCCCGGGCAGTATCCCAATCCGCCCTTTCGCCTGTACGACTAACCGCCGAATCTGCGCCGCCCCCTCGGGCGCCGTTGGCGCGCCGCCGGACGTCAGCACTCGCTCGACGCCGAGGCCGATGAGCCGCTCCAACGCGTCGGACGGATCCGGGAAGACGTCGAATGCACGATGGAACGTCACGGGGAGGGGTCGAGCGGCGGCGATGAGGTCGCGCGTGCGATCGAGGCTGAGGTCTCCGGTCACGATGCCGTGCGCGCCTGCACGCTTGGCTCGAGCGATTTGCTCGAGCATGGTGCGATGCTCGGTATCGGTGTAGGCGAAATCGCCCGCGCGGGGACGCACGAGGACGAAAGCCGGAATAGGAAGTTGAGCTTGAAGGAGATTCAGGTCGGGAGTGGTGCCGCCATGGGCGAGGTCGGTGCACAGCTCGAGGCGGTGGGCGCCCCCTCGGGCGGCCGCCCGTGCGGCGTCGAGCGACTCGACGGCTGCCTCGATGAGAAGGGTCACGGGAGCGAATTTACCCCATGCGCGAGCGCGAAACCCGACTATTATCCATCATATGCCTTTGACCTTCACGCGCGTTCGCACCCCCGTCGGTGAGCTCGTCCTCACCGCTTCCGACACCGCGCTGACCGGAGTCTTCTTCCCGACCTCGCGCCGCGGCCCAGCGCCGACGCACCAGGCGGGTTGGGTCGAAGCCGGCGCTGAAGGTCCGGCCGCCGAGATCCTCGCGCGTGCGCGCACGCAGCTGGAGGAGTACTTCGCCCGCAAGCGCACGACGTTCGACTTACCCCTCGAAGCGATGGGGTCGGCGTTTGAGCATCGGGTGTGGAAGGCGCTGCGCCAGATCCCCTACGGCTCGACCACCAGCTATGGCGCGCTCGCCAAACTCCTCGGCGACAAGCACGCCACCCGCGCCGTGGGTCTCGCCAACGGCAAGAATCCGATCCCGATCATCGTGCCCTGCCACCGCGTGGTGGGATCAAAGGGCGAGCTGACGGGATTCGGCGGCGGACTGGATACGAAGCGGTGGCTGCTGGAGCATGAGGGCGCGCTAATGGAGTTGGGCGCGTAGCTCTTCCAGGAAGCCGATCTGTCCTTTCAGGATTTTCTTTCGAGCGTCATCTAGTCCAAACCACGCCGCGCGATCGATCTCCGGATACTCGCGCCCCTTGAACGCGAAGGTGTTGCTGCGGACGCGCGCCGGATCGGCATCGCCCTCCACTGCCCACGCGTGCACGACCTTCCCACTCCCCTGCTTGAGCGGTTTGAGTGGCACGAACTCACCAGACACCGGGAGACTCGTTTCTTCCGTGAATTCCCGTTTGGCCGCGTCGAGCGGATCCTCGGCAGGCTCGAACTCGCCCTTGGGGATCGACCAGGCGCCGTCGTCCTTGCGAGCCCAGAATGGCCCACCGGGATGGACAAGAAAGACTTCGAGCGCCCCATCTCTCAGGCGGTAGAGTAGCAATCCAGCGCTCGTTTTTTGGGGCATTGCGGACTACTTGTGGCGGTAGACGATCCGGCCCCTGGTCAGATCATAGGGCGAGAGGGCGAGCGTCACCCGATCTCCAGCGAGCACTCGAATCCGAAACTTGCGCATTTTGCCCGCAATCGTCGCCAGCACGGAATGGCCATTGACGAGCGTGACGCGGAACGTCGAGTTGCGGAGCAGCTCGGCGACGGTTCCTTCGATTTCCAACGGCACTTCTTTGGTCATGGCGTAGGATCCTCGCGCTTAGGCTCATCGCGTTTTCCGGTGCGGCGCTCCACAAAGGCCCGGTGCCCACAGGCGCACTGTTCCATCATACGGCCGTTGCGGTCGGTCCGGAACTCAAGATACTCGCCGCAGGTGGGACAGCGTGCCGGCCCGCGGTCCGGAACGAGCGGGCTTCGCGCGGCGGAACGGTTGCTGCTAATTGCGGGATGCCGATCGAATGCGATGGACCCCGTGAAGCCCGGTCCCCGCACTTTCGGGCGCTGGGCCGTACACGGTGGCCTCACCACAGACGCACATACCGCTGTGCGGAACGACCGGGGGCGCCGGATTCGGCGCCTCCCGGTACGTCGTCCCTGCTGGATTCCCAATGAACCCGCCACAACGATGACAGTGAATCTCCAGCATGAACACTCCTTCGCTTCGCTTAGCGGGTCACCGGCTGATTCTGATTCGAATTCTGCGACGCGATCTTGTGGAACGTGGAGTTCGAGACCTCGTAGCTGTCTACCTCGGGCGTTCCCTCGACCAGCCGCTCCAGCGTCTGCAACACGGCGGGATAGGTATCACGGCCGTAGGCCTCCGCATTCTCTTTCTTGTCCCACAGGCTGATCGCGACGGCTTCGTTGCCATCGGCGGCGAGAAAGGTAATCTCGTCCTTGAAGCCGGACTGCTTGCGCAGCATCGGCAGGACTTCGTTCTCGAGCGTGCGGGTGAAGTCGGGGCCTTTGTCGGCCTTGAGATGCAGCGTGACGTTGCGTGCGTACATGGAAGCTCCTTCACAGCGTTCAGCATGAATATCGCTTCACTGACACTTCCCGACTGGCACAACGTACCCGACTGTACTAAGTTTGTCAAGTTCATGAATGCGCGCACGACAATATTAACGGAGCGTGGTTAAGATGGATGTAGCCCTGATGATCCGGCAGCGCCTCGCCGAGCTGGACCTCGATCAGCGCGATCTGGCCGACGCCGCGGGCGTAACAGAGTCGTACGTTTCGCAGCTCCTCACGCACAAGAAGGCGCCGCCGGACCCCGAGCGCACCGACATCTACGACCGCATGGACCGCTTCCTCAAGCTGCCGCATGGGGAGCTCGCCCGCGTCGCGGACGCGCATCTCAAGGAAGAGCGCAAGCGCCGGTTCGGCGACGTCGCACCGCTCTTTCCGGAATTGCGCGGCCTGATTCTCCGCAAATGCGCGCCCGACCAGGTCGAGCCAGTGCGCGCGATCATCGAGCGCCAGTCCTTCGGTGAATTGGAGCGCCTCATCGCCCAGACGTTGCTGAACGTCGTGCATCTCAGCGGCGAGGTGTTGCACGTCACGCCGAAGCAGCGCGCTCGGGTCGATGCGGCAGTCGCATCGTGGGAGTGGGATCCGGCGACGTTCGCCGTCACCGTGTCGCTCGCGACCGGCGGGGAAAAACGCTTTGAGTACGGCGAACGGCTGAATGGCGGGCCAGAGAAAGGGCTCGCCGAGTTTCTGCGCGAGCCCTTGCTCAGCGGCAGCGCGACCGCGGAGGAGCTGGCCTTTTTGAAGGCGTTGCGATTCAAGGACCGCCGGCCCACGGCCCTCTACTATTATCGGGAGCTTCAGAACCTCCGCGACCCGCTGCACTTTCGCGCTTAGTTTTCAGGGGTGCTGCTCACCACCCTCGTCACCACATCCAACCAGGTCGCGGCCACGTCAGGCCGGCTCGCCAAAATCACATTGCTCGCCGATCTCTTGAAACAGGCGGGACCCGACGAGATCGAGCTCGCGATCGCGTATTTGTCGGGCACGATCCGGCAATCGAAGATCGGTGTGGGGTGGGCGTCGGTGCGGAAGGCCAGGACGCACGTCGGCACGTCGGCACGTCTGCACGTGCGCGACGTAGACGAGACGCTCGAGAGAATCTCCAAGACTCTGGGGAAGGGCTCGGCGGGCGAGAAGCAACGCCTGCTCAGCGAGTTGTTCGCGCAAGCGACCAAGGAGGAGCAGGACTTCTTGTTCCGGCTCCTGACCGGTGAGCTGCGACAGGGCGCGCTCGAAGGGATCATGGTCGAGGCTGTCGCCAAGGCGCGTGAGCTTCCCGCGAGCGACGTGCGGCGTGCCATGATGCTCGCCGGCAACCTCGGCGCCGTCGCTCAGGGCGATCTGAAGAGCTTTGCGATCGAGCTGTTTCGACCGATCAAGCCCATGCTGGCGAAGACCGCGACCGACGTGGACGAGGCTTTGGCGGAGGGCGCCACGGCGTTCGAGTACAAGCTCGATGGCATTCGGATTCAGGTGCACAAAAACGCCAACGAGGTACGAATTTACTCGCGCACGCTGAACGACATCACCGCGGAGCTGCCCGGCGTCGTCGACATTTCAAGAAATCTTGAAATATCCGACGGGATCCTCGATGGCGAGGCGATCGTGCTGACGGCCGAGGGGCGACCGCTGCGCTTCCAGGAAACCATGAAGGGACTCGGCCGCGCGGTCCCGTTCTTCTTTGACGTGCTATATGTCGATGGCACGTCACTGCTGGATCAGCCGTACGCCATGCGCACCAAACTGCTCCCCGAGGCACAACGCCCCCCTCGCCTCGTGACGGCCGACGCTACGCAGGCGCAAGCCTTCTTCGATGCCGCAATCGCCGCGGGCCAGGAAGGGCTGGTGGCCAAGGGTCTCGAGTCCAAATACGAAGCTGGCCGTCGCGGGGGAGCGTGGTTCAAGATCAAGAAGGCGAATACACTCGATCTGGTCGTGCTCGCCGCCGAGTGGGGCCATGGCCGCCGCCACGGCAAACTGTCCAACCTCCACCTCGGCGCTCGCGATCCCCAGGGCGGGTACATCATGCTGGGCAAGACATTCAAGGGCATGACCGACGAGCTGCTCGCCTGGCAGACCAAGCGGCTGCAGGAGATCGAAACGCACCGGGAAGGGATCACCGTCTACGTGCGACCAGAGCTGGTTGTCGAAATCGCGTTCAACGGCCTGCAGGACAGCCCGCATTATCCCGGCGGTCTGGCGCTCCGATTCGCGCGCGTGATCCGCTATCGTGACGACAAGAAACCGGAAGACGCCGACACCATCGAAACCGTCAGGAAGCTACACGGCGAAGGTGCGCCGAACTCCGATGGCAAATAGCGGCCATGGCAGCACGCCCTTGAGACGCGGCAACCAGGCGGCATCGGTCCCCACCCGATAGCGCAGGGACGGCGACCGGGTTGCGATGATTCGCAGCACCGTTTTGGCGACGGCCTCGGGTGAGATGCCGTGCTTCACATGCTGGTCGAGTGCGTGCGTGGCCCGTTGGCGGACGCCGTCGTACGCCGACAGCGGCGCGGCCGCGATCTGAGTGCTCTCGCCGATCGGCGTCGCGATGAAGCCGGGCTCGATCAGCGAGACGTGGATGCCGAAGGGCCGCAGCTCGTGCCACAGCGCCTCGGTGTAGCCCTCGAGCGCGAACTTGCTGGCCGTGTAAAACGCGCCAAAGGGGATGGCCGTGATGCCGGCGAGTGAGCCGATGGTGATGATCTTTCCTGCCCGGGCTTTCCGCATCGCCGGCAGCACGGCCTTCACCATCCGCACCACTCCGAAGAAATTGGTCTCGAGCTGGGCTTTCGCCTCATCGAGACTGGTCTCCTCGGCCGATCCCATCAGGGAATAGCCGGCATTGTTGACGAGGACGTCGATCGTTCCGACACGCTCCACACAGGCGCGGACAGAATCGTCGGAACGCACGTCGAGTGGGATGAGCTTCCCAGTCGGTTTCCGAGAGGTGCCGTAGACGTTGAAGCCGCGCTCGGTGAGTAGCTGTGCGGTCGCCTGACCGATGCCTGACGAGGCACCCGTGACCAAGACTGTCTGCGCCATAGATTCTCCAGAGGGAGGCTTATGATCTTATTGCTGCTGTCCCTACTACAAGTCCCGCGCAGCCAACACGGTTCCGTTGCCCAGCGGGTCGGTCATACCGACATCGTAATCTCCTACAATCGGCCCGTGGCGCGGGGCCGCGAGCTTTTCGGCTCGCTGGTCCACTGGGACCGCATGTGGCATCCCGGCGCGGACTCGGTCTCGACGATCTCGTTCAGTAACGACGTAATGATCGACGGCCACAGGCTTGCCGCAGGACGCTACTCGCTGTGGACCATTCCGGAAGAACCGCCCAAGCCCTGGACCGTGATCTTCAATAAGGGGATCGGCGGCTGGCACACGAACTATCCCGGCGAGTCGCAGGATGCGCTCCGCGTGACTGTGGCCACCGAGACCGGACCGCCTTTCGAGACTCTCACCTATTACTTCCCACTCGTCGACGCTGATTCCGCGATGCTGCGGTTGCAGTGGGGAACGACGGTCGTTCCGCTGAAGATCAAGGTTACGCAGTGAAGATCGGCACGACCTTCTACGCAAAGAACCGCATAGAATGGCGTCGCTGGCTGGCCAAGCACCACCAGTCGGCTAAGGAGATCTGGCTGATCTACTATAAGAAGGCGAGCGGGAAGCCCCGCATCCCCTACAACGACGCCGTCGACGAGGCGCTCTGCTACGGCTGGATCGACAGCATCTTGAAGCCCATCGACGAGCACAAGTACGCGCAGCGCTACTCGCCGCGAAAAAAGACCAGCAAGCTGTCCGACATGAATCGCGAGCGCGTGCGCCGGCTAATGAAGGCCGGTCGCATGACCAAAGCCGGCCTGGTCGCGATCGAGCACACGGGCACAGGCTCGGCAAAGCTCCCTGATGACATCGTCGCACGACTCAGGAAAGACCCTGCCGCCTGGCGCAACTTCCAGAGATTTCCCGCTTCGTATAAACGAATTCGTGTTGGCTGGATTGCTGCAGCGCGACACCGGCGGGAGGTCTTCGAACAGCGGCTGCGCTACTTCCTCAAGATGACGAAGCAGAATAAGCGGTTTGGGATGGTGCAATAAGGCCCATCTCCTCGAGCAAGCTGCTCCCGCCCGTGTCCTGATTCATCCTTCGCTCCACTCTCGTCAGCACCAGGCGCGCGCGCGCGCGCGTCATCCCCACATAGAGCAAGCGCCGCGCTTCTTCGATCTCCTCGACGATGTTGTTCGTCGCGGCCTGATAGCCGGGGATCTGATAATCCTCGACGCCCACGATGTAGACGCGCGAGAACTCGAGGCCCTTGGTCGAATGCAGGGTGAGGAGGTTTACGCGACCTCCCGACACCGAGTCTGCTTCCGAGGTCGACAGCGCGATCCGCTCGAGCAGCTGGTCGATCATCTGATCCAACGTTCCCTCGGCGCCTTCCATCAGCGCACGCAGCCGTGCGACCGCCGACGCATAGCGCTGCGTCGGATCCCGCTGCGCGCGGAGTCGAGCCATGATCTTGGCGCCGCCGAGGAGGTCGATGACCTGGGCGAGGGTCGGATAGTCGTCCTTGCGCGACGTCGCGTACAGCTCGAGGGCGTCGCTGTAGGGGCCCAGCGTGCGGAAGCGACCGATGTCGAACAACAGCTTGCGCTCCCCGCTCTTCGCGCCTTGCTCCAAGGCCAGTGCCAACGCCAGGTAATCGAGCACATTGGCCAGCACGGCCTTCCGCGCTTGCACCGCGCGCTGCTGTTCCAGCGCGCGGTAGACGTGAGCCAGAGTCACGGCGTCATCGAGCGCATGATGGGCACGGCCCGCGTCGATGCCGAAACGATGCGCGAGGTCTTCCTGCGTGGCCCGATCGCGCGACAAGGACTGCGCGAGGAGCAGCGTGTCGTAAAAGGTGAAGTCTTGAGCGCCGGCCAACCGCTTGAGCACCGGGATATCAAAGTGCAGACCGTTGTGGGCAATCAAAACGTCTGAACCCACAAAGGCGTGAAACTGCGTGAATACTTCGTGAAATGGCGGAGCGGCCGCGACGTCGGCATCGGTATAGCCATGCACCTTGGTGGCTGCGGGCGAGATGGGCCGGTAGGGGTTCACCAGTGAGTGAAACCGGTCGACGATCTCGCCGTTCACCACGCGTGCTGCGCCGATTTCCACCACGCCGCAGGTCTCGACGTCTTTGTCGGTGGTCTCGAAATCAAACGTGACGTAGCGGTCGAGCGTCGCGTCGATGTCTTTGGAGTGCAGAAGCTGGAGAGCTTTGAACAGCGTCAACGCATCAGACGCGACGTGCGTGGTGCGTGGTGCGTCGTGCGTGGACTCGCGGGGCAACCTTCTCACGCCCACTGCCGCCAACATTCCGCGCAACGCGATCTCGACTCCCCCACGCGCTTCGATCACGATGTCGTGGTCTTCGGCGATCGCCTGCTCGAGTTGCTGTGCGAGTGCTACGGCTTCCGGAATCGTGGCCGGATCGGTCAGCTCATCGTGGTGCTCCTCGAGCTTGTTCCGGTAGGGCCCGACCGTCTGCGCCAGGATCTCGTCGATCACCGCCGCAAGCGTGCCGTGCGCTCTCGGCAACGCGCGCAGATTCTCGGCTTGATAAATCAGCCGCCACAGCTTCTTCGTGTCGGGATGCTCGCGGGGGCGCCGGGAGGCCAGGGCGCGCAGTGAGTCGAGGAACGGCTTGGCATCGTCGAGCGCCGCCTCGACTTCCTGCAGGAAGTTCTTGGATAACACGATCTGCGCGAAAGCATGCAACGCCGCGGGGTCGTCAGGGTGGCGAACGATGCGCAGCGCCGCGATGACGTAGCCGATCACGGCGTCCTCGATCAGCGAGCGGCCGCGCGCCAGCCGGCACGGAATCCCGGCGCGCAGCAGCCGGCCCTCGAGATACTCGCCCAGCCGGTGCCTGCGGTAGAGAATGGCGGCGTCTGCTTCCTTGCCCAGATCGGCGATGAGCCAGGTGGCTTCGTCGTGCTCGTCCTTGAACGTCTGCAGCTCCACCTCGTGCGGCGACTCGATATCGGACGTCAGCTGCTTCTGAAACAGGCGGGGATTCTGCGCGAGTACGCGCCGCGCCGTCTCGAAGATCTGGCGGGAGCAGCGGCAATTCTTGTCGAGAATGATCGGCTCGACGTCGTAGTCGCGACGAAACCGCTCGAGCACCATCGGATCGGCGCCGGTCCACGCAAAAATCGATTGCTCGTCGTCGCCGACCGCGTAGAAGTTGTTGTGCGGCGCCGCCAGTCGCTTCAGGAAGTCGTACTGCACGGCGTTGACGTCCTGGAATTCGTCCACGAGCAGATAATCCCACCGCGCCGCAATTGCATCGGCGATCTCCCCGTGCTGCCGCAGCAGCGCTTCGGCTTTCACGATGAGATCGTCGAAGTCGACCATGTTGCGATGCGCGATCCACCCAACGTATTCGCGATAGAGCCGCGCTTCGTCCGGCTGCAGCGGGTAATCTCGGAACCGGTGCCGGCTGAAGCGGCTCAGCATTCCACCTCGGCGCTCCCCGGGCACTTTGAGACGGTGCAGGATGACGTGCTGATACTGCTCGTCGGCGACGCCGAAGCCGCGTTTTAGTCCGACTTCCTCGGGGTGCTCGCGGAGCAACGCGAGACACAACGCGTGAATCGTCCCCCGCGTCACCGCTTCGGCCTTGTCCCCCAGCGTCTGCTTGAGCCGCGTCGCGATCTCTTCGGCGGCGCGATTGGTGAACGTCACTGCACAGATGCGGTGCGGATCGATGCCTTCGGAGACGAGATGTTGGATTCTGGCAATTAGGCAGAACGTCTTCCCCGCGCCCGGCCCCGCTACGACGAGCACGGGGCCGAGGGGCGCTTCGATCGCGCGACGCTGCTGTGGGAGTGGCGTGAGAGACACGGTCTATCATAACACCCCGCACCATCCTACGATCTAAAGAACAGTAGCGAAACTAGAACAAACAGCGGCAGCAGGATCCCGCAGCTGTACGCCATGTAGCCAAAGAACGACGGCATCCTCACGCCATTCTCCTCCGCAATCGCCCGCACCATGAAGTTCGGCGCGTTGCCGATATAGGTGTTCGCCCCCATGAACACCGCGCCGGTCGAAATCGCCGCGAGGAGCCGTGCCGCGCTCGGATCGAGCGCCAGCGTGCCGATGTAGGCGCCGTGCGGCGCGACGCCATGCAATCCCGCGGCACTGGCCGCGAACGCGAGATACGTCGGCGCGTTGTCGAGCACACTCGAGAGCGCGCCGGTCGTCCAGAAGAACTGCATCGGCGTGGACACCGCAAACGCCGGCTGCTGCGCCCACGCGTTGAGCATCTCCAGCACGGGCGTCATCGTCACGAAGATCGCCGCGAACAGCACCGCCACCTCGATGATCGGCGCGAACGTGAACACGTTCTTGCCTCGGCGCTCGCTCGAGCCGGCGAAATAGCCGAACAGCGCCAGCAGCACGATCAACACCTCCCGAATGTTCTGCGCCCAGGGGTGGCCTGCAGCGGCAGCTCGCCCCGCGCTGACGATCGTGAGGATGATCCCCAGCAGCACGAGCATCTCCACCCCACCCTGGATCCGGAGCGGCTCGTGAATGAGCACCTGTTCGTGCTGCGCTCCCGGCAGCTCTTTCTCGTCCCTATTCAGCGCCCATTGGTCCCAGAAATTGAAGATCACGAGCAGGATCCCGTTGATCGTGAGCCATTGGGGCCAGAGGTGCAGCGTCCAGTCGAACGGCACGCCTTTCAGGTAGCCGAGGAGCAGGGGGGGGTCGCCGAGGGGCGTGAGCAGGCCGCCGCAGTTGGCGACAATAAAGATGAAGAAGACGACGATGTGGGCGACGCGTTTGCGGGACTTGTTGGCGCGGAGCAGCGGCCGGATCAATAGCACCGACGCGCCGGTTGTACCCAGCAGATTGGCCAGCACGGCGCCGATGCCGAGCAGTCCGGTGTTCACGAGCGGCGTGCCCGCGAGTGAGCCCTGAATGTGAATCCCGCCTGTCACAACGAAGAGCGCACCGATGACGACGATGAAGCCCAGGTACTCATGGAGCTTCTCGTGCAGCAGCTCCGGCGCGTGGATTCCGAAATACACGAGGATCGGTGCCGATACCAGCAGGGCGACGAGCGCTTTGTTGCGGTTGGGATGCCACCAACGCGGCACGGCGAGCGGGGCCAGCGCGATCGCCAGCAGCAGCACCACGAAGGGCAGGGCGGTAGCGAGCGGAAGCTCAGTGCCGAGCATAAGTTGGACCCATGCTGCTGCTCGCACTCGCGCTTGCGCAAGGCCCCCAGAGCGACCAGGGGGGGCGCCCGATCGAGCTGCAGCCGGGCATGATCATCACCCAATCGGTGCTGGTGGTCCCCAAGACGTATCGCTTTGCGGGTCCGCCGATCATCGTGCGGGGCAACAACATCACGATTGATTTTCGCGGCGCGACGCTGCAGGGCACCGATCCCGGCGCCGATCCCGATCAGGCGCGCGACACCGCCATCGTGATCGACGGCGGCAGCAACATCCGCATCACCAACGCCCGTATCCGTGGATACAAAATCGGGATCCTGGCGCGCGGCACGCAGCAGCTCACCCTGCGCGCCAACGATCTGAGCGACAACTGGAAGCCGCGGCTCTTCAGTCTGATCGAGCACGAGAGCCTGGTCGATTGGCTCTCATTCCATCACAACGAAAAGGATGAATGGCTGAGGTTTGGCGCCGCGATGTATCTGCAAGACGTCAAAGGCGCGACGGTGCGCGGGAATACCGTCCTCGGTGGCATGAACGGACTGCTGCTCGTGCGCACGACCGGAGCAATGATCCGCGACAACAACTTTTCGTTCAACTCAGGGCTCGGCATCGGGCTGTATCGCTCCTCGGACGACACGATCATTCGCAATCGCATCGACTACAACGTCCGTGGCTACAGCCATCGCTTCTATACGCGCGGCCAGGACTCGGCCGATCTCCTGCTGTTCGAGCAGAGCTCGCGCAACGTGGTCGCGCTCAACTCGCTGACGCATGGCGGCGACGGCGTGTTCCTGTGGGCCGGGCAGACGACGATGGATTCGGGGCAGGGCGGATCGAACGACAATCTGTTCTATGGCAACAATGTGAGCTTCGCGACGGCCAACGGAATCGAGGCGACGTTCAGCCGCAACCGGATCATCGCCAATAAAGCCTGGGGCAGCGAATACGGGGTCTGGGCCGGCTACAGTCATGAGACCGAGATCATCGCCAACGACTTCAAGAACAACCGGACCGGCATCGCGATCGAGCACGGACAGGACAACACGATCGCGCTCAACACGTTCGACGGCGACTCGACCGCGATTCGCCTGTGGGGGGATTCGATCGCGCCCTCCGATTGGGGCTATCCGAAGCATCGTGACACGCGCAGTCGCAACTACCGGGTCGGCGGAAACGGG
>Ga0070694_100001412_pt1 | contig 14058 bp, 12 predicted proteins | sample KBSK1251metaG_FD_65470 | JGI IMG/M metagenome (GOLD analysis project Ga0070694, IMG submission 65470) | Corn, switchgrass and miscanthus rhizosphere microbial communities from Kellogg Biological Station, Michigan, USA - KBS K1-25-1 metaG | ecosystem: Host-associated > Plants > Roots >... | reverse complement strand
CGGATGGCGGAGAGGGTGGGATTCGAACCCACGGAACGGTTCCCCGTTCACAGCATTTCCAGTGCTGCCAATTCAACCACTCTTGCACCTCTCCGAAAGATCAAAAACTAAAAATAGGTCGAACCATAACCTTCCCGCCCAAACGAGCGTGAGGGGATTCCTGGGCGATCAGCGCGGCTTCATCAAGGGAAGGGGCGTTAATAACCATGTACCCGGTATACTGCGTCTCACTCTGGATAAAGTCGCGAGCATGCTCTCTCGTAACCAACTTGGCGTCGTCTGCAAACAGCGCAGCTGAATCGACCACGCCCTCAGCCAGCGACGCCAGCCATTCGGCTCCCAGCGATCGTTGAGTCTGGACTTCGGGCTGGGGTAGCTTGACGAAAAGAAACAGAAACTTCATCGCATCAGCCCCCAAAAATAAATGGCGGAGAGGGTGGGATTCGAACCCACGGTGGGCGTTAACCCACTCCGGTTTTCGAGACCGGTGCACTAATCCACTATGCGACCTCTCCGCGTATTTAGAGTTTAGAGATCAAGCTTCAGCTTGCCGTGGCAAAAACTCAAACTAAAGTTTGAACTCTAAACCTGACGTCTGGCTCTAAAAAACTTCTGCATCAACTCGCGGCATTCAGGCTCCAGCACTCCTTTGATAACCTCGACGCGATGGTTCAGTTGATCGGAGTTGCAAATCTGAAAATGCGATTCGACTGCGCCCGCTTTTTCATCAGTCGCGCCGTAGACCAGCAACGGCACGCGCGCCTGAATCAGGGCGCCGGCACACATCGCGCACGGCTCAATGGTTGAATAAACAACCGCGTCAGCCAGCCGGTAATTGCCGATTTCCCGGGCCGCTGCGCGCAGCGCCACAATCTCAGCGTGCGCGGTTGGATCGCAATCGGTACGGGTTCGATTGCCGGCAGACGCCAACAGTTTCCCGGCGACGACAACGCAGCTGCCGATGGGCACTTCATCGCGTGTCCCGGCCTCTTGCGCAGCTCGCAAGGCTTCACGCATCCAGCGTTCGTGCTCTTCAAACGCGCTCTGCACAGCACTCATCTTCTTCAAATAGCGAAACTCAGACTATAGGTTTCGCAAATAATCACTGTCAAGGAAGCCATTCCTTGAGCAGTTTTCCTCCCTCTCACTTTGGGAGAGGGCTGGGGAGAGTTAAGCCCAAGGCGAGGCTTTGCAAACCTTGGGCACGAACCAACTAAAGCGATCGAGCCCCGAAAGGTCTGTCGGAAAATCAGTCTCTGTGGATCTCTGTGAAATCTCAGTGGCCTCTGCGGTGAATGTTTTCCTGAGCAATCTAACCACAGAGACACAAAGGAGCACAGAGGCTTCACAGAGAAATACTTTTTCCGGACAGACTTCGAAGGGGCGACAGCGATCAAGGATAATCAGCGCGACTCTGATGACGAGTTCTCAGTCGCCGCTTCGCGACTCTCCAAATCTAACTGACCATTACCCAAGACTCGCAAAGCCTCGCCTTGGGCTTAATTCTGATCGCTGCTCCGCAGCTTCCAACCGCAACCGCGAAAAGCGCATCGATTCCGTGCTATTATCTCGATTCGCTCTGCGAGCCGACCCACCGCTCGTTTCTGAGCTGCCCGTCATGGCAATTAAAACTGATCCAACCCGCGACTCTGGCCAACTTCGCAGCGAAAGCATTAATGAATCTCAGGTGTCGTCGCGCCTGCGGCGCGGGTCTGGCCCGCTGCGCGAGAGTTCCTTAACGGGTGATCGACCAACCGGCCGCCTGCGTCCCATATCTTCGGCCTCGATTCATGAGACAGTCGTTCCCGATAAGCAACCGCCCTTCGATCCAACCCGCAAGCTTTCGCCGGCGGAATTCAACACGGCGATGGCGCATTTCTATCGCGGCGAAATACAGAGATCCAACACCTGGCGCAACCGCCTGGACACTACCACCAACTGGGCCGTGCTCAGCGCCGGTGCGATGTTGTCATTTGCCTTCAGCTCTCCGAACACGCCGCACTTTGTGATTCCGGTGGATTCAATCCTGGTGGCGGTTTTCCTGGTCATGGAAGCGCGGCGCTATCGCTATTATGAAATCTGGTCCAGCCGGGTGCGCGTGATGGAAACTGGTTACCTCGCGCGCATGCTCGCTCCTGAGTCTGTGCCGGCCGATAAAGAATGGGCTTCGCATCTGGCTTCTGACCTGCTGACTCCGCATTTTACGATCAGTGTCTGGGAAGCGATTGGCCGGCGATTGCGGCGAAACTACATCTGGCTCTTCGCTCTGCTGGCCCTCAGTTGGAACCTCAAGGTTTATTTGTATCCGGATCCGGCCCGCACCTTTGATGAGTTTCTTTCGCGCGCCCAGGTTGGCCTGGTATCAGGTTGGGTGGTGTTCATGGTGGGATTTGTTTTTAACGCGACGCTACTGGTCTTCGCCCTCAGTACGATTCGACTGCGCGAGGCGACCGGTGAAGTTTTGCCGCGCCATCAATTCTCTCTGCATCCGCTGCGAGTGGTCTCGAGTTGGGGACGCGCCGCTTCTTCCGGAACCAAAGCTACGGTTCGCCGCGCCAAGCGCGCGCGCCACCGGCTCAGGGGCGCGACCTCTGGAGAATATCGAAAGATCGATCTTACCCAGTCACCGGATCGGCGAATTCACAGTTCTGAGACACCCGATCGAATTCTGAAGTAACCGGTACCTACGCCTCTGGCGTGCTGAAAGCGTTACCTATTTGCGACGGCACGCCAGAGGCGTGCGCATCAATCCATGCTTGAACTTGATGGCCAAAGACTGTCGCTCACGCAAGTTGTCGCGGTGGCCCGCGGCCACGAATCGGTCACCCTCGCGCGTTCGTCTCATGAGCGCGTCACGCAATCGCGAAAAGTCGTCGAAGCAATCATGGCCGAAGGCCGCACCGTCTATGGCGTGAACACGGGCTTCGGGAAACTTTCCGACGTTCGCATCGAGCTATCGCAACTTCGCGAACTGCAACTCAATCTGGTGCGCAGCCATTCGTGCGGACTGGGCGCGCCTCTGTCGCTCGAGGAGGCCCGCGTGATGTTGCTGTTGCGCGCCAACGTCCTGGCCTGCGGCTACAGCGGCTGTCGCCCGGTTGTGATCGAGACTCTGCTGGCGATGCTGGATCGCGGCGTGACTCCGGTCATTCCCGAAAAAGGATCTGTCGGCGCGAGTGGCGACCTGGCCCCGCTGGCCCACCTCGCTTTGACTGCGATTGGCGAAGGTGAAGCATTTTACCAGGGCGAGCGCATATCGAGTGCGGACGCTTTGCGTCGAGCCGGGATTGAGCCTCTGCAACTCGAAGCCAAGGAAGGCATCGCGCTCCTGAACGGCACCCAGGCAATGGCCGCCGTGGGCGGGTTGGCGCTTTATCGCGCGGAGCGAGTTGCGCGTCTCGCCGATGTTGCCGGCGCGATGGCCCTGGAAGCTTTGAAAGGAACGCCGGTCGCTTTTGACGAGCGCATTCACGCGGCCCGACCTCATCGAGGACAAATAGAGGTGGCAGCTCACCTGCGTGAACTGCTGCGAGATAGTCAGATTCGTGACTCGCATCTGGAAAACGATCCGCGGGTGCAGGATGCGTATTCGCTGCGCTGCATGCCGCAGGTCCACGGGACTGTGCGGGGCGCTCTGGCGCATGCGCGCGAAATTGTCGAGATCGAAACCGGCAGCGCGACCGACAACCCGCTCGTGTTTGTGGAGACTGGCGACGTTTTCTCCGGAGGGAATTTTCACGGCGCGCCGCTCGCGCTCTCGTTTGATTACGCGGCGATTGCCATGACGGATTTGATCAGCATCAGCGAGCGCCGAATCGATCGGCTCGTTAATCCGGATGCGAACGAGAACCTGCCGGCGTTTTTGACCTCGCACGCCGGCGTGGCGTCCGGTTTTATGATGATGCAAATCGTGGCTGCTTCACTTTTGAACGAAGCCAAGGTGCTCGCGCACCCGGCGAGTATCGACAACGTGCCGACCGACGGCGGCAAAGAAGATCACGTTTCGATGGGCATGACCGCAGCGATCAAGCTGCGCTCAATCGTCGATCTCGCGGAAATGATCACGGCGATCGAATTAATTACCGCGGCGGAAGGATTGGAATACCGCGCGCCTTTGCAGCCGGGCCGAGGTGTGCGGCAGGCCCATGAAATCGTGAGGCGCCGAGTGGCGCGGTTAACTTCGGACCGCTCCATGTCCCGAGACATCGAAGAAATTGCGAAGACAATTCGGGAGGGCGAGTTTGACTCGTTATAACTATGCTGGTGCTTCCCTGGGCATTTGCGATCGGGTTGGCGATAGCTGATGAGATAGCCTTTGGCCGGCTACTGCGTATCCAATACTCAAATTTTCGATCGACATGGGAGACTGACGGAAAGCCGCGAGGAGTATTGTGGGTCCCGGAAGAAGCCCGAATCGGTCGTTGGTATGTCACCTACGCCAGCGGCCACGCAGGTCAACTGGCACGTTGGAGATGGTTCTTTCGAACTCCGGAATGGGCTAAGAAAACTGAAGACAGCCTCGTGCTACTTCGTTTGCATCGCATTTTTCTCCCGGCATTTGTGATGTGCGCGATTGCTCCATTTGTAATTGCGCTCTGGCTGCAGAACTCTCATTAACACCGGGCTTCAGCCCGGTGACACTTGGCACTAAGAGCAGAAGAACCGTTTTAACGGTTTGTTCTTCCTCTGATTCATGGAAATGTGTTTGAGCAGGAACCTGATATGGACGGAAACCGTTAAAACGGTTCCTGGTGACCAGAAGTACGCTAATCAAAGCCCCGTGTGAATGAGATTGAACCTTGAGGCAAAGCTCAGGGGTTGGCTGAAGAGGCAACCTTCTTTTTCAAGCGGATGGTCAAGTCAATCAAAGCAGCCTTCTCATTGGTTTGATACTCGACATCACGATTCGGATCGATCCGATCGTACAAGCCGGTGTTGTTCATGCGGGTGATGCTCTTACTGAACAAGTCTGGGCTATAGACTTCGCCGTCGCGCACCATCAATTCTCGTCGCAGCATTTCATTCGTTTTATTGTCGCCGCCGGAGAACTTGATTGAACGAATTCGGTATTGCGCGGCTTCGTCGATCGTAATCGTAAAGTCGGCAACGCCCTCGTCGGCTCCCTCCTTCACGTGAAAGGTCGGAGTGATTTCGGCTGTGTACTGGATATAACCAAGGTTGCCGTAAGCTTCTTTCGCCCGTTCATAAATCGCCGCACTGAGTTTTGTCCCGTCTGCCACCTCGCCCGACTTGAGGCCAATCAGGTCCAGGATTTGAGCCGGAGCCAGGACCGTCGTGTTCTCAATCTTGATTTCACCCACACGAAAGAGTGGTCCCTCTTCGACCCGAACCGTGCCTTTCGAAACATTCCCGGTCTGCTCATAGAGAGTTTTGCCCAGTCTGGCCTGAAGATAGCCGCGCTCGTGCATCCGAGACAAAACCTTTTGCAGGCAATAATCGAGCTGCACGGTTTCATACGGGTGGGTGGCATCAACATGCCGGTCAAGACAGGTATTAGCCACATCCAATAGCTCCAATTTGGTAAAGACCTTATTCCCGTCGAAGTCGAGAACCGGGCGGTCTGTTCCTTCTTGTGCGCACACCGTCACAACTCCGCAGACGCCCATCAAAATGATCAGACCGAGAAAGTTGGCTGTACGGGTCATAATCGATGTGTCCTCACGATCAGGCAGAGAATTCAACGCGAACTTACGCCGCGGATTTTGAGATGTCAATGAATTCGGATTGGTTTCCAGCTTTCCAACAATTCCTCTTTATCCCACCTCCTCACGGATGTGGTACTGAGCCGCGGATTACCGTCAAAGAATAAGGCGGCAAACTGATGGCAGCCGTTGGCGTTGCCATGAACCGCGCCGGCGGATCAGATCTAAGGGGAAAAGGCTTTTCGCGATCTGAGCTTAACTGATATTGATCCGACGAGAATTGAACAACCTGGATCGGTCCAATGAAAGGGCCGGTGCTCGATCCCTTCTGAAATAGAATCTTTACTTCATGGGCCTGGTCGGGATCCTTGTTGACCAGCATCAAGGACCAAAGCCCATCCGGTCGATACAACGCATAAGCGGTGACAATCTGTTCGCCTTGCGTGTTCTTCAGATCTGAAGCCGCCGGAAAGAGTTCGTGAGTTTCATCTCCGGGCTTGACCCAATCCTGCGCCAGCATCCGCGCGCCCCAATATGACGCGGTCGGTATTCCTGCGTGACCGCGCTCGTCCAGAAAGAACATCATGTTGTTTCCGACTGAACATTCGATTTCTTTGATTCCGTGGCTGGCTTCGTAGCCGTACAGGTAGGCGACATCACCACCGAGCGTGAGGAAGCGCGCCACGCTGTCGGCATTCAACAGTGCTCCTTCGAGATCGATTTCAGCGCGCGCGCCAAACGCTGAATAGCCGTACTCGGAAATTATCCAGGGAATGTCGTGGGTGAGACCGCCCTGCTGCAACTCGTTCAAAGCGTCAGTGAGCATCGACGGCGCGTCCTGCAACTGCACACCGGGACGTCCGCAATCGTCTCCGAACGGATACCATTCAAACGAGAAGAACGAAAAATCGCGCAGGCGATCGCGACTCTTCAAATAACCAAGAAACCTTTCAAGCCAGCCGCCTTTGCCGAATTCAATTCGACCCGCCACCTGCGTCTGCTCGATGTCCTGCATGCTGGGGCCACCGAAATGAAGATGCGGATTCGCCCGCCGCAGCGTATCGACAAACTGCAAGTACAATTGCGCGTAATGCTCAGCATCAACGAACTGGCCGTCCGCCTCTTCGCCCATTTCAACTCGATCGATCGGATAGCCGCGAGCAGTCAGATATCGAACTTCGGCGGCGGCATTTTCGGGCGTGTCATAGAGCACCGGCGCCGGCAGCAGCATCGGCAGTCTATTCGTCAAACCACTGCTGAAAATGAAATCAAAGCCGGGCTGTTCCGTATTCACGTCACGATCGACGGCGCGGTGCCAGGGATCAGTTGAAGAAACATAGACCGTCGTCTGCGTGTTACGTTCAATCCCGTGACGCACGACATCATGAAATCGGCCGGCACTATCGATCGTGCCGAGATAGACTTCGCGAATCGCGAAGCCCAGCCGGTCGCGAATGTCTGTTGCCCGGCGCAGGCTTGTACGCGAGCTTTCGTCCAGGCGCAGACGAACGTAACGAACTTGCAGTGTTTGCTCTGACAGTTTGATTGGCTGCCGGCCCGCAGACGTGGTTTGAATGTTACCGGCAGGAAACTCATGCCACTCTGTCGGCAGGCGTTGTGACAAATCCTCCTCTCCGACAAAGTCGCCATACTGAACCAGGTACTTTTTCGCAAACGGCTCAGCCCAGCCAATTCTGATCCCATTGATCGGCTTTGATTCACCCAGATCAATCATGACCCACTGAGGATGAAGCGAATTCTCTTCGCCGGTGAAGTGTTCGTCCAGGTAAGGATTGCTCTTCCAGAACGTCCTCGGGTCGCCGTCGTCGATGCGCGAGTATCCGTCGTCGTTGGCCTGGTCGATGGTGTTGCCGCGTCGGGGCAAGCGATAGCCATAGGAGAGTTTTATAGGTTTCGCCGGCTCGCTGTCAGAGGTCCAATAGCCCTGATGGTGGGCGGCGCCGCTCCAAGTCCCTTTCGGATTCCAATGCCAGGCTTCGCCCGCCAGTTCCGTGCGTAGGCGATAGGTCAGAGGGCGCAATCCCGCCGAACGCATGGCCGCGATGTTCGCCGGCGAAAGTTGGCGCACCGTTTCCCCTAATTCGTGTCCGTCGACTCCCGCGCCGAGGGCCTGGGAAGATACGAAGCGATTCGCGGGCCTGGTGGTGTCTATGGTTACCGTAAAGGCAGGTTGCTGATTTGCAGGCGCGTTCGACCGAAGCGCCAGCAGTAATAAACAAATGGTAAGAGCCGACGCGGTCGGCAGCAACGATGAATGGCGGCGCATAAAGCGAGTCAGAAGTTAGCACATACGAAGTGACCAACGGATCAGGTCTAATGGCGCTCCCTGGGAGTATCCGCATAACGCACATCTCATTCACACCGGGCTTGAGCCCGGTGAAGTCCGGTATGCACAAAATCGCCGAAACCGTTTTGACGGTTTTCTCTCCTTCTTACGCAAATAATATCGCTGGCAGAACCTGAGTCACTTGTGGCTCATCAAAACCGTTGAAAACGGTTTCGTGGATTTCGGCGGGCGCTGACACCGGGCTGAAGCCCGGTGTGAATGAGAGGGAGGGAGTTGTTGAGCAACGTCACGCAGCTACCGCTTCTGAAATTCAGGCGAACCAACCAGCAGCGCGATCAATTCAGAGGCATAAGTCACCGGCGGACCAGCTTGCGCGTTTGCTTTTGGGTCGTAAGCAACCGGGACGCTCGCAGTGGGCCCAGCCGGAGCGGCCGGAGGATCAGTCTGCGGGACTTTAGCCAGCGCTCTTCGTGTAACGTCAGAGATATCACCCTGCACAGTTAAACGCGTAATTCGCTCGGCCACCGCATTGCGATCTGCCTGATCGACGCCCGTCAACAGCGCGTCGACGTTCACCTTTGTTCCTTTCAGACGATTCGCGGCCAGGGCGCTCGCGAAGTTGAATCGGGCCACCATTGTCCCACTTGAAAGCCAGATGTCGGCCCGATCCGGATAACCATCAGGAGTAATCCGGCCAAATAACGGCTGGCCCATACGGGCAATCGCATCGAGGACCGGCCGGTCACCATCGGTTTCGGCGTTCAGTGCCCGCATGACCGCAGCCACGTACTCAAGCGGCGTCCGAACCTTGGCCCGATAGGCCGTGGTCGAAAAGAACTCGGGAGAAGTGACAATCGCGCGGAGGGTCTCGCGAATCGATCCATCCGTTTTCAGGAAAACGGCGGCGGCCCGCTCGATTACCGGCGGCGGCGGATCGTCGCTGATGAACCGGCGTGCAAGTTTGGTCGCGATGAATCGGGCCGTGGACGGGTGCGTCGCGAGAATGTCCAGCACCCGCTCGCCGTCCGCGATCCCGCCACCGGGAAGAATCTTTCGGCCCAGCACCACCTTCTCGCCATCGTCGTGCAAACCGGGCCGGTAGAGAAACAATCCCTGCTCGTTTGGTTTTTGAATGGTCCAACCCGAGAGACAACGGGCGACTTCCTGCACATCCTTCTGGGTATAACCACCGTCCACGCCGAGCGTGTGCAACTCCAACAATTCGCGCGCGTAGTTTTCATTAAAACCGCCATCAACACCGGCGGGCTTTTCTCCTTTGGCAGGATAAGGACGCGGCACGCTCGACCGCCAGTTGTCGAGATAGAAAAGCATCGCCGGCGAATGCGCCGTGGCGCCCAGCAGGTCTCGGAAACGTCCCATGGCGAAGGGACGAATCGTTTCGCGATCGAACGCAGTCAACAAGTATCGATCGTCATCTTTATTGGCAAAGATGCTGAAATGGTTTTCCCAAAAATCGACCATTACTTCGAACAACTGTTGCTCGCTGTAAACGGCGCGGAGAAGTTTCGCGCGTTGCAACTCAGTCACCACCATCTGCGGGTTCTTCGGCGGCGGGGTCGGCTTAGGTGACGCCTGCGGAGAGGCAGTCATCTCCGTTGGATCTTTTTTCGCGCCCATCCGCATTTCGTTCGGCATCGCGTTCTGGGGCGCAGTCATGCGTCCCGCTTCCTGAGATGGACTGTTCAAGTTTGGTGTTTGGCTGATGGAGTTCTCAGCAATCTTCGCCGCCGGTGAAGGAGAGGCGAGGGGTTTAGGTGGAGTGTATTGCTCGATGATCACCGGCGTGGCCATGTTCAATGTCGGCAATCTCTTCAGCCTGGCGAGCAACAAGGTGTTATCGAGCAAGTCAGGACCAAGCTGTTGATCGATAAAGGCGGCCACGCCCATCTGCTTAACTCTTTCAAAATCGCCGGGCCGCGCGCCAAACGTCAGGCGAGCCAACACCTGCGCGATCTTTTGATCGTCGGTCATGCTCGCGGAGGATGAGCGCGGCTCCTTCTTACGTTGAGCCGCGACGAGCAAAAAGGCCGGCTGGCAAAACAGAGATGCTGCGAGCAGCAGCGCGATAATTGCCGGAGACTTCTTCGTGTTTGCGGACGCGCGCGATGACTTCATAATTCCGACCTCACCTTTGAGGAACATTCTAGGACTCTCGGCCACAACAGACAACGATGAAAGACCGGCGAAGTCATCCGCAGATTACACAGATGGAATAAAGCTCAGTCAGGATGGGCAATCCCAACGCGGTGCTGAATCTGCGTAATCTGCGGATGACTTCGCCCTTTGTTCGGACGCTGCGGTAAGATGTGCGCCAAATGTCTGCAAGAACTATTCGCGCGCCGCGCGGCGCCACACTCAACTGCAAAGGCTGGCACCAGGAAGCAGCGCTCCGCTGCCTGATGAATAATCTCGACCCCGAAGTCGCGGAAAAACCTGACGAGTTGATCGTCTATGGTGGCGCCGGCAAGGCCGCGCGCAACTGGCCGGCATTCGACGCGATCGTGCGCTCGCTGCAACAACTCGAAAACGACGAGACGTTATTGATTCAATCAGGCAAACCGGTCGGTATCTTTCGCACCCATGAGTACGCGCCGCGAGTTTTGATCGCTAATTCGAATCTGGTGGGCGCGTGGGCCAACTGGAACCACTTTCACGAACTCGAGCGTAAAGGCCTGATGATGTACGGCCAGATGACTGCCGGCAGCTGGATCTACATCGGCACGCAGGGGATTGTGCAGGGTACGTTTGAAACGTTCGCTTCGATGGCCGATCGACATTTTGGCGGCGACCTGGCGGGCCGGCTTTTGCTATCGGGAGGATTGGGTGGAATGGGTGGCGCTCAACCTCTGGCGGCGACTCTGAATGGCGCAGTCTTTCTCGGGATTGAAATTGATCCGGACAGAATCGAGCGGCGGGTGCGCACCGGCTACTGTGATCGCATGGCGCAGACATTGGATGAAGCGCTCGACATTTGCGAAGACGCACGTGAACAAAAGCGCGCGGTATCGGTTGGCCTGGTCGGCAACTGCGCCGAACTACTTCCCGAGATTGTTCGTCGCGGCGTCAAGGTCGACGCCGTCACTGATCAAACCAGCGCGCACGATCCTCTGAACGGTTATGTGCCCACCGGGCTGTCTGTTGAAGGAGCGATCGAACTGCGGCGGATTGACCCGGATGGTTATGTGAAGCGTTCAATGGAATCGATGGCCCGGCACGTCGAAGCGATGCTCGCACTAAAACGAAACGGGGCCATAGCTTTCGACTATGGCAATAACATTCGCAAGATGGCGCTTGATGCAGGTTGTAAAGACGCTTTCGAGATTCCCGGGTTCGTTCCCGAATACATTCGACCGCTTTTTTGCGAGGGCAAAGGTCCTTTCCGTTGGGTCGCGCTTTCCGGCGAAGCCGAAGATATTCGCAAGACTGACGATCTCGCTCTCGAACTTTTTCCTGACGACAAGACTTTGAATCGCTGGCTGCGCCTTTCTCGGGATCGCATTCAGTTTCAGGGACTGCCTTCACGCATCTGCTGGCTTGGCTACGGTGAACGCGCCGAGATGGGCGCAGCGATTAACGAAATGGTGAAGCGTGGCGACTTGAAAGCGCCGATTGCCATCGGCCGCGATCATCTGGATACCGGATCAGTGGCATCGCCGTTTCGCGAAACCGAAGGAATGAAAGATGGCTCAGACGCAGTCGCGGACTGGCCCATCCTCAACGCGCTTTTGAACACCGCAAGCGGCGCCAGCTGGGTTTCGTTTCATCACGGCGGTGGCGTCGGTATTGGTTACTCGCTCCACGCCGGACAGGTTTCGGTGGCTGACGGAACGGATGAAGCAGCAAAGCGTCTGAATCGAGTGCTGACTAACGATCCGGGCATTGGCGTCGCACGGCATGCGGATGCCGGATATGAAGAAGCGATTGAGACAGCGCACACGACAGGCGTAAAGATTCCTATGCTGGAACCAAAGAGTTGAAGTCGCGTCTAACGCTGTGTCGTGATCAGAAGACTCCAATTCATCATAGTCCTCATCGTGGTCTTATTGATCAACGCGTCGGCGTTCGGGCAGAAGGAGGAACTAGTTAGGGAATGGCTCAAAAAGGATGTTGAAGGAGTTTCGTTAATCGTTGAACTGATCCCCTTTGAGCGTCAGAACGTTGAGGCGGTAAAGGCACGTTTGCTCGAGGATTGGCACGTCGAAGAAACGGATCTTGGCTTCGGAGCGAAATACCTCGAGGTCGAAAAGGGTTGGGGATATTCCAAGGGTTACGTGCACGCCCTTATTTACAACCGACAAGTTACGCAGTACGAAGCTGGTATTGAGAGCTATTCGCAAGAGTGGCCCGCAATTAAAGAGCAGATACACGCGCGATGGATAGCCGCCAAAGGACCGGAAGTGGTGGAGGAAGAGCACGGGTTTGTTTTCAGGCGCACCATAACGACCGTGCTGCGGAAATACAAAGCGAACGTTGCCGCCACTCTCGGGCCATTGACCGGCATATCTGTCCCACCAGAGCTTTGGAAACAATATGCGAACCTCATCGATCCGATGGACAACGCCACGATTTCAGGAACGCATAGCGATGAAGCGATTGATACCCTGGCGCGCCTGCAAAGACTAGACATGTTGCAGAACGTGCTCAGAGCGTACAACCCGGGGGCGCGCGTTTTGGCAGCCATCGCTCTGCTTGAGCTTGAGAAATCGGGCGTTCGGATTTCACGACGCACGCGCGCGACAATCCAAAAGGTATTGGATCTCACAATCCAGCTCCATGGTTGCGTTTTCGACATGTGTAGTCGAGTCACTGCACGGCAGGCCTTAGACTGGTTTGATTCAGGACGAGCTTTCCCAAAAGTTCAGCTACCACAAAGGAAGCCGTGAGGTGTTAAAATCAGAAACATGACAGTCACTCTCAAACCTGACCTCGAAGAAGAGTTGGCGGCACGAGCCAAAGCCGAAGGTTTGACCATCGAGGAGTTCGTCAACCGCGAGTTGGAAAAATCAATTGTCACGCAACCCGCTCCTGCCGAACTGACTCCGCAGGAACGCGCGCGCCGGTGGCTGGAATGGACGGAAAAGCACGCCGTGGGTGGGCCTCCTTTATCTGACTATGCGGTAAGCCGGGAAAGCATTTACAAAGAGCGCGAAGATGCGCAGTTATGATTTATCTGATCGATACGAACATCTTGCTTCGAAGTATTCAGACGGATGATCCATCCTACGGCGATGCAAGACGAGCAGTAGCTGCGCTCATCGATCAGGACCATCAACTTTCCGTGGTCGCGCAGAACCTAATTGAGTTTTGGGCGGTAGCCACCCGGCCACGCGAAAGCAACGGTTTGGCGCTGTCGATCGCTGAGACTGCTGCGCATGTCACGAGTTTCCAGCAAACATTCAAATTACTTCTCGATACTCCTGCTATCTTCTCCGAATGGGAGCGGCTCGTGCAGTTGCACTCAGTTAGCGGACGGCAAGCGCATGACGCACGCCTCGTCGCGGCGATGTTGGTGCATAACGCTTCACACCTCCTTACCTTCAACGTAGCCGACTTCAAACGCTTCCAGGAAATCACGGTCGTCGATCCCAAAGCGGTGCAATGAAGTAAGCCGTGCCTGAACAACCGACATCACCGACGCCGCACCTCACTCCGGATCCGGCCGTCACCGTCGAACAATCCGCGACCACCGAACCAGTCAAGACATCCTGGAAAGTATTCGCGATCGATATCACTCCCTTACGAGATTCGCGCGAATACCGTCTGCTCTTTATCGCCCAATCAGTCTCGTTCTTCGGCTCGATGATGAGCTTCGTGGCGTTGCCGTGGCAGTTGTTTCAGCTCACCAAGTCGTCGTTCGCGGTCGGCCTGCTGGGAGTCGCGGAGTTCGTGGCAATTTTTTCGATGGCCTTTATCGGCGGAGCGCTCGCCGACTACATCGATCGCCGTCGCATGGTGCGGCTGACTGAAATGGCGCTGGCACTTGGCTCCGTGCTGCTGATCGTAAACTCTCTGTTGGCGCGCCCGCAAGTGTGGATTTTATTCGTCGCCGCCTCGCTGTTTGCGGCT